>Ga0180216_1004426_pt1 | contig 10673 bp, 9 predicted proteins | sample eDN3rd37CBELigMG_FD_128879 | JGI IMG/M metagenome (GOLD analysis project Ga0180216, IMG submission 128879) | Enriched Miracle-Growth compost microbial communities from Emeryville, California, USA - eDNA 3rd pass 37_C BE-Lig MG (version 2)... ...
CTCGTCGGACGCGTCCGACGTGCGCTGCTCGCCGCCCGAACCGCCGCTGCAGTCGACCGTGTAGGTCACGATGACCGTCTGCCCCGCCGTTCCCGCCGCGGTGAGGGTGGTGCTCCGGGTGTTGGCGTCGAAGTCCATCGTCGACTGGCCGTTGGAGAACAGCCCGTTCGTCGCGCTCAGCGAGTACGCGCTCACCGAGCCGGTGCCCGACGGGCAGCGGTACGCCGACCACGACACCGTCAGGGTGCCGTTGGGCTCGACCGTTGCGGCCGACAGCGACGGCGTGGACGGCCGCGGCATCTGCACCTGCGGACCGTAGACGGTCAGCTCGATGAGCGTGCCCTTGTCGAGGTTGCCGACCGGGTTCACGCGGTAGACCTTGCCGACGCTCCCGGCATCCGGCGCGGCGTCGCCCTCGATGCACTTGGCGCCCATGCCGAGGGCGTCCAGGCGGTCGGAGGCCGTGTCGCAGTCGAGGCCCTGATAGTCCGACTCGACGATGTTGACCGTCGTGGGTGTCGGGGTGGGCGTCGGCGTCGAGGCCGTGGGCGTCGGGGACGAGGTCGTCGGAGCCGGTCCGTCGCCCTGGTTCGCGAACAGCGCCCACACGGTGCCGCCGAGCACGATGACCAGCAGCGCGATGAGCGCGATGAGCGGCCACGTCCACGGGCTGCGCTTGCGCTTCTTCTCGGGGTCGTCGGTCGCCGCCGCGGTCGGCGTGGGGGTGGTCGCCGGAAGCAGGCGCGTCGCCTCGTCGGTCGCGAGACCCGCGCCCAGGAGCTGGGTCATGTCGTCGCCCGCGGCGGCACCGGTCGCGATCGCGGGGACGGCGGCGGCCGCGGCGTTGACGTCGCCCCGGCGCAGCGCCGTCGCGGCGCGGGCCACGGCGGCCGCGGAGGCGGGACGCTCCTCGGGCTTCTTGGCGATCATCGCCATCACGAGGTTCTGGACCGGGACGGCGACGGTGGGCGGCAGCGGCGGGGGCTGCTCGTTGATCTGCGCCATCGCGATCGCCACCTGCGACTCGCCCGTGAAGGGGCGCTTGCCCGCGAGACACTCGTACGCGACGATGCCGAGCGAGTAGATGTCGGTGGCCGGCGAGGCCGGGTGACCGGACGCCTGCTCCGGCGACAGGTACTGCACCGTGCCCATGACCTGACCGGTGGCCGTCAGCGGCACCTGGTCGGCGATGCGCGCGATGCCGAAGTCGGTGATCTTGACCCGGCCGTCCGGCGTGATGAGCAGGTTGCCGGGCTTGATGTCGCGGTGCACGAGACCGGCCGCGTGGGCGGCCTGCAGCGCCGCCGCGGTCTGGGCGACGATGTCGAGCGTCTTGTCCGTCGACAGCGATCCGTCACGCTCGAGGATCGTCGACAGCGCCTCACCGGGCACGAGCTCCATCACGAGGAAGGCGGAGCCGTTCTCCTCGCCGTAGTCGAAGACGCTTGCGATGCCCTCGTGGTTGACGAGTGCCGCGTGCCGGGCCTCGGCGCGGAAGCGCTCCAGGAACCCCGGATCGCCCATGTACTCGTCCTTGAGGATCTTGATGGCCACGGTGCGCCCGATGACGTGATCGGTCGCCTCCCAGACCTCGCCCATGCCGCCGATCGCGATCCGCGACTGCAGCTCGTAGCGACCTCCGAAGGACACCCCCTGTGTCGGTCTCATCGCTTCAGCACCGCCTCCATGACCTTCTTCGCTATCGGGGCGGCGATGGTGTTGCCGAAGCCCGACTGACCCTGTCCCCCGCCATCCTCCACGACGACGGCGACGGCAACCTGTGGATCGTCTGCGGGTGCGAATCCGGTGAACCACAGGGTGTACGGATCAGTGTCTCCGTTCTCCCCTGTGCCCGTCTTCCCGGCCACCTCGACTCCGTCTATTCTTGCATTGCTCGCCACGCCATTCTGGACATTCGCGACCATCAGCTCCGTCATCGTCGCGGCGAGGTCCTCATCGAGAGCCCGCCGGAACTCGCTCGGCGCGAACGTCTGCTGGACCGAGAGGTCCGGGCCGATCACCTGATCGACCATCATCGGGTTCATCACGACTCCTCCATTGGCGATCCCCGCCGAGACCATCGCCATCTGCAGCGGCGTTGCGCGCACGTCGCCCTGACCGAAACCGGTGAGGGCCGTCTTGTCGTCGGAGAGCGCACGCGGGTACACCGACGGCTCGGAGACGAGGGGCATCGAGAAGGACGAGTTGAACCCGTACTTCTCCGCCTCTTCGCGGATCGCGTCGTCGCCGAGCTCGACGGCGAGCTCCGCGAACGGGATGTTGCAGCTCAGCCGCAGCGCGTCGGCGATCGTCACCGTGGGCGCGCCGCCGCAGTTCCCGCCTCCCGAGTTCTGCACCTGCGTGTTCGTCCCCGGCAGCGTGTACCGGATGGGGTTGGGCAGTGTCGACTGCGGAGTCCAATTCCCCGACGCGAACGCCGCCGAGGCGACGACGAGCTTGAACGTCGACGCGGGCGGGTTGAGGTTGCCCGCGATCGCGCGGTTGTACAGCGGATGCTTCGGGTCGGCCTCGAGCTCGTCGTATGCCGCGTTGACCGCGCCGGTGTCGTGGGACGCGAGCAGGTTCGTGTCGTAGCTGGGGCTCGTCACCATCGCGAGGATGCGGCCGGTCTTCGGCTCGATCGCGATGACGGCGCCCTGCAGATCGCCCAGGGCGTCGTACGCGACCTTCTGGATGTCCGGCTCGAGGCTCAGCACGACGTTCGAGCCGCGCGGCGGCTTGCCGGTGAGGATGCGCTCGATGCGGGAGAGGAACTGCGATCCGCCGAGGCCGCTGAGCTGCTGGTTCATCGCCTGCTCGATCCCCGTGGCGGAGTTGAGCACCGGGTTGATGTAGCCGGTCACCGGCGCCCACATGTCGGCATCCGCGTAGACGCGCTGCCAGCTGTACAGGTCCTTCGAGGCGACGGAGGTCGCGATCGCCTCGCCGCCGGCGACGATCGCGCCGCGCTGGATCTCGTAGCTGTCGAACAGGGCGCGCTTGTTGGCGGGGTTCGCGGACAGGCTCTCCGCCTGCACGACCTGGATCCAGCTGATCGAGCCGAACAGGGCGAGGAACATGACCAGCATGAGGATGCTGAGGCGTCGCAGCTCTTTCGTCATCAGCCGATCACCACCCGGGGCTGGCTGCGGACGGCATCCGAGATCCGCAGGAGGATCGCCACGATGAGCCAGTTCGCGACGAGCGACGAGCCGCCGGCGGCGAGGAACGGCGTCGTGAGGCCGGTCAGGGGGATGAGGCGCGTCACGCCGCCGACCATGATGAACACCTGGAGGGCGATCGTGAACGACAGGCCCGTCGCGAGGAGCTTGCCGAAGTCGTCCTGACCGGCCAGCCCGATGCGGATGCCGCGGCTCGTGAACACCATGTAGAGGCAGAGGATCGCGAACAGGCCGACGAGCCCGAGCTCCTCGCCCAGGCTCGGGAAGATGTAGTCGCTCTGCGCGAGCGGCGTGAGGTACGGCCGGCCCTGCCCGAGGCCGGTGCCGATGAGCCCGCCCTGCGCGAGACCGAAGATGCCGTTGACGAGCTGATAGCTGCTGCCGTCGATGAGGTCGGGGTTGAACGCGTCGAGCCAGTTCGTGAACCGGGCGCCGACGTAGGGGAGCAGCCGCGAGGCGAGGAACGCGCCGCCCGCCGCGAGCAGCACGCCGATGAGCACCCACCCCGTCTTGCCGGTGGCGATGTAGAGCATCGCGACGAACATGCCGAAGATGAGCAGCCCCGTGCCGAGGTCGCGCTGCATCACGATGATGCCCAGCGAGATGAGCCAGATCACCAGGAGCGGGCCGAACTCGCGGGCGCGCGGCCACGTGAACCCGAGGATGCGCTTGCCCGTGGAGGTGAGGCTCTCCCGGGTGCGCACGAGGTAGCCGGCGAAGAAGACCGCCAGGAAGAGCTTGGCCAGCTCGCCCGGCTGGAACGAGAAGATGCCGAACGACACCCACACGTCGGCGTTCGCGTCGGTCTTCAGGAACGGCACGAGCGGCAGCAGGAGCAGGAGGATGCCGGCGAGGCCGGACACGTAGGTGTAGCGGAACAGGACGCGATAGTTCTTCAGGAAGAAGACCAGGAGGATGGCCCCGACCACCGCGATGAGCGACCATGCCAGCTGGCGGGTGGAGTACGCGTCCCAGCCGTGCGCGCGGTCGGCGATGTCGATGCGGTAGATCTCCGCGATGCCGAGGCCCGTGAGGAGGGTGGCGATGGGCAGCACGAAGGGGTCGGCCGATCGCGCGCGCAGGCGCAGCAGGATGTGCAGCGCGATGACGAGCGCGGCCGGCCCGCCGCAGTAGATGAGGAACTTCGCGTCGATGACGTCGGCGGCGCCGAGCTGCACGAGCGCGACGGCGCACGCGTTGATGACGAGCGCGAAGATGAGCAGCGCGAGCTCGCGGTTGCGCTGCGTCTGCGGGAGCCGGAACTTCCGCAGCGCCCGCACCACGGCGGTGTCGGGCGAGATCTCGTCGACGGCCGTCATCCGGATCCCTCCGCGGTCGTGCGCAGGCGCTCTACGATCGCCCGCGCGTCATCCAGCGAGCCGGCGGAGATGGTCTCCTGGACGGCCTGCAGCTCGAACGACGAGAGCTCGTCGAGCGGGACGCCGGTGTCCTCGTAGACCGTCGACAGGGTGATCGGGCCGATGTTCTGCTGGATGCCCCGGTAGATCACCACGGTGTCGGTGTCGGCGCCGATGAAGAAGCGCGTCTGCGTCCAGTTGTACGCCGTGACCAGGCCCACGCCGATGAGCGCGAGCACGAGCAGCAGCCCGATGATCCAGCCGACGCGGCGACGGCGACTCCGGCGGCGGTCCTCCTCGATGAGCTCCTCGAGGAACTCGGCCGCCGGCTCGAAGTGCGTCGGCTCGTTCGCGGCCTGCCGGTTCGGGTGCAGCCAGCTGCTGCGGCCGGGGCGCGCGGCCGGGACGGCGACCCCGACCGGGTTCGAGGCGGAGCCCACGATGGTCGGGGTGCCGGAGAAGATCGGATGCTGGCCGCCGACGTCGACGATGACGATCGTGACGTTGTCGGGGGCGCCCGCATCGAGGGCCTGCTTGAGCAGGCTGTCGGCGGCGCGCGCGGGGGCGATGCCGCTGCCGAGCGCCTTGGCGGTGTGGGCGTCGTCGACCACGCCGGACAGCCCGTCCGAGCAGAGCAGCCAGCGGTCGCCGGGCTGCGTCGGCATGATGAACGTGTCGACCTCGGGGTCGGGGTCCATGTCGCCGAGCACGCGCATGAGCACCGAGCGGCGCGGGTGGTAGCGCGCCTCCTCGGGGGTGATGCGGCCCGAGTCGACGAGACGCTGCACGAACGTGTGGTCGGTCGTGATCTGGGTGAGCGCGTGGTCGCGGTAGAGGTAGATGCGCGAGTCGCCGATGTGCGCGATGACCGCGTAGTCGTCGACCATCACGAGCGCCGACACGGTGGTCCCCATGCCGGCCAGCTCCGGGCGGGCGGCGACCGTGCTGATGAGGTCGGATGCGGCATCCGCGATCGTGTCGCGCAGGGCGCGCTCGGCCTCCGCCGTCGACGCGAACGGGTGGTCGAGGGCCTCCAGCCGCGAGATGGCGATGCTCGACGCGACGTCACCGCCGGCGTGGCCGCCCATGCCGTCGGCGACGACGAACAGGTTGCTCCCGGCGTAGCCGGAGTCCTGGTTGTTGGAGCGCACCTTGCCGGTGTGCGAGATGGCGGCGCTCGAGCCCTCGAAGACCATGCGTGCGGGGCCTCGCTACTTCCGCAGCTCGAACGTCGTGGCGCCGACCTTGATGGGCGCGCCCAGGAGCACGGGCACCGGCGTCGAGACGCGCTGTCCGTCGTGCCACGTCCCGTTCGTGGAGCCGAGGTCCTGGATCATCCACTGGTCGCCCCACAGCATGAGGCGGGCGTGCTGGGTCGACGTGTAGTCGTCGCGGATGACGAGGCCGGATTCGCTCGAGCGGCCGATCGTGAGCGGCTCGCTGCCGAGCGGAAGCTCCAGACCCGCCTTCGGCCCGGACGTGATGACGATGCGCGAGGCGGTCTGGGCGGTGGCCTTCCCGCCGTCCTGCGCCGCCGGGGCGGAACGCGGGGCGACCGGCGCGACGGGACCGGTCGCGTCGGCGGAGCCCGCCGGTGCCGCGGCGGCCTCGGGCAGCTTGCGCACCCGCACGCCGAACAGGTCGGCGCGCAGCGAGTACACGACGGCGAACACGAAGAACCACAGCAGCAGGAGGAAGCCGATGCGCAGGAGAAGGAGCGTCAGCTCACTCACGGCGTGAGCCCTCCCTCGCGGCGGTCGAAGATCTGGGTGATGTCCTGGGCGGGCAGCGGGGGGCGCGGTGGCGTCGTCTGCGGCACGACGCGGAACACGATGTCGGTGCGGCCGATCCGGATGGTCGAGTCCGGCGCCAGGGGTGCCTCGCTGAACTTGCGGCCGTCGATGGTCGAGCCGTTCGTGGAGCCGAGGTCGCGGACCATGCCGCGCTCGCCGTCCCACAGGATCTCGACGTGCTTGCGGCTCGTGCCGGCGTCCGCGACGGTGATGTCGGCATCGCTGCCGCGTCCGATCACGGTGCGCGCCTTGACGAGCGGATGCTGCCGGCCGTCGATCTCGACGACGGGCCGCCACGACACCTGGCCGGACGCGGTGCGCGAGTCGACCTCGATCGTCCCGGTAGGCACGTGGTCGTCGCGCTGCAGCGAGATCGTCACGGGGCCTGCGAAGCTGTACCCCTGCGCCTTGGCGTGCTTCTGCACGAGCGCGTCGAGCTCCTCGTTGAGGGTCGACCCCAGCGTGCGCATCTTCTCGTCGTCGCTCGGCGACAGACGCACCGTGAGCGAGTTGGGCGCGAGGATCCGGTCGCGGCTGACCACGGCGGCCTTCGTGTCGAGCTCGCGGCGGAGAGCCGATGCGATCTCGACGGGCTGGATGCCGCTGCGGAAGGTCCGCGCGAACGCGCTGTTGACTGCGCGTTCGAGACCTTTCTCGAAGCTGTCAAGTAGTCCCACAGGGCTCCTCTGGCAGGCCGACCGGTAGGGACATGTTAGTTGCACAGCCTGTGCGCGTGATGGAAGTGACGGCCGGGCGCGGCCTCGGGCGGTGGGTCGCCGGGTCGTCGCGTCGCCGGAGGGCGGCGATTCGCCCGGGGAAGGCGGATGTCGGCCGGATCCGCCTTCCCCGGGCGATCTGCCTTCCCTGCGCGCTGCGCCGGGCGCAGGTGAGCCCGGCCCCCGCCAGGACCGGGCTCACGGTCTCGCCGCGTTTCAGCGGTTGAACTTGTCCGGGTGGAAGGTGAGGAACCGGGCGGCGCCCAGGTCGAGGGCCTCGGCCGCGCGGTTCATCTGCACCGCGTTGGTGCTGCGCCACTTCCCGGTCTCGACGCGCTCCATGAGCGCCTCGGCCGCGGCGACGGTCTCGGCCGCCGTGAAGTTGCAGTGGCCGGCCGAGGCGACGTACGTCTGACGCAGCAGCGATGCGTTGCCCGCCTTCTTCACGCGCTCCTCGTACTTGTGCTGCTGGGCGACGGTCGAGATCTGGTCGCCGACGTTGTTGATCGTGAGGGTCGGCACCGAGATCTCGCCGGTGAACTCGTACGAGGCGGCGAAGCGCTCGACGGCATCCGGATCGGCCACGACGCGCTCGCCGGCGTTGACCGTCGCGAGGTCGGCCTGCAGCGAGAGGCCGGCCGCGTCGTAGAGCGCGGTGACGACCTTGCGCGCCTCCGGCGAGGCCTTGTGCAGCTGGGCGGCGTAGTCGATCCCGGTGTTCCACGACGGCATCCCGCCGAAGACCTGAGTGCTCGTGTACCGGCTGCTCATCGCCTGCCCGATGTAGGGCAGCGGGTCGCCTGCGAGGGCGCCGTACCAGGCCGCCTGGTAGCGCTCGGCGTCCTTCGGGCTCGGGTCGGCGATCGACTGCGACCAGGCGGGCAGTTGCCCGATCGCGGCGGCCAGGGCGATGCGGGCGCGGCCCTCCGGCGTCTGCTGCGCCTCGCCGAGCCGGGCGAACCAGGCGTTCCGGGCTCCGTCGATGTCGGCGGGCACGTCTTCGACCGGCAGGACCCCCTCCGGGTCGAGCAGCCTCGCGAGCACGTACACGGTGTCGAGCTTCTGGTTCCACTGCGAGACCGTGCCCGACAGGCCGCCGCACGCGGCGAGCACGCCGTCGAACCGATCGGGGCGCAGCTCTCCCGCGGTCGCGGCGATCATGCCGCCCATCGAGGAGCCGGACGCGATCGCGTGGCGGGGCGTGCCGACTGCCGCGGTGAAGGCGTCGAGGGCCTCGACCTGGTTGTCCACCGCATCGCCGAGGTGCCATCCGGTCACGTTGCGCGTGGTGCCGCCGTAGGCGTATCCCCGATCGACGAGGGCGCGCTGTGCCGCCGAGGGCGAGCCGCCCGCGAAGTCGAGATCGACGAACACCGTGCCGTTCCAATCCGACGGCACGACGAACCGGTACTGGGTGGTGTCGGCCAGGCGACCCTCGATGACCCGGTCGGCCTCCTCGGCGGTCGCGGGCACCGCGCACAGGACGAGGGCGGCGGTGGCCGCGGCGGCGAAGACGGCCCTGACCGTCCTTCGTGAGGTGGACATGCGCATGTTCCTCCAACGTCGTTGTTGCCGGACCGGCCGGTGACCGGCCCCGCAAGCAGATTGCCCGGACGCGCGAAAAATATCAACCAAATTGATATTCCTGAGGATGTCGGGCCGGCTGCGGATGGACGGGTGCGGGCGCTCCGCGGGCTCAGCGGGTGCCGCTGCGGAGGGCGTTTTCGGCGGTTGCGGGGACGCGTGATATCCTCGGGAAGTTGAGTTCGCGGCATCCTGCATGCGGCGACTCGCGCGAGTGGCGGAATAGGCAGACGCGCTGGCTTCAGGTGCCAGTGCCCGAAAGGGCGTGGGGGTTCAACTCCCCCCTCGCGCACCAAGGCTCTCTTGCAGAATGCGGGAGCGGTCTTCAGGAAATGTGCGAATCGAAACGGCCGAGGGGTTCTCCCCGGCCGTTTCGTCGTTCATCGGCCGCTCGTGGTAGTCCGAAGGCCTCGTGGGCAGTGTCTGCGCGGGCGCTACAACAGCACGAGTAGCCCCTCGCGGGGCTACTCGTTCCTGGGGTTGTTCTATTGCGGGCTGGCGGTCGTCCCGTTAGGTGCGCGGTGGGGTGTCCTGCGCCTGACGCGGCAGCCGGTTTCCGTACTCATCCGTGCGGCGGCGGGCCCGGAGCTGTGCTGGTGTGAGCACCTTCTTCGCGGCGTTGGTGATGAACGTCACGATGCGGCGGATGTTTGCGACTGTGGCCGCAGCGGCGAATGCCAGCGCCTGGTAGGCGTATCCGCGGGGCCGGCGCTTCGAGGGGTTGCGGAGGTCGGTGAACGCGTCGTCCTTGAGGTACTTGTTGTTCGATTCCACGTGTGAGCGGAGTCCCTGCCAGCCGTACCACTTCTTCGAGGGGTCTGCTGAGGGTTTAGGTGACTCCTGATCTGTGGTGTTTCGTCACCGCTGGAAGGATGTCCTCATGCCTAAGCCGTTCCCCAAGGAGTTCCGGGACGACGTTGTCGCGATCGCGTTGAGGCGGGAGTCGTCGTTCGCGCAGATCGCGAAGGACTTCGGGATCTCCGAGTCCTGCGTGCAGCGGTGGGTGAAGATCGCCGAAGTCGACGGTGGCCGGCGTTCCGGGGTGACCTCGAGCGAAGCGGCCGAGAACCGTGAGCTGCGCAAGCGGGTGAAGCTGCTCGAGCAGGAGGTCGAGATCCTCCGTCGGGCGGCGGCGTATCTGTCGCAGGCGAACCTGTCTGGCCCAAAAGGCTCTACCCGCTCGTGAGTGAACTCGCTGCCGACGGGATCCCCGTCGCGGTGACGTGTCGGGTGCTGAAGTTCGCGAAACAGCCGTACTACCGGTGGCTGCAGGACCCCGTGTCGCAGCGGGACTGGGACGACGCGCATCTGATCAACGCGGCGCTGGACGTGCATGCCGACGATCCCGCGTTCGGGTACCGGTTCATCGCCGACGAGCTCGCCGAGGCTGGGTTCGCTGCATCGGAGAGGCGGGTGTGGCGGGTGTGTTCGGAGAACGAGATCTTCAGCGCGTTCGTCCGCAAACGCCGCGGCAAGGGGCGCCTGGTCGGCCCGCCCGTGCGCGACGATCTCGTCAGACGGGACTTCACCGCGACCGGCCCTGACCGGCTCTGGCTCACCGACATCTCCGAGCACCCGACCGGCGAAGGGAAGGTCTATCTCTGCGCCGTCAAGGACGTCTGGTCGAACCGGATCGTCGGTTACTCGATCAACGACCGGATGACCTCAGAGCTCGCGGTGTCGGCGCTGCGGATGGCGATCCAGCGCCGCAGCCCGACCGGAACGACAGTTCACAGCGACAGAGGCAGTCAATTCCGTTCGAGGCGCTTCCAAGCCGAACTCGACCGCAACGGGCTACTCGGTTCCATGGGCAGGGTGGGCGCTGCTGGCGATAACGCAGCGATGGAATCGTTCTTCGCCCTGCTGCAGAAGAACGTGCTCAACAGCCGCCGTTGGGCGAGCCGCGACGACCTGCGCCTCGCGATCGTGACCTGGATCGAACGGACCTATCACCGGCGCCGCCGGCAGCGCATCCTCGGCAAGTTGACGCCCGTCGAGTTCGAAGCCATCATGACCACACAGGCCGCGTCCGCGGCCTAA
>Ga0180216_1004433_pt1 | contig 10667 bp, 10 predicted proteins | sample eDN3rd37CBELigMG_FD_128879 | JGI IMG/M metagenome (GOLD analysis project Ga0180216, IMG submission 128879) | Enriched Miracle-Growth compost microbial communities from Emeryville, California, USA - eDNA 3rd pass 37_C BE-Lig MG (version 2)... ...
CGGGCTCGCTTTCCCTGAGGCGCATGGCGTCCAGCCATGCCTTTTCATCCCTCACACAGGAAACCTAGGTCACGTCTGGAAGGTGTCAAACGCGAGGCTTGAACAAAATTCGGAATTTGCCGGAAATGCCCGTCCCGGCCGTTTTGACTGCCGCCACCCACCACCCAACGCGAGTAAACGACGGGCCCTCGGTGTGCATTTTCCGGCGGTTTGTACGGCCCCGGGCGGCTTAAGGGCCCCTGGTCATGGCTTCCCCCCGTGGCTATCGGGCGGCGGAGCCGTAGCCCCCGCGGCGCTGGCGGCCCAGGGTAGCCATAGGCGGCGCAGAACGATCGGCGGCGACCGCGCGAGGGCATCGTTGGCCGTTGGCCAAGGGTGGCGCGCGGTTGTCTTGGCGGTGATCAAGGCGCATCACCAACGGCAACGGTTAGCCATGGCAGACAGCGCGGCGCGCTGACCGCGGCAGGCAAGCCCTTCGTTCAGCGCAAGCGCGCTGGAGTAACTCGCCCACGACCATCGCGACAACACAGCGGCTGCGTGTGGCAACCAAGTCGTAGCGAACGACTGGTAACCACCAACAGATGCCAAGCCAGGTAAACTGCGCACACCTTCAACGCGTATGGAATAAAGATCCACGCGCGAGCGCATGGCCGTCCTTCAACGATGCGCCAAGCGCGCTGGTTGACGGGCTGATGACGCGTTACGAACTGGTCGATAACACACCAACACGTTCAACGAACGACCAAACAGAACCAAGTGGACACAAAACGCGCTGAAAGCCCCCCAAAACGTGTTGCGAAATTTCCATGATCGCGTACAACTACAGCGTGGCTAGCACGACTCACAAGAAGTAACCGTGCAACCTTATCGCAAAGGAAGCGCGTGATACTTCTTGGCAAAGGAAGTCGGTGTTGTTTCTGGCAGACAGGATGAGCCTAGGCCAACCCGAATCAAAGCCAGGCTTCCTGCTGCCGCGAACTTTTCTAGGAGGACGGATCGTGGCCAAGAAGAAGGCGGTTAAGAAAGCCGCAAAGAAGGTCGCAAAGAAGGCGACTAAGAAGAAGGCCGCTAAGAAGGCCGCAAAGAAGGTCGCGAAGAAGGCGACCAAGAAGAAGGCCGCAAAGAAGGTCGCGAAGAAGGCGACCAAAAAGGTCTCCGGCTAACCGCCGACCGCCGGAAATGAATCCGGCACCCATGACGTAACGAGAAAGAGCCGCCCTCGCACATCGGGGCGGCTCTATTTGTCTGGTCACATCCCTTCGCTGCCTGCTCAACTCTTCCCAGCTTAGCCGCTTGCCCTCCTTAACCGGGCGTCTGGCCTTCTGATACGATTGGATAGCGGCGGCTCGCCGCAATCGCCTGCCCTGGGCCACCGTGCCGCTGATGCTTGCCGGCGTTTGTTGCCCTGCGCGCCGCGTTCGCTCGCCCCTTGCTCGCCTCTCCCTCCGGAGTGAATCGCCTTGAACCAGCCTGACCCAACCGACGAAACGCGCAACCTGGCCCAGCGCTTGGCGGCTGGCGAACTTACGGTCGAGGCGTTCCTGGCTGCCTTGCCCACTGCCCAGGCTGCCACCGTGCGCACCGTTGACCTGGGCGATGCGAAACTGGACCTCGACCGACGCCGCCGTTGCGGTTACCCGGAAGTGGTTTATGCCGAAGGCAAATCGGACGAGGCGATAGAACGCATTTGCCGGCGACTGCTCGATGCGGGCGTGAACGTACTGGCTACGCGGACCTCACCCCAACAGGCACAACGGCTGCAAACGCTCTTTCCCCAAGGCCGATACAACGCGGTAGCGCGTACGTTCCGCGCCGACGCACCTTCGGCAACCGCCGCAACCGAAACCGCCAAGGCCGGCCGCGTGGTGGTGGTGAGCGCCGGAACCAGCGACCGCCCCGTAGCTGAAGAAGCCGTTGAAACGCTCGACTGGATGGGCGTTGAGGTTGAACTACTCCAGGACATTGGCGTCGCCGGGCCACAGCGGCTGCTGGAGAACGTGCATCGGCTGGTAACCGCCGACGCCATCGTGGTCGTGGCCGGCATGGAAGGAGCGCTGCCCAGCGTCGTGGCGGGGCATGTCGCCTGCCCGGTCGTCGCCGTTCCGACCAGTGTTGGTTATGGAGCCAGCCTGGGCGGGATCGCCGCGCTGCTGAGCATGCTGAACAGTTGCGCAGCGAACGTGGCAGTGGTGAACATCGACGCCGGTTTCAAAGGCGGCTATGTGGCGGGCCTGATCGCGTCGCGCGCCGCCAAGGCTCGCGCGGGTCAGTAAGCCGCCTCTCGATCGCTGCCCGGCTTACCGGGTGCCGTGGTACTGCACTTCGACCAGGAACAAGCCTTGCGGCGGTGCCGTGCGGGCGGCCGCGCGACGGTCGCACGCGGCCAACACGCCTTGTAGCCAGGCCGCATCGCGGTTGCCGTAGCCCACCTCGACCAGAGCGCCAACGATCGCCCGGGCCATGTTATAGAGAAAGCCGTCGGCCTCGATCTCGATGGCCACCAGGTCGCGGTGGCCTTGGAAGCCGCGGGTAACGTCGATCCGTCGTACATGCCGCACGGTCGTCTTACGTTCCGAGCCGGCCGTCTGAAAACTGCGGAAATCGTGCCGGCCGCATAACACCTGGGCGGCGGCAGCCATGGCCGTTTCGTTGATCGGCTGCCACAGCTTCCAACTGGTGCGGCGATGAAAGACGTCGCGAGTTGCGCCGTCGTGCAGCAGGTACCGGTAGATCTTGCCGGTGGCGTCGCCAATGGGGTGGAAGTTGTCGGCGGCTTCGCTGCAGGCCAGCACGGCCACGTCGTCCGGCAGCCGGGCATTGAGGGCTTTGCAGAATACCTCGGGCGGGTAGCTGGCCTCGGTGCGGACGCGCACCACCTGCCCCAAGGCATGCACGCCGGCATCGGTCCGGCCGGCAGCCAACGTCCGGCCGCAGATGCCCAGTGGCTGTAGGGCCGCTTCCAGCACGTCTTGCACGGTGCGGCCGGCCGGCTGCGATTGCCAGCCGGCAAAGTCTGTCCCGTCGTAGGCTACGATCAGCTTCAAAGTCCGCATGCTGTCGCATCGTAGCTGCCACGGGCAGTGCATGCCAGCGGGGCCTCATGGTGCGCCCCTATATATATGGTGTGGGAACGTTGCCACCGAGGGGGCGGCAAACTGGTCTGGACAGCACCGGCGGGCCGCGCTAAGGTACGCCCCCCTTGCCGGTGCTTCACCGCTGCCCATGCGCTTTCGCGTTCGTTCTGGCACGGGTGGCATGGTAGCTCGCAATTCCGTGCGAGCGGCACCGCTAGTCGAGCCGGCCCGATCGATCCCCGGCCGCCGTCTCCGTGAGGAGCTTTCGAGATGTGTTGGCGATTGGCTTTGCTGAGCCTGCTGGCAGGCATCCTGGGATGCCACCATTCCCAGAACCGAGTCGACCCGGTCTTTGGCCGGCAGGTGATTCCACCGCCGGGCACCGGGACCGCCGGTACCGCCGTGTTGCCCAGCAACGAACCGCCGCCGGCTTCGTACTACGAAGGCGGTTCGCAACTGCCGCGCACTTCGTCGACCGGCTCGCCGACGGCGGATCCCTACAGCCCGCCCGGAGGCAGTTACGAGTACGGCGGTAACGCCACCGCTCGCAGTAATATGACCAGCGACCAGGGTTTCCGGCCGCCCAACGTAGGCGCTACCGGAGCCACGGCCACGACTACCAGCACCTCGCGCGCGGCAGGCGTTCCGCTGAAGGCCACCGGTCCGGACGATGCCTCGCGGCGTTACGAAAGCACCGACACGTCGACCGGCTTCTACCCCAATACCAATACCAGCGTGGGCGGCAGCGCGCCTGCGACCAACACCAAGCTGCCAACCCCGCCGCCAACGACCAACAACCAGGTTCAGCCGCAATCGGCTCCGGCCGCCGCGCCGGCCACCAATAGCGGTTCGTCTTCGCAGCCGGCCCCGTATCCCACCACGGGCAGCCTGCCGCCGCGTTCGGCGTCGCTCGCCAGCGGCAGTGCCGAGCCGGTCGCCTTCCGCGAACCGCGCCGATTAACCCCGGACGACAATGCCCGGGCGATTGGCGAAGTCTCCGACGCGCGAACCTTCCGCGACGACGACTACGACCAAAGCAGCTCCTCAGGCACGCTGCGTACAGCCAGCTACCAGCGCTGGGAAGGCGAACAGGGTAGCGAAACTCGCACGGCGACGGCGACTCAGCCGGCGTTTGTGCCCGGCGGCAGCAAAACGGCCACGCGGCGGATGACCTCGGGCCCCTATGGCTACGACGAGGAGAACTACCAGTGGCTGAAGGGCAAGCTGGAATACTCGCTGGCCCAGAAGCAGTGGAAGCTCCGCTACATTCCGATCAGCGATCCGATGGATGAGTTCGGCGGCAGCGTCGTGCTCGAAGACATCGACGCGCTGGGCGATACCTTCCGGCCCGGCGATTACGTCACCGTCGAAGGCACGCTGGCCGAGGTCGAAGAGTCGCCCGGCAACTTCGCTCCGCGGTACACGATCAAGTCGATCGAACGCACCGGCAACAACTAGCCGGGACGGCCGGGCTGGCGTCACCAAGCGCCGCGCAACCTAAAGCTTCGATGGCCGCGGCGGGGCAGTGGCTCTGCCCCTGGCCGGGGCTGGCGGGGTGGGCCGCAACCGGGCCAGCACAATAAAGATCGCCGCCAGAAAGATCAGCGCGCGGGGCTGCTTGATCACCATCAGCACCGACACGCCCAGCACCACAATAAACAAGAGCCACCGCGGCGCGTACGACAACTGCGGGTGTGCCAGCCAAACCACGGCCATCAGCCCGCCCACGCGCAGGCAGGCCGCCATCCAGACGCTGGCCTGATCGCCCACGGGGAAGATGAACAGCCCCAGGGACGTCAGCAATAGCACCAGCGCAATGATTCCGACAGCGGTACGGTTCATTTCTCGATTATGTGTAGCCTGGTGGACAGGCGAAAGCGGGCGGGCGTGGGATCTGGCCCACGGTGGTTAAGGCTGCTGACCAAGCGCGACCGCGGCGGCATCAACCGCGATCTGCCCCGGCAGGGCAGCCGCCGCGAAAGTCGCACGCCTGCTTGAAGCCGGGCGGCTCAAGCTGCAGCGTAGCATGCAGCAGTTGGAAGTCGGTGGCCAGCACATTCTGCAACTGGCGGAGGAGCTGCGGGTCGCCGTGCCCTTCCTCGGTCACCACATGCGCCGAGATGGCATCCATGCCGCTGGTGATCGTCCACACGTGCAGGTCGTGCACGTCGATTACGCCCTGAACTTGCATCAAGCTGGTGCGAACTTCGTCGACATCGATTCGGGCGGGCGCACTTTCCATCAGCACGCCGACCGATTCCTTGACCAGGCTCCACGCAGAGTACAACACCAGCAGGGCAATCAGCACCGAGGCCACCGGATCTGCCCACTCCCAGCCAAACGCCCAGATCAGTACGCCGGCGGCAATCGCGCCTACGCTGCCCAGCGCGTCGGTCAACACGTGCAACCAGGCGCCGCGGATGTTCAGGTTCTCGGCCCGTCCTGTGTTGAGGATCCACAAGCCGATCAAGTTAATCACCAGACCGCCCACGGCGATGATCATCATCAGGCCGCCTTCCACCTCGGGCGGGCTCCACACGCGCTCGTATGCTTCAACACAGATGAAGATCGAAACGGCCACCAGCGTGACGCCGTTGGCCAGGGCGGCCAGGATCTCGGCACGGTGATAACCAAACGTGCGGTGCGGCGGCGAAGGCTGGCTAGCCAACCACACGGCAAAGAAGCTCAGGGCCAGCGAAGCCACGTCGGAGAACATATGCCCGGCGTCGGCCAACAGCGCCAGCGAGTTGGTGATGAGCCCGCCGACGATCTCGGCCACCATGTATGCGGCGGCCAGCACCAGCGTGATCGCCAGCCGCCGCTTGTAATCGGCCGACTGGCCACGTAGCGAATGGTGGTGGCTGTGGCCAAGTCCATGGGCATGCCCATGATCGTGATCATGGCCGTGGCCCTGGCACGCATGGGACGCTTCGTTCGAAGGCGTTTCGTTCGACGGCGCGGCGGATGAAGGATCAGAGGGATGCACCATGCCTATCAGGGCGGGAAACGCGTTGGAGGAAACAAACACAATCCACGACCGTTGCCCGCCGATGCTCACCAGACAGTGCTCCCAGCGGACGCCGCGGGGCGGTAGGGGCCGGCGGCCCCCTCTATCCTAGCAGGCTTTGCCGCCGCGGTGGGGACCAGGTAGCGTACCGCCTGGCGTGGCAGCCGCCCATAGCAGCCCGCCGCTAGGCACCTTTGCTCTCGCGGCGGTGGGCGGCTAGCCGTTATGCTTGGCCGCAATCGGACGGAGCCACTCATCCGGACGCTGTTTTGTCAGGAGTCCCCTTCTGTGATTGTAGATCGCCTCGACCAATCGGCCCTCTATCAGGCCGTTCACCCGCTGCTGGCGGCGGGCTTTGCGTTCTTGAACCGCCCCGACCTGGCTCAACTTGCGCCAGGCAAGGTCACGATCGACGGCGAGCGGCTGTTCGCCATCGTTTCCGACGATGAAGGCCGCGGCCGCGAACAGAGCCTGCTGGAAGCCCACCGCAAGTATCTCGATATTCAATATGTCGTGGCGGGCACCGATCACATCGGCTGGCTGCCAACGGCCGAGTGTGAGCGGGTTAAATCCGAGTACGATCCGCAGCGCGACGTGGCGTTCTATTACGACCGTCCGGCAACTTGGCTAGTTCTGCCGCAGGGCACGTTTGCCATCTTCTTGCCGCAAGATGCTCACGCTCCGCTGGCCGGCACCGGCCGGGTGCGCAAGGTGGTGGTGAAGGTGCAGCTCGACGGCTAAGCCACGGTTCCCACTAGCCCCGCCCGCCCTCGCAACACGTTTCGCAGATGGTGTGGCACTGGGCGCATTGGAGCTTGGCGCGAATCTCCTTCAGCGGCCCACCACAAACGGGGCACGCCGGGCGGCAAGATGCGCTGCCTTCGCGCGGCTGGCCGCCTGGCTGCAAAGGCACGGCCTGGCCGCGCGGAACACTGCCGGAAGAAAACGGTGAGGGACTGTCGGCGGCCATGTGGTCAATGCTGCGAAGCAAGCGAGGCGGGCAAAAGGTCAGTTCGATTCATTGCGGCGAGTATCAACAGCCCGCGCCCGCAGGTGGGCGGCGTGCCATGCCCGCCACTGCGCCTGGTCGAACTGGAAGTTGGCCTTGGTGAGGTGGATCAGCACGTCGCGCACCGGCTCATTGTTGAACTGCTTGTGGTACACCTCGGCCTGCTGGCCCACCGATAGACCGCCGCCGCCGGCGGAGTTGAACGTGGTGGTCGTGCCGGGATTGCCTTTCACGATGCGGAACTGGTGGGTGGTTACCAGCGCTTCGATCAGCGGCCCAATGGCCGACTCGTCTTCGAGCATCCCCAGCCCCAGCGCGGCGCGGTTCACGATGTGATTGTCCGAGTTCTTCAGTTGTCTCACGAACAGTTGCACCAGGTCGGGCCGTTTCTGCCCGCGCAGTTTTTCGCGGGCGGCAATTCGCACTTCCTCATCGGGATCGTACAAGGTCATATCGGCGACCGCAGTCCACGATTGCGGCGTGTTGATGTTCACCAGCATGTCGATCGTGGCCATGCGCACCGCCGGGCGGGGCTCGCGTTCCGGACGGAAATGGTAACAAATGGCCGCCACCGCATAGGGGTCGCGAACCATCTGCATCTTGTCGATCACTTCCTGTGGCCGGCTGGCGATGTTCTTCTTCCAGTCCGCCATCTGCCGCATCCAGGATTTCTCCTGGAGCTCTTTGACACGGCGGCGTTCGCGCAGCTCCACTTCCTCGGGCAGAATCCACTCGCCCTTGTATTTGACGAAGCCGCGCGACGTCATCATTTCTTCTTGCGTCACCCAGCGTTTGTCGTGCAGGAAGTAGCCGAGCGCACGCCGGGCCTGTTCGTGGTCGGGGTCGAAGTCCAGCACTCGAGCCAGGTGCGTTTCGCGTTCGGCCCGCATGTTCTTTTCGCGGCACCATTCGGCCAGCGCCCATTGGCCTTCCAGCGTATCGGGGTAGGTGGGGGCGACTTTCTCGTATTCCAACCGCTTATCGGAGACGACGCCCGATTGGTGCACCACCTCACGCGGCAGGGTCAGCCGCACGCCGTAGGCGGTTTCGATCTGGTAGGTTTGGCGCGGAAACTCGCCCGGGTTCAACAACTTGCCGCGTAACTGCCCGCCCGAAGCCAACGTCAGCAAAGTTTCTTCGGCGGCAGCGGGAGCTGGCCAAGCGGCCAGGCAACCGGCAAGTACAGCAAGGGCGGTTAGGGCAACGCGCATGGCGAACAACCTTTAAGGTGCGAGTTGGACCAGCCGCAAACGCTAGGGATATGATCGGCAGCCCGCCCCCTCCGTCGCAGGGAGAACCGGACCAGCCGCGAGACGGGACGCGTGCCAGGGGGGATTGTGCGCCGCTCCCCAGCAACACGGTTTCCAACCTTCACCAGTATAGTGTGCCGCCCTGGCGAGGACCAAACAAATCGGCCCTGGCGACCCAGGTGTCCGGCAGGAGCCGGACAACCTGCACAAGGCCCTTATTCCTTCAGCTAGCGTGGCTTAGGCACGCGTTAAATTCATAGCCGGGCGGGCCAGCAGGCCCCCCGACTGGACGCTTTCCGGCGTGCCCCGCCGCTTGTCAAGGCTGCCGAAAAGCGGTACTTTCAACAGCTTGAGCAACTTCGCCCTGGATTGGTCTGTGTCGGGCTCCTCATGATTGCCGGCCATCCCGATCAGCAACGGATCGTCATCACGGGAGTCGGCCTGACGGCTCCCGGCGCGGGCGATCTGCGCACCTTTCGCGACAACCTGCTGAACGGCCGCAGCGGCGTCCAGAAGTACGAAATCCGCTACGTCGGCCAAACCCTCGCCGGTATCTGCGAACACGACGAGTTCCGCTACCAGTCGCGCAAAGATCGTCGCCGCGGCACCCGGGCAGGGGCCATCGGCATCTACTGCGCCCATGAAGCCATCCGCGACTCGGGCATCGACTGGGAGAACACCGACCGCGCCCGGGTAGGCATCTATGTCGGCGTGACCGAGCACGGCAACGTCGAAACCGAAAACGAAATCTACGAACTGCAAGGCTACAACTACGACGTGCAGTTCTGGTCGCACCACCATAACCCGCGCACCGTCGCCAATAACCCGGCCGGCGAGATCTCGCTCAACCTGGGCATCACCGGGCCGCACTACACGATTGGCGCGGCCTGTGCCGCGGGCAACCTGGGAGTGATCCAGGGGGTGCAAATGCTGCGGCTGGGCGAGTGCGATCTGGCCCTGGCCGGCGGCGTGTCCGAGAGCATTCACACCTTCGGGATTTTCGCCAGCTTCAAGAGCCAGGGTGCCCTGGCCCATCACGAAGATCCGCACAAGGCCTCGCGGCCGTTTGACCGCGACCGCAACGGGATCGTCGTGGCCGAGGGCGGCTGCATCTACGTGCTGGAGCGGTTCAGCGACGCCAAGGCTCGCCGCGCCAAGATTTACGGCGAGGTTGTAGGCTACGGCGTCAACAGCGATGCCACCGACTTCGTGCTGCCCAACCCGCAGCGGCAGGTCGAGTGCATGCAGATGGCGCTGCGGCAAGCGAAGCTGAGTCCTGAAGACATCGATATCGTCAGCACGCACGCCACCGGTACCACCACCGGCGACAACCAGGAAGCCGTGGCCATTCGCGCGGTGTTTGGGGAGTCGAAGCGCACACGCATTAACAACACCAAGAGTTTCATCGGCCACGCGATGGGGGCTGCCGGCGTGCTGGAACTGAGCGGTAATCTGCCTGCCTTCCAGGACGGCATCTGCCACGCCACGATTAATGTCGACCATCTCGACCCCGACTGCGCGATGCAGGGCCTGGTACTCAACGAGCCGCAGGAGGTGGGCCGGGTGAATTACATTTTGAATAATTCGTTCGGCATGTTGGGTATCAACTCGGCGCTGATCGTGAAACGGCTCTGATCCCACAATCCACGCCCTGGCGCGCGTGCGTGATGCGTGCCCGGGGGCAACGGCGACCTGCCACGCAGGGTTCGCCCCCCGCCAAGAGAACCTACCCGACGATCCAGCGGGACGCAGCCGCATTTCCCACGGAGGAGTGACGCAGAATGACGAAAGCTGAGATACGAGAAGTCGTCCTCGAGATCCTGCACGAGATTGCCCCGGACGAAAACCTCGATGGCTTGCAGGACGACGTGAGCTTTCGCGAGCAGCTTGAGCTGGACAGCATGGACTTCCTCGATATCGTGATGAGCCTCCGCAAGCGGTATCGGGTGCAGATCCCCGAAGACGATTACCCCAACCTGGCCAGCATGAACAGCACGGTGGAGTACCTCCAGCCGCTGATGAAGGACCTGGAACGCGTCTAACGGGGCAGCGTCAGGGGCCACTGGTTTTGCCAGTTTTTGTAGCTCAGGCAACGCCTGAGGAAACGATCGGGTGCCAGTGCCGGCGGGACTTAACCTGATATCTCTGCCACCTAACCGCGCTCTCTGTATGCGCCGACCACGGGGCATCGCCTACAGCAAGCGTTCCAGCCCCTCGCACACGATCCGCAGCACCTCGCAGCGGGCAAAACGCTTGTCGTTCGCCGGCACCAGGTGCCAGGGGATGCTCGAAGAACTGGTGCGGGCGACCATCTCGGCCACCGCCGC
>Ga0180216_1004434_pt1 | contig 10665 bp, 15 predicted proteins | sample eDN3rd37CBELigMG_FD_128879 | JGI IMG/M metagenome (GOLD analysis project Ga0180216, IMG submission 128879) | Enriched Miracle-Growth compost microbial communities from Emeryville, California, USA - eDNA 3rd pass 37_C BE-Lig MG (version 2)... ...
CAGCAAGGTCGCCGCCGTCCGAGGCGCCTTCGCTGACTGAGCGGCGCTCCGATGACGTCATCAGTGTCCGACCCAAAGCTGAGCCGCGCCGCACCGCACTTCTCTAAAGCGAGAGGCGCCGTGCCGTCGTCGGCAACGACAGCGGCGCGGCGGCAGGCTCAGCAACGTCGAGCACGGGTGCCTCGGCACAAGATCTACACGACTGCACACGCGCTGCCCGCGTGGCAACGGTTGCAGCCGGCCATGGCGAAGACGCCGGCCAAGGCAGCGCGACCGGTGCGCACCAGAAAGGCGGCCGCGGCGGCGACAGAAAAAGCGGCGCCCACGCCCGCGCGCAAGGCGGCGACGGGTGCGAAGAAGCAGACAGCCGGCACGGGCCGGGCCGGTGGACGCAGCAGCGCCGCGTCGGCCGCCGTCGGTGCCGAGGCGCCCGCGGTACGGGGGTCCTAGAGGCGCGAGCCAACGCGGTTGGGATGGCGCCTCACTGGGTTCGTCCCTTATTTGAAGTTCCACACGCTGGACAGAAGCCTGAGGAAGAGCGGCGAGAGCCCCGCTACTTTTTGGTGAAGGGCGAGGCCGAGTCGCGGTACGTGTTCAGCCGCCGCGTTCTGGCGCGGCTTGTTTGCCAGCCTACCCTCACGTTAGCGCACCTTGGTTCTGCCTCCTTGCCACCGCTCCAGCATTGAGAACGGCGTGGACGTGCGGTGCTCTATCGACGACCTGGAACAGCTCAAGGAGGTGGAGTGGGAAGGCGTCGTACGTGGCTCGCCGGGTCGTTCGGCCGAGCGCGGCAGTGACTGACCGATGCCGTCGGCACCCATGCGCACGCACGGTCGCCACGCCAGCGCAACTTTCAAGCTCGCAACATTCTAAACGAGATGCGGCCGGGGGACATTCTGCTCTACTATCACTCGAGCTGCAAGGTGCCTGGCATCGCCGGCATCGCGACGGTGCGTCCGCGCCCCCACGCCAGCTACGCCCGGGTGGGCGCGATCCTTACAATGAGCTCCGCGGCTGCTGTGTATGCAGCGCCCGCACCGCAGGTATCGTCGGATCCACATCCGGACCAGTCGGCCTTTGACAGCAAGGGGCCCTACTACGACCCCAAGTCGGATCGCAGCGCGCCCCGGTACGCCCCAGCAGGCAATGACCATGCCGTGGGGCAGCCGGAGCTAACAGCATAGTAAGCGGAAATGCAGCGGCGCGGGACGGCGCTCAGGTGGTTCACGGTATGCCGCGCGCCTTCCCTGCCGTGGCGACGGTCGAGCGACAAGCGATTCCTAAGCATTTTTTCAGATGCGGACACCTGGCTCTTAAGGTCCGGTCGCCTGATCAGGTCCGAGTGCAGTTCAAGTACAAGTTTCCGCGGTACCTGTCGCTGGAGGAGCTGCGGCGCCATCACGCCAGCGGCGGGCCGCTCAAGGACATGATCCTCTTCCGGCAGTCGCGGCTGTCGGTGCAGCGCGTCACGGCGGCCGAGTTCAAGTATATCGAGGTGCTGGCCCACCAGCCGCCGTCGCTCTGAGCTGCGGTTACTGCGTGCGCCCGTTTGCAAGTCTTGCTGCGTGTACAGAAGGCGAGGAAGCGACTGGATGGGTGAGCCGCGAGAAGCCATCCACGGGTCGCGGCGTGCGGAAATGCGCGCGCATCCTGGCTCAAAGAGCCGTCCCTCCATGTCGCACGTCCTCTGGACTCCACCCCCCCTTGTGCCTCGTCCTCCGCCTGTGGGGCCTCCTACCCAGCCCGCTCATCGACGTCCTCAGTGCGCCACCGACCTCAGCGCCGGCAGCAGTGCCGGATGCACACCTGCCGCCGCGCGGCGCTGGCCGCCATAGGTGACGTCATCACATCTTTTGCTGACCTTGTTTGCGGACGCGGGCGCCGCGACGACGCGGACGACGGCAACGATGGCGGCGTACCAGCAAGTGGGCGAAGGCAGCGCCGCGGTACGCGTCGGCCTGGGAAAGGCGCAGGGGCGGGGCACGCCCACAACGCCGTGGCCTGGGGGCCCCTGGCTGACTGACGTGTTGGACGAATGGGGGCTGGCTCCGTCGCGGCGGCGCGACCGTTTCGGCAGGACGCGGCCTGGTCGACGCCGGTGCCGGCGCCGGCGACGCCGCAGGGCGACGTCGAGCGCGTCAACCGCTACGAGTCGTCGCTCAACATGCGCGTCGACATCGAGGCCGCTCTCACGTACCTGCTGCTGGCAGTAACAGGTGCGCTGGCGCGCGTCGCCAGGCGGCTGGCCAGCGCCCCCCCTCCTGCCCCCGCCGCTAATGCCGTTTTGGTGCAGCCGGCGGGGCCCGGCCGGCGGCAACGGCCGCTTCGCAGGCGTCTTCTTCCTCATTATTGAGCAGAAGAACGACTTTGTTCGGTTCCACGCCTGGCAGAGCTGCCTGGTCTTTGGCGTCCTCATGGTGCGCGGCGCGGCCTCGCGGCCCGGCGCCCGTTCGAACGTTCGAACGCGGCCCTGACGCATCCGCGTCGCGGCAGGAGTGTGCCACCGGGCCCGCAGGTGCTCCACCTCATCTTTATTTGGCAGAACGTGATCAGCTACATTCTGTTGGCGCTGGACATTATCACGATCCTGTTCCTTATGTGCGTGGCCGGCTGCCCCTGTGCGGCCTGAGCGGGCGGCCCGCGTTGCGCTAACCCGCTTCACGCGGCGGCCGCGCCCGGTCGTTCCGTGACCAGGTACAAGGCGTACACGACGGGCAACTCGACGCTGGAGCGGTTCTCGCTGCCGCTGCTGGGCGGCTTGGCCGCCAAGTGGGTCGACTCGGAGTAGAGGGCGCGGACGTGTGCGTGATTCCATTCTGAATCTATGTGTGGCAGCGAGCCATTACTGTCCAGTTCGCGTGATATAAATAATTTCGGTAGCACGCTGTTGCCGTAGTACACAGGTCTTGGCCGAAATTTGTGCGTCGGGTGGTATGCGCCGACGTTTACGCGACGGTCGTCACAGGTAGTGCTGATGCCGCCTCGGCCGTCGCCTGGACCTGCTGGGCCAGCCACGCCGAGACGAGGACCAGTGTGCCGCAGATGGCGAACACGGTGCTGACGCTCATCTCGGAGACCTGTGCGAGTGGGCCGAAGCCGAATGCGAGGCAGCCCCGCCCCCCCCAGCAAGGATTGGCACTAGCAGGTCCACGGCGACCGGCCTGGGCGCGCCGCCGCGCACCTTGAGCAAGATGATGCACACCAGCAGGTTGAGCGGAATGCGCACCAGGTTGAGGACGGCCGAGCGCGAGTCCTCGGGAATGTAGCGCGAGCGCAGCGTGCTGATGAGCGGGAAGTGGATGCCGCAGCACAGCTCGAACAGGACAAAGCTCCAGAACACCAGCACAGTGGACTGGCGCCGCGGCGATGGCGTTCCCTTGGCACAACATGGACGCGCCTCAGTCGACGCAGCCATGCCCGCCTCAGGTGCCGGCCCGCGCGCACCGTACCTCGGTGAACGTCGGGACCAAGAGCGCCAAGGCCGACACGAGGTACATGCGCGGCGCAATCCGCTCCGCCGTCCAGCGCGACATGAGGCTGTCAAAGACCAGGGAGCCGATCATGACCGCGACCATGAAGCTGGAGAAGATCCAGCCGAACGGCAGCGACAGCTCCTGGCCTTGCGCTGGTCCGCCGCCGCACGTGGCAGGGGAAGGCCAGGGCGGCCGTTAGCCATCAGGCACGTCGTGGCCGCCCGAGACGCGCAGTGGACGTACACAGGCCGCGCTGCAGCGCGGGCGTCCACATGAAGACAAAGCTGTACATGGCGCCCTCGAACAAGCTCTGGATGAGGCCGAGCGAGAGGATCTTGACGTCTGTGCATCCGCAAGCGGGAGGGCGCCGTGTGTCGGGGGCGAGGTCCTTTTAGCCCGGCTGGCCAGCCTGGAGGCGCGCGTGCTGCAAGCCGTACCGCGACGGCAAACCGCGATGCCCGTGCTGAGCGAGGTGAGCCAGTTCTCCTCCTGGGGAGGGCCAGACGAGCATTTGGCGGCACACGCTGCGCGGTCGCGTGAGCAGCGCGGCTCCGCAGCGAGGGCCTGGGCCAGCCGCGAGGGCGGCACGGCGTACCGACTGCTGGCCATAGTTCTCCGACCAGCTCACGGCGATCACGCCGCCGCCGACCACAAAGGTCACGATGGCCAGCATGAACGGCGCGACGAGGCCAAAGGCGTCGGCGACGATGTTGGCGGCCACGCCGGACAGGATGGCCACGAGGCCGTTGCCCCAGGTCGCCCACGAGAAGGTCTGCGACAGCAGGTTCGCGTCAAAGCCTGGCCACGGCGGCGTCGCGCCCCAGTGTGCCGGGTGCGGGTGCGGGCCGGCCCGCGCGCTTCGTGAGCACGGGCGCTGCGCGTTGCCGGGTGCCTACCCACTCGCGGCGGCGTACCCTTCTTGCCGTGCTCGCAGACGAGCCACGCCTCGAAGACCGAGAAGAGCAGCGACGTGGCAATGCCGGCAAGGATGCGGCCAAACATGAGCACCCAAAAGTCGGGCGACAGCTTGGTCAGGCAGGAGAGGGAGTAGACGACGCAGAAAGTCAGCGCCAGGCGCTTGCGGCCGCTAGCGCGCGCCACGCCCGCCCGCCACGGAATCGCGTCGCGCGCCGCGTTAGGCGTCGCCGCCGTGTCATGGGAACACCGCCAGCGCGCCGTGCCCCCGTACAGGGTGTCGGCGACGGCGCCGATGAGCGTGCCAAAGACGGCGCTGGAGAGGAAGCCGGCAATGAACAGGACGGCGATCTGCGCCTGATCAAAGTTGTACTGCTGGTAGAGCGCGTACACGTACGGGCCCTGCAGCCAGTCGCCCGCTGCATTGCGCGCCGCCGCCGATTCCCAGGCGGGCGCGCGCCGGCGAGGTCAGCAGCGCCCCCGTCCGTTTCGCCGCCCGGCGTACAGCGGCGCCCGTACCCATCATCAGCAGGTAGACGGCCAGGTAGACCATTTGGAAGCGCTTGAACGCGACGTCGGAGACGGACGAGGTCGGGTCGTCGACCTTGGTGGCGTCCTTGTCGGCGGGCGCCGCCTGGGCGACCGCGGCGGCGCCGGCATTGCGCTGGATGTAGCTGATGCCCGCGCAGACGGCGCCGAGCACCACAAAGGTGGCGATGAAGACCATGGTGGGCCTCCGCGACGGGCGACGGGGCGCGGCGGCGGTAAGGCTGGGCGCCTATGGCAGCGTGCGTGGTCGCGCCTTTGTCTGATTCGCGCGGTGCGCAACCGCCGTCGTGCGCCGCGCGCAACCCTGCTTAGTGTGCGCCCGGGTGCCCGGTTGCCGCGGGCCGAGGGGCGGGGGGGACCAGCCGACGTGTGGCAGGGAGGGACGGAGGGGGGCGGGGAAAGGAGGGGACGGGAGGGCGCTGGGCGTACCTGCGTGGCCGCGTGTCGTCGGCCGCGGCGGCGTCGCACGTCGACCACACATTGCAAAAGAACTGATCGCATGCGTCCCACCGCATGCATGCGTCCCACCGCATGCATGCGTCCCACCGCATGTGCGGCCGCGTATCATTGGTATTGGTATATTGACGCTAAAGGAAACTCGAGCGCCATGCGCCACAGAATACAGGGTATTCCATCGACCAGCTGACATACAGTCATTGGCAGTGGTCTATGGACGCTAGAGGAACCTCGAGCGCCGTGCGCCACAGACTACAGGGGATTCCATCGACCAGCTGGCATAATCTTATGCATGTGTACAGGTAGCACCGGTGCCCATGGGCATGGTCACAAGGCCGACCTGGGGGCGCCTGGCCCGTGGCAGTCTGGGATCGCGCGCCCTGTGCTGTCGTTGGCAGCACAGGGCGCTATCCCACCCGCACGCACCCTGCATGCATCGCCCACGACAGCCCAGGCAGGCCCCCACAAAGGGGGTGCGATGGTATAGGCACGCCTCCGATGGCGAGCACTGGGTCGGGGCGGGGATGCATGTAGGTCAACGTCTTCCGTTGCGCATCGAACCAGATACACGCTCTGTACACGCACGTTTGTCGCAGGCATGGCGGTCGCAGGCATGGCGTTCAGGCAGGCACACAGGCACACAGCGGTTGAAGCGGCGACGTTCGCGTATGTACAGGATTCGCGGGCTATACAGTCTATAAGGGCTCGGCCATGTGGCCGCTCGGTCTCGGCGAGCCGGGCTCGCTGGGGCCGCGCAGGATGCTGGCGTACGTGCGGTACTGCCGCAGCTCCTCGGAGAGACGGCGCATGTTGCGCTCCCACTCGTTGTACTGTGCAGGCAAGCCCCATCCCGGGCAAAGCCGGCGGCAGGGTGAGCCAGAGCAACGACGGCACGCACCCTGCGCCCGTTGGCGTACCATCGCGAGCACTTCGGCCTTGGCGCCGGCGTTGTGCGAGGCCGTGTACTCCTCGTTCATCTTGGCTAGGGCGTCGCGGTACGACAGCTCAATGGCGAGCTGCCGCTCCAGCTGCGCAACGCGCGCCTCCACGGCCGCCGCGCGGTCGTCCTCGAGCACCAACCGGTCGCCAAACGGCGTGACGTGCACGGCCGTCCGGTTGATGGCGTCCACCCTGGAGCACGCACAGCAGCGAGCGCGGGCGGACCGCCGGGTGTTAGGCAGAGCAAGCGCGCCACGTCCCGCCACTAGCGCCAGGGCCGCACCACAGGGAGGCGTCGTTCGCGGTCAGCGCCTGGAAGTAGAACGCGCCGTGCGCCTTGGTGCAGAGGCGGAAAATGTGCTGCCGCTCGCGGTGGCCGTAGTTCAGGTAAGCAAACGCGTACTCGAGCGAGTAGGCGTGCCGCGGCGCGTCGCCGCGCGTCCACGGCCGCTCGACGGAATCGGCGGTCGCGGTGCTGCGCAGGCTGCGTACACTGAGCGCCCCCGGCGAGGCCAGCTCGGAACGGTCCCCGGCGGAGGACGAACCGCCGGGCGACGCGGGATCGGCGGCGACAGCGATGTGCGCCGCACTGCTGGCACGGTTTGGGGGCGACGTGGGCGCCGGCAGCGCCGGCGACGGGGGCGCATCTGCACTCGTGGGCGACACCGCCAGCGTTGCCGTGGTGTGGGACCGGCGCAGGGCGTGGAGCATCTTCCCGGAGGCGGAGGACGGCGGTGGCGCTACGAAGCGTCGCGTTTGAGCCAATCCTATCCGCAAAGCGCCGCCCGCGGCAATAATTCATAGCGCGTCACGTACCGTCGAGACGGACCGGGCTCGCTGGAGCAGCCGCGGCGGCATGAGGGATGCTTGGCCGCTCGAGCCACTGCCGCTAGCGGCGGAGGCGGACCCAGACGAATCGGTTGACGACACGGTCGACGGGGTGGGCGACCGTAGCGGCGAGCTGAGGAGGTCGGCCTTGGGCGGGCCGGCGCGGTACAGCTCCAGCTGGCCGCCGCGCAGCGCGGCATAGTACATCTTCCAATGCCTGCGGCGGGGGCGTGCGGCGCAGGCAGCGCAGCTGGTGGTCCACCCCGTCAGTTGCCATCTATGTCGACGGCCGCACAGCGGCAAACGGCCCTACCGGCGGAGGACGCGGTGGCCGTCCTTGTCCAAGTCATCCTTCTTGACGAGAAAGCCTTCCCGGACCACGTCGACGGCAGCCGGTTCCCGGCGGCGCAGGCTGGCAATCGCCACGGAGTGCGACCGTGCGAGCGGGCTGGGCTTGGGCACCGAGCGCACCAGCGCGCGTCGGGCGACCTGTAAAGACACGCACCGAGTGCTTGCGCGGCCAAGGTCAACCGCGGGTCGCAGCTACGCTCGGGATGAGGCCTAGAGCGCACCACGGGTGGGGACATCGACGCCGGGCTCGGCGAGGCCAGCCGCCCAGGCACAGGCGAGCGGGCAGGCGGCGTGGTCGGGCCGGCGTCGGGCGCCGTGTCGGACGGGCCGCCGCTGGTCTCGCCCGCTGTCGGGTCCAGTGGCGAAGGCGGCGCCGCCGGAATCGACTCGAGCGCGGCGGGCGCCGAGTGCCGGCGCTGCAGCGGCGTCTGCCGACCATCAGGGCAAGGGGTACGACCGAGACCTCGTTGTCAGCACGAGGCACGCAGGGTTGTAGGGCACTAACACGACACCACACATACGCCAGAGCTCCGTCGCGGCACCGGCAGGGTCCCGCCGCCGTCCCTGTCCGGGTAGTGAATCTCCTCGTTGCGGATCGAGTCGTAGATGCGCTGCACGCGTCCGCCGTGGCGGTGGATCGGTCCGGCCCGAGGCGGTCAGTGCGCTTGCTGGCTGCGTCGCAATGTGCCGACGCCTGGATGCGCGCGTACCTCCAGCACTTTGCTGGGGACGTCCTGCCCTTTGTCGATGCCGCGGTTGTTCCGGACAAAGTCCTGCTTGGTCATGCGGTGCCTGACCGACGGGTTGTGCAGGTCCGTGTTGAGCATTATGATTGAGAAGGCCAGCACAAAGACGGTGTCTGTGCTACCCGCGCATCCGTGGCCCTGCCCGCGGCCGCCATCAGCCATCGCATCGAAGCGGCGCGGGCAGACCAGGCCGCGCACCTGCACTGGAGAACTCGCCGGGGTTGGTGGCGTGGTAGCGGGCCGCAAACCGCTCCATGATGCGGTCGATCTGCTGCGACTCGGCCGGCAGCACAAAGCTCGCCAGGAACTGCCTGCGGAGCCACGGGCGCCACGCCGCATGGACGTCCTCGCTCCTCGCGCGGGTCAACTGAGCAACGGAGCGCCCAGCGTGGCCCGTCCGCGGGCGCGCCGGGGCACGCACCGCAGGGCGTGGTCGATCGGCACGCCGCAAAAGTCGTACGTGTTCAGGTGCGCGTCGAGCATCTGGCGGTACGCCTCGTCCCTAACCGTATCGCCCGCGGCACGAGTGGCGCCCATCCCGTCGCCGGTCAGGCGCCCGTCCGACCTATCCCGGCGCCGGACACGTCTGCACGCACCGCCGCCCAAAGTACTCGCCCAGTAGCTTGAGGTCGTTTGTCCGCTTGACGCGCTCGAGCGCCTGTGCGGGTGTCTCGTCCGGCCGGACGTACACGAGGCGGCCCTTGCCCGCACTGCGACCGGTGTGCGATGCGTGCCGTTGGCGGCCTGTCCGCTGCGGGGTGCTCTCGGGCTTGCCGCCGGCCGCCAGCGGCGACGGCCCTGCCGCGTCGGCCGAGTCCTCGGCGGCCGGGCCGGGCTGGCCGGCGGGCTCGTCGTTGTCCGACGCCCAGCGGCTGTGCGCCGGGCTGCCGGCGGCGCTGGTCGGCTGCGACGCCGCCGTCAGCTCCGACAGGACGGACGGCACGGACGGCACTGGCCCGCGCTGGCCCAGCGTGCCGGCCCAGAACGCCGACGGCAGCGTGTCCGACCGCGGCCGCCGCCCGCCGCTCTCCGGCGTGCCGCCGCCGCCTCCGCCAGCGGGCGCCTCGGCCGCGGTGACCTCGATGCGCAGCACGGGCACCGCCGACGGCGGCGCTGGGGCGTCGGCGACGACACCGGGGGTGGGCGGCGCCGCGAGCGCCGTCTGCACGAGGTCGACGCTGCGCGCCCTGCCGAGCGCGGCGGGCTGCCGCAGATCTTCCAGCGAGCGCGCGGCGGTCGTGGCCGTGGCGGCCAGGAAGGCGTCCGCCGCCGCGCCGGCTGTGGCGCAATCCGGCTCGGCGTCCGCGGGCGCCGGGCCGGAGGCGGGGTTGGCCGCCCGCTTGCCGGTCTTCGTTGTCTTCCTGACCTTCTTCTGCTTCTTCATCTTAGCCGTGGGCGGGCCGGCCGCCGCGGCCGCCACCGTGGGCCCGTCGTCCTCCTCGGGCTCGTCCATGGCGTCGCGGCGCCGGCGCTGCGTCCGGCATCGGGGTGGCTGCAACGTTGCGCAACCAGCCGACGACGCGACGACGCGCGCGAGATCTACGCCGCGTTCACGCCGACATGCTAGCGCCCTAGGCGCCTGCGGCGGTTCGCCCCGCTGGTCGGTGCCGTGGTCGGTGGCCGCCGCTGCTGTCGATGGCCGCAGGCTAGGATTGGCGACCGCTCTGGCGATGGCGGCCGCTCTGGCGATGGCGGTCGCTCTGTCGATGCCGGCCGCTCTGGCGATGCTGCTGGTGGCGAGGGCGGCCGCTCTGGCGATGGCGGCCGCTCTGGCGAGGGCGGTCGCTGTGGCGATGGCGGCCGCTCTGGCGATGCCGGCCGCTCTGGCGATGCCGGCCGCTGTGGCGAGGGCGTCGTGGTCTACGGGCGTCCTTAGAGCCTTCCTTTCCTTAATTGTGCGTAGTGCGGCGGCGCGGGCGGGCGCGGGGGACGCGTGCATACCACGCGCAGGCCGGGGCGAACTGGGAGGGCGTGCCTGCGGAGGCGTGCAAGGGACGGTTGGGGAGAGGCGTGGAAGGACAGGCAGGTGCATGCATGCACGCGCATGGCAGGCGGGCGCATGCAGGCGCCGCATGCACATGTGAGGAACGGCCACACGGTGGATGGATGTCCAGCAACGGTCCTACCCGGCTCTTCCATGCCTGCCCTGGCGTGCTCACCCCCGGCCCCTTGGTCTACCCGTGCGTGGATGTGCCGTTGCCCTGTCTGGGCATGGCCGTGCATGGCCGTGCATGCCATGTCGCATGAGCCCAGCAGACGCGGGGGCGCTCACTACGGAGATCACTTAAAAGACAGCCACAGGCGTGCCCGCATGCCCTAATGCCATCCTTCCCTGCCCATTCTCTCTCTCTCTCTCTCTCTCTCTCTCTCTCTCTCTCTCTCTCTCTCTCTCTCTCTCCCTCTCTCTC
>Ga0180216_1004435_pt1 | contig 10665 bp, 8 predicted proteins | sample eDN3rd37CBELigMG_FD_128879 | JGI IMG/M metagenome (GOLD analysis project Ga0180216, IMG submission 128879) | Enriched Miracle-Growth compost microbial communities from Emeryville, California, USA - eDNA 3rd pass 37_C BE-Lig MG (version 2)... ...
CCGAGCCCGTGACTCGATGCGGCGACCACGGCGACCTTGCTGGCTAATTCCGGATCCATTCTCAGTTCACTCCCGCCATGCTTGTGCGGCTCCGCGCGGGGTGCGCGGAGCAACGTCCGACCGGGTCAAATTGTTGGCGCAACGCCACCTTCGAGCCCGAGCCAGGCCATCGCCTCGCTGAGGTCGGCTGCCGTCCCTTCGTCGAGCCGTGGCCCTGGCTGACGGACCGCCGGACTATCGATCAGACCGCGCCGGCGCAGGAGTTCCTTGCGGATCGCCACGCCGAGCTTTGGCTGCCCCTCGAAGACCAGTAACGGAAGGAACCGATAGTAGACCTCCGCCGCACGCTGACGGTCGCCAGCTACCCAGGCTTGCCAGATCGCGACCAGCACCTCCGGATAGGCAAATCCGGTCATTGTCCCGGCGCCGCCACGGCGCAGTTCGTCCAACAGATACATCCCGCCGAGACCGCCAACGATGCTGACACTATGCCCTTCCAGCATCGCGAGTGTCTGGGCAGTTCGCTGGGGCGTTGGGACATCTTCGAGCTTGATCGTCGTGATCGCAGGCACTGCCTGGACGAGATCAGCCATCGCTCGTGGTGTCATCGTGACGCCATTGACGACCGGATAGTCCTGCAACACGATCGACAGGTCGGTTGCATCGGCGATCCGCTGGTAGTGGGACGTCAGGACTGGTCCCGGCTGGACAAACGTCGGTGGGGCAATCATGAAACCGGCAGCGCCGGACGCCGCTGCCTCGCGGCAGGCAGCGATCGTCGCCTCGGTGCCCTCCCGTGACGTCCCGACAATGATCGGAACCCGGCCGGCATTCACTTCCATCACGATTTCGAGCACACGCTGGCGTTCTGCATCCAGCAATTTGTGCGCTTCTCCGGCCACGCCGAGCACAGTGATTCCATCGACGCCCATCCCAATCGTTGCGTCGACCAGCCGGCGGAGGCTTGCCTCATCCAGTGAGCCGTCGTCGCCGAACGGCGTCGAGAGGATGTTGTAAACCCCTTGAAGTGGTTGCATCAGTACGTCCTTTCTGGCCTTGAAACCGTCTGCATCATTCATGGTCTTGATGAACCCATGCGGTCATCATGAGGCGATCGTAGGCAGCGGAGTCCCACGTTACGCACGTCGGCGTCAGAGGTCTCTTCTATAAGAAGAAGCGGGATCCACGGAAGAGGTGGGATCTACCTGACCCTGAATCACCGCTCGTCCGGCATGGACCGGACGAGCGGTGATTCAACTATCCGACAACCCCAGCCTGATCGCGCGGACTCGTCCAGAACTGTTCGTCGAGCTCGGTGAACTGGCTGATGTCAATGCGCTCCAACGAGCGGCGCTGCTCGTCGATGGCCATGTCCAGCATCGCTGATTCATCGACGGTCAAGACGACGCGATTCTCCATCAACACCTTGCCGTCAACGATCGTCGTATCGACATCGTTGCCGGTCGCGTAGTAAGCCAGCAATGATGGCAGCGCGGTGCGTGGGGTCAGGTGCGGGCGTCGGAGATCGACGAGGATAATGTCTGCTTTCTTCCCGACCTCCAGCGAACCGATCTCATCTTGCAATCCTAGCGTCATCGCCGCGTCGATCGTCACCATTCGAAGTGCCTTGCCCGGCGGTAGAATCGCCATGTCCTCGTGTTGGATGCGGTGGGTGAACATCGTCCGCGAAAGTTCTTTCCAGAGATCCAGCGAGAAGTACGGCGCTGAACCATCGGTCGCCATGACGACGTTTGCTCCAGCCTCCAGCAACGGAATGACCGGGCAGGCTCCGTAGCCGACTGTCTCACCAACGAAGGTGACGGTCACGACGTTGGCCTTGGCTTCCGCAATCAACGCAATCTCAGACGGCGAGATATCGTTGACATGGTCGAGCACGACATCAGGCCCAAGAATCTCCAGCACCGTCTCGCGCCCGTAGTACTCCTCGGCAAACGCCAGATCACCCCGGAAGACGTGCGTATGAATCTGGACACCCTCTGCATCAGCGATCTCGCGCGACTCTCGCGCATTCTTCAGAATGATCGGCGCGTCACGCTCGGTATCGTAGTGATACGGAAAGCGCTGGTGGATGGCACGGCGGCCAAACAGGTACGCAATTGCCAGCGCGATGCTGATGCGACCATCCGCGCCACCGTGCCATCGCCGGATGACATCGCGCGAGTTCTCAATCGCATCCTCGTAGGTGAACTGACGGGTGACCCACTCGCCGTTCTCGAAGTGACTGCCCGACCACGGCGTCGGGATGTGCGGGATGAACGGATCCGGGGGTCCGACACCCAGCACGGCCCGCAGGCCGATGTCGCTGATGGCATCGAGGTGCCGGTCGGCGTAGATCGGGTTATCGGCGCGTGCGGGGGTCGCTCCGAGGATTGAGACGCCGGTCGTCGTCCCAAAGCGCACCCGCTCGAGCGCAGAGAGCATTGCCTCGGCATACCACCAGTCGGGCGTCGACGCATGCCAGTAGATCGGGTTTGCGGGCCACCCCAGCGCGGGGCGGAAGATGCCCTTGATCATGCCGTGTCCGGCGTGCGAGTAACAGTCGATCAGACCGGGCATGATCACCTTGTCGGCTGCGTCGATTGTCTTGGCCGCATGATAGGCTGCCTCGATCTCCGCACGCGGTCCGACAGCCACGATCCGATTGCCGGCCACAGCCACTGCACCGTTTTCGATCAACTCATGCTGACCGTTCATAGTCATCACTGTGCCGCCAGTGACCAGCAAATCTATCTGCTGACGTTCCTGTTCCACGAAGGATCCCTCTCATTCTGCCGGCGATCAGTACCGCGCACCATGCCAGTAATCGCGCGGCATTTCGGTGTAGGGGCTCAGATCAACACGCTCGAACACGCGGGCCGATTCCTCAAGCGCCTGGTCCATGACCGCCTGCGCATCGACCGTCGTGTAGCGGCGGTTCTCCAGCAACACCTTTCCATCGACAATCGTCGTGTCAACGTCATTACCGTTGACGTAGTACGTCAGCATCTGCGGGATGAAGGTGTGCGGTGTCAGATGCGGCTGGTTGAGGTCGATCGTGATCATGTCAGCCTTCTTGCCGGTCTCCAGCGAGCCGATCTGGTCGTCCATGTTGAGCGCCTTGGCCGCGTCGATCGTGACCATCCGCAACGCCTTACCGGCCGGCAGCACGCTCGTCGTCTGGAAGCGAATCCATTGGTGCCACATCGCGCGCGGAACATCCTTCAGCAGGTCGAACGAGAAGCGCGGCGCCGAGCCGTCAGTGGCGATCGCGACATTCGCTCCCGCCTCCAGCAACTCAACGACGGGCGCATAGCCGCACCAGATGTTCTCCGTCGTCGACGGTGATGTCGCGACATTGCATCGCGTACCGCCGACAATCTCGACTTCCGACGGATTCAAGTCGTTGCCATGCTGGACGAGGACGTCCGGTCCAAGCAAACTCTCAACGCGCTCGCGACCGAAGTGATGCACGGCAAACTCGACGGATCCACGGAAGAAGTGCGTATGGATCTGAAGACCGTAGCGGTTGGCCAGATCACGCATCTCCTCCGCCTTCTCGATCACAACCGGGATGTGCTCGGGCAGATACTCCCACTTGAAGCGATCTCTGTCGGTGGCATGCCGGCCGAACAGGTAGGGCGGATGCAATGCGATGCGGATGCGCCCTTCCGCCGCGCCGTGCCAGTCACGCGCGACATCGAGCGCGTTGGCAAGCGCTTCTTCGTAGGTGAATTGCCGCGTGACCCACTCGCCGTTCTCCCAATGCGTGCCATCCCAAGGAACCGGAATGTGCGAGACAAACGGATCTGGCGGGCCGACGCCCAGCACGGCGCGCATACCAACGCTGGCATAGGCCTCAGCGTTGCGAATTGCGTAGACCGGGTTGTCCAGTCGCGCCGGAGTCGAGCCGATCACCGATGCGCCGGTTGTCACACCAAAGCGCACGCGCTCCGTCGCCGCCAGGCGTGCCTCGGCGTACCACCATTCGGGTGTCGTCTCGTGCCAGTACAAATGCCCGGCAGGCCAGCCGTGAACTGGGTGATAAATGCCACGCACCATGCTGTGTCCGGCGTGGCCATAGGTGTCGACCAGGCCCGGCATAATCACCTTACGGCGTGCGTCGATCGTCTTCGTCGCATGGTAATCGCGGCGCAGGTCGTCGCTCGAACCGACCGCGTCGATCCGGTCACCCACGACCGCGACGCCACCCCCTTCGATGATCGTGCCAGCGTCATCCATCGTGACGACGGTTCCATCAAGGATCAGCAGATCAGCCGTTTTCGGCACAGGACACTCCAGTCAGTCGTTACTCCGCGATGACGGCGATCACTTCAACTTCAACACGCACCTCCGGTGAACCCAGAGCCGCGACAATCAACCCAGTGTGGGGCGGTCGGTGGTCGCCAAAGAAGCGCTGACGCACGGCCGTCACAGCGGCAGAGTCGGTGGGATTGACGAGGTAGGTCGTCACCTTGACGACATTCGACACGTCTGCACCGGCTGCCGCCAGCACGGCACCAAGGTTGGCGAACACCTGCTCAGCCTGGCCGGCGGCGTCATTTGGGGCAACGAGTTGACCGTCTGCATCCCGCGATACCTGTCCGGCAACATAGATCGTGTTGGCCGCGCGCATGGCATGCACGTAACTGGCAGGTTGGTAAATGCCCTCCGGCTGGATCATCTCGAAAAACCCATCCTTGGTCATGAACTCTCCCGTCTTCACACTGCGTACGTCCCGTGGATATCCGTCACTTCGAGAACTATCATCTGGCGAACTGCAGAGGCGACCGATGCCAGCGCGCTGCGGGATGTGAGCCGGAGCGCCTGGCGAGCGGTTGGTGGACTTAGCGGTCAGAAATGCGCGGGTCCAGTGCGTCTCGCAGGCCATCGCCGACAACGTTGATCACCAGCACGGTGAACATGATCGCGACACCTGGGAACGTGACTACCCACCAGGCACGGCGCAAGTAGTTGCGGCCATCGGCGAGCATCGCGCCCCACTCCGGCGTCGGCGGCTGTGCGCCCATACCGAGATAGCTCATGCTGGCCGCAGCAAGGATCGCCCAGGCAACGCCGAGCGTCGCGACGACGAGCAACGGAGCGAACACGTTCGGCAGCACATGCCGCAACATGATGATCCAGTCCGGACAGCCGACAACGCGCGCGGCATCGACGTATAGGTTCTCACGCGCCGATAGTACCGAACCGCGAATCAAGCGCGCGTATTCGGGGATCGCAGCCACGCCGACGGCGATCATGACGTTGGTCAGTGTCGGGCCGAGGACAAAGGCAATCAGTAGCGCCAGCAACAGCCGCGGGAACGCCAGCATGATCTCGGCGATTCGCATGATTAGGAAGTCAATCCAGCGACCGTAGTAACCGGAGATCAGCCCTGCCACGCCACCAAATAGGGCGCCAACGCCAACCGAGATCAAGCCAACTCGCAGCGATATCCGAGCGCCGTGCAGAATGCGGCTCAGAATGTCACGGCCAAGATGGTCGGTACCCAGCCAATGGCTGCGGCTCGGTGGCTGCAGTGCCTCGCGGGATGAGATGGCTGTCGGAGCGTACGGTGCGATGACGTCAGCGAGCAGGGCCGCCAGGACGAGCAGGATGAGAAGGACGAGGCCAACCAGGGCCGTGGGATTTCGGCGCAGTTCCCGGAACGCCCGCATCGCCCCGCTACGGCTGGATTTCAGCTTCGCACTGTCCCCCGCCAAGGTCGTTTCCCCCGACGTGACCGTGGTCGTCGACTCGCTCAATGCTCCTCCTCCTGGATGCCTGCCAGGCAGCATCGGCTGCCAGTTTGTTGTTGTGCCGCCATACCGATTACGAATGCCGGATGCGCGGGTCCAGGAATCCGTATGCGATATCGACAATCAGATTCGCCAGGATGTACCCAAACGTGATCAGGAACAGTGCTCCCTGGACGACAGGGAAGTCCTTCCGCAGGAGCGCGCTGACAAACAGCGTGCCGATGCCTTGGCGGGTGAACACCGTCTCGACAACGACTGCTCCACCGAGCAATGCACCCGTCTGAAGGCCGATGATCGACGCTGCGGGAATCAGTGCGTTACGTAGTCCGTGGCGGGTGATGACTCTGCGCTCGCTCACCCCTTTTGCGCGCGCAGTATTCATGTAGTCCTGCCGCATGACTTCAATCATGCTCGATCGGACGAGACGCGCGATCACCGCCGCCGATGAAAAGCCCAACGTAAACGCCGGTAAGACGAGATGTTTGAGACTACTGCTCCCGGAAATTGGGAACCACTCGAGACGCACCCCGAAGACCCAGATGAGCATGATGCCCAGCCAGAAGCTTGGCATGGCTACGCCGCCGAGGGACAACAACATGGAGACCTGGTCGATCCAGCTCCGCCGGTAGACGGCTGCCAGCACTCCGAGCGGTACGCCAATCAGGATTGCCACCAGCATCGACGCCAGCGCCAGTTGCAGCGTGGCCGGCAGTTGCGTCATGAGCTGGTCAACGACCGGTCGGTTCGAGAAGACTGATCGGCCGAGGTCGCCCTGGGCAACCTCCCAGACGTAGTTGATGAACTGGACCGGGATGGGATCGTCGAAGCCATGCTGTTCGCGCAAGCGCTGCATGTCTTCGGCTGACATCGCCATGTCCGTGGCCATGATATCTACGGGGTCGCCGGGCAGAATGCGGAGCGTGAAAAAGACGACCGCGACTACGCCAAAGACGACTGGTATTGTCGAGAGCGCTCGTACAGCGATCAGCTTCAGCATTGGCTCAGTATCCGTTCGATCGTGATGTCGAGCGGGCGCGGTGTCACCCGCGCGCCGCTCAACACTCGGACTCAGTGGCTACGAGCCACCAAGCGGGGGCTGCTAGTTGTCGAGCCAGGTGTCGTACAGGTACATCGTGTACCCGGTCGCATCGGTCTCAAAGTTCTGAACATCGTCGCTCAGACCGACGACAAACGTTGTCGCAATCGTCGGGATGAACAGTGAGTTCTCCATGATGTAGACCTGAATGTCCTTGTACGCCTGGATGCGCTCGTCCACGTCCAGAATGGTGGTGGCGGTGTCGAGCATCTCGGCGAGCTCCGGCGCGCGCCAGCGAGAGAAGGACCAACCCTCATCGACGTTGTCCGGGTGGAACATGACGCTCAGGACCATCGGGTCAACGTGGTTCCAGGAGAGCGGGCGGACGTTGTGGTCGCCGCGCGTGCTGGCTTCCTTGTTGGCCGGGTTGTTCAGCTGGAGCAGCTCCAAGTCGACGCCGACGTCCTTCCACTGCGCCTGGATGACCTCCGCCTGGGAGCAACCACCACCTGGGAAGCAGATGTAGTTCATCCGCAGCGCTTCGCCATCCTTCTCACGGATGCCATCGCCGTCGGTGTCAACCCAGCCGGCAGCCTCAAGGATCTGTTCAGCCATCTCCGGGTTGTACTCGTACAGTTCAGCCTCTTCGGCGTAGTAGATCCACGAGTCTGGCGTCAGAACACCGCGATTCGGGATCTCAACACCAAAGGTCACCAGCTGGCTGAGTTCATCCTGGTTCGTGGCGTACTGCAGGGCCTTACGGACCTCCACATCGTCGGTCGGGAACCGCTCTGTGTTGAGCAGCATGCCGGCCGCCGACGCCTGGATGATCGAGGTGTGAATGCTCAGGCCGTCCATACCCTGGAGTGCCTCAACATCGCTGAAGTTCACCTGGGTGATGACATCGACCTCACCCGACTCAAGCAGCGCAGTGCGAGTGGATGGCTCTTCCGGGAAGGTGTAGATGATCTCGTCCAGGTAGGCGGGACCCTCGTGCTTGGCATTGGCCGGCGGCCAGTTGTAGTCCTCGTTGCGGCGCAGGGTGACGTGGTCGCCCTCAATCCACTCGACGAAGACGAACGGTCCCGTACCTACCGGGTTGCGGCCGTAGTCCTCACCGAACTCCTGAACGGCCTTCGGCGACTTGATACCGAACAGCTCGTTGCTGATGATCGCGAGGAATGGCGCGTACGGCTCGGAGAAGACGACCTCGATGGTGAAGTCATCAATGACGTTCGTCGCCTCGTACGGTCCCCAGTAACCAGCAGTCGTCACCGAGCGGGTAGCCGGGTCCTTCACGCGATCGAAGTTGAACTTAACCGCCTCGGCGTTGAACGGTTCACCGTCATGGAAGGTGACGCCTTCGCGCAGTTTCAGCGTCCAGGTCAGACCATCCGCCGACTGCTCCCAGGACGTCGCAAGCCATGGGTGGAAGGTTCCCTCAGCATCGACGTTGACGAGGCTGTCGAAGATCTGGCGAGTAATGTACTCGTTGTAGCGCGAAGCGCTCTTGTCGGTGTCGAACGTGTCGGGCGGGCGAGACTGGGCAACACGCAGCGTTCCGCCGCTCACTCCCTCGCCGGCCGAGCCGGAGTCGTCCGTCGTGGTAGTCGCCCCGGCATCCGAGCCGGTTGTGGCGGTTGCGCCGTCGGCAGCAGTCGTCGGCTGATCGCCGGTTGAGCCGGTCGTGGCCGTTGCCGCCCCACCACTGGTGGCGGTTGTTGCGGTTGAATCGTCGTCGTCATCGCCACCGCCGCACGCGGCGAGCAGCATTGAGGCAATCATTAGCATCACCAACAGGCGTGCCATATGAGATCCCATCCCCATCCTCCTCAGTGAAGGTTCCACGAGTACCCAGATTCGTTCCAGCAGATCGCGCCCTGCAACCCCCTTACCTGTTCACCCTCGGACCCTAGGGAAACGGATCGTTCGACATCAAGCGACGGACTGAGCGGCAGCAGATGTCGGCACCGGAGACGAAGGGTTTCGCCGTTGATCGTCGCATTTACACTGCTGACTGTCGACAGTCGGTAGGCTAGCACCGGCTCTAACGACTGTCAACCCTGTCGTGAACCGTCTTGCGCCCTAAATCGAGTCACTCGTTTCGTCGATTTCGCCGAAGAAGCAGGCCCAGTCGCCCTGGTAGACACACGCCAGTGTCCGCATCCCGAAGATTTGGCCATCACAGGGAGCCAGAACCTCTTCGATGACGTTGCCGTACAGATCAGTGATCGTCGCGATCTGGGTCCCGCCCTTGATTGGCGTGCGGTACGTGATGCCCAGCGTCGGTACGAAGAAGCCGCCGACACCTGCCAGCACCGTCCGTTGCACGCCGAGGCTCCACTGGCTGGCGTATTGTGCGGCCCCGTCCAGCATGTCGTAGTGGCGCATGACGTTCAGGTAGCCATCCTTGAGCGCATCACCGTTGGCGTGGAACTCGTTTGGCAACGTCGCGCACAACCCGCCCAGTTCGACGGTGATCGCCGCCTTGCCCTGGGCTGCCATCACCGACGTCGGGCTACCGGATGGCCCAATTGGCTTCAGGATCAAGTCCCACTTCGGCCCCATCGCCTTGGCGAGCTCCAGTCCTGGCTCGGTCGCATTGTAGAATTGCGCCCAGGCCAGGTAGGAGTGGGCGCCGCCGGAATGGACGGTGATCAGCAGGTCCGCCTTGGCGCTCAATTCCTCGTAGTGCGCCCACGCGACACGCTCGCTCGGGAATCCGTTCGGCTTGCCGGGATAGATGCGATTCATGTCATACGTGAACCCGTCAAACGGATTGCCGCGCTGCTGGGCCTCAAACGCCTGGACGTTATGTACCGGCACGCAGACGAGCGTTCCGCGTAGCCTCGTGGGATCGATCTCTGCCAGCAACTTGTGAATCGAGAGTGGCCCTTCTGGCTCGTCGCCGTGGATCGCACCATCAATCCAGAGGACCGGTCCTTCACTGACCCCCTGGACAACGATGACCGGAATCGAGAGCGCCTCGCCGCCTGGACGGCGAGTAACCGGAATCACGCCATCGGCGCGGGTTCCGGGCGCTGCGACGGCGGTTCCGACGGTAAACGAATCCATCGTTTCTCCTCCTCCTGTGCTCATGTCCAACCGCTGCAACACGAAACGTGCGATGGATCAGTGGTAGCCTTTTCGTCAGATTTCCCGCACGATGTGACCTGTTGCCAGCCCGCTTGGCACGCGGCACGCGCGAGCAACCGCAGTAGCGACGATCGCTAACGCGATGGCTGGACAGGTGCAGGTGATCGTGTACACTGACGACTGTCGACACAATTCCACCGACCATTGGCGAGGAGTGTAGACCATCGTCTATGAATCGGTCGAATCTCTTTGAGGAGTTCCATCGTAACCTGCCATGCGAATGAAGCAGGCTGCGACGGTCAGAAGTGCGAGGCGCTACGTATGTCGTCGATGGGAAGCATCTTTTCCGAGGTCAAGGCTGCTCCGCTCAGCGACGTTGCCCTCCGACTCGTGCGGGAGGCGATTGTCGATGGCCGCCTGGCACCGGGCATGCCGATCAATCAGGCGGAAATCGCCAAGCAGTTAGGTATCAGCCGCGCCCCACTGCGCGAGGCGCTGCGCGGGCTGGAGCAGGAAGGGCTGGTCGTCAATGTGCCGTTCCGTGGCACGATCGTGACGCCACTCACCGCCGAAAGCCTGGAAGAACTTCAGTCCCTGCGTCGAGTCCTGGAGACGTTCGCTGCCGAACTGGTCCTTGAGCGTGCGACTGACGATGATCTGGCGAACATTGATGCGATGGCGAACCAGTTGGCAGCGTACGCGGCTGCTGGTGATTTCGACGCGGTCAACGAGACCGACATCCTGCTCCACTTGAAGGTCATCGAACTAAGTGGCCAC
>Ga0180216_1004437_pt1 | contig 10665 bp, 8 predicted proteins | sample eDN3rd37CBELigMG_FD_128879 | JGI IMG/M metagenome (GOLD analysis project Ga0180216, IMG submission 128879) | Enriched Miracle-Growth compost microbial communities from Emeryville, California, USA - eDNA 3rd pass 37_C BE-Lig MG (version 2)... ...
AAGCGACAGGCAGGCTATGCAGTGAGCACCACGCACGTACGTCTAGGCCCGCTTTCAGAGGCGAACACGCACCGGCCACCACAGCGGCGTCCTTGCGGGCCACGGCGGCTGCGCGAACGGCATCCACGCTCGGCGTCTGCAAGCCCCGCGTTAGTTGCGCTGCACGCGGCCGAGCGTGCGCTTCCATGGCGCTTCCGCGGCACGAAGGCGTACAGGTGTGCAGAACCGCCGGCCGGCCAAGCACCAGCGGGCGGACCGACGGGCTGGCGGTCGCCAGCCGCCGCGACATGCGCTGCGCCGTGCACGACAGCATTTTCACGCGTCTGGGGGGCCAAGCAGGGCGGAGCGAGTGGGCCCGTCCGGGTGGTTAGCCGTGGGTCCGTTCGCGGTCCGGAAAACACCGAGCGCGCGAGGAAAGAGACGCCAGGGCTCCGCTGGGACGAACAGAACACGCACGACGCTGTCTTTTGTGTGCCACAGCGCTGGTGGCCCCGCCTCCCCCGACCTGCCCGGCCGCTTCCTCCTGCTAGCGAGCGAGCGGCTAGGCGCCACGATCCCACCCGTTTGCGTCGCGCACCGCAGCGGTCGCCCCGACCATGCAGAAACGGCGCGGACACCAAGCAACCGCGCTCCGTCACGCCCCTTCCACGCACTGCCCGCAGTCCACGGCGTGCCCGTCGCGCTAAGCGAGCCGACGGGCGCAGCCGTCCGCGGGCGCGGCCGCCGACGCGCGCGCACCTTTTTTTCCTTCGCGGCGGCGGCGGCTCGGACCGTCGAAGCGAAAACCCCGTGTCAGAACTGTCAGAACGCCGTGACGTCATAGGCGACGCGGCGGGCACGGGCCACTCGCGGCCGCTGGCCGCGACGATGCGCCGGGCGACGTCGCAGCAGACGTCCCTGGACGCGTGGTGCAAGCGGCCGCGGCTGCGGGACCACGACGAGCAGGCCAACGCCGGCCATGCCTCGCCGAATCTCACGCCCGCCAAGCCAATTAAGCCGCCCAAGGATGGGCGGACGCCGCCGCCCAAGCGGGCCTCGGCGGCAACGCGGCAGCTGACCCTCGCCCCAGCGCCGGCGGCGGCGACCACCGTGCTGACGCTGTCGCACCGGCCGCCGCCGCCGCCCGAGGTGCCGCTGCATTTGCCGCCGCGCGAGGTGTTCGAGTACCACTTGGGCTTCTACTCGGAGTCCGAGGCGCGGCGGCTGTACCGTGAGCTGGCCGCGCTGCCGCAGTGGTCGCTGGGCTCGCTGCGCATCCACGGCGAGCTGCGGCAGCTGAACCGGCTCTGCGCGACGTTTGCGGTCGACCCGACGGGCGTGGTGCGCTACAGCGGGCGGTCCGAGGGCCCCGCGCCGCTGGCGGACGCGCCCGCGGTGGCGCGTATCCTGCGGGACGTGCAGGCGTGGGCCGCGGTGCACGGCCTGCAGCGGCCAGGCGACGAGCACCGGATCAACTACGTGCTGCTCAACTACTACCGCAACGGCGACGACTACGTGTCGCTGCACGGTGACTACCTGACCGACATGGCGGGCCCCGTGTACAGCCTATCGTTCCAGGACACGGACGACGTCGCGCAGCTGCGCGCCTTCGACATTGTCGACAACGCGAGCGCGCACAAGGTGCGCATCCGTATCGCCAACGGCAGCCTGATGGTCATGCAGCGCGCCTTCCACGTCCTCTACAAGCACGGCGTGCCGCCGCAGCGCGGCTGCACGGCGGGGCGCATCAATGTGACGTGCCGCTGCGTGCGCCTGCACGCGCCGCCGGCCGTGCAGAACTGAGGGAATGAGGCCCCACTGTAAACCCCCGTAAAGAGCGCGCCTTGCGTCCCGTGTACAGCTCACCCGTGTAAATAAGCATGCCTCGCATGTGGGGGGCCGGCCTCTGGGGGTTTTCCTTTCATTTTCGGAAGACAATGTACAAGCATCTGGACGGCCGCCGCGGAAGCAGCACGGGAGCGCTGCCGCCACGGCCGCCCCGACAGGCGTTCGCGCGACGGTTACGCCAGCGCCTGCCGGGCCAGGTGCCGGAAGTGGTCCTCCAGCTTGCCGTGGTCGGTGATGATCTTGCAGTAGCAGCCGTCGGGGACGATCTTGCCCGCCTCCCGCAGGGCCTGGTACTGCTCGCGCGGGATGTTGGTGAAGCCCCAGTTCTTCGAGACGGCGATCTTCTGGCGGCCCGGGAACTTGAACTTGCAGCGGCGGAGCGCCTCAATGACGACCTTCTTGTGCACGTCCCTGCAGCGGACCGACAGAAGAATCTGCTTGATGTTGACGCGCGCAACGGTGCCCTGCGGCTTGCCGAAGGCACCGCGCATGCCGGTCTGGAGACGATCGGCGCCGGCGCACGAAAGCATCTTGTTGATGCGGATCACGTGGAACGGGTGCACGCGCACGCGCATGTGGAACGCGTCCTTGCCGGCCATCTTGACGATGTACTTGTTGGCCGTGATGCGCGCGGCCTCCAGCGCCTCGCTCGACAGCTGCTCGTACTCGTCCGAGACCAGGTGCACGCACAGCGGGAAGTCGTCCACGCTCGCCTTCTTGCGGCCCAGATCGAAGATGCGGATCTTGGGGTCCGGCACACCGCGGTTGAACCGCGACTTGGGGTACGGCTTGTTCTTGCAGTACCGGTAGCACCGGGCCGGGCGGCGACCCATTTTCGCGGGCGGGTTCCAGCGGCTGCTGACAGAGCTGCGAAATCGCACGCGCACGGCCCAACGCGCGGTGTGGACGCGTCCGAACGCGCCGCCCGACGGCCCGTTAGCGCCTGCACGCCATACAGCGCATGATGGCGCGCCGCGCTGACTAAGCACTCGCCGCCTCGCGCCGGCTCCCACAGCCACCCACGCCACACGGCCGGCGAACGCCGCCAGTCCCGCGCCACTCCCGCACGCGCAGCAGCGTGGCCGCGCCGGTGCCCGCACCCATCGGCGCGTCCCGATGGCGCCCCCGCGCTGGCCGCGGCGCTGGGTGATGGGCGATAGGCGATTGGCGATGGGCGACGGGCGATGGGCGCGGCGCGTGCCGCCCGCGCGATGCGCGCCGCATGCATCCATCGCGCCCGCCGCAGGCGCCCAACCGCACGTCGCGACCCGCCTCCCCATCCGCCACGGGCGCGTCGTGTCCGCTGGGCGCGCATCCGCCCTTCCGTGACTGCCAGCGGGGTGGCGTACCAGCAGCGCGACTCGGTGGACGGGCGGGCGATGCGGTCGAGTGAGCGGCCACGTCACCAGGTCCTACGACGTGACGTCACTACGGCGCAGAGTGGCGCTCCCCAGATCGACTGTGGGGAGCTACTGCTGAGCGGCGCCGGTCCAGCCAATCAGCGCTCGCCACCACACGTCCACGGTGGAAGGGTGGAGAAGGGTGGAGAAGGGTAGAGAACGTCCGCCGAGGCGGCAGAATGCGGCAGACACGCGGCAGACAGGGCTATGCGATGGCGTACGGCACGGGGGTAGACTGGGGTGGAATGGAGGGAGAGGGGTGGACTGATGCCGACACGAGGCAGGCGCGGGCCGCGAGGCAAGCGGCCGCCGCTCCAAGTCGCAGTTTCACTCTTCAGCCGGACACGCACACACCGCGAGCACGGCGGCGGCGACGGCAGCGACGCGCGCAGAGCCAAGCGAGCCCGTTTATCGCGGCCTAGGCACCGCCACCTCCGCTTCGTCGTCGGGGGGCCGCGCTTGTGCGCCCCACAGGACACACCCCACCATGCGGCCCTCGGCCCGCCGCGTGCTGCTCGCGCTCGTCGCGGCGCTCGCGCTCGCCGCCGCCTGGTTCGGCGGCGCCCACGCGGACGAGAAGGAGCAGCTCGGCACCGTCATCGGCATCGACCTGGGCACGACGTACTCGTGCGTCGGTGTCTTCCAGAATGGCAAGGTCGAGATTATCGCCAACGACCAGGGCAACCGCATCACCCCGTCCGTCGTCGCCTTCACCGACGACGAGCGCCTCATCGGCGACGCCGCCAAGAACCAGGCGGCCATGAACCCGACGCGCACCATTTACGACGCCAAGCGCCTTATCGGACGCCGCTTCGCGGACAAGGAGGTCCAGAACGACATGAAGAACTGGCCGTTCAAGGTCGTGGACAAGAACGGCAAGCCGGCCATCGAGGTCGTCGTGAACGGCAAGCCCACCGTCTTCGTGCCCGAGGAAATCTCGGGCATGGTGCTCGGCAAGATGAAGGAGATTGCCGAGAACTACCTGGGCAAGGAGGTCAAGCACGCCGTCGTCACCGTCCCGGCCTACTTCAACGACGCGCAGCGCCAGGCCACCAAGGACGCCGGCACCATCGCGGGCCTCAAGGTCGAGCGCATTATCAACGAGCCGACCGCGGCCGCCATCGCGTACGGCCTCGACAAGAAGGGCGGCGAGCGCGTCATCCTTGTCTTCGACCTGGGCGGCGGCACGTTCGACGTCTCGCTGCTCTCCATCGACGACGGCGTCTTCGAGGTCCTGGCCACCAACGGCGACACCCACCTCGGCGGCGAGGACTTTGACCACCGCGTCATGGACTACTTTGTCAACCTCTTCCAGAAGAAGGAGAAGAAGAACTTGCGCAGCGACCTCCGCGCCATGGGCAAGCTCAAGCGCGAGGTCGAGAAGGCCAAGCGCACCCTCTCGTCGCAGATGTCGGTCCGCATCGAGATCGAGAACATCATGGACGGCATCGACTTCTCCGAGACCCTCACCCGCGCCAAGTTCGAGGAGCTCAACATGGACCTGTTCAAGCGCACCCTCGAGCCCGTCCGCCGCGTCCTCGAGGACGCTGGCGTCGGCAAGGGCGAGCTCCACGACATCGTCCTGGTCGGCGGCTCCACGCGCATCCCCAAGGTCGTCGAGCTGCTCGAGGACTTCTTCAACGGCCGCAAGGCGAGCAAGGGCGTCAACCCGGACGAGGCCGTCGCGTACGGCGCTGCCGTCCAGGGCGGCGTCCTCAGCAACGAGGAGGAGACCTCGGAGATCCTCCTGCTCGACGTGTGCCCGCTCACGCTCGGCATCGAGACCACCGGCGGCGTCATGACCAAGCTCATCCCGCGCAACACCGCCATCCCGACCAAGAAGTCGCAGATCTTCTCGACCGCCGTCGACAACCAGCCGACCGTGCTCATCCAGGTCTACGAGGGCGAGCGCTCGATGACCAAGGACAACAACCTGCTCGGCAAGTTCGAGCTCACCGGCATTCCGCCGGCGCCGCGCGGCCAGCCGCAGATCGAGGTCACCTTTGAGATCGACGTCAACGGCATCCTCCGCGTCTCCGCGCTCGACAAGGCCAACCCGGACAACCAGCAGTCGATCGTCATCACCAACGACAAGTCGCGCCTGTCCAAGGAGGAGATCGAGCGCATGGTCGCCGAGGCCGAGATGTACGCCGCCGAGGACCAGGCCATCCGCGAGCGCGTCGAGGCGCGCAACGGCCTGGAGAACTACGCCTACATGCTCAAGAACCAGCTCAAGGACGACAAGAGCGCGCTCGCCAAGCTCGACGAGGACCAGAAGGAGGAGATCGAGTCCGCGGTCAAGGCCACCCTGGACTGGCTCGACGCGAACCCGACTGCCGACAAGGACGAGCTGGAGCAGCAGAAGAAGGACCTCGAGGCCGTCGTCCAGCCGATCGTCGGCAAGCTCTACGGCGACGCCGGCGGCGCGGGCGGCGACGACGAGGACCTGCCCGACCACGACGAGTTGTAAATAGTCGCAGCAGCGTTGCGTTGTGTGTGCACGTGGAAACAAAAGAGCCGCATGCAACACCTCGACACTAAAATAAACAAGCACTTTTTTAATCGGCAGCCAGCTACAAAGAATTGCGTGCTGTACAACATGAGCGATGCGTGTTGGGGTCGGCGACGCCGCGCGCTATCTCAGGATCTCTTGCACGATGCCGGCCGCGATGGTCTTGTGGCCCGTCCGCAGCACGAAGCGCCCCAGCTCGCGGTACTCTGCGGCGCGTGGGCGGCGCGCACGTGGCCCACGCCGTGCCGTGTTTAGTGCGCCGCGCCGTTCACGGCTCCGGCTGCATCAGCAACCGCCACACCGCACCGGCAAAGACTTCGAGGCAGGTCGGCCGCGCAAACTGGATCTCGACGGTGGCGGAGCAGTGCTTGGGCAGAAACCGCGGCTTCTCCTTGATCACCTGGCCCGTGGACTTGTTGAGCGTGGCGATGAGCTTCCGGACCGTGGCCGGCTCGTTCACGCTGTGGTGGTGCACCAGCACCTGGTGCCATGCGCCCGGCGCCCGCCGCATGGTGGGGCCCCGGGTGGTTTAGCGCCAGCGCAGGGCATGCACGTCCTCCAGCCCACGGCCCGCCGTACCGCGGCGCCGGGCAGGATCGGGACGTCGACGTCAAAGACCACGATCTGTGCGCGGATCAGGCTCGCCACCGTCGCTGGTGCCGCGGCATCGCAGAGCACTTGGCCGACGCTGGGGCGAAACGCCACATAAAAGGAAAGCGGCCCGACACACTCTTTAGCAGTGTATGCGTTGTGCACGCAGCGATCGGCTGAGCACCGCACCTGACGTGGTCACGGTCAATGTCGTCCAGATGGGCGACGACGTTCTCGCCCGCGATCGCCCAGCGCGTCGCCGTGCCGTGGATCTCCAGCGCTGCGGTCGCTGCGCCGCCGTGGGGGATCTGTTCTGCGTGGCTCAGACAAAGACGACGGCGCGCGCGTGCGCGCGTGCGCGGCGGCCGCACCTTTCACCGTGGCGCCTTCGCGCAGCGGCATCACCAGCACCGTGTCGCCCGCGCCGAGGACGCCCGTGTCCACCTTGCCGCTGACACTGACGGTGCCGCCGGCGCCCGTGCCCTTGAAGACGTCGGTCACGCTCAGCCGCAGCGGCCGCTCCACCGCCCGCGGCGGGCTCTCCAGCGCGTCTGCCGTCGGACACGGCGACCGGCCAAGGCCCCACGCCGCGTGAGCGGAGGACGGCGGCAGCCACGCGCTGGCACAGCCGACGCTGCCGGCACGGTACCGATCAGCTCGACGAGCGTGGGGCCGGTGTACCAGGCCGTCAGCTTGGGCTCGGCGCGCTTGACGAGGTTTTCGCCGACGTAGCCCGCACACGGCAGGAACCACGTGCGCGTCTCGCGGAAGCCCGTCTGCTTGAGGAACGGCGCGAGCCGGTTCTCAATCTCGTCGAAGCGCTCCTTCGACCAGCCGGCCTAGGCAGGGCAAAGCGCAGAGCACGCAGGCAGTGACACGGTTAGACAACGCCGAGCGTGCGGCTTCGGGCCGCGGGGCGAGCCACGGACCGTGTCCATCTTGTTAACGGCCACGATGAGCTGCTCCACACCGAGGCTGCGCAGCAGCAGCGCGTGCTCCCGCGTTTGGCCGCTGTTGTCAAAGCCTGCCGTCGCGCTCGTGCCGACGCGTTTCGTGCGGCAGGTTTAGCAACGGCAGCAGTGCTTCGTCGGCGTGCGAATGAAACGCACCCGCCTCGAACTCGCCCGTGGTGGCGTTGATGACCAAGATGGCCGCATCCGCCTGCCGCATCACGCGGACACCAGCGCCAACGCACAGCGGCGTGAGCATGGCATGCCGTCGCCCGCGGACGGGCGCCGCTCAATCGTGCCTGTGCGGCGCCGCCGATCATGTTGGGCACAAAGTCGCGGTGGCCGGGCGCGTCCAGCAGGGTGACGACCTTGTGCGGCGTCTCAAACCGGCGCGTGGCCACGTTGATGGTCACACCACTGCCGAGTCGAATCGGGGAGGAACCGTTCCGCGCCCCGCACGCCATCCGTTGGCTCGGCTGGCCGCAGGCCGCCGGATGCCGTGCACCACCATGCCGTACCGCGACCGCTCCTCGTCGGTCTCGTCCAGCACCCATGCAAAGGCAAAGGACGACTTGCCGAGCCGCTGCGAGTCGCGCTCGAACTGAGGCAAGCGGCGCGCATCGTTGCCCGTCGCGCGTGTCAGGGGACCGACCGTGAACGAGGCGGGGGGAAGGGTCCGGCGACGCCGCACCTTCTTCATGACTTTGTCGCTGACATCGCCCAGCTCAAAGAGGAGGCGGCCCATAGTGGTGCTCTTGCCGGCGTCCACATGGCCGGCCACGACCAGGTGCAGCGACCGCTTGCCCTGGGCGCGCGCGGCGAGCTCGGCCTCCAGCTCGCGGCGGCTCTTGGCGTTGCGGCCGGCCAGCATCGCGGACGAGGGCCCTGCGCTGCCGCCGCCCCCGCCCCCGCCACCACCAGGGGTGCTGCCCGCGGGCGCCGCTGCCGGCGACGGCAGCGCAGGGCCCGCCGACGACGTCCGCACCACCGGGCTCGCCGTCCGCCTGGCATGGAGCAAGCCGAGTTACTCTTGAACGAACCACGGTTAGTTGATCGTTCGCTCGCTCTTCGCCGGCGGTGCGCCGCTGACGCACTGGGGCACCGGCTGACGGATCACCGGCGTCGCCGGCGGCGGCGCAGGGCTGCTCGTCCGGCTGACGGCAGGAGACGCCTGGCTGGCCTTGGTCGGCGCAGGCGACGCCACGGGAGTGGCCGTCGGCTTCTTCCGTGCGTTGAGCACGGTGTCGTCCGGCGACGGCGTGTCAAACGCAAACGCCCCGTCGGAGGCCCGAGAGGCCTTGGAAGACGGGCGGGCTGCTGAAACCACCCAAGCCAAGGTAAACGGCGTTGCGCGCGCTTTGGTGAGATCGCGAGATGCGGGGAGGCGTAGCTATCTCTTCGGAACACAGCAAAGCGCTTTAAGCGACCACCACCGCACGCAACGAACCGCCGCCCCCCAGATCCTGGCTCTGCCCCACCAGCGGCCCGGCCGGCGTCGCAGGAAGGCTCACCAGCTGCGGCTGCGGCTGCTGACTTGGCGGAGGACGCTGCCTTTGGCCGAAGCGTCAGCATGTCCAGCTGGGCTTGCAGGGCGGCCAGCGCGCGCTGCCAGGCCTCGGCGGCCTGCGCCGCGTCGCCGCCGTCCCGTGCTTCGTCGTCGTCGTCGCTGCTCTCGGCGCCCGCGTCCGCCGCCGTCGGGATTGGCCGCCGCCGCACGCCACACAGTGCACGCGCCAGGCGCGACGGCGCCGCCACCAGTGCCGACCCCGGCCGCGGCGCCGACGGGCTCGACGTCGGCCGCACCAGCAGCGTTGCCGAGGCGGGCAGCGTCGGCAGCACCGGCCGCGGCGCGACGGGCCGGGGGGTAACCGCTGCCGGCGCCGGGGCGGGCGCTGGTGCCGCCAGGGGGGCGTTCAGCAGTGCCAGGAGCGAGTCCGGGAGCGGAGTCGCGCTACTCGCGGGCGGCTGCACTGGCCGCAGCGGCCGGGGCCCGGGGGGCACGTCGCCCGGCCCGGTGGCAGGCCGCAGCGACGGCAGCAACGGCAGCGGCGGCAGCGGCGGCTGGCCAGTCCCCGATGGCGTTGGCGGGCGCACCGGCGGCAGCGGCGGCAGCGATGGCACGGCCGGCCGCGCGCCGCCCGGCCGCACCGCTGGCAGCGACGGCAGCGACGGCAGCGACGGCAGCGACGGCAGCGACGGCAGCGACGGCAGCGGTGGGAGCGACGGCCGTGGCGGGTGCGACGGCTGGTTGTGCGGCGCCGGAGGTCGGACGGACCCAACCCCACGCCCTCGGCCGCGACCCCCTGCCGAGCCACCGCCGACTACCCACAGAGAAAATAAAAAAACTCACTCGTGCTATGTAAGGGACCGGAGAAGGTGCATGGGCGGGCGCATTCCGTTCGAAAGGCTCCCAATTGCCTCAAAGCCGCCTCCTCAAACACCACCCCATCTCTCACACTGCGCCTTACCTGGTGCTGGTGCCTTGGACGACGGCGCAGTGCCCGTGCTGGCGCCTGCAGGTCATTGTACCGTCGGGCAAACGGGGCACTGAACATGTGCGTCAGAACCCCACCCCCCGCCGCGCGGCAGGGTGCGTCGCACGGCCGCCCTACCGTGCTGGTCGAGCAGCCATGTCACGGCTTGCTCCACGTCGAAGCTATAGTACAGCACGGCGTCGGCCACCTCGGCGTCCGACGCCGTGTCGGTGCTCACCACCTCGCGCACAGCGTCGATGGCCGACATGAGGCGGGCTGCGGCGCGCGACCGCATGTTCTGTGGGCACCCGTCGGCGTTAGCGTGGGCGCTCGGTGGTCCCGTCCTCATGCAGCTGAGCTGTGCCGCCGCACCATGCTCGACTTCGCTGAGGGCGACGCCCTCCAAGTACTCGTCCAGCGTCATGTCTGCCCGACCGGCACCGTTCGTGCGCCTAACCCGTGCGGCACCCGTCAGCGCGGCGCCAGGCCGTTTGTGCACAGAGCGGGGCGCGCGCGCGGACGCACCAGCGCCGCCTGACGCGGCCGCTGACCCGACCGTGCCGTCGCCATAGTCGTCCTCGTCCTCCTCTTCCTCATCGTCGTCGTAGCCGTCGTCGTCAAAGTCTGCGGTGCCACGGCGTGCGTCGGGAACCCCTCGCGGTCAGCGTCCGCGCTCCAGCGGCACAACGCTCGCCCCGGCGGCTGCCCCGGCGGTTGCGGCGTACCGTGCTGGAGGTCCCGGCGGAAGGCGCGGTGCCGCGACATGGCTCCCAAGGCGGTCGGCCGCGTCGCCGTCGCCGCGGCGCCCGCGACGGCACAGCAGCAGCGCACAGCCAGCCGATGACGTCATTGATCCCATGACGTCATCGGGGCGGTGTCGAAGGCCGGCGCCGGCGCTCTGGCGCTGTCGG
>Ga0180216_1004438_pt1 | contig 10664 bp, 12 predicted proteins | sample eDN3rd37CBELigMG_FD_128879 | JGI IMG/M metagenome (GOLD analysis project Ga0180216, IMG submission 128879) | Enriched Miracle-Growth compost microbial communities from Emeryville, California, USA - eDNA 3rd pass 37_C BE-Lig MG (version 2)... ...
CGCCGCGCCGCGCGGGCGCGCTATGAAGACCGCACCTAACTGTAACTAACCTCTGTACAGGTCAATGTACGATACGACCATGGAGTGGGTAGGCCGGCCTCGCCGAATGCGCCGCAGGGGGAGGGGGCACGCGGCGGCATTGACACCCTACAAACACCTCATCTCTTTTGGTTCACCTCCCAAGCCCTCCCCTATACTATCCTCTCTCTCTCTCTCGCTCTCCGCGCATGTTCCGTGCTCTTTGCTGCGCACTGGACGCGGGGCGCCTCGACTGCGCCGCGGCCCAATCGCCGTGCTAGACATGGGGCCGCGTCTTCTGGTTTAGGGTTTGGTCTATGCGTTTTGGCGCGACAAACGTCTTTCGCTCGTTCGACGGCGGCGGCGACGCGGCCCGTCCAACGCGCGCGCCCGCTCCAGCGCGCCCTAAAGCGCGGTCGGTCCTCCGCACCCGACAGCCCACTGCAGGGCACGCACCGTGCACCGCTGCAGCCGGAGCAGCGGCGGACGGAGCGACGACGGGACGTTTCTCTGGACGCTGGCTAAGGAATCGACACCGCCGCGTGCAGGCGCGTCTCGTTCCGGAGGCCGCGGGCCGGTGCCAGGCCAGGCGACCGAAGGCGGCGATAGCCAGGACGGCACATCTGCGTCTGGCCCGTGCTGCGAGCAGCCGCCGTGCGTGACGCCCAGCAGGCCCCGTGCCGGCGGCGCGGGTAACCCGATGCCCGGCATGGAGGGCGACGGCGGCGACGCGGCGGCGACGGCGGTCGCCAGCCCGGCCGCGGCCGCCGCAGCGACGGCGGACGCAGCGGACCGGAGCCCGGCGGTGTCGGGCACGGGCAGCACCGCGTCGTGGGCCACCTCGAGCATCCTGCTGGACGGCGAGGTGATCCGGACCGAAGAGGAGGAGGCGCTGCCGGATGACGAGGTGGTGCGCCGCGCGCTCAGCTCGTACGAGCCCATGGAGCGCAGCGTCTACCTGGACGAGGCCCTGCGCCGCGTGAAGCGCGGGCACGTCATGGCGTGCAGCTGCGAGTACAAGCCCGGTACGCACCCGCCGCCGTGTGCGCGACCTTCAGCGGCCCGGCCCTGACGTGCCCGGCGGCGGGCCAAACTCGCACACACCGGGAGGGTGCGCGCGCGCGCAGGCGACCCCCTGTCGAAAGCGTGCGGCGAAGAGTGTCTGAACCGCATGTCCTTTATTGAGTGCAACCCCAAGCGGTGCCCGTGCGGCCGCTTCTGCACGAACCGACGGTAAAGGCGGGCGCGGCCCGGTGTGGCCCGCCGCGCACCTTTTGCTTATTACGCGGTCGTCCGAGGGTGCTGCTTGGGCGCGGCGCGGGCCAGGCTGCAAAACAAAGAGTACGCGGCCGTCGAAGTGTTCCGGACGCCGGGCAAGGGCTGCGGTTTGCGCACCCTGCAGGACTTGCCCAAGTATGACCAGAGCGTTTCGTCGCAGGCGCCGGCGGCCCTCGCGCCCGCGCGGCTCACCCAGCGGAGGCGCCTGCCTGCCCCCCTGGCTCAACACGCAGGGGCTCGCTGGTGATGGAGTACTGCGGCGAGGTCGTCTCGCTTGCGCGGTTCCGCGAGCGGATCGCCAAGTACGCCGCCAAGGGCATGCGCCACTTTTACTTCATGACGCTCGAGGCCGACACGGTGCGGTCGCCGCGCCGAACGCACCGCGCCCGTGGGCATCCTGCGCGCAGCACGCTGACCGGCATGCGCCGCGGGCATGCGCGTCCGCGGGGGCGGCGGTGCAGGTCATCGACGCCACGCGCAAGGGCGCCATCTCGCGCTTCATCAACCACAGCTGCGGGCCCAACTGCGAGACGCAAAAGTGGATCGTGGACGGCGTCCAGCGCATCGGCATCTTCACCAAGCAGGACGTCAGCAAGGGCGAGGAGCTGACCTTTGATTACAAGTTCAAGTGGTTCCCGGGGTAGGTCGCGTGGGCGCGGCGGCGGTGGGCGCGCGCGCGACGGTCCCCTAACGCCGCAGTGTGTGGGGGGGGTGGGATTGCCGCGCGCCGTGCACAGCGCCAAGGTGCAGCGATGCCACTGCGGCTCGCCCAAGTGCAAGGGCTACATCGGCGACGTCGCCAAGGACGCCGACGGCAACCCCATCGTGGCCGGTACTGCCCGCGCGGCGGCGCTCGTGCCTGAGGAGGCGGTTGATGGCTAACCCCCTCCCTGTGACGCGGCATTGTCGCACGGCGGTGGTACACGCTAGACGACTCGGCGGGGACGCTGGCGGACGCGCCGCTGGCAGCCGGGCCGGAGCGGGGCGCCGATGCGTCGGCCGCCGCCGCCGACGCCAACGATGATGCGGCGCTGAGCGGCGACGAAGCCGAGGCGTCCAGCGACGTTGACGACGGCGACGAGCTGCTGCCCCGGAGCAAGGTTCGCCACGCGCGCTAGCTACCAGCCGCACTCGCCATCGGCCAGGAAAACTCACGCGCTGCTAGTGGGGTGTGGGATGAAGAACCGCAGGGCCTGGCCGACGCGGACGCCCTCAAGGCGCTCATCGACAAGCTGCTGAACTCGGTCAACCAGGACACGCTCATCTACTCGCTGCACCAGCTGGAGGTGCGGGCCTTGTCCGCGGCATTGGCGTGCAAAGAGCATCCTAACATTCACACGCGGCGACCGTCGCCCACGGTGTCCCTGCATCGACCAGATCACCAGCAAGGCCGACCTGCTGCGCATGTTTGTGGCGCAGGACGGCGTCAAGATCCTCAAGACGGCCGTGGGCCACCACGCCAGCAACGCCGTGGTGGCCGTTGCGGTACGATGGGGCGAAGGCGCTGCTGTGGCCGATGTGCCGTCCGTAGCTCATGCCCTCTCGGCCTCAGCGCTGTCCTCCGCTGTGGCTGGCGTGCGCCAGTTCCTGCGCGTGCTCGCCAAGCTGCCGAGCATCACCAAGACGCTGCTGGAGGAGACCAAGCTGGAGGCCTTCCTCAACAAGCTGGTGGCGCAGCACAACGGCGACGAGGTGATCCGCAGTTTGGTCATCAAGCAGCTGGCCGCGTGGGACGCGGTGCACAACGCCTACAAGATCCGCAAGCGCCTGGTACGACCTGGTAGCCCGCATTGGCGGCGCGTGTCCGCACCGCAAAGCTGACACGCTTGGCGCGCCGTGCATCTGCGCCGCGCATGCGGCAGGACGGCGACGTGGACGGCTCGCCGGGCATGGACCGGCCGGACACGCCCGGAGCGGCGCGCAACTCGCCGGCGCCGGGATCCGCCTCCACGCCGCGGGCCGGGGCCACGCCGCTGTACGGAGAGCGGCCGGCGTCGGCCGGCCCCAACGGCAGCGCCGCGGCCTCGCCCTCGCTGCTCGCAATCCCGATGATCGGCCAGCTGGACCGCTACCAGACCGGCCAGGGCGCGTACGGCGCCGCGCCCAAGCCGTCGACGCCGAGCCTGAAGCGGTCGTTCCAGAGCGGGCCGGTGGCCAGCCAGAGCCCGCGCGGCTCCGAGGCGGACGACGATGCCGCGGCGCAGCAGCGCAAGCGCGCGACACTGGACGACGGCGGCCGCCGCAGCGGCTCGCCGGTGCCGCTGGTGTCGTGGGACACATCGCCGCGCAAGGCTGCCGTCGTGGACGCGCCGCCGCCGCCGCCCGCGCCCGCGCTGCCGCCGGGCTGGGTGGCGACCACCGACCCGCAGGGCAACACCTACTACTACCACGAGGTCACGCGCGTGACGCAGTGGGAGTTTCCCGGCGAGCCCGCCGCCCCGGCGCCGCCGGCCGAGTGGCCCGCTGCCCCGGCGGCCGCACCCGCGGCGGCGGCGGCGACGGCGACGGCGTCCAGCCGGTCCGGCGATAGCGAGCAGCTCGCCGCCTTCCATGCCGCGGTATGGCGATCTTTGGAGCGCACCGAGGCCATGAGACTTGTGTCGGGGGCTGTAACGCCGTCAAAATTTTTTTTTCCCGCGCTGAATGTGGCGTGCAATGCACAGCTGGCGAAGCTCGTGGTCCAGACGATGGCCAAGTGGAAGCACGACCTGGACGTCGATGTTTACAAGCAGACGGCGCGCAAGGTACCGTGAGCCCCTTCCAACCCGCGGGGGCTGGTCGGACCCGCGCGTGTCCGTGACCGACTGCGTGCGGAGCGCCTGTCGTGCTGCCGCCCGGCCGCAGCTGACACATGCGATCGAAGAGAAGGAGCTCAAGGCCGGCGGTGTGCCGATCATGACCAAGGACGTGGAGAAGAAGGCTGCCAAGTACGTGATCAAGCACATGACCGAGAACCTGGAGGTCTACAAGCGCGCGAGCGCGCGGTCCACGAGCAAGCCGAGCAGCGATAAGAAGCCTGCCAGCGGCGGCGGCGGCAGCAGCAGCACCAAGCACGGCAGCGGCGGCGGCAGCGGCAAGGCGTCGAGCAGCCACCGCCACCACCACAAGTCCAGCCGGTCGCACCATCACAGCTCCTCGTCGTCCCACCGCCGCGCCAGCGGCAGTGCGGGCAGCGGTGCGGTTGCCACGGAGGCGCCGGCGGCGCCACCGACGGACGGCGCGGCGGCGGCCGCCGGCGCCGCCGAGCTGGCGACGGCGTCGTAGGTCGCAAGAATGCTCTGCGTTTGATGCACCCGCGGTTCTCGCCCCATGCTGGGCCCTGTTTCACTACACCCATGCCCGGCCAGTGCGGAGCCCGCTCGCGCGCACGCGGGCGGCGCTGCGGCATGTTGTACAGTTTGCGCACCGTGTAATATCATCACGTACAACAGGAGGTAGATTGGCAAGTGTAATGCGGCCCGCATTCTACGGCGCGCGCCGCTCTAGTGGAACTTTTGCTCCAGCACGGACCGCCCGCCTTCGTCGTAGTCCTGCTTGGACATCCACATTTGCTGGAACGAGCCCAGCGACGCGAGAATGGACCCGCCGATCCACGCGGCAAACCGCCGCTCGATCGTCGATCCCGCTGCGTTGAGCTTGAGCTTGTTCTGCACGCCATACCCACGAGGCGAACCAGGTACGAGGATAAGGAGCGGCGCCGGGGCCGTGGCACTCCACGGGCGCGGTCCACGTACGGAGGCGAGCATTTGTGTGAGCTCGCTGCCCAGACGGTCGACAAAGCCCGGCGTGAGGGTGCTACCGCCGGTGACCACCGTCGACGCGAGCAAGGTGCCCGCGATGTCGGGGTCGACCTGCCGGATGGCGTGGGCCACCAGCTGGTGCACGCCCACGAGCTCGTCGCCGCTGCCGACGCCCTTGATCTGGGGGACACCGTTCTGTGCGTCGACGGCGACGGACGGCAGGGGCGGGCGAGCTGGGATGCGTGTGAGCGATGGCGGCGGTGCTACACACCTCGAGGGCGCGGTGCGCACCAGCGTGACGTCGTAGTACTTGGCCGGCTGGAAGAACGTCTCGCCGAGGCGGAAGCGGTCCACGCCCGCCTGCAGCAGGAAGCCGTCCGGGAACTCGTACGGCTTGGTCGGCAGCTGCGCCAGCTTCGCCTCCTCGTCCTGGAAGGGCGCCAGCGGCACCTGCACCACCGACTCTTTAAAGTCGGCGGCCAGCGCCTGTTGCCCCATGGGGGAAGAGGCGGTCCAATGGACCGCTGCCGGTTAGCCAATTCTCGACATGGGTCGACGCTCGCGCCCCGGCCCGTACCCGGCGCGCCCATGCATGGTAGCTCGGCGCGGTTTTCCCGAGATCGCGGACGCGCGGATTCCACGGCTTGCCCGGCTCTGGCGCTAGCGAACGGTCAGCGCGAAGCCCCCCTCTGCGAAAACCCGGTCACCCTTAGCGACGCGGCCCGCGAGGGCGTGCAAGAGCAAAGCGGCCACGCACCTCGCCGCTCGACCACGAGATAGCGCGGGTTCACGGCGGTCTTCAGGACCTGCTCGAGGTACGCGAGCGTCAGGTCCGAGACGGCGTGCCCGCCCAGCGGCTGCCGCACCGACCCTGCCGCCGGCGCCAGCCACGGTTCGCGCGCAAGACGCCGTCAGTGGGAGGAGCCGGGATGGCCCGGCCAGCCCCTGTGCCGTTGCTACCTTGCTTGAGGGCGACGCCGTCGACGACGGGCGTGACCGACGTCTGGCCAGCGCCGCAGTCCAGCACCAGCGCGCTGGGCTTGCCCGCTTGGAAACTGACCGGCAACAACGCCGCCGCCGCCAGCAGCAGGGCCCGGACCACTTTGCCCACGTGAGGAAAGCGCCGGGTGCACGGAGGCTGGGCAACGCCACGTACGCGGCCAGGACGGCGCTCTTGGACACGTAGAACGCTGGCACGTTGTACTTTTCGAAGAAGATCTCGGTCAGCTTCTCCCGCTGGCTGGCGGGCGCGTGCGTCGGCTCCGCAAAGAGGACCGGGTGCTGCCGTCCACGGCACCTCTCAGGGCCGCCGCGCGACGCGTCAGCGGGCGCCCTCGCGCGTGTTCGGGCCACCGCCGCACCCCCGCCGCGCCGCCGCACCTCCTTGACGGTGAGCCGCAGCTCGTTCGCAAAGGCGTGGTCCCACAGCGCCTCGGCGAGGTCCCAGTTCTCAACTAGGGCCACGGGGGCACGGCAGGGCGCGCGTCCACGGCGTCGCGCGTTAGCACGCCGCCCGTCCTACCGGCCTCGCCAGCGGGGCCGTCGCCCGGCGTACCGAGGCCGTTCCGGATCGGGTTGACGATCTCCATGCCGTCGCGGCGGATGGAGAGCGTGCTGGTGCCAATGTACGTCTTGCGCGCGGCGCGGTTGGCGCGGGCGACCGCGGACCCGCCCTCGGCGCCGTCCACGGCCATGGCCTCCGCGGCCGCGGGTGCGTCGACGCTGGCGTCCTCCAGCACGCCCAGGTCCGTCGGCAGGACGGCCCGCGGCGTGTCCTCGCCGGCGTAGCCGACCTTGGTCCACTGCGTGCCCATGTCGATCACGAGGGCCGACACCTCGTCTGGCCCGCAGCACCGGCGACGCCTGGGACGCGCGAGACGGGGCGCGTCAGCGTCCACGGTGCGGCGCGCGACGCTGGCGGGAGGCGGCGCAGGGAGGACGCCGGTCCGTACCGCCGCCGTAGGTCGCCATGGTCGCTGCCGTGCTTCTCGCCGGTGTTCCACCGGCCGACGTCGCGACGGAGGCGGCGGTGCGTGGGGTGGTGCGGGCAGCCGGGCGGCCACGGTGGCGTCCGCGGGTCTGTACTCGTCCGTGCCGCTGCCGCTGCCGTGCTGCGCCTCCTTCTCCTCTTGCGCCGCCTCTTGCGGCGTGGCTCGGTGCTGCTGGCCGCCTTGGCTCTCTTCTTCTCTCTTCTCTGCTCTCTCGCTCGCTTCTCTCTGCTCTCGCTCTCTTCTCTCGCTCTCGCTCTCTGCTCTCTTCTCTGCTCTCTGCTCTGCTCGCTTCTCTCTTCTCTCGCTCTCTGCTCTCTGCTCTCTGCTCTCGCTCTCTCGCTGTCTGTCCGGTCGTCGTGCGTGCAGCGCAAGTGAGCGTGCGCGCGGCGTGTTGGAGAGCGGCCCACGGCAGCGGCCACCGTGGCGTGAGGGAAGGGAGCGCGCGGCACGGGGCGAGGCACCGACGCAGCGCACGGCCTGCACCGCGGGCGACGCGGGCCATGGGCGCCCCAACCGACCGCGACCCCGCACCGCCGCCGCTGGACGCGCCGCCGCCGGACGCGCCGCCGCAGGGCATCGCCCGCGCCGACTGCGCCGCCTGGACCGCCGCAACCCTCGACGCCGACCCAGCCACCCCGGCCGCGCGGCTCTGGGCCGCCATCCGCCGCGCAGCGTACGGCACCGCACACGGCCGGACGGCATCCGCGCGCCGCCGCCTAACGCGCAGACGGCGCCAGCCGCTCCCATTCGAGGTGGGGCGGGTGGGGGGGTGGGGGGGGGCGAAGCACAGGCCGGACACCACCGTCGCGTGCAGCCCGTGCACCGACGCCGTCAGCGGCCTGACCATCGCCGCGCGCGCGTACTACGTCTGCGAGGAGCGGCGGATCGTCCTGTGCTGCAACGAGCTGGCGTCGCGCGCCGCGCTGGAGACGGCGCTCGCGCACGAGCTGCACCATGCCTACGAGGTGCGCCGGTCGCCGCATGGGCTCGCCTGGGGGCGCGACCCGCTCACGCGCGCCCGCGGCAGCCCCTGGCTGAAGCCTAAGCGCGTCGGCAGCACGCCGTGGACGGGCACTGCCCGCGGACGCTGGACGAGATCGCGTGCTCCGAGATCCGCGCGGCGCTGCTCACCGACTGCGCCGCCAAGGCCTTCCCGAGCCGCTGCGTGCGCCGGATCGCGCGCGCCGCCACCGAGGTGCGCTCCGCAGACAGCGCCCTCCGTGGCGGGCGGGTTTCGGCGGCGCTCACGCGGGCCACGCGCTCGCCCTGCACCGCCACCGGCTGCGTGCCCAGAACCACTGCTCCAAGGCCGAGGCCAAGGCGGTGGTGCGGCGCGTCTTCCGGCCGTGCTGGGATGCGGCACGGGCGTTTCAGCCGCCGTAGCGCTGCCTAGCCGAGGCTACTGCACACGCAAGTGCAGCGTCGCCGCAGCGGCAGTCTCCGCCCTGTCGCCGAGGATCGGCGGGCGGGGCCAGGCTGTCGCGTCGGCGCCCGCGCAGCAAAGACGGCGGTATGGCCGAGGCGCAGGTCGGCCATGCCTTGGACAACGTCGACGCGGACGACGGACGCCAGCGCCGCGCACAACGACGGGCTGGCTGGCGTCGGCGCCCTCGTTGGCCACGGACGGCTGGAGCCGCACGACGGCGCGGGGCCCGTCCTCCCCCGCCCATTGACGTCGCCACTCTGCGAAGAAGCGAGAAGCGAGGCCGTGCCTGGTGCTGTGGTGGTCGTGGCCGCGGCCTCCGTGTCGAGTACTCGTCGCGCACGCGCGGCAGCGTGGTGTCAGCGCGGTCGGGCCACGGCGTTCTCCAAGTGCGCGTGGTCTATAGCGGTCGCCTTGTGTCCTCGCTGGCCTCGCTTCCTGGCACGGACAACATTGCCCGTGGCGTGATAGAGGACGTCGTCGCCGAAGGCTGGCTGCATGGCACTGCGTTGAAATACACGACAACGTATGGCCTGCACGGGATCGCTCGGCTCGCTCGGCTCCGCTGGGCCGACGTGGGCGCGCGCCGGGTGACGTCAAGTTCAGCCAGAGCAGCCAGAGCGCTGCGCGGTGCCGCGGAGCCGCGCCACCACGTCAGACACCGACACCACCAGACGAACGACGCTTCCTCCCCGGCATCCCGTCCGCGACGTGCGTCCGCGCGAAGCAGCAGCCGCAACCATGGCGCCCTGCGCAAAGTGCTCCGACAGTACGGCAGCAGGCCCGCGCAGGCGAGGCCCCAGTGTCAGGTGCGTCCTAACGGCGGGACCAAGTCGCGTTGAACACCGCGCGCACCGCAGAGTGCAACTGCCCGGCGGGCTGCAACTGCGCCAACAGCTGCGACTGCGCCGGCTGCAAGGGCAGCCGGGCGACGGCCAAGGGTACGGCCCACCGCCCTGGGCGGCCTCTGCTGGGGGGGTGACACGCCCCTGATTGGACGCGATAAGCCCGTTCCCGTGCCTGCGTGGCCCCCTCAGCCGGCTGCAACTGCGGCGACAACTGCACTTGCGGCGAAGGCTGCCAGTGCGGCAGCACCTGCTCGTGCTCTTCGAACAAGGCCCAGGCCGGCGCGGCCAAGTAGGCCCGCTAGCGGCGCGGCGGGATCCTGCCCCCTTCCCCCACCCCAAGCGATGGTGCCTCCTGTGTGAAACGCCGCGGCTAGCGAGGGCGGCGCCTCCTACGCAGCAGCCGTGCCCGGCGGTTTCGGTGCGTCTGTTGTGTCGCACGCGTGGCCTGTACAGTTCGCCGTGGTCTCCCCAGTACACACGTTTCCTGCCTACTGCAGGCATGGAGTTGAGCGAACGGGGCGGGCCGTGACGACCCACGACACGGCCAACGTGCGCGGGCTCAGCGGGGCGCCGGCGAGCCGCGAGTGGCGAGTGGGGGGAGAGGCAGGAAGCGCGACAGGGAACCGCGCGCTCACGGCGGCGGTTCGACGTCGAGGCAGACAATGTCCTGCATGCGGACGGTCGCGTGGCTGTAGACGCCAATGGGCGTCCGCAGGTCGCGCACAATCACATGCTCCAGCTTGCCGTCGACGGCGGCAATGGTGCCGGACACGGTGGCCCTGGGCGCGCGCCTGCCCGCCAGCAGCGACCTGCCCTGTGGGCCGATCAGCGCGTGCGCGGACGGTGCCAGCGGCGGTTACCCGCTGCTGCCGTACCCGTCATAGAGCGTCAGCGTCGCCGGCCGGCCCGCCGCCTGCTCCATGAGCCGCAGCAGCCGGAGCCGCAGCACCCCCGCGTCCGACGCCATTGTGCTTGCGCTTCAGTCGGCCGTCCCCGGCCGCATGTTTCGGTGCCGCTTGCGTTGGTGCTGGTTGCCGCTCCCGTCTGGCCCGGCCGTCGCCGCTCCCGTCAATGCCGCTGGTCCACGTTCCGGCTGCGTCGGCGTCCGGCTGCGTCGTCGTCCCGCTGCGTCGTCGTCCGCTGCGTCGTGGTCTATAGACCTTCCCGCCGCTGCGTCGTCGTCCGCTGCGTCGTGGTCTATAGACTTTCCCTCCGCTGCGTCGTCGTCCGCTGCGTCGTCGGCCGCTGCGTCGGCGTCCGCTGCGTCGTCGGCCGCTGCGTCGTCGCGTCCTGCTGGTGGGGCACTTTGATTCGAGGGGCATCACACGCGGACGTCAGCCGAGCGAACGGCGCAGCGGACGACGCA
>Ga0180216_1004439_pt1 | contig 10662 bp, 8 predicted proteins | sample eDN3rd37CBELigMG_FD_128879 | JGI IMG/M metagenome (GOLD analysis project Ga0180216, IMG submission 128879) | Enriched Miracle-Growth compost microbial communities from Emeryville, California, USA - eDNA 3rd pass 37_C BE-Lig MG (version 2)... ...
GAATTGTTTTGTTTAGGAGATTTACAGCTTGTTGGACGTGAGAGAGCGAAGCCAGCGGAGCAGGACCTCCGTCAGCTGCTGAGGCTGCTCGTTGCTCACCCAGTGTCCAGCCTCCGCGATCAGCTGCCACGCCCGGATGCATGCACGCGCACAGCGCCACGGTTCGATGGTCCCGTTAGCTGCAAGGCTAGCCCCCCACCCCGCACCACTCCCTCAAAGAAAGGCAATTGCACGAACCGCTCGCTTGAGGTTGGGAACGTAGGCCTCCATGCCATCGGCGAGTGAGGGGCGCAGCACGCGATCGCGTCCCGCCAGGACCATGAGCGCCGGGTGCGGGACAACCATGGGCAGACCCGCTTCGTCCAGCCAGTTCTGCTCCGACGTCCTGTACCAATTGAGCGTCGATGTGAAGCCCGTGCGCTTGTACGCTTCAACGTAGCGAGCGTGCTCCTAATACCACCCAATTGAGCAGCGAGTGCCAGGTTTGACAGGCCAGGGTTTGCGTGCGCGTGACGGCCGCCTGGCGATAGGTCTGCCTCCTACCTCCGCAGTGAACATGTCGCTGCGCGGTGGATTGCCCAACGCCGCGATGAACTTGCCGTCGGTCATGCCGCCCTTGACGCCGGGGATGTGATCCGCCTTCCGCGTGCTCCGCAGCAAGCACCGCAGCGTCCGGTCGACCTGCCGGCATGGACCGGCCCATACAACCAATCTTCCACGTGGTCAACAGCCTGGACCGGCAATGCGCAACGATGGCAGAGGGCGGCGCCCGCGCACATCTTCTTCCAGCTCCGCCTCGGCCGCGTGTCCCTCATTGAAGTAGGCCTACGAGCACGCGCATTTCATGGCCCGTCGCCCAAGGGCGGTGAGCTTGCCACCTAACTGCTCCCTGCATCCTGCTATGAAGACCTGCCTGATACTCTGTGCATGTTGCCTTCACCAACCAAACATGGCCTCCGCAGAGGGCTGTCAGCCTTTTGTCAAGCTATGGCCGCGCAGTCGCTGCCTCCTTACGTACGCAGGGTCCGATCCAGCTCGGCCAGCTCGCGCGGGGCGAGGTACACGGGCAGCCGCGGCACAAACGGCGTGCAGATGGACGCCACCGCCCGCAGGCGCGTTGGATGGTGCAGCGCAAAGCGCCACACGAGCGCGCCCCCCCTGTGTCGACGCGCCGAGTGCAGGAGCGCGACGCATGCGCTCAGGGTCGCCGTCCCGTCTACTGGGTTGCCTTCCGGGGTCGCACCAGTCGTGGCCAATGAGGATGGCGAACGGCTGCTCAAAGTGGTCGATGATAGCGACGAGGTCGGCGCAGCTCTTCTTCAGCGTGTAGTGGTGCGGCTCCGTCGGGTGGTCGCTGTCCCCAAACCCGCGCAGATCCGGCGCGACGACGTGGAAGCCGGCCTCCGCCAGCGCCGGCATCACACGCCGCCACGAGTACCAGATCTGGCCCAACGCGCCGATGGCACACAAAGGCGGAATGGGTCGGCGTTCGTTCAATTGCGGGCTGCAGGCTTGTTTCGCTCGTACCTCGGGCCAGCCATGGCAGAGGATCACGAGTGGCCCGTGGCCGATCCCGCGAAACACTGCCGCGGCGTTGCTCCGCAGCCTTTGCCGACCCTACCAGGGTCAGCCGCAACGCACCACGAGTTGTTTGAGCAACCAAGGTCCCACGTACCGATCCGCAGGCCGTCGGGGCTCCACACGTGCCCGACCTTGAACGGCCCGTCCGTCGCCGGCAGCGGTGCGCGATCCCGCCCGCCGTCGGGCAGCGCCATCCTGGCCGTACGTCCAGCCGTAGATCCCGATCAACCCTTATGCTCACCAGTAGATCTCGTGCCCCGGCAGCCCGATCGACTTGGCTGACCACCCCGCTGGAGGGAGATCGCGTCGGCGCTGCCTGGCCGCTTCAGCCTCCAGCACGCGCCCTATGACGTCATCAGAGGACAAGGCTGGGCAGCTGGCAGCTGGGGCGTGGTGTCGCCAGTCCTGGCGTACTTCTTCATCGCCCCGCTTCCGCGGCCGCTGTTACAAGTGTAATTAGAGTTAACTGGAGGACATCCCGGCACCGACTGCACCGCCCAGCTGCCGCGGTGTCATGGGGGTGCAGCTAGCGTCGCGGCGGCTCGCTGGCTGGCGTCGTCTCCAAGGCTTTGCGCGGACGTGGCCGCCCACGGAAAGGCGCCACGTCGGCCGCTTGCGGCCATGGTGCGGCTCTTACGAAGCCCGCTGCCCGCGGCCTTGCGCGCGCAACCGCGGCGCGTGCAGGTGCTCCTAGTGGCCCTCCTCGCGGCCACGGCCGTGGTCGCGGTGGCCAGCGCGGTGCTAGCGCTCCGAAGGCTCATCGAGGGGCCCGCGCCGTGCGTGCCCGCCGCGGTCGACCCGGCCCGGTGCGTGCCGCCCGGCGCACGCAGCACGCTGAAGCAGATCGCGCCAGCCGACCTGATCTGCGCCGTCGTGACGTCGCCCGCCTCGGCCGCCGCCGCCGTCGCCGCGGCCAACACGTGGGCGCGGCGGTCCGACGCCCCGGTGGTGTACCTCGGCGCGGGCGGCGTCCGCCCGACGTTCCCCGCGACGGACATGCGGCGGCCGTGGGATCGGAGCTGGTGCCCCGTGCTCCCGGCCGTGGACGACCTGCCGTCGGCGACGGAGGGCGGGCCCGACCCGACGGCCGTGGTGCTCCGCCACCTCTGGGCGGCCTACCCGAGCGCGACGTGGTTCGCCGTGGTGAACGACGGCACGTTCCTCGTGGTGGCCAACCTGCTCCGCGCGCCGGACGCGCTGGACCCCGCCGTCCCCTTTTTCTCGTCCCGCGCCAGCCCCGCGCCGGGCAGCGCCACGCTGCCGGCCGACCTGGTCGTCAACCGCGCGGCGCTGGACCTCGTGCTGGTCGGCGGCGCCAACGCGCACAGCTGCGGCGACGCGCTGGCGCAGCCGCACAACGTCTCCGCCGAGGTGGCACGCTGCTTGCAGGAGCGGCACCGGGTGGCACCGCGCGTCCTGCCCGGCCAGTACCACTGCGCGAGCACGTGCCAGGCATTGCCGGGGGAGGCGGCGCGGCAGCCGCTGGTCGACTACCCGATCGCCTTCCACGCCGTCCCGTGGGACCAGATGGGCGAGCTGGACTACTTCCTCTTCCACGTCAACGAAGCCGGCAGCGCGCCGCGGAGCGCGCGGCACCCCGAGTGGTGCCCCACCCACACGTACTAGCAGCCCCCTGTACAGATCCGCACCCCTGCAGCTACCTCCTCTGTAAACGCACTGTACAATGTAGATTACATCGCTCACGGCGCCGCGCCGGGCGCCTCGGTATCGTACAGGTTGTGGATGCGCGCCACGCGGAGCAGGTAGTCGTACTTGTACTGCTGGCTCGGCGTGAGCCAGTGGAACAGGAGCGGCCGCGGCTCCAGGCCCTGCGGGAAGTGGTAGCCGGCGTAGTACTGCATCGCGTCGGTGGCGTTGCAGTGGTAGTGGCCGGGGTGCCGCTCGGCGGGGATGCCCTGCTCGCGCAGGCAGCGCGACACGAGCTCGTCCTCGCCGTGCTCCACGGCGCCGAACGCCTCCAGGCAGTCGGGCAGCGCGCCTATGAGGATCTGCATGGCCGCGCGGCTGAGGATGTAGCCAGCACCGCCGTAGATGATGGCGTCGTCGTCGCGGTGGCCGAGCAGGCGCGGCTCGGCCCAGTCGTACTCTTGCAGCGACCACAGCACGTTGTCCGGCAGCACGTAGTTGTCGTCGTCCACCTTCATGTACCACTTGGCGTGCGGGTAGCGCGTCCACAGCTCCTGGAGCATCGACGTCGTCTCCTTCGTGATGTGGTGTGTGTGGCCGGCCGGCACGTCCAGCCGGTGCACCACGGGCATGGCCACGGGCTGCCGCGGGTTGGCCGGCAGGAACCGCGGGCTCGTGCTGTTCCACACGGCCGGCGGCAGCGGCGGCACGTCCGCGCCAAAGATCAGCACGGGCGACCGCGACCGCGGCTTCCACGTGTTCTCCACTGCGATCGCGCGGTAAAAGGTCTCGGGCGACGTGATCACGCCGATGACCAGGTCCGCGGGGTCCAGCGGCGGCAGCGGCGCCGCCGTAGGCCGCCGCGGGTACGGCGTCGGCTCGGCCCTGCCGCGCCGTGGCCGCCGCCGCGTCCACACCGCCGCGAGCAGCAGCAGCGCCACCACGGCCACCACCACCACGCGTCGCCGCATCGTCGCGGTCCCCGCTTCGGCAGTCGCACTGGGCTGCTACCCGGCCATGCCCACCGCTTCGCACCGCGTGGCGACGTGTCCGTAGCGTCCGCGGCCGCGATTTCGTTTTTGAACGTAAGTTTTTTGGCGCGAAAAAGAAAAGTTTTGGCGCGAAAACGTTTCACGGCGAGCGGCGAAGGACGCGCGACACCGGACGTACGGCGAAGGCAGGCCTGCAGGACACACAGCAGGACGCGGGGCGCGCGAACGCAGTGAAGGAGCGCCAGAGAGGAGAGGACCGAACGGCGACGGCTAGAACGCGGCGGACACCGACTGGGACGACTTGGACGCGCGCCGCAACGCGCGGACGGCGACACAGACGCGGGCGCGGAAGACAAACGCGGGCTTGCGCAGGAAGGGCACGGCTCGGACGGCGGGGAGCGTGGAAGATGACGCCGTCGGCGGCGGAGCCGTCGGCCGCTGGTGCCGCAGATCCGGAGGACGCCAGCGGCAAGGAGGCGCTTGCGTCGCCCGGCTGGGATCGTTCCACCGAGCCGGAGAGCGTGGCCTCCGCCGCGGGCGACAACGTAGGCGAGGAGGACGACGAAGGGGATGAGGCCGGGGAAGACTACGAGGAAGAGTATGGCGAGGCGCAAGCTAGCGGCGCGGAGGACGACGACGACGACAGCTTTGGCAGCCTCGTGGCCAGTGACGAGGAGGACGATGCCGAGGAGGGCGGCGTGGAGGAGGACGACGCGGCGCCGAGCGACGACGCGGACCTGCAAGACTACGACGAGCAGGCGGACCAGGAGAAGCGGGACGCGCACATTGAGCGGTTTCGGACGACGCTGGAGGACATCTTCTCGCGCTACGACCGCGAGTTTGAGGAAGACGGCGACGAGATCGACCTGCACACGCTCGAGATCGTGGAGGACCGCGGCTTCCTCCGGTCCATGGGCCGCGCGCCCATCGGCGATGCCGCGCTGGCCCTGCTGTCGCAGGAGCGGCGCGCGGCACAGTCGTCGCCGCGGACGCCCCGCCGGACGTCATCGGCGCGCGCCGACGACGACGCGGACCCCGACGACATCTTCCAGGACAGCGTCACGCCCGACGAGGAGTACCGAATCGCGCGGCGGCGCTGGCGCTTTTCCGGCCTGAAGCGCCCGGTGTCGCCGCCGGCCGAGGACGCGGTGGTCGAGCCCGCGCCCGAGGACATTGTGCCTGACGGCGCCGACGCGGCCATCGCAGGGCTTGCCGCCTCGCCGCCGAAGCGGGCGGCGTACGACCTTGGGGACGCGCCGAGCCCGGCCACGCCCGCCGGCCGGGCCGTGGTGGCGGCGACGCCGCAGTCGCCATGCGATGCGCCGGGCGGCTGCGGGCGCGGGTTCTGCCTCACCTGCTTGGGGTCGTTCGGCCGCTGACCGGCCCGGCCCAGTGTAGACGTTGTACAGCTTCTTTGTACTTTCTACGCGTGTATGTTGAGCGCTGAACAACCAGGTAAAAAAGGGAGGTGCACAACAGACTTGAGGACGGAGCAAATCATGACCGAAGAACAGCCTCGGCGGCGTCGACCGTGGGCTTTAGGAGCTCTGCGACGTTGCTCCGCGCAGTAATGTACACCGTGGCCTGCGCCGCGACCACGTCCAGCTGGAGCAGCACCGTGAAGAAGCCGCCCAGCTTGACCGACGTAAAGTGCGTGTCGACACCGTTGGCGCTTCGCGAGCCGCTGACAAAGATGTTGTGCTGCGCCAGCACGGTGGCGAGCGACTGCAGCTTGCTCGGGTTGACGCCGCCCACCGTCGCCTTGTGCTCGGCCGGGTTCTGTTCGCGCGATAAAACCTTGAGCGGACGCGATCGCGGCCGCATTAGGCAGCCCCACGGGGCTGAATCTTGCGCGCCTCGCACTGCGGCACGCACCTCCTGCCAGAACTTCATGTAGGTCGGCGGGTCCACCTTGCCGTCCTCGCCCATGACGACCTGGATCGGCACGGACGTCTGGGCGTAGAACACCTGCACGTTGTTCTTGAACGCCATCTGGAGCAGGTTGATCGGCTCCATCTTGAAGCGCTGGCCGTTGAACGTGAGCGGCAGCTGCACCTCGGCGCGTGCGTTCGGCGCCAGCGACGCCAGGCGGATGGGGGCCTCCGGTGCGAGCGCAAAGCTGATGGCGGCGGCGCGGTGTTGCGCAACTGTGCGCGAGCGTACCAGTTAGGCCCCCGGTCCTGCTGACAGCCGAGCGGACGCGGCTGGCGGGCCGCGCACCTGTTCTTGTTGAACTGAATGCCAAAGTCGCTCATCGGCGCGGCCGAGTGGTTGGTCATGTGCAGGTCCAGGTACACCCGGCCGGACCGGCGCGCGAACGAGCCCGCAATCTCAAAGCCTTTGCCGGCCTCCTTGGACACAAAGACCTGCTTGGCCGCCGCGCCGGTAGACCTGCGCGACGCGGGGCCCCGGGCGGCGCACGAGCCCCGCGGTGAGCGGTTGAACGTAGCGATAAAAAAATGCGTGCGCGCGAGGCCTGGGCGTACGCTGCGGGGACCGGCGACTTGGGCTTGCTCGCGGAGAGGTCGCCCACACCCAGGAGGTCCAGCAGGTCGTCCACACCGCCGGCGCCTGTGCGGAATGGGCAAACGGCGCCGCCCTTATCGGTGCATCAGTGGGCCGGCAGACCATTGCGGCACCCTGCGCAGCTCGGTCGCTACCAGCAGAGCCCGGCGTGGCGCCCATGCCACTGTCGCCCGCATCCAGGTCGAGCAGGTTGTCGCTTGCCACGACACCCGCCTCGGCGGCCCCTAAACCGTCGGCGCAGGCGCCAAACCTCGGGCAAACGCAAAGGCTTAGGGGCTGCCAGCGCCAGCTGAGGCGGCCGTCGGCGTGGGATCGTACCGGACACTGCGTTGTCCACCACGACGATCTCGGCCAGACCCTCTTCCCGGTCCTCCTCCCTGCGGCGCCGCACCGCACGGCGACGCGACCTGCGCAAGGGCCCCGTCAGCACTGACGCCGTGCGCGCCAGCGAACACGCTGGTGGCCGCGCGGCGGCGTACACAAGCTTCTGCAGCTGCTTGACCGAGAGCGGCGCGATCTTGCCGCCGGTGAGGAACGACGACGGCGGCTTGTGGTAGACCGACGCGATCGTGCCCAGGTTGTTGATGAGCTCGTCGAGCAGCGAGCCGGCAAGCGCGTCGGTCGTGTCGGCAATGGGCGGCTTCTCCGCCAGCACCACCGCCTGCCAGAGCGGCGCGCCGTGAAAAGCCATCTCACCGGCCCGGTGAGCCGGCGCCGCCTCGCCGCAGTTCTGCGGGGCCGCCTGCCGCACCTTGGCAATGGCCGGATCGGTGGAGAGCAGGCGCCAGTAGATGTAGCCGCGGTCGCGCAGGTCCGGGTTGTCGCTGCCGGTCGTGGCGAGCTGCAGCACCCGCTGGACGAGGTCCTTGCCAGCGTCGGGCTTTTTCAGGAAGAGCTTGACGGTGGCCGTCAGCAGCTGGAGCTGGACGTTGACGCTGTCCTCCTCAAAGGTCGTCGTCAGCTGCTCCAGCAGCTCCGCGGCGTTGGCGATCCGGTCGGCGTACTCGCCAATGATCCAGATCATCGACGCTGCGAGCGGCGGCCGCCCCATGCACCACGCAAGTGCGGCAGTGTGAGCATCGACGGCCGGCGTTCCTAACCGCGATCCGGTCCGCTGCCCTACCCTTGGCGTTGGGCTCGTCGAGCGACTCGAGACTCTCCGTCAGGACCGGGATGAGCGACTCGTACGTGTTCGGGAAGCGGCGGAAAATGTCCTGGCGGTGTGGTGGAAACCGCAGCAGCGACGGCTCGCCGAGCGCGTCAAAACCGGTTGCCCAAACGGAACTGCCAAGGGACGAACGAGCCGGGCGCACCTTGATGACCACGATGGCGGTCTCCACGACGTAGTTGACCTTGGTCTTGATGAGGTCCAGCAGGGACGAGATGCAGCGCTCGGTGGCCCGCTCCAGCTTGACCGCGACGCGGCCGATGGCCAGGACGGCGCGGCGAACAAACTCGACGTCGACCTCGGTGGCGTACTCCTTGAGCTCGGCCAGCACGTACTCGACGTTCTTCTCGTTCGTGAGGCGCACGATGATCTCCAGCTTCTCGAGCTTGACGTACGGCGGGTCGTTGTACTTGCAGAAGAAGACGCGGATGTCTTGCGACAGGATCGTAGGGTACTTGCGCAGGATCAGCTCGATGTTGCGCAGCGCCACGTACTGGACCTCCGGCTCGGACGACAGCAGCGTCACTGTTGCGGCGCAGAAACGCGCGGCGGCGGAACGGCTGGCGGGCTTCAGCACAGCGAGCCACCCCACCCACCGCATGACGGGGCGGGCGCGTGGGCGTGGCGTACCCAGCGGGGGCGCCATCTTGACAAGCAGCTGGCCGACCAGGTCCCGGTTCTCGGTGATCGACGGCATCATCTTGAGCAGCACCTGAACCGTGTGGCCGGGCGCCGCGCCCCACGTGAGAGCACGGTGTCAGCGCCCCGAGCCAGCCGCGGGCGCCGACCGTCGTCGCCGCAGCGGCGCCCCACCTTGACCGCCGACAGGACCACAGACGCGTTGGCGTGGGTGAGGCGCGGGCTCACGCGCTCGCAGATCGACTCGGCCTCGCGGCTGGACGGCGGCGAGTACTTGGCGAGCGAGTCGAGGATGAAGATCTGGCCCCACCTGGTCGAGCGACGCACCGGCGGGCGGCGGACGGCAACGCTCGTTAGGGCCCTGGCGCCTGCATGCGCCCGTGTCACCGCCGGCGCCACCGTACTCGTTGCACTCGTTCAGCGCGGCGGTGAGCTTGTTCAGCAGGCCCGGGTTGTGCGCAAAGATGTCCTTGCCCGAGTCCTCATAGATGTCGGCCATCGCCGCCACGGCGTTGGCGACCACCTGATTGAGCGGGGCGAGCGACGGACGGCGCCCGCTCGCGTGAGCCCGTCTGCGCGCGCCGCCGGCGGCGCAAGCACGGCGGCGCGCCCACCATCGGGTTCGAGTCCGACAGCATGTCCTCGAGTGCCTCGAGGAAGCCGTTCTGCTCGCAGATGGTCGGGCTCAGGTCGTAAAACTTGGCCACGGCCAGCACGGCCGTCTTGCGCACGTAGGGATCCGAGTCCTGGTGGCCCAAACGGCTCATGGGCGCCCGAGACGCCGTCAGCTCGAGTGCTCCGCTCGCTCACGTGAACCCAAACGCGGTCGGCCGTGCCTTCAGGCCCTTGCCGAGCGGCAGGGACAGGTAGTCCAGGATCTTGTCCACACGGATGCAGCCCATGGTCCGGATGGCCAGCGCACGCAGCAGCGGGTTCGGGTCCTCGACGTCCTGCGAGCGCGCACGCGACCGCGTCCGCCGTCGCTCGCCCAGCCGATGAGCACGGCGCTAGGGCGCTGCGGCCAGCCGCAATGTCACGGCGGGCCGTCGCACCTTCACGAACGTGTTGACGGCCAAGATGGCGATTTCTGGGTGGCTCTTGGCGTAGTTCATGAGGTAGAGGTACACGAGCTTCTTCGTCTCGATGTCCTGCGCCTGCATGTTCTTCAGCACGTCCGGGAAGAGCGCGCCGACGTCCTTGCCGACGGTCATGGAGGCGATGACCTTCTTGATTGCGTTCTTGCGCTGCTCTTTGGTGTCGCCGTTGAGGTCGTTCTTGAGGTCCGACAGCTCGCCTGGGGACGAGGCCATCGGGCGGGAAGGACGCGAGGCTCCCGGTCGCGGTCAGTGCCGTCGCGCGCGCGCGCGCGCGCAGACGTTGCCATCCGGCCGCGGCGCAGTACCCTTGCGGGACGAGCTGAAGAACCGGTCCGCCATGGTCGCGGTACGTTAGCGGCCGAGCCCGCAGCACCGCCAGCCGTCTGAGCAGCGCGTCATAAGAGAAAGGACCGGCCAGTTTCCATGGTTAGTCCAGACCGACTTGCGCTGATGTCACTGCCACTACGACCAGCTCTTCGCCTTTACTATGCACTGCGCTGCATGCTAACTCCCCCCGCGCCTGCCTGCCTGCCTGCCTGCCTGCCTGCCAGCCAGCCAGCCAGCCAGCCAGCCAGCCAGTCTCAGTCTCTGCTGGCGATCCCCGCTCACCTCCTCGGCGTTGCCGCTTCGCAAGGCGCTGCCAGGCTGCCGTTGAGCGCGAGTTTGCGAGCCGGTTCCTGCCTGCCGCCTTGTCCCCGCTGTCCTGCTCCTTCTTCTCCTCGCCTGCCTCCCGGTTGCTTCCGCCGCCGTCCCACGTCGTCCGCTGCGTCGCCGTCCGCGTCGCCCGCCGTCCGCGTCGCCGTCGGCGCCCTCGTACGACGACGGACCAGAGCGAAACCTGTTGATCGTTCTGCCGCGGTTCTGCCGCGATGCCGCCGAAATTCCACCCGCTTCCTCCCACGTGTCAGGAGTCTGTCAGAAACATGCCCCGCGAGCCCATTTGGCGCCACTCTGCCGCTGGTCTGCCGTTGCTCTGCCACAGTTCCGCCCGATTCCACCCGACGCGAAAGGC
>Ga0180216_1004441_pt1 | contig 10655 bp, 10 predicted proteins | sample eDN3rd37CBELigMG_FD_128879 | JGI IMG/M metagenome (GOLD analysis project Ga0180216, IMG submission 128879) | Enriched Miracle-Growth compost microbial communities from Emeryville, California, USA - eDNA 3rd pass 37_C BE-Lig MG (version 2)... ...
TCAAGCTGCTTGACAGCTTCCCGGCGACCGAGCGGGGTATGAACGCCGACCGACTGCGCGCGGCGTTGGGGATGGACTGACGTGAATTCTGACCTCGTTCAGTGGACCGCAGCGACGTCGGTGAGCCGAAAATCCTCACCCTTGAACAACAAAGGCTGACCGCTGACCTTGGCGAGCGCATAGGAAAAACAGTCGCCGTAATTCAGGCCTGCAGGATGGCGCCCCTTGCCGTATCTCCGGTAAGCCAACCGGGCGGCGTCGGCCTGATCGGCATCCACAGCGACCAGTGCCACTGATGCGCGATGCAACCACAGATCGAGTTCGCGACCACCTGGCTCGCCGAAGCGACTTTCGATCACGATCGCTGTCTCCAGATACGACGCGGTGGACATAGTCCGAACAGGATCGTCAGCCACCGCCCCCTCCAACAACTCGGCGTCGGGTTCGTCGGTCAAGATGGCAACGAGGGCAGAAGTGTCGATAACCATCAGGACGGCAGACCGCGGTCGTCGTAGCCCAGGATCGATTCGGCTGTCCGGTCGTCCAACACCGGTAGGGCTGCGCAGCGACGACGGATCGCGGCGAGTTCCTCACGAAGCGGAACGACCTGAGTGCGCCCGACAGTGCGCGCCAGTCGCTCCCGCAGTGCCATCACCACCGCCTCGGTCAGTGTCTCCCCCGTACGTGCCGCTAGCTCTCTGGCCAGCCGGTCGGCTTCCGGGTGTTTGATGCTTAGAGCCATGTCTTGATTATAGACAGACTTCATGAATCTATACGACCTTGATAGATCGCCTTCAATCGGCCCTCGACCCAGCCCCAGTCGATCCGCTCCTGTTCGAGGCGTACGCGATCGCCGAGGCTGTCCTCGACGAGTTCCCGGTAGAGCTGCTGTTCCTCGGGTGACAGTCGAGGCAGGATCGACCTAGCAGGACGGTCCTCCACCACCCAGCGGTCACGATGGGCGATCAGGGTGGCTCGGTCCATCAGAACGGACTCTACTGTCGGCAGCCACGCCCGAAGTCGGTCGAGAATCGCAAATCCATGGGTATCGATATCGCCCCAGTACACGACGCGGACACCGGCCAACCACGGCAGCCGCCCGACGTTGTCGACATCGAAGCCCTTCCCCCAGATCACCACACCAGCTTCAGGGACGTCGACGCTGAGATAGCTGATCTCGTTCTCGACGATCACCGCTGTGCGTGGCCGCAGGTCGAGCTGCGCCAATTCATCAGGCCGGACCGCGAGCTCCGAGAGAGGTGCCGGTAGCCCCAGCGACGGTGCTGGTCGCAGCCGAACAAGGCTGGGCTTGGACCGTAGCCCGAGTTCGGTGAGGAATCCCTGGGCCGAGGATGGCACGCCCAGAATCCCGGCCAAGTCCGACCGGCGGCGTTCAACGAACTTCGTGTCCACGCCGGGCGCACTGATCTCGCGCAGGTAACGCTGCGAGTGCCGGTGTCGGTCGAGCCACTCGCAAGCCGCGATCAGCTTCGGCATGTCCGCCGCCAGTGCCAGCGCCCGGTGCGGGTTGGCGATCACCCATTGACGAATTCGGGGATGATCGTGCGCCGACGCGAGCAGCTCGTCGAAACGCCCAACAGCCGCCGTCACCCCCAGCAGTGTCCACGCCTGGCCGTATGAGCAGATCACCGCACGAGCGGGAAGCATGTTGCGGCCGAACTTCTTGCCGCCCACCGACTTCCATTCCAGCATGTACCGCGCATCGTCGTGCCGCCCCGCGTCGAGAGCCGTCACCCAGTCGCGCACACGCGCGACGTCGTCACCGATCTGCGCCGGGGTGGGACCACGAAGCGGCAGCTCGATTGGCGCGAACGGCTCCCCCTTTCCGTAGGCGCGCAGCAGGGAGCCGTCGTCCCAGCGGCGCCTGACCTTGGCCGCGATGTCACCGGGTGTGGCCCACATGGTGCTCACGGCCGAGTTCCGTTGCGCCGGGCGCGATACTCCTCGATCGTCATGGTCTGCAGACGCGAATACGTTCCGGTCGGGTTGTCCACGATGCCGATCGCCTTCACGTACGGTTCGATGACGTGCACCTTCTGCAGCGGTGTGACGATCAACAGTTGGAGCCCGAGAGTCGCGAAGAGATCGAGCGCGTACCGTGTCGACACGTCCGATCCGCGCCCGAACGCCTCGTCGATGACGGCGAAGCGGAAGTCACGCGACTCCTCGGCGCCCCATTCGAGCCCGAACTGGTAGGCCAGCGACGCCGCTAGGATGGTGTAGGCGAGCTTCTCCTTCTGCCCGCCGGATTTGCCGTCCGAGTCGCTGTAGTGCTCCCACTCGGCGCCCGTGTCTACGTCTCGTTCCGAGGCTGAGAACACGAACCAGTTGCGGACATCGGTGACCCGCCGGGTCCAGTTCCGGTCCGATTCGGCGTAGCCCTCGCGACCTCGGAAACGCTCGATGATCCGCTTCACGTCGAGGAAGCGCTGTTCGGAGTACTGGTCGCCGTCGACCGCCAGCGCGTCGTTGGTCAGGTTGCGAAGATCTGAACGGAACTGTGCGACATCCTGATTGGTGGTGGGCTCCTTCTCCAACCGGATGAAGCGGCCTGGGTTGTAGGGCACCGCGCCCAACGCCTCGTTGATGCGGTCGATGCGTTCGTCGATGGCTGAGGCCTGCCGGTTGAGCCAGTTGTTGAAGCCAGCCAGCTCCTGGATGGCGTTCTTGTTGAGCTGTTCTTTGAACTCTGACTCGAATCGCGGCAGGTCGTCGGTCGCCACGCGGCGGCGGAAGGCCAGGAAGTCGCCGCGTGCCTCGACGGTGGCATCCATGTCCGCACGCAGCTCGGGCCACCGGCGAAGCACCTCCAGCATGTACTGTGCCAGGCTCTGGCCATACCCGCCGAGCTCACGGGTCAATCGCTCGATGCGCCGGTACAGGTCTTCCGACAGCGCCGACTCGGCGGCGGCGCAGTCGTCGGCTCGAGTGGGCCGGCTCGCAGCGAGCCGGCGGTCGAGAGCGGGGTAGGACGCCCGCGCCACCTCGAGTTGCTCGGGTGACTGTGCAGTCACGAACTCCTGATCTCGTTTTCGGTCCTGCTGCGCGCGCTGCACGGCTGCGGCCGTGGTGGCGAGCTGACCGGTGAGTTGTCTGATCCGCTCGGCGACAACGCCGGCTTCTTCGGCATTGCGTTCCAGTGCCCTCGTGATCTCCTCCAGTCGAGAGGATCCTGACTGCAACCGAGCCCGCTCCGCGTCGTGGGCCCCGGCGCGCGATACGGCCTCGTCGGCATCGAGCTCAGTCCAGGACCGAAAGCCCTCGATTCGCACAAGGGCGTCCAGCCGATGCTGCAGCACTTCCCTGCGCGCACTCAGGGCGGCCGCGACGGCAGCGGCCTCCTGCCGATCGCGTTCCAGGTCGGCGAACTCGTCGCGCAGGGCGGTGAGCTTTCGTTCGTTGACCCAGCCCAGCACCCAGCGGCGTGGGTCGTCGACGCGGTGCCGATCGTCCTTCTCGTGCCGGTCACCGGACCGCACCTGCCCCTCTCGGGTGACCGCGCGTCGCAGGTCACGGAACTCCTGGAGTGTGGTGGCGCACCGGAAGTCGGCGCGCTTCATCAGTTCGTTGCGGAGGTACTCCTCGAACGGGCCCTCCCGAACTTCGATGCAGTCGGCCAGCAGCAGCCCGTCAGACTCCGCTGGCTGCAGCCGCACGCGGCGCGCAGCGACCCGCTCATAGACCAGTTTGGCACCCCTGCCGGCGACGGTGAGCCTGCGTTCGTTGACCCATCGGGTCACGGCGTCGTAGTGCGGCTGCGGCACCAGCAGCGAGAGTGCGAAGCCCCGCAGCACTCGTTCAGCGGCACCTCGCCACTCGGCGCGTTCGTCGTACACATCGAGGAGCTCACCGGCGTAGGGCAGCTGCTCCGGTGTCAGTCCGATTGCGGCACACAACTCTTCGCGCATCACGACCTGCTCATGAGGCAGGTTGCTGGTGCGCTGTTCAAGGCTCTCGATCTCCGCGCTGAGGGTGGTGCACTTGCGTTCACAGTCACGCTCACGGCCGATCGCGTCGACAGTGGCGGCATCGACCTCGCGCTTCTCGGCGGCCAGCCTGGTGCGTTCGGCAGCGACCAGAGTGGGCAGGTTGAGGAACGCCTCTTCATCGGCGACGGTCGTCAGCCCGGCCTCGCCGACCGCGGAGTCGAACAATGTCCTGGCCTGCCGCCGTGACTCGGCCTGGGCACGGGCCTCGTGGGCCAGCCGCTCCAACTCGCCGATGCGATCCCCACCGGCCTTGGCACGCTCCTCGATCAGGGAGTCGCGTTCGTGGTTGAGTCTGCGCTGGTCGGCTTCGGCGGCATCCTGTTGCTGCCATAGAGCGGCGCCGTCGGCCTCTAACCGACCGATCTCATCGGCGAGAAGTCCGGAACGGAGTTCGGCGATGAAGAGCCGAACTGCCGATCGTTCGTGCTCCAGGCCGTCGCGTTCAGCCAGTGCGGCATCGTATTTGGCCGCAGTGTCGGCAATCGGTTCCAGCGCTTCGAGCTGCTCACGTGCCCGCTTGACGGCGTCGTGGGCCCTGGTCAAGTCGTCGAAGTGGCTGATGATCTCGCGAATGCGTTCGGTCGAGTCGCTCGGCTCGAGCATGTGGTCGCGCACGAAATCGTTGAGGTTTCCCACGGATTTCATCGAGACCGTCTGGTGGAACAGCTCGAGTGCCTGTTCCGATCGGATTCCCAACAGCCGTCGCAACGAGGTCGCGTACTTGGGGAACTCGTCGAAGATCTCCGCTCCTGCGGATCGCAGCCGCTTTCGCAGTTCGCGCAGATCGGAGCCGAAGTCGGCGAAGTCGACGGCGATCGACAGCTCCTTGGTTGCGGTGACGAAGAACCGATAGGGCTGTCCGGTGCTCTCACGCTGCTGGAAAACCTGGGCGAGCGTGACCGTCTCGTCGTGGCCGTGGTTGCGGAAGACACCGAGGATCACCGAGTAGGTCCGTCTGTTCTCCCGCAGCCCCTTCGGCCGAGACTTTCCGGTGGCCTCGTTTCGTTCGGATCGGTAATGGCCTTCGACGTAGGAGCGCAGGGTGCGTTCCTTGGCGTCCGCGCCGGCAGCCTTGTTGTAAGCGGCTTTGTGCGACGGCACCAGCAGCGTGGTGAGCGCATCCACGATCGTGGACTTGCCCGATCCGATGTCACCGGTCAGCAATGCGGTCTCGGCGCCGGGAGTGAACCGCCAAACCTGGCCGTCGAACGTTCCCCAGTTGTAGATCTCGGCGTACTGGAGTCGATATCCCGCCCCGGGACGCACGCTCAGTTCGGCTGTCCGAGAGATCGTTTCACTCATCGCCTGCTCCTGCTCCAGCGTATTGGCGCAGTTTGGCCGCGAAGTCCGACAGGGTCTGGGCATCGACATAGGCCTTGAGGATGCGTCGCACCTCCCAGTGGTCGCGCTGCCCGCGCAGCTGCCGCAGGAAGCCGAACTCTGCGGTCTTCCTGATGGTGGTCTCCGCCTGGTCCACGACTCGGGCGTCGTTGGTGGAGTCGGCTTGGAACAGCCGCAGCATCTCCACGATCTGTTCGGTGCTCAGGACCAGACGGCCGTCGCCGCCGCTGGTCTCGAACTCGACGAGCCGCTTACGCAGCAGCACCAGCAGCAGACTGACGTTGTAGGTCAGCGCGCGCCTGCGCACCAGGCGCGGCAACTCCTCCTCACCGTCCTCCGAAGGCCGGGAGCGCAGGTAGGCGTAACCCTCGGCGTCGTCGACCACCACATCGATTCCGATGGTGGCGAAGTGGTCCCGAACGCCGGCCCCCGCACGTTCCAGCGTCAGCCACGTGTCCTCATCCGCATCGCGGTAGACGACGCCCTGCATCAGACGAATGATGGCGGTTGCCACTGCACGTTCGTTGCTCATCGACGTCGCACCGTCACCTTCGGCAGTCTCGCCCGCTTGGTGATGTCCGGGTCGGCTGGGTCGGGGTATTCCAGGACGGTCTCCTCGGTGTCATCCACGTCGATTGCCAGGTCGTCCTCGTTGAGGGCGAGATAGCCGACAATCTCGGCAGCCCCCTGCTCGATCGGGTGCACCGCAACAACATCGGACAGCAGGGCTGACGAGTCCTCGGGCAGCACGGCGCGGATGGTGTCGGCCAGACGTGCCTGGTCGATGTATGTCTGCGCGAAGAGTAGGTCCGCGTTGACCTCCTCGGTCGCCGCCGAGACGTGGCTCTCTACCGCCACCTCTGTCGGCGGTTGATACAGCGGACGCTCAAACGGCAGCGCGATCTCGATGCCCGGTTCGTCGACCTCCAGCCCGAAGGTCGGCGGGGCATCGCGAACTTCCAGCGCGATGCTCTCCACCGCCCGAACCAGGTCCAGGACCCGCCGGTTCTCCAGCCACACCTGGTCGTCGAGGAAGCGGCGCAGCTGTTCGGAGATCTGCCGCACCGTGCGCTGCGCTCGGTCTGCGGCCTCAGACCAGTCGTGATGGATGCGACGTATCCGCGGGTCGGCTTCCAGGACGTCGAGTGCGGACACCTTGGCGATCAGCTCGGCGAGTTCGGCCTGACGCTGCTCGGACAGCAGGAAGTCGTAGAACGCCTGAAAGCTGCGTCCCTGATCTGAGCCGGTGATCTCCGAACGGCTGCCCACCAGTTCCTCAAGCAGGCCGCCCTTGGAGCCCTCCCACGCGGCGATCCGCTCGCGGGCGGCTCGGTCCAGCAGCCGGAAGTTCTCCTCGACCTCGCGGAAGTCTGACAGCAGTTCACGCGCGGTGGTGGACAACTGCTGGTAGCGGTCGCGTACCGCTGTCGGATCCAGCACGGCGATGTCGCCGGCTTCGACAGCCGCGATCTCCGCCTCGAGTTCAGCACGGCGGCGACGAAGTTCGGCCAGCCGGACATCAGGTTGGACCTCGGTGCCGTGCACGATCTGGCGCAGGAGCGCGACCACGGTGTGCAGCCGGGATTCGGTTCCCACGAAGGACCTGCTCTGAAGGTTGACGACCCAGGCGTATGCCTTCTCGAAAGCCGGTGTCACCTCGTAGTGCACTTCGTCGTCACCCGGCGGGTAGAACCGACGCAGATAGCCGGCATCGGTGGCCGCCCAGTCCTCCAGATACGCGCGCGGCTCCTTGGGATAGCGACTCTCCCCGGATCCGGCACTGAGCGCGTAGAGATGGTTGTCCAGCGCCTCCGCGACCTGGCCTGCCGGGCATGCACCGCGGTTGGCCTCCACGAAGAACTCCCCCAGGAACGACAAGACCAACGAGGCATTGCCCGCTCGCAACAGCCGCCACGCCGGATGCCGGTCACGCAGTGCAGTGATCGCGTCGTAATCCACGATCCGAGGGTAGGCACTACCGCCGACATGTGGGGATCGAGTTACGGGAGCCTCGGACGGGCCGCGCTACCAAAGTTCACCCCGTCTGCGCAGCGGCGAAACCGGCCAGCTCGGCGGCGATGGAATCCAGGTCGCAGTCACGGGTGGCCACCTCGTTCATGAGGTCCTCCGCGCGATCGACATCGAAATCAGCCGCCAGCTGTACACCGTTGATGTGCAGAAATGTCCATGCCGCAGCCCACGCAGTGCGCTTGTTACCGTCGACCAGCGCATGGTTCCGCGCCAGGGACTGCAACAACGCAGCGGCCTTGTCCCACAGCCGCGGGTACGCATCCACGCCATACACCGTGGCCTGCGGGCGGGCAACCGCAGCGTCGAGCAGTCCGTAGTCCCGCACCTTCAGCTCGCCGCCAAAAGCGATCGATCCCGCGGTGAGCACGTCCTCGCGGTCGAGGTACTCGGTCACGCCAAGCGGCGGTTGAGCTCAGCCGAACGCTCAGCGACCAGACGCGCCGCCTCGGCGACCCTGCGCTTGTGCGCGCTGGCACGCTCCATCACGGCGGCGTGCGCGAACTTCTTCAGCGACAGGTCATCCGCCCGGGCAGCAGCGCGGATCTGTTCCATCTCGGCTTCGTCGAAGTCGATGTTCAGCGACGGCATACGCACAATAGTACCGCTATCGGTACCAAATTCGGTACCCTCTCACTCATGTGCAGGCCTCCGTCCCCTTTGGGGGACCCCTTCGGCGGCGCGGCGTCAGCAGTCGTTGACACGCGGTCTCCTCCGGCGCTGAGCTCGGGTAGTCGACTACACGTGCCCCGACCGCGCGGGCGTCAATAACGTCGATCCACTGGGGATCAGTGCGACGTTCGGGGGGACGCCATGTTGGATGCCATTGCCAGAAGCGCTCTCGCCTCGATGACGATGGCGGCCTCCCTCCAGGGCCGCGTCCCGGGTGTCCGCGGCGCGCAGCTCGGCAACCTCCTCGTCCAGCTTGGCGTCCAGAGCGGCCCAGTACTCGTCGTCGGACAGCGTGCGGATCACCGGCGTGCGGCCCGACGCACGGATGAGCTCGGGAATCCTGTCCCGGACAAGTTTGGCCACGCTGTCGGTTCCCTTCGTGATAATCCTGTCGAACCGTTGTGGCGCAGTGCACCGACATGGGGGTGGCGTGACAGGAGCATCCGATCCGCTGCTACTCGGGCAGCGCGTCGTCGCCATCCTGGAGACCGGGCTGCGCACCGCGACTTACAAGCTCGCGACCCTGATGGCCCTGATCGAGCACTGCGTCGAGAACCTGCCCACCGATCCCGCCGCCACGCTGGCCGTGCCCATTCCCGCGCTGGCGCACCGCGTGCTGGAGATCTACTGGCAGCAGGTGCGCCCTTTCGACGGTCACGAGCTGCGCCAGTCCACTCAGCCGAAGGCCCGGATCCTCGCCGCCACCAAGGCCTTACGCGATCTCGCGGCGACACGGCGTGGCGGACTGTCGGTCGACATCGCACGGCAGCGCGCACCGGAGGCCTATCAGCGGGCCATCGACGACATCACGCTGTGTCTCGCGCAGCAACCCCTGTACCGGTTGCAGAAGCTTCCGGGCGCATCGCGCAGCGACGCGTTCCTCTACGACGACTCGTTCCTGCACGATGACGTCAGCCGCAAGACGCTGCGGGATCACGGCGACGCGATCGTCCTCAAACCCGGTGTCGCCCATGGCCTTGCCCGGCTGGCCGGACTCCTGAAACCCGCGCTGGAGATCATGTGGGTCGAGGACGTGCGGAGGATGAACCGGTTCCTCGACGCCGATGTGCCCGATGTGGCGGGGCACCTGTTCGGCCGTGAGCGCACCGCCCTGGCCGTGGTGCGCGAGCCGTTCAAGGAAGCCTTTGGCCCGCACTGCTTCTACTGCGGAACGCACCTTCCCGCGAACAATCCGATCGACCATGTGCTGCCCTGGTCGCTGGTCGGCATCGACGGCCTGGCCAACCTGGTGCTGGCGTGTGCGCGCTGTAACGGCGACAAAGGTGGGGCCTTACCCGCGGTGGGGATAGTCGACCGTGTGCTGGAACGCGACCGGACGGTGCTCGAGGAGATCGCGTCGGAAATTCAGTGGCCGACCCAGCATCCACGGGTGGTCGCCGCGGCCCGCGGCATCTACCGCGGACAGCCGGCCGGTGTGCCGACGTGGGCGGGGTACCGCCGCAGTGAGCAGTTGGATATCCGATTTCCGCCGTGGTGGGCTGACCGGTGATTCTCAGTGTGGCTCGAAACCCGTAGTGCGCCCGCGATGTTCGGTTCCGAGTTTCGTACGCGCATCGATGCCGCAGCGGTATCGATCCATGTCGGAATGGGATTAGACCCGCCTCGGTATCGCGCGTAATTTCACGCTCAGCACCAAAGCCGGTGCCAGTACGGGCTGAAAAGAGAGTCGATGTACACGACGCGGCGCAACTTGCTTTTCGGGACGGCGGCGACCATTGTGGCCATGACCACGGGCGCGTGCTCGTCGTCGGCGGCGCAACAACCCCAGGCGCAACCCTCCGCTCCCCCGACCCCGCCATTCCAGCCGAACCAGCGCTATCCCGATCCGGCGATCGAGATCCTCGATCCGAGCATCACCAAGTACCGGCTGTTCTCCAGCTCGCTCGAGCAGGTCGCCACCGGCATGCGCTGGGCCGAAGGACCGGTGTACTTCCCCGACGGCGGCTACCTGCTGTGCAGCGACACCCCGAACAACCGGCTCATGAAGTTCGACGAAAAAGACGGCAGCTTCACGGTATTCCGCCATCCGTCGAACTACTCGAACGGGAACACGCGCGACCGCCAGGGCCGGCTCGTCACGTGTGAGCACTCCGAGACGCGGCGCATCACCCGCACCGAGGAGAACGGCGACATCACCGTGCTGGCCGACAGTTTCGAGGGCAAGCGACTCAACGCGCCCAACGACATCGTGGTGAAATCCGACGACACCATCTGGTTCACCGATCCGTTGTTCGGCATCAACGGTGAATGGGAAGGCAGCCGCGCCGAGCCCGAGCAGGCGACCACCAACGTCTACCGGCTCACGCCTGACGGTGAGCTGACCGCGGTGATCACCGACCTGGTCAACCCGAACGGGATCGGGTTCTCCCCCGACGAGAAGAAGCTCTACGTCATCGAGTGGCGCGGCACACCGAACCGCAGCCTGTGGAGCTACGACGTCGCCGACAACGGCACCGTCGGCAACAAGACCAGGCTGATCGACGCCGCCGACCAGGGCGCGCTGGACGGATTCACCGTCGACCGTGACGGCAACCTGTGGTGCGGCTGGGGCAGCAACGGCCTGGTCGCCGACCAGCCGACCGA
>Ga0180216_1004442_pt1 | contig 10650 bp, 8 predicted proteins | sample eDN3rd37CBELigMG_FD_128879 | JGI IMG/M metagenome (GOLD analysis project Ga0180216, IMG submission 128879) | Enriched Miracle-Growth compost microbial communities from Emeryville, California, USA - eDNA 3rd pass 37_C BE-Lig MG (version 2)... ...
ACAGCTCCATTGTATAGGCAATGTGAGCAAACACTTCCTAAATTTAAGAACAACAAGACAATAGCTAAAATGGAAATGAATCCGCCTTTAGAGGCGATGTATAAGAAAAAGTCTGAGTTTTGGCTGGCAGAAGCAGCAATTAATCCCCCGAAAATCATCGCAATCATATTCGCAACTGGAAAGGCAGTGAATGTTGCAAGTAACGATTCCTTGCCATTCTTAGACCATCGGTTAAAATCACCAGTCATCGATCCGGAATCAATAAAGAGGGCAACGACCATTGTTACGGCAATCCCTAGTGTTAATGAGTTGTTTCCAGAAAAGCTTGCAATGGAAGACCATCCGCTAGTAGAGACAGCTTCTGTTACAGCCCAGCATCCAAGGATGAAAAAGAATGGTGCAGAGAGTGCGCCGATATAAGTAAGTGCTTTGACCCCGAGAAGTGTTACGGCAATATACAGGATTCCTGCAATAAGTGTTATGATATAAAAGTTTGTGCCAAAGGCATCGCTCATATTTGAGCCGGTTAACCCTGTTTGTACGGCAAACCATCCGATAACTAACGTAGATAGTAGCCCAGACACAATTCTTGAACCATTTTTACCGAATGTAATTGCGGACTGCAAGGAAAAATTATAACCTTTTTTAGTCGAAAGGACTCCAAGTGTTCCTACATAACCGAATAGGATAAGGTTTCCTAGCAGAATAGCAAGCATTCCTTGCCAAAATCCTAATGCAGTTACAATAGCAGCACCTGTTACGGTGGCGGTAATAATCATTGGAAAGCCAATCCATACAAGGGACACAGACAAGGCACTCTTTCTGGCCGATAGCGGGACAGCTGAATGTTCATATTCCTCTTCTAAAACTACTTTTGTTTCGTTGCTCATATTGCATTCCTCCTAACTATTTTTAGTTCACTGCAGGTGTTTTTAGTGATTTTAATACGGAAATGACTTCTTGGGATTTTGAAACACTACCAAAAACTCCACCCTGCATCGTGACCATCTTTAATGCAGCCAAGTGATTGTTATAGTCAGTAGCTCCAGTACAATCTTCAAGGATCAAACACTCATATCCTCGATCATTTGCTTCTCTCATTGTCGTATGAACACAAACGTCGGTTGTGATTCCTGTTAATATCAAGTTTTTGATTCCTTTTGTACGAAGGATGAGATCTAAATCTGTGGCGTAAAAGCTTCCTTTCCCGGGTTTATCAATGATAATTTCACCAGGCAGTGGTTTAAGTTCATCAATGATATCCCAACCTGGCTCACCTCTTACAAGGATTTTTCCCATAGGTCCGTCAGAACCAATTTCAGCACCAATTTGCTTTGATCGCCATCTCTTGTTAGCGGGTAAATCAGAAAGATCTCGGCGATGCCCTTCTCGGGTATGAATAATAGTAAAACCCTCAATTTCCCGTGTTTGATGCAGGAGTGCTTTTATGGGCTCAATAGCACGTCTTGTTAAGGATAGGTCATAACCCATCTGGTCAACATATCCTCCTGGTCCACAAAAGTCTGTTTGCATATCGATGATGATCAATGCGGTATTTTCAGCTTTTAGCATTCCGTTATAAGGAAATAAGTATGGATCTGCTTGAATAAACAAGGGGATCATCCTCTCTTTTTATTGTTCTTTCTCTAAAGCAACTAAGATAGTTTGATAAGTTTCTTCTAAATGCTTATCTAATAAATTCAGTAGGTCCTCCATGTTTTTTTCTTCTATAAAACTAAGTAGTTTTCGATGCTGTGTTTGACTCTCTTCAAACGAGGAAACTTCGTTGGTATAAAGATGCATGTAAGGATTTACTGTATTCCAAACATTTTCAATTAGTTGGTAAAGCTGCTGTGAGTTTGCAAATTTGTATATTTGCAAATGAAAGCATCGATTTAACTCTTGCCAATCACTATTTGAAATCGAAGGGTTATCCATTTCGGTTAACATGGCATAGAGCACTTTCAAGTGATCTCTTTGTATGTTGGGTACAGCCCATTCTGTTGCAAGAGATTCTAAACGTTTCCGAATACTAAAAGTTTGTTTTACTTCTTCTTTTGAAAGCTTCCGAATTGAAACACTGCGCTTTTCTACTTCTAATAGATTTTCCGCCTGAAGTCTTCGAACAGCCTCACGAACAGGTGTTGTACTCACGCCAAAAGAATCTGCCAATTCCCTTAATGTTGTCTTTTCACCTGGTGAAATTTGTCCAATGCTAATTTGATGCCGAAGAAGTTCATATACTTGGTCGTTCATACTAGCAACTTTGATAATGTTTTGATTCATCGGTACCTCCTACTTTGTGACATCAGATATGTGATCACAAACTTCGTTGTTGTCTTGATACATACAATAAAAGGTTTACATGCACCTTTCAATCGTTATGTCAGAAAATATGACACGAAAAATAATTTGCAAGCAATGACTAGTTATTTTCTATGGATGAATTTAATCGTTAGAAAAAAAGAGTGTAAGGAAATATAACATAGTAGATGAATGTGTGGCTAACTTCTTTTACTATGTGAGTATAAAATCGTGATCACAAATCACAATTGGAGGGTTTATCAAATGACAAACATACCATTTACGATTGAAGAGACGACTGTTACAGAAATACATGAGGCAATTAAAAAAAACGGATTAACTAGTGTTGAATTAGTAGATTCCTATTTAAAACGAATTGAGGAATATGACAAGGAAGTTCGTGCGGTTGTAACAATTAATCCGAAAGCAGGAAAAGAAGCAGCGGAGCTAGACACTTATTATAGAAAAACAGGTAAAATGAAAGGTCCTCTCCACGGGATCCCGGTCCTAGTTAAAGATCAGGCGGAAACGGCAGGAATTCCTACTTCGTTTGGAAGTGAAGCCTTTAAACATTATATTCCGGAAGTAGATGCAACTGTGGTTGAGAAGCTCCGCGAAGCTGGGGCAGTAATCTTGGCAAAAACAAATTTATGTGATTTTGCTGCCGGATGGTTTTCCTTTTCATCAGTTAATGGCCAAACCAGAAATGCATATGACCCTAATCGGGATGCCGGAGGTTCTAGTGCAGGAACAGGTGCAGGCGTTGCTTTAAACTTTGGGACAATCGGGATTGGTGAAGATACTGGGGGTTCTGCCCGAATTCCAGCATCTTTTAATAACCTATTTGGACTACGTCCTACGATCGGCTTAATTAGTCGGTTTGGTTTTTCTCCTTTAGTTCATTTTCAAGATACACCGGGACCGATTACACGTACTGTACGTGATATGGCCAAGCTGATGGATGTGCTTGTAGGATATGATCCTAAAGATGAATTCACGACTGCAGCTACCTTAACAAAACATGTGGGGCAATACGAGGCATTGTTGGAAGAGTCGACCTTAAAGGGGAGAAGAATTGGTATTCTACGACAAGTATTTGGCTCTAATGAAGATATGGACTCGTATCCCGTGAATCAGGTCGTTGAAGCGGCAATCAAAAAGCTGAAAGAGGCAGGTGTAGAATTTATTGATGAAATAACGATCCCTAATCTTGAACAATATTTAGAAGAGACTTCACTTTATACGTTGCAATCAAAGAAAGATATCACTAATTTCCTAAGTAACCGTGTAAGGACACCACTTAAGAGTCTTGATGAAGTCTATGATCATAAAGCTTTCCACCCTTTAAATGATTTGTTTCACGACATTGTAAATGCTCCGGACGATCCAACAGAAGCAGAGAGCTATTATCGTCAGCGATGGGCTCAGGAGGAATTTAAACAAGAAGTGCTAAACGTAATGGCTATGCATCAGCTTGATGCCATTCTTTACCCGGATGTGAAAATCTTACCTCCGACGTATCAGGATCTTGAGGACGAAAAGTGGACTTGTTTAACCTTCCCTACAAATACAGTGATTGCATCGCAAACAAAACTGCCGGCTATTTCAATCCCGGGTGGCTTTACCCCTGAGGGAATACCTGTTGGTTTTGAATTGTTAAGTAAACCGTTCTCTGAGGTAGAACTGTTGCAAATTGCTTACGGTTATGAACAAATCGCACAGCCTCGGAGAGAACCAAGTACTTTGAATGGGGATCTTGAAAGTGTTTAATGCCCTTCATGCCAAAAAGGGGGAGAACGTGTTGGAAAGAAAAATCGATATAAATTGCGATTTGGGAGAAAGCTTCGGCCTCTACCGATATGGGGCAGATCAAGAGGTGATGCCCCTCATTTCTTCAGCAAATGTTGCCTGCGGTTTTCATGCAGGTGATCCACATGTCATAAGGGAAACGGTAGATTTAGCGGTCTCTTGCGGGGTTCGGATCGGTGCACATATCGGATTTCCTGACCGCCTTGGGTTTGGACGCAGAGAAATAAAAGTGACACCTCAAGAAGTCTATGATTATATCATCTATCAGCTCGGGGCCTTGGATGGATTTTTAAAAATTGCTAATGTAACGATGTCCCACATCAAATTACATGGAGCTTTATACATGATGGCATGTGAACATAAGGAAATAAGCAGGGAAACTGTAAGAGCTGTTAAAGAGTATAATCCCAAATTAGAGATTTACGCTTTACCGCATTCTGAGCTTGCAAAGCAGGGAAAACAAGAAGGTTTAAAGGTCGTAAATGAATTCTTTGCAGACCGTCCATACAATAAAAAGGGAGTCAAAATGTTTGATTGGTCTCTTGAAGAAATTGGGAGTCCAACAAAGGTAGCGGATAATGTATTGAATGTATTAGAGCAAGATTTAGTAAAAGGGAAACAAATAGATACCATTTGTGTACATGGAGATACCCCAAATGCTCCGAGTATTTTATCGGCTATTCGAGAGAATTTAATGGAGGCTGGTTGGTGTGTAGGATAGGACTAGAGGACAACTGAAAAAATAGGGATCAAGTCAATATGATCAAAAGGTAAGGGAGTTGATAGTGGTGCGGATACCTAAAAGTTTATCCATAGAGAAGTTAAAGAACATGTATGCTGATAAAGAATGTACACCCAAAGAGGTGATTACTGAAATCATAAACAGAAGTCAGGCTGACAAACACATGAATATATGGATTACTCCACCGTCCATGGACATGATCCAACCCTACTTGGATCGTCTGGAGAAGAAAAGTCCATTTGATGCACCTTTATGGGGAATTCCATTCGCGATAAAAGATAATATCGATATGGCTGGTATCCCAACAACAGTTGGATGCCCAGATTACGCATATATTCCGGAAACACATGCTACTGTTGTGGAAAGATTAGTTGAGGCAGGGGCAATTCCTATCGGTAAAACGAATTTAGATCAATTCGCAACAGGATTGGTTGGGGTGAGGAGTCCTTATGGGGAAACACATAATTCTTTAAGGCCGGAACTAATAAGCGGTGGCTCTAGCTCAGGCTCAGCAGTGGCAGTTGCTCGTGGTCATGCAGCTTTTTCGCTTGGTACAGATACAGCAGGGTCTGGTCGTGTGCCGGCATCGTTAAATAATTTAGTAGGCTATAAGCCGAGTTTAGGTGCATGGCCTGTTAAAGGCGTTGTACCCGCATGTGCATCTCTTGATTGTGTCACGGCGTTTACTCAAACCTTGGACGATGCACTTATAGTTGACCGGATCGCACGAGGTCTTGATGAAGAGGATCAATGGTCTAAAAATATACCCATTCCAATACCGGTATTACCTAAAAAGATTTGTTTACCTAAAGAACCTATTCATTTCTTTGGTCCTTACGCAGTTGAATACAAAAAGGCGTGGGAGAGTTCTATAGAAAAGATAAAAACAATGAATATACCAATTGAATATATTGATACGCAGCTATTTTCAGAAATAGCGGCAATCTTATATGATGGACCTTGGATAGCTGAACGTTGGTCTGAGATAGGGCATTTTATTGAATCTCAACCGCCTAATACGGCATTTCCAATTACAGAAGAGGTACTACGCCTAGGATCTGGTTCAACTTATAGTGCATCATCCGTTTTCAAAGCAATGCATAAAATTCAGTTAGCCAGACATCAAACAAAAAAACGATTAGAAGATGCAGTTCTTATTATGCCTACTGTTGGCGGCACGTGGTTGCGTGAGCAAGTAAGAGAAGATCCGATAGAAACAAATAGCCAAATGGGATATTATACAAATCATTGTAATTTACTAGATTTAAGTGCAGTTGCACTTCCATCAGGTTTTGCAGAAGAGAATACACCGTTTGGTATAACATTTTTCGCTCGCTCAGATAGTGAAAGCTTGATTTGTGGATTAGGAGATTTGTATATAAAGCAGGTTAGTAGTTCAAATAAAAATAACACTCTGCTTGTATCTGTTTGTGGGTTGCACATGCGTGGTTACCCACTTGAAGAACAAATGCATGAGTGTGGTGCTACATTTATCCGTGAAGATATGACAGCACCCAAATATCAAATGATTAAACTTCCGACTGTTCCTCACAAACCGGGACTAATAAAAAAACAAGATGGAGGAGCATCAATTCATATCGAACTATGGGAAATGCCGATTGAAAAACTAGGAAAACTAGTTGCTTCAATCCCATCACCACTAGGCTTTGGAAAAATAGAACTCCAAAGTGGCGAGGAAGTCGCAGGCTTTATATGCGAAGCCTTTGCAGCTACTACTTCACAAGACATCACAGAATTGGGAAGTTGGCGCAACCTTCCGGTACATGGGGACAGGTGAGTTGTCCCAGTTTAAGTGGATTTTAGTAAAAGGAACATCAAAATTTGGGCAGGTTTACGAATAACCTTTAATTGAGGTGCTGAAGTTCATTTTTAAAAAAGTAATTAAAAAAACAAAAACCATCCCTACTAGGATGGTTTCAACATTTTTTCTTATAGAAAAAATCTAATCAGCACCTCACAACTCTAACGAAAGCTTTCCCTGTATCACCTATGATAAGCTCACCTGTTTCCTGGTTGTATTTAATCAATTTTAACTGCTCCACGAATCGCTTCATTAACCCATCTACCAACTCAAGTGAATATTCCAATTCAACGGCTATTTGCTTTTTTGAAATTTGATAAGTTCCATCTTCATTTGTAAATCTTCCCTGATTCATAAGGAGGTAGACATAAAACATCCTTTCCTCTTTACTCATCTCTTCTGAAATAATGGGATCTTTCCACATACAAGTATTCACCTTTAGAAATTTTTTCATCTTCATCACTTCCCTTTCGCATTCTTTTCATAAAAGATATATAGAAAAACGAAGATAGAGGACTGTGAATTTTAGAATGAAGTATGTCTATTTTGTGACGAGTTATAAGCGTCTGGAAATAATACCCTTAAATTGGAAGATGATAAAAAGTCGCTTAACCCTCAACAACCTCCCTTCAAAAACCGATAGTAAATATAGAAAGAAAAATGAAAAATAAAAACAGAGGGAGATCATCAAGTGAAGCTATTAAGAAACTTAAATATGATGAAAAAGCTGCTAATCATCATCATAGTCAGTGCATTAGCACTTGGTACAGTTGGCTATTTGGGATTGCATTATATTAAAGAGATGGCGAAGGATTCGGAAGAAATGTACAAGGATAGTCTTATCCCGCTTAACTCAATTATGCAAATCCGAGTCAATGCAAGAGCGAGTGATGCGTATACAATTGAACTGCTTGTTACAAAAGATCCGGAGAGAAATAAAGAATTACGCGATGAAATTACGTCGGCATGGGAAGAAGCAGATGCCGTTATCAATGATTTGAAAGAGAAACATTTGAGTCCTGAAAATGTGAAGTTGATTGATGAATACACAATGAAGGCTCAAGCATTAAGTTCGACGAGAGATCAAGTGATTAAATTAGCTCTTGAGAATAAAAATGAAGATGCATATGATTTGTATCTGCAATCTGTTGAGCCAAATCGTAAAGCATTAAATGAAACATTAAAGAGTATGCAGCAAAACAATTTGACCTACGCTACTTCAATTAACGATGAGAACAAAGAAAGAGTAGACCAAGTAACGACATTTGTTTTCATCATTATCATTGTTGCACTTATCCTTTTAATTGTACTTAGCGCGGTCATTGCGCGTATGATTGTAAAACCAATTCACGAAATGAAGAGTCTGCTTTCAAAAGCAGAAAATGGGGATTTTACAGGCAAGGGAAGCTATCAATCGAAAGATGAAATGGGTGAGTTAACTTCCTCATTTAATCAAATGTCAATGACACTGCAATCGATTTTTGCGACAGTTAATGATTCCACACAGCAAGTAGCATCGGCTGCTGAGGAATTAAGCGCAAGTGCTGAGCAAAATAGTAAAGCAAGTGAGCATATTACGATGACGATTCAAGAATTAGCAGCAGGTTCAGATACACAGGTTCAAAATGTTGATAAAAGCTCTGTGGTCATGAACGACATCATGGATCATACAAAATCAATTTTTGATAATACAGAAAAAATAACCAACGATGTGTTACATGCTTCAAAAATGTCTCAAGATGGGAACCAGGCAATCGAGCAAGTAAATAAGCAGATGGATTCCATTTATACTAATGTAACAAGCTTATCACAGGCAGTAAAAAGCCTGGATGAACGGACATCTGAAATTGGCCAAATCTCCAATGTGATTTCAGGTATTTCAGCACAAACAAACCTATTGGCTTTAAATGCGGCAATCGAAGCAGCCAGAGCAGGAGAACATGGGAAAGGCTTTGCGGTTGTAGCCGATGAGGTAAGAAAGCTTGCAGAAGAATCAAATAAATCAACCGAGCAAATTTCAAATTTAATCTCATTAATCCAAAAAGATGCTGAAAACACACTAAACACAATGAATAAAGCATCTGAAGAAGTAAACTCAGGTATCAAAGTTGTCAACACAGCCGGCAGCTCATTCCAAAAAATTGATATCGCTGTAAACAATGTTGTTTCACAAATAGAAGACATTTCAAAAGCGGTAAAAGACCTCACGGCAGGTACAGAGCACGTCACAGGCTCAATCAATGAAGTAAGCGAAGTGGCAAAAGAATCAGCATCTATCACGCAAAACATCTCAGCCGCAACCGAGGAACAGCTGGCATCAATGGAAGAAATCTCAGCCTCCTCCCAATCACTCGCAACACTCGCAGACGACTTACAAAACCTAATGAAGAAATTTAACATCTAATTTGGTACAGGGGGACAGGTTCCTTGTCCTGATTTTTCGAAAGAATCATTAAACCATCTCCCTGACCGCAGAATTTTAAAGAGAAGTGTCACAGGCACTTCTCTTTTTATAATTGTTTAAGAACCTATATTTCTTTGAACTGTGGATAAGCGCGCGACATCCAGCGCCTAGCCAATCTAGAATTGAAGGCAAAGAACGCTTATCGTCTTTTTTGCCCTAGGCTGTTCAAGGTGGACCAGCTTTTGTTCATCTTAAACTAATTGAATAGTTATCCGGTTATCTACCAGAATCAATCCCCGCCACCCCCACCACAACTTGAGCAGGAACTCCCTCCGGACGAGCAAGAATTACATGAACTTGTACCGCAAGAACTGGCAGATCCGCAACTTGTACAACTTGATGTTGATGTACTTTTCTTGCTGATTTTCATGTAACTTGAAAACTCATCATAATGAAAATATGAAACAGATAAAACAGGAACAATCATTTTGTTGAAATTTTGCTCACTTTTACATTTTCTCATTTTGTCGTGGATCACACTTTTATCATGATCTTTTATCTTATTTGCTGTTTTTTTCATGGAGGAGATCAGTGCAAGCACTGTATTCATATAATGGCTATCACGTTTAAAATATAAATCGATCAGTTCATTTTCTGACAAATATCTAAAATCATCAATGATATCAGGATGTACAGGGTGCCTGAAAAATCCCTGATAAAGATGGATATTCTCTTTTCGAATGAAAAAAAGCTCGGCATAGATCCAATCGAAAAATCCCCGCAAATCAGGATCAGGCTCTACTTTTACATTTGGGCTATGATGTAGAGTCGTTCCTAAGAATTTCTTTGAAAACTCATCATACTCACGGGTAAACATGAGCATTTGATGCCACAGTTCATCGACTTTGTCGCTAAACATAGGAGCTTCCTTTAAAAGAGAAGTCAAGATAAAATAACGTTTTAAATCCAGGAGGCGCCACTTGTACTCATTTTCTTTTAGCCTATTTTCTCGCTGTACCCTCTCTTCTACATTTTCCATATAGCTGTTACTAAGGGACTTCTCGAGGTCATCACTCAGCTTTTTTAATCCTTTTATTGGCCTTATTTCCAAAGTTCCCGGGGATAGACCGAATTTAAAAGAGAGCTTTTTACGTATAAAGATAATCAATAAAATAAACATTACAGCAGCACCTAGGAGTATCCATTCCATACCAATTCCCCCAATATTTTCATAAAATCTTATTCTTAATACGGTAATTTATTATAGAAGGTTTCATTTTTTACATAGTAAGAAATCTCCTTGCGTAGTACTTTTTCAGTCTAAACAAATAAAAAAAGGTGAATTTTTATCTATTTATCCTGATCGAATCGTCATGTAAGATGAATAAGTGTGTACTTATTACTAAAATTAGGAAAAAACTCGTTTATCATATTTATTCATTCTAACATAAGGAGCTGATCTCAGATGATTTTTTCCAAACATTATCTTCCAGTTGGAAGTGTTGTAGGGCTGCATGATGATTCAAGACGGTTGCTGATTATAGGTAGACAATTATTTTCAGAAACAAA
>Ga0180216_1004443_pt1 | contig 10650 bp, 6 predicted proteins | sample eDN3rd37CBELigMG_FD_128879 | JGI IMG/M metagenome (GOLD analysis project Ga0180216, IMG submission 128879) | Enriched Miracle-Growth compost microbial communities from Emeryville, California, USA - eDNA 3rd pass 37_C BE-Lig MG (version 2)... ...
AGAACGACTGCCCGCCGGTCCCCTCGCCGCCGAACCGGCCCACCCGAACCTTTTCATCCTTGTAAAGAAGCTTGGTCCGCTGGTCTTCCTTCACGGCGTTGGGGTTGTTCTGCTGCGAGTCCCAGACCGAGAAGATCAACAACTTCTTGCCGTTGCCCAACTCTTGAAGGCCGAAGTAGCCGGTGTTCCAGCCGCAGACCATGAAGTACGACCCGACGGCCGACTTCCGGATCGTCACCTCGTTGTAGAAGGCCGTTCCCTCGGGCGCGGGGTAGCCCAAATGGACGGAGCGGCAGGCGATCCCCTTGAGCCGCTCGTCGGCCCTCGCGAAGGCGGGGATGGCCGCCAGGATCAGCAGACCGACCGCGAACCGACTGGCGCGACTCGTTTGAAACATCAGGCGCGAACCTCCGAGAAATTCATCAGCGACGCGGGTTGTTTCGCTGATGAGAGCGGAGGCCGCCGCCGCTTGTCAACCACGCGGCGGCCGCGCCGATCATCCGATCCGGTGGCCGGAAAGCGTGCGGTCGAGGTTGAAGGCCGCGCTGATGAGGGCCAGGTGGGTGAACGCCTGCGGGAAGTACCCCAGCGCCTCGCCGTGGGAGCCGGTTTGCTCCGCGTACAGCCCCAGGTGGTTGGCGTACCCCAGCATCTCCTCGAAGAGCAGCCGCGCCTCCTCCAGCCGCCGCCCGTCGGTTCGCCCGGCCCTGGTGAGCGCCTCGACCAGCCAGAAGCTGCACATGTTGAACGTCCCCTCCGTCCCCGGCAGGCCGTCGGGCGCCTCGTCCGGGTCATACCGGTACACCAGGCCGCCGGCGGCCAGCCCGCCCCGGGCGATCGGGGCGCGGATCGCGTCGACCGTCGCCAGCATCCGGGGGTCGTTGGGGGCGGTGAAGAACACCAGCGGCATGAGCAGGCTTGAGGCGTCCAGAGCGGGCGAACCGTACGCCTGGATGAAGGCCCGGCGATCGGGGTTCCAGCCCTTGCGCATCACGTCCTCATAGATCGTGTCCCGGACGTTGAGCCACCGGGCGCGGTCGGCCGGAAACGATCGCTTGTCCGCCAGGCGAAGGCCGCGGTCCAACGCCACCCAGCACATCAACCGCGAGAAGACGAAATGCCGCCGCCCGCCGCGGACCTCCCAGACGCCCTCGTCCTCCCGCTCCCAGTTGTCGCAAACCCAGTCCACCAGCCGTCGGAGATCTTTCCAGGCGTCGTATCCGAGAGGCGCGCCGTACTTGTTGAACAGGTAGGCGGAGTCCATCAACTCTCCGTAGATGTCGAGTTGAAGTTGGCCGTGGGCGGCGTTGCCAATCCGCACGGGCCGCGAACCGCGGTAGCCCTCCAGGTGCGACAACTCCTCTTCGGGCAGCTCGGTCCGGCCGTCGATGCCATACATCAGTTGGAGGGGGCCGGGGGAGGCCGCGCCTTCCTCGCACCAGCGGGCCGAGAGCCAGTCCATGAACCGCGCCGCCTCCTCGGTGAACCCAATCCGCATCAACGCGTACAGGGTGAAGGAGGCGTCCCGGAGCCAGGTGTAGCGGTAGTCCCAATTTCGCACCCCGCCGACGCCTTCGGGCAGGCTCGTGGTTGGGGCGGCCACAACGGCCCCGGTCGGCTCGAAGGTCATCAGCTTCAGCGCCAGCGCCGAGCGATGCACCACCTCCCGCCACCGGCCCTGATAGGTGCATCGCGCCAGCCAACGCTGCCAATACGAGACGGTTTCCCGGAACTGGTCCACCGACTCGACGGAGCCGGGACAGGGACCAGCGTCGCGGCCCGGCTCAAGTCGCCGGAGAACGAACGTCGCCTCGCGCCCCTCGTCCAGGGTGAAGTCGGCGAGCGCGCCGTCGCCGTCCCGCCGCAATGGGACCGACGCCGCCATCCCGAGACTCAGGCCCGGACCGTCGAAGCGGGCGCCCTCCTCGCCGACGAACGTCTCGTGACGGGCCCGGGCGTAATCGAAGGCGGGCCGGCACTCCAGCCGAAACGTCATGCCGCCATGCACCGCCCGAACGCGCCGCGTCAGTTGGTCCGACCGAGTCCCGCCGGTCCCGTCGACGGGCATGTAATCAACCACCTCGCCGATGCCGTCGGGGTGGAGGAACCGGGTGACCAGGATGTTGGTGTTGGGCCAGTAGAATTGTTTCTGGCGGGCGCCGTCCTCCCGCGGGGCGATGCGGAACCGTCCCCCCTTCCGGTCGTCGAGGATGGCGGCGAACACGCTGGGCGAATCAAAGTGAGGAAGGCAGAGCCAGTCGATGGAGCCGTCCATCCCGACCAGAGCCGCGGTTCGCAAGTTGCCGATGAGTCCATAGTTCTCGATGGGTTGGTACGGCATCGCTACTCCTCGTAGAACCATGTCAGGCCGCCATCGACGAAGTACGTCGAGCCGGTGACGTACGCGGCGTCGTCGGAGGCCAGAAACGCCGCGACGCCCGCCACGTCGTCCGGAGAGCCGAGACGTCCCAGGGGGATCTGGCGCAACAGCGCCTCAAGGCGCGGCGCGTCCTCCATCAGCTCGGCGTTCGCCTCGGTCGCGATCGCGCCCGGGGCGATGGCGTTGACGGTGATTCCGTGGCGGGCGAGGTCGACCGCCAGGTCGCGGGTGAGGACCTTGACGCCGCCCTTGGCGGCGCAGTACGACGCCTGTCCCGGCAGCGGCAGCTCTTCATGCACCGAACTGATGTTGATGACCCGACCGGGGCGACCCGCCGCGATCAGGAGCCGGGCGAACGCCTGAGTCGCGAAGAAGACGCCCTTGAGGTTCAGGTCCACGACGTGGTCGTAATCCTCCTCGGTCACCTCGGTGAAGGCTCCGGCGCGGCCTCCGCCCGCGTTGTTGACGAGGATGTCGAGCCGGCCCAGCCCCGCGGCCGCCTCCTCGACCAGCCGCCGGGCCTCGTCCGCCCGTCGAAGATCAGCCTTGAGGGCCAACCCGCGGCGGCCGGCCGCCTCCACTCCGGCGACGACCTCCCTCGCCTCGGCCTCGCTCCGGGAATAGTTGACGACGACGTCCGCCCCCTCGCGGGCGAGCCGGAGAGCGATCGCGCGGCCGATGCCGCGGCTGCTCCCCGTGACAAGCGCGGTCCCGCCTTCCAGTCGCATGGTGAACCCTCCCGGAATCGCGACGGCCGCGCGCCGCCCTTTAGGAACCTCCCAACACATCCGGCGTCAACGCCCGAGAGACGCCGCCACCGGCCACCACGGCGGCGGGCCGGCTCGACGTGACTTCAGGCCGGTGCTTACGCGTTCTTCTCCCGCAGGGTCTTCAACGCGCCGCCCCAGGCGATCAGTTGATCGAGCACCCCGTTGAGCGACTTCTCATGGCGGGGGTCCGGCTTGAAGGTGGTGTAGTTCTCGAAGTCGGTGAAAAGCGAAAGCGCCACCTGATTGCGGACGGTCGCGACCTGGACCTCGGCCATCACCAGTCGCAACTGCTCCACCGCGCGCACCCCTCCCGCGCTGCCGTAGCCGACGAAGCCGGCCGCCTTGTTGTTCCACTCGGCGTAGACGAAATCAATGGCGTTCTTCAGCGCCGCCGAAGTCCCGTGATTGTACTCCGGCGTCACGAAGACATAGCCATCGAAGGACTTAACCTTCTCGGCCCAGGTCAGGGTGTGGGGCTTGGAGTACTTCCCCTGGGAGGGCGGAATCGGCTCGTCGAGCAGGGGAAGGTTGAAACTCTCGATGTCCACCAGCTCAAACTCGGCGTCCCCGCGTCGCTTCGCGACTTCGTAAACCCAGCGGCCGACGGCCTCGCCGACGCGACCCGGACGCGTGCTGCCGATGATGATCGCCAATTTAAGCATGACTCGACATCCTCCTGAGAAATGTGATGGGGAGGTTCGTCAACTGAGAGCGGGAATTATAGGCGATCCCAATTCGAGGCAATCTTGGTCGTCCAGGCGCCGTCGCGCCAGGCGAGCGCGATGGGCGTCCCATTCCAGGCTTGGCTCTTGAGCGCGGCTGGCCCACATGAGCGGCGCAAAGCCCGGGGGACGTCGGACTCGCGAAAGACGCGCCGGGTGGTCTCAAATCAACGGGACACGAAGTTCGTCGCGGGATGGTCGCCTTTGGCGCGGACGCGCGCTACAATTTCCCAGACGGTGCCGCGGGACGCCTCCGCCGATGGCGGCCGCCCGCGTCGTTGACGGCGACCCCTCTGAATGGAAGGAGGCCGACGATGAGCCACGATCTGCGAGAGCGGACCCGGGAATCGGAGCCCGAGAACCGGAGCTTCGTCGAGGTGGCGTTGGAGCTTTCGGGCAAGTCGGCCGACGAGACCCGGCGCACCGGCAGTCTTGACCGGGCCGACGAGCAGGTGGAGGCCCTCTTCGCCCCCCGCTATCAGACGGTCAACTCCCCCGCCCACCGGGCCGTCTGGGACCGCGACCTTCCCGTCGAGCTGTTTACGCCCGAACCGCCCGTCGTCCCCGGGAACGTGAAGCGGGTGATGGACCGCTCGCTGGAGATCGTCCGCGGCCACCGCGACGCCGGCAAGCTCTTGAACGAGGAGGGCAAGATCGCCGACCCGGTCCTCCGCGACCTGGCCGACGCCGGGTATTGGGGGCTTCTGGTCGATGCCGAGCACGGCGGACAGGGGGCGCCGTTCGCGGCCTTCGCGCCGTTCTTGACCCGGATGGCCACGATCGACGCCACCGTCGCCGGGCTGGCCTCGGTTCACGGCTGCATCGGCGCCGTCGATCCGGTGCGGACCTTCGGAAGCCCGGAGCAAAAGGCCCGGCTCTTGCCGAAGCTCGCCAGCGGCGAGCGCCTGAGCGGCTTCGCCCTGACCGAGCCCGGCGCCGGCTCCGACCTGACCGCCCTGCGGACGACGGCCGTTCGCGACGGCGACGACTACGTGGTCAACGGCGAAAAACTCTTCATCACCAACGCCGTTCCCGGCCGCGCCGTGGGCCTCGTCTGCCTAATCGAAGACAAGCCGGCCGTCCTGGTCGCCGAACTGCCGGACCAGGAGAACGAACACTTTCAGCTTAAGAAGTACCGCCTCTTCGCCCTTAAGCATTCGTACAACAACGGGCTCTTGTTCAAGGACTTCCGCGTCCCCGCGGAAAACCTGCTGGAGCCGACCAAGGGCGACGGCCTGACGATCGCCTACCACGGCCTGAACCTCGGCCGCGTCGCGCTCTGCGCCACGGCGGCGGGCACGATGCGGGTGATGCTGGCCAACATGCTTCCCTGGTCCCACTTCCGCCGGACCTATGGCCAGCCGATCGCCGAGCGGGAACTGGTTCAGCGGCGGATCGGCCGAATGGCGGCGCTGATCACCGGCTGCGACGCCCTGGTCGCCTGGTGCTCGTGGTTGCTCGACCAGGGCTACCGGGGCGAGATGGAATGCATCATCGCCAAGATCTTCGGCAGCGAGGCCCAGAAGGAGGCGGCCATCGAACTGTTCATGAAGACCCACGGCGGCCGGGCGTTCCTTGGCGGCCACCTCTTCGGCGAAAACGTCCACGAGTACCTCGCCCCCTGCATCTACGAGGGCGAGGGCGAGATGCTCGGCATGGCCTTTCTCAAGTCGCTCATCAAGGAGCACGGCCGGACCTATTTCGAGCCGATCGGCCGCGCCCTGGCCTCCAGCGGGATCAAGAAGCCGAACCTGGCCAATCCCGCCCACCTTTGGGCCCTCCGAGGGGCGATGGCGCCTTACGCGAAGTGGCGGCTCGGCCAGATGCTCTCCGGTCCCCGTCGGGCGAACTGGCCCGAGGGGATGCCCAAGGCGCTCAAGGATCACGCCGAGTTCGCCTCCGCCGAACTCGCCAAGATCCGGATGGAGATCAGCGCCACGATGACGAAACACCAACTCAAGCTGGCCGACCGCCAGTGCCGTATCGCCGAAATTTCGGCGCGGACGCAGAGCCTCCTGATCATCCTGGCGACGAGCCTCTGGGCCGCTCGCCAGCCTGGAGAGCTGGTCCGCGAATCGGCCGACATCCTGTGTCAGGACCTGACCCGGGCGTTCACCGGCGCCCGGCCGAGCGACCGCTATTTCAAGCAGGTCACGAAGCTGGGCGACGCGATCGCCGACGGCGGCTTCAAGGAGATCGCGGGGGTCCAGACCGAGGAGATCCTGATGCCCTACGCGAACGAGGAGTCTCCAAGAGCCGGCGACGGGCGGGCTTAATGAAATGAACTTAGTTGGCGAGCGGAGCGTTACAGCCGTCTAACGGTTCAAAAGGCCATCTCCACGCGGGTTGTTCTGAATTACGGGGGGCGGACATTTCTGACCGCCCGAAAACCAACACATTGGATTAGGGCGGGTGGGAATGCCCGCCCCCCGAAGAAATGGGGCGTCAGCGCCCCGCTCGCCTTCTTCTCATCACCCGGCGACAACGAGCGAACTTGCCCCAAACCAAAGCGTCGAAGGAGACAACGCATGGCCAGCGCATTCCAGCTTGAGGAACGGGACGACAAGATCGCCGTCTTGACCCTCGACCTGCCGGGGAAGAAGGTCAACACGCTCGGCCAGGCGGTGCTGGCCGAACTGGCCGCGGTCGTGGAGGGACTCGAAAAGCGAACCGACCTGCGCGGGCTCTTGCTCCGCAGCGGCAAGCCCGGCCAGTTCATCGCCGGCGCCGACCTGAACGAACTGGGAGCGCTGGCGTTCGCCACGAAGGAGCAGGTGGCCCAGGCCGTCGGTTTTGGGCATCAGCTTTTCGAGCGCGTCTCCAACCTGCCATTCCCCACCGTCGCCTTGGTCGATGGCAACTGCATGGGGGGCGGAACGGAGTTGACTCTCGCCATGGACGCCCGGATCGTCGCCGACAAGCCGGAAACGAAGATCGCGCTTCCGGAGGTCAAAGTCGGCGTCATCCCCGGTTGGGGGGGCACCCAGCGTTTGCCGCGGCTGGTCGGTGTCCACGCGGCCATCGAGATGATCGCGAGCGGCGAGCCGATCAACGCCAAGAAGGCCGTCGCCATCGGCTACGCCTTCGACGCCGTTCCCCCCGATCGCCTGGTGGAGGAAGGCGTCCGCCTCGTCGAGCATCTCCAGGAAACCGGCGAATGGAGGGAGAACCGCCGCAAGCGCCGATTGCCTCTGGGGCTGAGCGAAACCCAGGAACTGTTCGCCTTCGGCGTGGCCGAAGGCGCGATCAGGGGGAAGACCAAGGGGCACTACCCCGCGCCCCTCGTGGCCCTCAAGGCGATCCGCCGGGGGATCAACGCGCCTTTGGACGAGGGGCTGAAGGCCGAGGCCGAGGCGGCGGGCGAGGTCATGGGCTCGCCCATCTCGGCGAACCTGATCGGCGTCTTCTTCATGCAGCAACGGCTCGCCCGCGACCCGGGCGTGGCCGACCCGAACGTCAAGCCGGCCGAGATCCACCGCGTCGGCGTCCTGGGCGCGGGGTTAATGGGCTCTGGGATCGCCACAGCCTGCGCCCGGTCGGGCATCCCGACGGCGATGGTCGACGTCGACGACGCCCGGGTCGCCGCCGGGATCAGCCGAGCCGAGGAGGTCGTCGCCAGCCGGATCAAGATCGGTCGGGCGAAGCCCGCCGACATGGTCAAGATGCTCGGTCTCCTGAACGGGACCACGCAAACCGGGGCCTTCGCCGAGTGTGATCTCGTCGTCGAGGCCGTCACCGAGAACGAGAAGGTCAAGACCGAGACCTACCGCAAGCTCGCCGGCGTGCTCAAGCCGGGCGCGATCCTGGCCAGCAACACGTCGACGATCTCCATCACCCGGATGGCCGAAGCCGCGCCGGACGCCTCGCGGTTCGTTGGTCTGCATTTCTTCAACCCGGTCGACCGAATGGAGCTGGTTGAGGTCGTCCGGGGGGCGAAGACCAGCGACGAGACCGTCGCCACCGCCGTCGCCTTCGCCAAGCGGATCCGCAAGACGCCGATCGTCGTCAACGACTGCCCGGGGTTCCTGGTCAACCGGGTGCTGTTCCCCTACATGAACGAGGCGCTGGCGCTTCTCCAGGAAGGCGTCCCGATGGACGCGCTGGACAAGGCCGCGACCGCCTTTGGGATGCCGATGGGGCCGATCGCGCTGCAAGATTTGGTTGGCCTCGACACCTCGCTTTACGCCGGGAGGGTGCTTGCCGCGGCGTACCCCGACCGGACCCCGCCAACGGGCGTCCTCGAAGACCTGGTCAAGGCCGGACGGCTGGGCGCGAAGTCGGGCGCTGGATTTCGCAAGCACGCCGCGGGCAAGCGGGGCAAGCCCCAGGCCGATCCCGACGTCGAACCGATCCTGGCGAAGCACCGAACCGCCAACGCCGCGCCGCCGACCGATCTTGCGGCGCTACAAGACCGCTTGTTCCTGCCGATGCTGCTGGAGGCGACCCGGACGCTGGAGGAGGGGATCGTCCGCGAGCCGGCCGACGTGGACATGGGCCTGATCCTCGGCATCGGCTTCCCACCGTTCCGGGGAGGCGTCCTCCGCTGGGCCGATGCTCTGGGCGCCGCCGAGATCCTCCGCCGCCTGGAGCGGCTCCAACCGCTCGGCAAGCGGTTCGAGCCCACCGAGACGCTCGCGAGGATGGCGAAGACGGGAGAGAAGTTTTATCCGATTCCCAAAATGGGCGCCGTTGGTTAGGAGTTCATCACGCATGAATTCAGGGGGGCAATACCCTCCCAATCAACGCGTCCGACGCCAACCCGGATCCCCAAGATACCCATCAGGACGAAACTCATGCGACAAGCCGTGGTCATCGACGCCGTCCGCACGCCGGTCGCCCGCGCGTCGGCCGACAAGGGATATTATCGCGACGAACGCTCCGAGGACCTTTCGGCGCGCGTCATCAGCGCCCTGGTCGAGCGGACGAAACTCGACCCGAGACTCGTTGAAGACGTGCGCTGGGGGTGCGTGCAACAACAGGGCGAGCAGGGCTTTGACATCGCCCGAATCGCCGCCTTGATCGCCGGGCTGCCGATCGAAACCGCCGGGGTGACGATCAACCGCAACTGCGCGTCGAGCTTGACGGCGATCAACAACTCGGCCATGAGCATCGCCGCCCACTGCGAGGACGTGCAGATCGCCGGGGGCGTGGAGCACATGGACCACATCCCCATGTCGAAGGACTACAACCCCAACCCCGCGCTCTTTCGGCGGCACAGCGAGGCCATCATGAACATGGGCCTCACCGCCGAATTCCTGGCCCAGAAATACCGGATCCCCCGCGACCGGCAAGACGCCTTCGCCCTTCGAAGCCACCAACTCGCCGCCAAGGCGACCGACGCCGGCGCGTTTGAGGCCGAGATCGTCCCCACCTGGGGCCGCGACGACCAGGGCCGCAAGGTCTTGGTCCGCGAGGACCAGTGCATCCGCCGCGACACCACGATGGAGGCCCTTGGCGCCTTGCCGCCGGCCTTCAACCCGGCGGGAGGCTCGGTCACGGCCGGCAACAGCTCGCCCCTGAACGTGGGCGCCGCCGCGCTTCTGATCATGTCGGAGGAGCGGGCCAACGAGCTTGGCCTCAAGCCGATGGCCCGAATCAAGGCGATGGCCGTCGCGGGCGTCGACCCCGAGGAGATGGGCGTGGGTCCCGTCCCCGCCGTCCACAAGGCGCTGAAACGCGCCGGCTTGAGCCTCGATCAGATCACCTGCATCGAGTTGAACGAGGCGTTCGCCGTCCAGGTTTTGACCGTCCTGCACCTGCTGGGGCTCGACGCGGACAAGAACCACGTCAACAATCGGGGCGGGGCCATCGCCATCGGCCACCCTCTGGGCGCGAGCGGCGCCCGGATCGCGACCACGCTGCTGCACCGGATGCGCGCCGAGGGGGCCCAGTACGGACTGGCCACCATGTGCGTCGGTCAGGGGCAGGGGGTGGCCACGATTTTCGAGGCGGTTTGAGCGCGCGACTTCGGGAGGCCGACTCCCAACCAAAATCCGACGCCATTCGAAGAGCCATCCGGCGACTTTCCCTTGATCGCGGGTTACAATGGGAATGCATTGGTGGATAACCCAACATCCTCCGGAGCGAGCGACGTGGTCACCTCCAATCTTTCGACGATGCACCGCGCGACCGCGGAGCGGCTCGGACCTCGGGCGGCCTTGCGGTGGAAGCGGCTGGGGCTTTATCACGACCTGTCGTGGGACGACTACCGCGGGCGCGCCGACGACGCGGCGGCGGCCCTGATCGACCTGGGCGTCGGCGTGGGCGACCGGGTCGCCATCTTCGCCGACAACCGCTTCGAGTGGCTCGTGGCCGACATCGCCACCCTGACCGCCGGTTCGGCGAACCTCCCGCTCCACGCGACCCTCACTGCTCCGCAGGCGCGGTATCAACTCGCCCACGGCGGCGCGCGCGGGCTGATCGTCGACGATCAGACGCAGGCCGACAAGGTTTTCTCCGTCCTCAACGATCTGCCCGACCTGGAGTGGATCGCCTCGTTCGACCCGATCGTCGCCCCTTCGTCCGCACGGATTCCCATCTTCCGCTGGGAGGGGCTGGTTCAGCGCGGACGGCTGGCTTCGGCCCGGACTCGCGAAGAGGTCCATCGGCGCGAGAAGGCCCTGACCCGCGACGACCTGGCGACCATCATCTACACGAGCGGCACCACCGGCCCTCCCAAGGGGGTGATGCTGACCCACGGCAACCTCGTCTCCAACGCCGAGGCGGTGATGGCGATCTCGCCGGTCACGCACGAAGACGTGGTCCTAAGCTGGCTCCC
>Ga0180216_1004444_pt1 | contig 10649 bp, 6 predicted proteins | sample eDN3rd37CBELigMG_FD_128879 | JGI IMG/M metagenome (GOLD analysis project Ga0180216, IMG submission 128879) | Enriched Miracle-Growth compost microbial communities from Emeryville, California, USA - eDNA 3rd pass 37_C BE-Lig MG (version 2)... ...
CCGAACTCCTGATGCCGGGCGACCTGCTCAGCCCGACCTCCATTCTCGCCCGCCTGCGCGCGGTGATGACCGACGCGGCCTGCACGGATGTCGAGATCATCGGCTGGCTCTATCAATTCTACATCTCGGAGAAGAAGGACCAGGTCTTCGCGGGACTGAAGAAGAATATCAAGATCACGACCGAGAACATCCCGGCCGCGACGCAGCTCTTCACTCCCCACTGGATAGTCCGCTACCTGGTCGAGAACTCGCTGGGCCGGCTTTGGCTGCTCAACCGGCCCGGCAGCCGGCTGGCCGAGCGGATGGACTACTACATCGCACCCGAGGAGCCGGAGACAGACTTCCTGCGCGTCAGCGGGCCGACGGAGATCCGCATCTGCGACCCGGCCTGCGGGTCGGGGCATATGCTGACTTATGCCTTCGACCTCCTCCACGCTATCTACGAGGAGGAAGGGTATGAGCCCGCAGAGATCCCGGGCCTGATCCTCAAGCATAACCTGGCCGGGGTAGAGATCGACGACCGCGCCGGGGCGCTGGCGGCCTTCGCGCTGGCGATGAAGGCGGCAGCAAAACTGGGACGGCGACGATTTCTGCGGATGGAGGTAAGGCCCGATATCACCACGATTCAGAACGTGACCTTCACCCCGGCCGAGATGACGGAAGTGACCGCTGTGGTAGGGCGCAACTTGTTCACGGACGAGCTGCGCGAGACCCTAATGCAGTTCGAGGAGGCCAAGAACTTCGGCTCGCTGATCGTGCCGAAGCTGCGCGATCCGGCTGAGATACTGCGGGTAGTGGAGACGCGGGATTTCGGCGGTGATTTGCTGCTTAATGAGGTGCAGGACCGCGTGTTGACTGTGCTGCGCATGGCCGAGGCCCTTTCGCCTAGATACCACGTTGTAGTCGCTAACCCGCCGTATGGTGGCACGAGTGGCCTGAATCCAAGCCTGCAGATTTTTGCAAGATCGAACTTTCCGTCAAGCAAAGCTGATCTCTATGCCATGTTCATGGAACGTAGTTTAGGACTCTGCATGAACAGCGGTCTGCTGGCGATGATCAACATGCAGTCCTGGATGTTCCTCGGCACCTACGAGAAACTTCGTGATTATCTTTGGAAGGACGCCGCTGTCCTAAGCATGGCACATATAGGTGAGCGAGGTTTTGATACTATTGGAGGGGCTGTAGTGTCTACGACGGCCTTTGTCTTAGAGAAAACATCCAAGAAAGAGGTGGTTGGAACATTTATTCGCCTCACCGACGGAAAGTCGGAATCGGAAAAGTCGAAGATGGCATTGGAAGCCATAGCGGATAAAGACTGTAGGGTACGATACAAAGCGAAGACATCAGATTTTCAGTCAATTCCTGGAGAGCCGGTCGCATACTGGTTGAGCGAACGATTTCGCAACGTTTTTGCGAAGGCCAAGCGCGTGTCCGACTATGCTGACCCGCGGGCAGGATTGCAAACGAGCGACAACAATCGGTTTCTTAGGCTTTGGCAGGAGGTCGATGGCAGGAAGATCGGATATGGTTGTGCTTCGAGGGAAGCAGCAGCACGCCTTGGTGCTAAGTGGTTTCCTTGCACTAAGGGTGGTGGGTTCCGCAGATGGTATGGTTTAAACGAATATCTCGTTAATTGGGAAAACGACGGCAAAGAACTATTTGAGTTTGCAGCCAGCCTTTACGGCTCGCCTACGCGAATCATAAAGAACGCTAATCGCTATTTTGAAGGGGGGCTTACTTGGTCAAGCATAGCTCCGGCATTTTCGATGCGCTTTTGCCCCCAGGGCTTCATATTCGAAACAAAGGGGTCGATGTGCTTCCCGCATAGCGAGGAAAACACGTTTCCATTGCTCGCATTAATGAACTCAAAGATAGTGGAAGCTGCACTGAAGGTATACAGCCCAACGCTAGATTTTCACGAAGGCCCACTTGGAAAGGTGCCGGCGGTATTTGAGGGGTTTCGAATACATGCTGCAGTACTTGCCGAGAAAGCTGTAGAAATATCCAAATCCGACTGGGATGCCTACGAAACCTCTTGGAACTTTATCACGCTTCCGCTGCTCTCGCCCGACCACCGGGCTGGGACGCTGGAGGCTACTTATGCCCGCCTGCGTGCCCACTGGCAGGACATGACAAATGAGATGACGCGGCTGGAGGAAGAGAACAATCGCATCTTCATCAATGCTTATGGCCTGCAGGACGAACTGAAGGCAGAGGTGCCGATCGAGGAAATCACTCTTATCTGCAACCCGGCCTATCGCTATAGCGTAAAAATCCCCGAGAACGAGCGCGAGACGCGCCTCAGGGCCGACACTATAGCCGAGTTCCTCCACTATGCCGTGGGCTGCATGTTCGGTCGCTACAGCCTAGATGCGCCGGGCCGGATTCTCGCCAATCAGGGTGAGGGGCTGGCCGACTACCTCGCCCGCGTGCCACAGCCGAGCTTCGCCCCAGACGCCAATAACGTCATCCCCGTGCTCGATGCGGACTGGTTCTCTGATGACGTGACCGAGCGCTTCCGCAAGTTCCTGCGGGTGACCTTCGGCGAGGACCGGTTCCGCGAGAACCTGCGCTTCATCGAGGAAAGCCTGGGCAAGGACATCCGCCGCTGGTTCACCAAGGATTTCTACGACTACCACGTGCGGCGCTACAAAAAGCGGCCGATCTATTGGCTCTTCGCCTCGCCGAGGGGCAGCTTCCAGGCGCTGATCTACATGCACCGCTATCGCCCTGACACGGTGTCGGTGCTGCTGAACGACTATGTGCGCGAGTTCATCACCAAGCTGCAGGCCGAACGGCGCCGGCTGGAGACGCTGGCTGACGACCCCGCGGCGACTCAGGCTCAGCGGACCCGCGCGGTAAGGGACACCGCCACCGTCGCCCGCCAGCTGGAGGAAGTAATGGCCTGGGAGCGCGACGTGGTCTTTCCACTGGCGCAGCGGCAGATCGCCATCGACCTCGACGACGGGGTGAAGGCCAACTACCCGAAGTTCTTCCCCGCGGTGAAGCCGATTAAGGGGCTGGAGGACGCGGATGAATGACCGCATTGCCACCGCGCTGGCCCGGCTCTTCGAGGAACACCGCATCGTCTTCTGGCCCGACCCCACCGGCGAGATGCGCGAAGCCTATGAGGCGGTGGCGCTGCCCGGCGTGACCCGGGTGGAGGTGGCCAACAACGAGTTCGGCCTGAAGCTGCGGATGCTGCGGCGCGAGGCGGAGGCAAAGTTCCTCGTCTACCGGCCCGGGCCGGAGCCCGCTGTGGGCGAGAATTGGCTTCTGGACGTGCAGCTTGCGGCCGGGCAGTTCCGCGCCGACCAGGCGGCGATCTGGCTCGCCGAGCTGGGCCTGCCTACGGCCTTCGAGGGGCTGGTGCGTGAGCATGCCGAGTTTTTTCGCGCGGGCGCTCGGGTGGAGGCTCTGAAGCGGCTCATGCGCGCCGACGACACCCGCACCGCGCTGCGCCTGCGCATGCTCGCGGTCTGCGCCGGCGCGCAGGGCGGCCTAGACACCGTCATTGAGGCGCTCCTGGCTGAGCTGGCCGAAGAGCGCGGCGACGCCATGCGCCTGGTCGAGCGCGCAGGCCTTTCGGGGTTCCTATGGGACCAGATCGGCATCCAGTACGGCTACCGCTCCGAGGCGCCAGGGATTGAGGACTTCGCCATTACCCTGTTCGAGGCGGCCTGGCGGCTGGCGCTAGGGGAAGGCGCGAAGCTGAAACCCGAGGCCCTGGTGCTTTTTCGCCGCTGGAAGAACGACCGGCACGGAGGCACGGCCTTCGAGGGGCTGTCGGCGCGGTACCAGGGGCTGCTGGGGATCTCCGAGGACATCGCGCGGCGCGAGGTCCGAGACCTCGTCGGGATCGACCATTTCGAGGAAGTTGACCGGCACATTATCCGGCAGATCGTTCACGGGTTGTCGGTCGCCACGGTTTCAGCCAGTGAGGCGCTGGGGTGGGTCCGGGCGCGGCGCCAGAGCCACTGGTACGGCCGCTACGAGGACGTCTATCTCGCGCTCGGCTTCGCGGTGGAGTTCCAGCAGGCCCTCGCCGAGGCCAACATCGGCATGACCTCGCCCGCTGAGGGCGTGCGCCGCTACGTCGCGAGCTGGTTTCGCCTCGACCAGCTCTATCGCAAGTTCCTCTACCACATGGACCGGAGCCGGCAGGCGACGCTTCTGCACGAGCTCTTCAACACGATCGAGAACCGCTACACGACCAGCTTCCTGTTGCCGCTGAACGACGCCTGGCAGGACCAGCTGGCTCGGATGGAGCAGTGGGAGGTGCCCGACCTGCCTCGGCAGATCGATTTCTACCGAGACCAGGTCGCCGATTACCGGCGGCGGGACCAGAAGGTGGTCGTCATCGTCTCGGATGCGCTTCGCTACGAGGTGGCCGAGGAGTGTCTGGCCCGCATCCGGGCGTTCAACCGCTTCGAGGCTGAGCTCCGCGCGATGACCAGCGTGCTGCCGAGCTATACCCAGCTCGGGATGGCAGCACTGCTGCCCCACCGCGCCCTGAGGATCGCTCCCGATGCGCAGGGTACGGCGTTGGACGGCGAGACTGGGATTCAGGGCCTCACCGGAAGAGAGCGCCAGCTAGCCACGGGGCGCGCCGGTGACCGGGTCAAGGCACTCGTCGCGCAGGACGTGCTCAACATGCGCACGGACGAAGGCAAGGTGCTGTTCCGCGACCACGACGTCGTCTATATTTATCACAACCGTATTGACGCCGTCGGCGACAAGCTCGTCACCGAGGACCGCGTGCCTGAGGCTTCCGAAGGCGCCATCGAGGATCTCCTGGCACTGGTACGAAAGCTCACCTCATCGAACTTCTCCAGCATCCTGATCACCGCCGATCACGGCTTTCTGTACCAGCATCGCCCACTCGACGAGAGCGACTTTTCGATGGCCGAGCCCCAGGGCGGCGAGATATTCCTGCGTAACCGCAGGTTCGTGTTGGGGCGCGGTTTGGGCCAGACTCAGGGCATGAAGCTGTTCACCGCGGCCCAACTTGGCCTTGCCGGGAACGTCGATGCACTGATCCCCAACTCGATCAATCGCCTCCGCGTGCGCGGTGCAGGCAGCCGTTATGTCCACGGTGGCGCGAGCTTGCAGGAGATCGTGCTGCCGGTGCTGCAGGTCGGCAAGCGCCGTGAAGCCGATCTACGCCAAGTCGACGTCCAGATCGTTATGGGCGGCCGCGGCCTGATCACTTCGAGCCAACTCGCCGTCACCCTGTACCAGACCGAGCCGGTCTCGCCGAAGGTCCAGTCCCGTCGCCTCGTCGCGGGGATCTACGCGGCCGACGGTACGCTCATCTCTGACGAGCCCGAGCTCCTGTTCGACTTTCGCTCGGAGAGCCCGCGCGAACGCGAGCAGCCCTGCAAGCTTCTACTGTCGCGCGCGGCTGATGCCTACAATGGGCAGGACGTCTTCCTGAAACTGCGCGAGCAGGTGGGCAAAACGAGCCACTATCAGGACCACGCCAGCCAGCGACTGCAGCTGCGCCGCGGCATCGACGTCGACTTCGATTTGTGAGGGCCTGGCCGTGAGCGACCTCGACGCGCGGATCAATGAGCATTTCCCCGGCTATGTGGTTCGCAAGGATCTGGTGAAGACGGTCAAGGGCAACGCCATCGTGCCCACCTATGTGCTCGAGTATCTGCTCGGGCAGTACTGCGCGACGGACGACGAGGCCTCCATCCAGACCGGCATCCAGACGGTCCGAGAGATCCTGCGCAAGCACTACGTGCACCGCAGCGAGGCCGGGCTGATTCAGTCGACCATCCGGGAGAAGGGCCGCTACAAGGTCATCGATCAGGTCAGCGTCGCGCTGAACGACAAGACCGACAGCTACGAGGCCACCTTCGAGAACCTGGCCATAAAGAAGGTCGCAGTCGACAGCGGCACCGTGAAGGCCAACCCGCGCCTCCTCGTCACCCCGGTCTGGTGCATCGCTGATGTCCAGTACGAGTTCAGTGAGGACAAGCGCATCTCGCCCTGGATCCTCGAGAGCATCAAGCCGATCCAGATCTCCCGCATCGACTTCGAAGCCTATCTCGCCGCACGCGCTGCCTTTAGCACCGGAGAGTGGATCGACCTCCTGATGCAGAGCATCGGCTTCGCGCCCGAGGCCTTCGGCCGGCGCAGCAAGCTCCTCCAGCTGATGCGCCTGATCCCCTATGTCGAGCGCAACTACAACCTGATCGAGCTCGGCCCCAAGGGTACCGGCAAGTCGCACATTTATTCCGAGTTCTCGCCCCACGGGCAGCTGATCTCGGGCGGCGAGGTCACGGTCCCGAAGCTCTTCGTGAACAACTCCAATGGCCGGATCGGCCTCGTCGGCTACTGGGACGTGGTCGCCTTCGACGAGTTCGCCGGCCGGGAGAAGTCGGCGAACAAGGCGCTCGTCGATATCATGAAGAACTACATGGCGAACAAGACCTTCTCGCGCGGCATTAACTCGATGAGCGCCGAGGCGAGCTTCGTCTTCGTCGGCAACACCGACCACAACGTTCCATTCATGCTGAAGAACAGCGACCTGTTCGAGGCCCTGCCGAAGCAGTTCCACGACTCGGCCTTCATCGATCGCCTCCACGCCTATCTGCCGGGCTGGGAGGTCGACGTGATCCGCGGCGACATGTTCACCGCGGGCTACGGCTTCATCGTCGACTATCTCGCCGAGATCCTGCGCCATCTGCGCACCGATGACTTCTCGCATCGCTTCGAGGAGCATTTTCGACTTGGGCCGCAGATCTCCACCCGGGATCGAGACGCCATCTACAAGACGATGTCGGGGCTCATGAAGCTCCTATTCCCGGCCGGTGGTGAGACCGCGGACGAGGTCGAGGAGCTCGTGCGTCTCGCGGTCGAGAGCCGTAAGCGGGTGAAGGACCAGCTCGCCCGCATCGACAGCACCTATCCGGACGTCGATTTCCACTTCACCGGGCCCGATGGTCGCAAGCGCACGGTCACCACAGTGGAAGAGGAGGAGTTCCCGCAGTTCTATCACCTTAGGCCGGCGCTCGATTTGAGGGAGCAAGCCACGCCACCATCCCCGGCCCCGGTCGTCGCCGATGGTGCTGAACCGGCGTCGCCTCGGCCGGCTGCGCCTACAGCACCCACGCCGCTCGCTTTCCGCCTGACTGCCACCGAGGGCCACCACGTCTTCCCGGAGAATCGAAAGGGCGTCAGCTTCGAAAAGCTCTTCGCCCCCTATCTGGCCGGCGCCAGCAAAATCACGATCACCGACCCCTACATTCGCCTTTTCTATCAGGTCCGCAATGTCATGGAACTGGTCGAGCTCGTGCTGCGCCATAAGGCGCCCGAGGACCAGGTCAGCATCCACCTTATCACCTGCCCCGACGAGGGCAACATCGGCCGCCAGCGCGAATACCTCGACGCCATCGTCACGGCCTGCACCGGCACTGGCGTCGACTTCACCTGGGCCTTCGACGGCACCGGCACCCTGCACGCGCGGCACATCGTCACCGAAACGGGCTGGAAGATCGCCCTCGATCGTGGGCTCGACATCTTCCAGCAATACCCCATGAACGACGCCTTCAGCCTCGCCAACCGGATGCAGGAGCAAAGGGCAGTGAAGCAGTTCGAAGTCACCTATTTGCGCATCGCCGAGGCGGGTCGATAACGACACGAGCGGGTGGCATCTGTGTTCGTTGCGCCTTGATATCTTGCGCGTAGCGCCTGCATCGCGCGCCGGTACACGGTTGCCTTCAAGTGTTCTGCTTTCGTTCTTTCTCTGCCCTTTGTCCCTGCCGTCGAGGTGTTCTGACCCTGCTCCCCTTGGATGCCCCCGGTCTGAGCTAGAGTCCGTTGAAGGGAAACGAATGGGCAGCATGACGGCCGACTGGCTCTCTGCGCTACTCGCCTCCAGCCGCGCAGTCCTGAGGCTGGAGGATGGCGCCGTACAGAGAGTTTGCAAACGCAGTACGGATCTCAGGCGAGTGAAAATCGAATCGGGCGAAGCCATGACCACGCTGAAGGTCGCGATATGCCCTGGTTTCCAAGGTCCATAATGAATCGCCCAGGTAAACGGCTTCAGAGAGGAGGGGCCGCCGGAGAGAGAATTTCCGGGTTCCCGTGCCTCCGGCAGTCAACAGGTCAGTTCTGAAACCCCCAGGAAACCTGCGCCTCGTGGCGCGGCCCGGCTCGGGAGAGAACGCGATTCGCATAAGAACTGGCGGAGAGGGTGGGATTCGAACCCACGGTACCCTTGCGAGTACAACGGTTTTCGAGACCGTCCCAATCGACCACTCTGGCACCTCTCCGCGGGGTGTGGCCTGGCCGACAGGCGGCCGGGGTATAAAGGGGCTTTGAGGGCCGCGCAACGCATCCTGTGCAGAAATCCGCCGAATGCAGCCCTGGCGTTGACTCCCCCAAGGCGCCGGCGCTATAGGCGCGGCTTCCCGGCGGGGCCTTGTGTTCCGCCGATGGCCGTTCTCGGCCATATATCGTTTCAGATCAGGCCAGCACGGCAGAGCTTTTCAGGGCGCCCCATGACCTATGCAGTGATCCGCACCGGCGGCAAGCAGTACCGCGTCACCCCGAACGCGGTGCTGATGGTCGAGAAGCTGGAGGCCGAACCCGGCCAGACCGTGACCTTCCAGGACGTCCTGGCCGTGGCGACCGATGCCGGCCTGACGATCGGCGCGCCCACGGTGGCGGGCGCCACCGTCACGGCCACCGTGCTCGAGCAGAAGAAGGGCGAGAAGGTCCTTATCTTTAAGAAGCGCCGCCGCCAGAACAGCCGACGCAAGAACGGCCACCGCCAGCACCTGACCGTGCTGCGCGTGTCCGAGATCGCCGCGGCCTGAACCGACATACCAGGAGACACCCACCATGGCGCATAAGAAGGCAGGCGGCTCCTCGCGCAACGGCCGCGATTCCGCTGGCAAGCGACTGGGCGTGAAGAAGTTCGGCGGCGAGCAGGTCGCGGCCGGCAACATCATCGTCACCCAGCGCGGCACCAAGATGAAGCCGGGCCAGAACGTGCTGGTCGGCCGTACCCACTCGCTCCATGCGACGGTCGATGGCCGCGTGAAGTTCAGCCGGGGCGCCGAGGGCCGCGTTTTCGTGTCCGTCGAGCCGCTGGCGCAGGCCGCCGAGTAAGCCTCGCGCCTCCGCGAGCCAACCAGACCGCGAACGGGGGCCTCAGGCCCCCGTTTTTGTTTGTGCGATCCCTCCCTCCCTCGGACCCATCCCCATGAAGTTCCTCGACGAAGCCAAGATCTGGGTGAAGGCCGGTGATGGGGGGGATGGCGTCGTCGCCTTCCGGCGCGAGAAATACATTGAGTTCGGCGGGCCCGATGGCGGCAATGGCGGCAAGGGCGGCGACATCATTGCCGAGGCCGTGCCAGGGCTGAACACCCTCATCGACTACCGCTATGCCCAGCATTTCAAGGCCCGCAAGGGCGGCAACGGCGCCGGCTCGGACCGCACCGGCGCCGGCAGCGAGGACGTGGTGCTGAAGGTGCCGGTGGGCACCGTCATCCTGGCCGAGGACAAGGAAACGGTGCTGGCCGACCTGACACGGGAGGGCCAGCGCGCCGTCATTTGCCGCGGCGGCGATGGCGGCTATGGCAACGCCCATTACAAGTCCAGCACCAACCGCGCCCCGCGCCGCGCCGACAAGGGCTGGCCGGGCGAGGAACGTTGGCTCTGGCTGCGGCTCAAGCTGATCGCCGATGCCGGGCTGGTCGGGCTGCCCAATGCCGGCAAGTCCACCTTCCTCTCGGTCGTCAGCGCGGCCCGTCCGAAGATCGCCGACTATCCCTTCACTACCCTCACGCCACAGCTCGGCGTCGTCCGGCTGAACGCGACGGAGGAGTTCGTCCTGGCCGATATCCCCGGCCTGATCGAGGGGGCGGCGGAGGGAGCCGGGCTCGGCACCCGCTTCCTCGGCCATGTCGAGCGTTGCGCCGTGCTGCTGCACCTGATCGACGGCAGCCAGCCCGATCCGGTCGGCGCCTACCAGACGGTGCGCGCGGAGTTGGAAGGCTATGGCGGCGGTCTGTCAGAGAAGCCCGAGATCGTCGCGCTGAACAAACTGGACGCCATGACCCCGCAGGCCAAGGCCAGCCGCGCCAAGGCGCTGGAGCGCGCACTTGGCCGCCCTGTTCACCTGATCAGCGGCGCCACGCGCGAGGGGGTGGACGGCGTGCTGCGCGAACTGGCCGATACCATCCACCGCGAGCGCGAGAAGGCCCCCGCATGACCTCCCCTTCCCTTGCCGCCGTGCGGCGCGTCGTCGTCAAGATCGGCTCCGCCCTGGTCGTCGATGCCGAGACCGCCGCCCCACGCGAGGGCTGGATCGCCTCCGTCGCCGCCGACGTGGCGATGCTGCGGGCACGCGGCACGGAGGTGGTGCTGGTCTCCTCGGGCGCCATTGCACTGGCGCGCCGGGCGCTCGGCCTGACGCGCAAGAAGCTGCGGCTGGAGGAGAAGCAGGCCGCCGCCGCGGTCGGGCAGATCCGCCTCGCCGGTGCCTGGCAGGCAGCGCTCTCGCAGCACGGGCTGACCGCCGCCCAGCTCCTGCTGACCCTGCAGGACAGCGAGGACCGGCGCCGCTATCTGAACGCCCGCGCCACCCTCGGCACCCTGCTCGACCTCGGCTGCGTCCCCGTCATCAACGA
>Ga0180216_1004445_pt1 | contig 10646 bp, 10 predicted proteins | sample eDN3rd37CBELigMG_FD_128879 | JGI IMG/M metagenome (GOLD analysis project Ga0180216, IMG submission 128879) | Enriched Miracle-Growth compost microbial communities from Emeryville, California, USA - eDNA 3rd pass 37_C BE-Lig MG (version 2)... ...
CATCTATTCTGATACCCGATCAATCCAGCAAGAAAGACGAAAGAGGTTATCCGGGCTGGGTTCCGACCGCGCAGCTGGCTGCTTGGTCTGACGCGTATGCGATCCAACCAGGGCAATCTGCCGTACTCGTTGCGGCGCCGCATGCACGCTTGTACGATTCACAGCAGCAAGCGGGGATTGAGCTGGCGTATCTGACTCGACTTCCGCTGCTGGAGGAGGAAACGGACTGGGTGAAGGTAGCGACGCCTTTAGGAGATGCTTATTTGCGGCGTGAGGATGTCCAGATCGTTACCGCAGGGGAACGGATCAAAGATATCCAGGCAGCAAACGCCGGGGAGGCCATTGTGGCTCATGGGAAACAGTTCCTCGGGCTTCCCTATTTATGGGGCGGGATGTCTTCCTACGGCTATGACTGCTCGGGTTTTGCCTATAACATGCACCGCTCGGTTGGAATTGAGATTCCGCGAGATGCCTCCGACCAGGCAACAGCAGGCCAGAAGGTAGAGAAGGAAGATTTGCTGCCGGGAGACTTGTTGTTTTTTGCCTATGAAGAAGGAAAAGGACGCGTCCATCATGTCGGGATCTACATGGGCAATGGGGAGATGATCCATTCGCCTGATTCCCGCGGTGCCATTGAGATCGTTCAATTGTCTGGCTATAAATTGAAACATGAGCATTCGATTTCGCGACGTTACTGGCAGGATTGACGACTGGGGGAGTGACCCATGCAGAAAAAGCCACTTGTACAAGTAAAAAACCTGACGAAAACCTTCCATCTGGGAAAAGGAATGTCACTCAAGGCGGCAGACCAGGTTTCTTTCGAGATTTACGAAGGAGAGACGCTTGGGCTAGTGGGCGAGTCCGGCTGCGGCAAGTCTACGACGGGACGGACGATTATCGGTTTGTATCAGCCGACGTCGGGCGAGGTGATTTTCGACGGGCTGAACGTCCATCAGGCGTCCGGCCAGGAGCGAAGCAAACTCACCCGCAATATGCAGATGATTTTTCAGGACCCGTACGCCTCGTTGAACCCGCGAATGAATATCTCGGAAATCATTTCCGAGGGCATGGCGCTAAACGGCCTATATAAAGGAAAGGAAAGAGCCGAGCGCGTCATCGAGCTGTTGGAAATGGTCGGTTTGCAAAAGGAGCATGCCCACCGTTTTCCCCACGAGTTCAGTGGCGGTCAGCGGCAGCGGATCGGGATTGCACGCGCCTTGGCAGTCAATCCGCGCTTCATTATTGCGGATGAGCCGATTTCGGCCTTGGACGTATCGGTCCAGGCGCAGGTCGTCAATCTGATGAAAAATCTGCAGCGGGAGCAAAAGCTCACCTACTTGTTTATTGCGCACGACTTGGCGATGGTCAAACACATCAGTGATCGGATCGGCGTCATGTATCTGGGCAATCTGGTAGAGATGACGGAAAGTGAACAGCTTTACGACAAGCCTTTGCATCCATACACGCAGGCGTTGCTGTCGGCCATCCCGGTACCTGACCCTGATCTGGAGAAGAGCCGCGAGCGGATGATTATCGAGGGTGACGTACCAAGTCCGATCAATCCTCCCAGCGGTTGTGTTTTCCGCACGCGGTGTCCAGTAGCCAAGGAAGTGTGCGCGCAGCAAAAACCGACATGGCAGGAAGTAGAGAAAAACCATTTTGTCGCTTGCCATATTTATCAGTAGATTCATGACAATATCCGACAATTTGCACGAGCTATCCCGCATTGGAGAGGATAGCTTTTTTGTGTGGAAAATGGCAGCATTACCAACTATTCATAGCGCGAGTTCTGTTAATATTCTGTTAAAAGGCAGGAATCAGCTTGCCTTTGTCGAATTACGTTATAGATAAAGAGAAAAAAATCAAGCCTGCCTTCATCATGTATCTCAATCCAGAGAAATGAGGGTTGCATATGAACGTGAGTACGTCTTCCTTCCATACTACCCCCCGGCGCTGGCGGGAGGTTGAGTCACAGTTGGGCATCGTCGTGCCAAAATCACTTCGGTCCGATACATCTGCCTTGTTGTTTCTGGAAAGCGTCGCTGCAACACCCATGTTGGACAAAGAAGAAGAGTTAGCATGTTTGATCCGTTATCAAGAAAAAGGCGACCTGGAAGCCCGTGAGACCCTGGTGCGAGCCTATTTGCGTTACGTCGTAAATACAGCGCTGCGTCATCTGCGCCGAGGAATGCCATTCCTCGATCTGATCCAGGAAGGCACGATCGGCTTATTTACAGCGATCGAGAAATTTGATGTCAGTCGGGGCGTTCGCCTCTACCACTACTCACACTGGTGGATCTCCCAGGCAATTACCCGCGCGATTAATGACAAGGGAAATCTGATCCGCATCCCTGTCCATATGCATGAACAAATTCGACAATATCAAAAGCAAGTCCTTAGCTTGGTTCATCTGCTCAATCGGATGCCGGATCGTTTTGAAATTTCTCATATGCTGGACATTCCGCTGGAGAAGGTTGATGCGATCGAATATGCGCTGATGCTCAAGCTGGAGTCCATCGATGATGAGTTGGATGGGACACAGCATTTGGCTGAGCAGGAGGAAGAGACGCTCAGTTACGCGGAAATTGTCGACGACGGTGAATCCTCCCTCGACGATTGGATCGAAAAGGTGGATCTGCGTGTACAAATGCAGGCTGCACTGGAGAGGCTCAATCCGCGGGCGCAGGAGATTATCGCCATGCGTTACGGCTTGTACGACGACCAGGTGTATACGCTTGAAGAAGTGGGCAAGATGTTCGGCCTGACCCGAGAGCGCATCCGCCAGATCGAAGCCACGACAATAGACCGATTGCGTACGCAAAAAGCAGCGCTCGTTTTAAAAGATTATTTAAGCTAAGGCAGAACCGGACACGCACGTCCCTCGCTAACCACGGGGGACTTTTTATATGGAAAAAACAGATCGTTCATAGGTGAAGAAAGTGTCGAAGGTGGCGTAGCAAATGGAGTGATGTGGTAAACTGGTTAATGCATAAAGCAGATAGAAGGATATTGATATGAGACAAGGAGGATCGCAATGAGCGATTATATGATACGAGCTACCGGATTCAAAGGACATGTGCGTGCGTTTGCGGCACGTACGACAGGGATTGTCGAAGAGATGCGCCGCCGCCACGACATGTGGAATACAGCGACTGCAGCAGCGGGACGTACACTCACAACCACTTTGATGATGGGGGCAATGTTAAAAGGAAATGAAAGCCTCTCCGTCAAAATAAAAGGGGGAGGTCCGATCGGGCAAATCGTCGCGGAAGCCAACGCCCATGGAGAAGGGGTCGCCTATGTGACCAATCCACACGTTCATTTTGACTTAAACGAGAAAGGCAAGCTGGATGTGAAGCGGGCAGTAGGAACGGACGGCTTCGTCTACGTCACGAAAGACCTCGGACTGAAGGAACCGTACCAGGGAAGCTCTCCGATCGTATCTGGCGAGATTGGCGAGGATTTTACCTACTACTTCGTGGTCTCCGAGCAGACGCCATCCGCTGTGGGCGTAGGAGTGCTGGTCAATCCTGAAGACCGCTCCGTTTTGGCGGCAGGAGGCTTTATTCTGCAATTGCTGCCAGCCACACCAGACGATGTTGTGGCACAAATTGAGGAGCGCCTGGCTCAACTGCCGCAAGTGTCCCGCATGATCGGGGAAGGGCTGTCACCGGAAGAGATCCTGGGCAAAGTTTTGGATGAGCCGAAAATCTTGAGCCGGACTGAAATCCACTTCCGCTGCGACTGCTCCGAACAAAAAGTGGTCAGAGCGTTGATCAGCATGGGGAAAGAAGAGATGGACAGCATAATTGCCGAAGAGGGAGAAGCAGAAGTTCACTGCCATTTTTGCAATGAACGGTATCATTTTGACAAGTCCGCGTTGGAGGACATCAAGAGGGACATGTAGGCGCGGCACTCCGAAGGGGAGGATGACATGACCAATGGAAAAGGGTTGTGGACATTCGTCGGTGCACTAGTGGTGCTTTTATTGGTGGTGACATGGTCGTGGTCCCAGTCTTCAAAGCTGAAGACGGCTGCTGTCGTCGGGGAGAAGACGATTACGGATGCCGAATGGGTAGCTGCCTTGAAGGAAAAGTACGGTCAGCAGGTTCTGCAGGATATGATCAATCGGGAAGTGGTGTTTCAGGAGGCACAACGCCTCGGCGTATCGGTCAATCCCGATAGGCTGAAAAAGGAACTGGAACAAATTCGCGAAAGCTACGGAAGCCAGACCGATGAGGAATTTGAGCAGGCATTGAAGAAGCAGGCCGGAACCACTGTCGAGGCGCTTACCAGGGAGATCACCTACCAACTGTTGCTGCGTGAACTGGCGACCCAGGAGGTAACCGTCTCGGAAGAACAGATACAGGCCTTCTATCATAATAATCCCGAGCGATTTGTCCAGCCTTTGCAGGTGCATCTTAGGCAGATCGCGGTGGCGTCCAGGGAGGAAGCAGATCGAGTGCTGGCAGAGCTCAAACAAGGCGCCAACTTTCAGACCTTGGCAAAGGAGCGCTCGATCGATGCCGCAACCGCAGCAACAGGCGGGAACATGGGGTGGGTCACTCTGGAAAAGTCAGATCTGACGGACGAAGCGAAAAAGCTGTTGGCTGATTTGAAGCAGGGAACAGTAAGCTCTCCCATCAAGCAAGAAGAGGAGTACGTCATCTATGAGGTCGTGGAGCGCAGGGAAGCAAAGCAGCTTACGTACGATCAGGTCAAAGACGAATTGCGCGAAGAGATCGCCTTTGCCCAAGTGGAATCGCTGGATGCGATATTGGAACGCTTGCGGGAATCAGCAGGCGTCGAGACAAATGGGCAAATGCCGCATTGACCATTTGGGCGGCGATTGCTATAATAAGACCTATAAAACCTAGTATTTTACTCGGCAATTAAAGGGGAGGAATGACACGTGCGTGTGGCCAATTCCATCACAGATCTGATCGGTTATACACCATTGGTAAAATTAAATCGAGTCGTCACCGAAGATATGGCAAACGTCTACCTGAAATTGGAATTTTTCAACCCGGGAAGCAGTGTTAAAGATCGTATCGCTCTCGCTATGATCGAAGCAGCGGAAGCAGAAGGAAAGCTAAAGCCAGGGGCGACGATCATTGAACCGACGAGCGGAAACACCGGGATTGGCCTGGCGATGGTCGCAGCCGCCAAAGGCTATCGTGCGATTTTGGTCATGCCCGAGACGATGAGTATGGAGCGGCGCAATTTGCTGCGTGCCTACGGAGCGGAACTGGTGCTGACACCAGGCAGTGAAGGCATGGGCGGCGCAATCCGCAAAGCGGAGGAGCTGGCGCGTGAGAACGACAATTACTTCATTCCTCAACAGTTTAACAACCCTGCCAATCCTGCGATTCACCGCGAGACTACAGGGCGGGAACTGCTGGAACAAGCTGCGCAGATCGGTGGCGTAGACGCATTCATTTCCGGTATCGGGACGGGCGGAACGATTACAGGTGCCGGTCAGGTGCTGCGCGAGCAATATCCGGACGTCAAGATCGTAGCTGTAGAACCAGCGGCATCCCCTGTCTTGTCGGGCGGAAAGCCAGGACCGCACAAGATCCAGGGAATCGGTGCCGGCTTCGTGCCAGAAATTCTGGATACGGACATCTACAACGAAATCATTGCCGTTGAAAATGAAGATGCGTTTGAGACCGCTCGCCGTGTAGCTCGCCAGGAAGGGATTCTTGGAGGGATCTCTTCCGGTGCAGCTATTTACGCCGGACTGAAAGTAGCGGCACAGCTTGGCAAAGGGAAAAACGTGATTGTCGTCATTCCTAGCAATGGGGAACGCTATCTTTCCACACCGCTTTACCAGTTTGAAGATTAATCGAATTCGAATACGGCCACATCGGGCTTTTTTGCGAGCCTGGATGTGGTCATTTCTTTTTGTACGGGAAGAGGATATAATTTACGGGCATAAAACTCGTTAAAGCGGAGCGTGAAAAGCCATGATCTTTCCTATCTATGCTGATTGTCTGACTTATTCCCGATCCTACCCATACGTCCCATTGGCGGTACGTGTTCCATGGCCCAGCCAGGTGGACCCGTGGCATGTGCTGCAAACCCTGCAGCCGTCTTTGCAAGACGCCGTTCTGTTGGAAAGCGGTCGAGCAGGTAGGTACAGCTTCTTGGCTTTTCAGCCCGTGGCGACATTGAAAAGCAAGCAGGGAAGCACCGTTCTGATTGATCCGAATGGACAGGTGGCCGATGTAGCGGCAACTGACCCCTTGGAGGCCTTGCGAGCAGTATTAAGCCAATACCGTACCCCTGCCATCCCCGAGTTGCCCGATTTTTCCGGAGGCGCGGTCGGATATATGAGCTACGAGATGAACCGTTTTTTTGAACCAACCTTGCCGCAGTCGGCTGCAGATGACTTACAGCTCCCCGATCTCTATGTTATGATAATGAAAGATTTGATAGCCTTTGATCATGAACGCCGGGAAATCATCTGTCTGACCCATCTGGCATCCGATCAAATGACCGAGGAGTCCTATTACGAAGCCGTACATCGTCTAAGACAGCGCGCCGAGCTGCTGACTGAACTGGCTGTGGGAGAGGACGGTACGGATTGGGAGAACATGCGCAAGCTGCCGATACAGGCATCTGCTCCTGCGGATGTATCCTGGCAGCAGGCGGAGTTCGAGGAAGCCGTGAGACGCGTCCAAGCCTACATCTCACAGGGAGATGTGTTCCAGGTCAATCTCTCCGTACGCCAAAGCAAACCGATTCAGGTGGCAGCCCCAGAAATCTACAGTGTGTTGCGCAAGCTGAATCCCTCTCCTTACATGGGGTACCTCAGCTTTCCGGAATTTCAGTTGGTGAGCGCCTCGCCTGAATTGTTGATCAAGGTAAAGGGCAGGGAGGTACACACCCGACCGATCGCCGGGACCCGACCGCGCGGCCAAAACGACGCAGAAGACCAGAAATTGGCGCGTGAACTGATCGACAACGAAAAGGAACGTGCCGAGCATGTGATGCTGGTCGATCTGGAGCGAAACGACATCGGACGTGTATGCCGGTATGGCAGCGTGGAGGTCAGCGAGTTTATGGTCGTCGAAAAGTACTCTCATGTCATGCACATAGTATCGCATGTGCAGGGGGAGTTGGCTGACGGTAGGGATGCGTTCGATGCTGTAGCGGCTGCTTTTCCCGGGGGAACCATCACAGGCGCGCCAAAGGTCAGAACGATGGAGATCATCGATGAGCTGGAGCCCGTCCGAAGAGGCGTCTACACAGGCTCGATCGGTTGGTTTGGGTTCAACGGAGATGTCGAGCTGAACATCGCGATCCGCACCATGGTAGTCAAGGACGGCTTGGCGCATGTACAGGCTGGAGCGGGAATTGTGATCGACTCTGTGCCAGAGGCAGAGTATGCGGAGTCATTGAAAAAGGCAGAAGCATTGTGGAAAGCACTTGAGTGGAGCGAGCAGAGCAAGAAGAGACGAGAGGAGACGAGTGTACGATGATTTTGATGATTGATAATTACGATTCTTTTACCTACAACCTGGTCCAGTACGTAGGAGAGCTGGGTGAGGAGCTTCAGGTGTATCGCAATGACAAGATTACGCTGGAAGAGATCGAGCGATTGAATCCTGACTACCTGATGATTTCTCCCGGACCATGCACTCCCAACGAAGCGGGGATCAGTATGGAAGCGATTCGCCATTTTGCCGGAAAAATCCCGATCTTGGGCGTTTGTCTGGGGCATCAATCCATTGGGCAGGTATTCGGCGGAAAAGTTGTTCGCTCTAAGCGGCTTATGCATGGCAAAACATCAGATGTGTTTCATGATGGCAAAACCATTTTTCAAGGCATTCCTTCGCCGTTTACGGCAGCGCGCTACCATTCGCTGCTCGTGGAGGAGGTATCGCTGCCAGATGAGCTGGAAGTGACCGCCCGCACGGCGGAAGGGGAAATTATGGCGGTTCGCCACCGTGATTACCCGATCGAGGGGGTCCAGTTTCACCCTGAATCGATCATCACTCAGCATGGCAAGCAGCTATTGAAGAATTTCCTCACCGCGTATGAGCGCAAAGCCAGCACAATCGGATGATCGGATAAAGAATTGCATCATATAAGAAGCAGACCGTCTGGATGATCAGGCGGTTTTTTATTTGCGGAGAGAGTGAAAGGTTCATCGAGTGTTTTGCCAGGCTACTGAGCACAACTATCAATAGCCTGGCTGCATGAAGCTCTGATTTTACAGAAATGCCTCACTGGTATAACCCCGGTAGGAATGAGTGTGACCGTCATCATACGTGGTTCGCCCCGAAAACTCATGGTAATGGTTTCCGTCCGGCAAGGGAATAGGCGGACCCGTCCAGCCGCTGTAGTAATGCACATGTCCATCATCATACGAAGTAGTGCCTTCATAATAATGGACATGCTGATTCTCCGCACCTTCTGGAGGCGACGTTCTCCCCCGCATTCGGTGACGGTGCCGCTCACTGACATTCGTGTTTGTATCATAATCGTGAAGATGGCCTGGAGTATCGACAATTCTTACAAAGCGCAACGAGTGGCTATGCTCTTTTTTCAACATAAAACCCTCCTTTCGACCTCCCTATCCTTGAACACAATGTATTTCTATGTGTATACCCATTCCACGGAGTGGGTTCCCGCCTAACATACGCAAATGAAATTCGCCCATTTCTTGAATCCATTATTTACACTTTCTTTATAGGGAATTAACGCTCCTTTGATGTCGCTTCTGTACCATCGAATTAGGATGAGATACAGAACCAAGAAAAAGGGAGCGATGAAAATGGACGTCAATCGTCGGCAATTTTTGACTTACCTGGGAGCGGGAACAGCAGCATTGGCTTCGCTGGCTACAGGGATTCCAGCTTTGGCGGCGGGACCACTTTCCGGCAGAACAGCGGATCACTTGTTTGGATTGGAGACCAAACCGAGCCATTTCAATCCGAAATTTTCGCCGATTCAACCTACGACCAAGGATGATGTTGTCTTGCCAAAAGGCTACACCTACGATGTCGTCGCTTCTTATGGCGATGTAATCAACCCTGCGGGCGATACGTTCGGCTTCAACAACGACTTTACTTGTTTTCTGCCGATCGACGGCAACCCCGAGCATGGCTTGCTGTGGGTGAACCATGAATACTTGGGCGAGCTGGAATACTACGTGAACGGCTACGACTATCTCGGCGCTGATGCAGAAGACAACAAGCGTACGCCTGAGCAAATCCAGAAGTACCTGTACGCTTTGGGTGGCTCGGTCATTGAAATCAAAAAACAGAACGGCAAATGGAAGCTCGTCTCTGATTCTACATACGGCAGACGTGTCAGCGGCTTGACCAAGCATGTGCTGACAGGACCTGCAGCGGGCATCGCCAAGGAGGTAACCGGGACCTTCGCCAACTGCTCCGGCGGCGTAACCTTGTGGAACACTATCCTCTCCTGCGAGGAAAACTATATGGATGTCGTGGGAGATTGCAAGCTGGAGGATGCCAGACATTACGGCTGGGTGGTAGAAGTCGATCCGTTCGATCCCAAATCCACTCCGAAAAAGCATACGGCACTCGGTCGCTTCTCGCATGAAAATACGGCAATGGTCTTGGCCTCCACAGGACAGCTGGTCGTCTATATGGGGGATGACGCGCGAGACCAGTACGTGTACAAATACGTCTCCAAAGGAAAGTATGATCCCAAGGCTGGCAAGGCCAACTCCAGACTGCTGGAAGATGGCACCCTGTATGTCGCCAACTTTGGAAAAGGCACCTGGATTTCGCTGGATCTGGCTACCAATGAAGCATTGCAAAAGGCAGCCAAGGACGGAAAGCCTTTGTTTGCTTCCCAGGCAGATGTTCTGATCAATTGTCGCGACGCAGCGAAGGCAGTGGGTGCTACGCCGATGGATCGTCCAGAGGACCTGGAAGTCCACCCGATCGATGGTTCCGTGTTTATCGCGCTGACAAACAACAGCAGCCACGGCAATTTTTACGGTCAAATCGTGCGTCTGTTCGAAAAAGACAATCAGCATGCCGGGGAAGAATTCACCTTTGAAATCTTCGCAACAGGTGGTCCGCAAAGCGGCTTCTCCGCACCGGACAACATGGCCTTTGACAGCGCCGGCAATCTGTGGGTCGTGACAGACATCTCTTCTTCGTCCACCAATACGGGAATCTATCAGTCTTTTGGCAACAATGGTGTATTTTTCATTCCGACAGCGGGAGAGAATAAGGGTGTAGCCGTTCAATTCGCTTCTGGCCCGGTCGGTTCGGAAATGACGGGACCTTGGTTCACGCCGGATGAGAAAACCTTGTTCCTTGCAGTCCAGCATCCGGGAGAAAATCTCAAGTCATACGACAAGCCGACCAGTCACTGGCCCAAAGGCGGAAATCAAGTAGCTTTGCCTAGCGTGATCGCAATTAACGGGTTCTAGGAGGGAGTGTAGCAGAAGATGTTGTCGAGTATCGGAATTCCTGGGCTCATCTTAATTCTGGTCATTGCGCTGGTCATTTTTGGACCCAGCAAGCTTCCAGAGATTGGCCGTGCCTTTGGCCGTACCTTGACCGAGTTTAAAACAGCGGCCAGGGATTTGACCAAAGACGATGATGCGGATTTGGCGAAAAACGGGGAGGAAACAACAAAACGTGTCAACTAGACAG
>Ga0180216_1004446_pt1 | contig 10643 bp, 5 predicted proteins | sample eDN3rd37CBELigMG_FD_128879 | JGI IMG/M metagenome (GOLD analysis project Ga0180216, IMG submission 128879) | Enriched Miracle-Growth compost microbial communities from Emeryville, California, USA - eDNA 3rd pass 37_C BE-Lig MG (version 2)... ...
CCGGCGCCACGAACGGCGTCTTGGGCATGTCCTTGAGGATCGGCGCCATGGCGGATTTCCAGATCGGTGCCGCCATCGTGCCGCCCTGCGCATAGCCTCCCAGGTTGCGTGGCTGGTCGTAGCCGACATAGACGCCCGCGACGATGTCCGGCGAGCCGCCGACGAACCAGACGTTGGTCGGCCCGTTGGTGGTGCCGGTCTTGCCGAACAGCGGCCGGTCGAGGTCGCGCAGGCTGGTGGCGGTGCCGCGCTGGATCACGCCCTCGGCGATGTGCACCACCTGATAGGCGGTCATCGGGTTCATCGCCTGCTTGCCGGCCGGCGCGAAGCGGGGCATCGCCTGACCGTCCCAGTCCTTCGCGTTGCAGCCCTGGCAGGGCTTCCAGTTGAGCGGCCAGATCACCTTGCCGGCGCGGTCCTGCACATAGTCCATCAACTTGGGGGTGAGCTGTCGGCCGTGGTTGGCGAGCATGGCGTAGGCGTTGACCATCCGCTCCACCGTTGTCTCGCCGGCGCCGAGCGCGAAGGCGAGATAGGGCTGGTAGTCGCCGATGCCCATCGCCTTGATGGTCGCCACGACGCGCGGCATGCCGGTCTGCGCGGCGGCGCGTACCGTCATCAGGTTGCGCGATTGCTCGACGCCCCAGCGCATCGTCTGCGGCCCGGCCCCGCCGCCGCTGAAGTTGCGGAAGCATTTCTGCCCGAGCCGCCCGCCCTGATAGACGCAGAACGGCCCGTCGATGATGATCGAGGCGGGCGTCATGCCATTGTCCAGCGCGGCGGCGTAGACGAACGGCTTGATGGTCGAGCCGGGCTGGCGCATCGCCTGGGTCACGCGGTTATAGGCGGAGAGGCGCGAATCGAAGCCGCCCTGCATCGCGTAGACGCGGCCGGTATGCACATTCTCGATCATCATGCCGCCGGAGACGCCGGGGATGTTGCGCAGCGCATAGGCGTTGCCCTCGGGCTTCACCGCGATGATGTCCCCCGCCTTCAGCGAATCGAAGGTGATGCCGCCGGTGCGCCGGTCGATCAGCATCGCCGAGCCGCGCGGCAGCGTGGAGGTGCGCCCGCCCGGCAGGCCGATCGAGGCGCTGGCCGCGGATTTGTCCAGCACCACCGCCACCGTCCAGTCGGCATAGTCGACGCCGATGTTGGATGCGGCCAGTTCCGCCTGCCAGCGTGCCGGGTCGACCTTGGCGATGGGACCGGACCAGCCCTTGCCGGCATCGTAGCGCAGCAGGCCCTCGCGCAGCGCGCGCGTCGCCTGCTCCTGCATGAAGGGCGAGATAGGCGAGCGCACCCACAGGCCGCCGGCATAGACGCTGTTGGGCCCGTCCTCGGCCGTCTCGCCGAACTGGGCGATCAGCCGGCGACGGATCTCCTCGACATAATAGCCGCCGAACCGCTCATAGGGGCTGCCGCGCTGCGCCACCGTGCCGAGCGGCTGGACGCGTGCCGCCTCATATTGCGGGCGGGTGATGAACCCGTTCCTGAGCATCTCGCCCAGCGCCCAGTTGCGCCGCTCAAGCGCGCGCTCGGCATGGACTTCCGGCCGGTAATTGGCTGGGCCCTTGGGCAGGATGGCGAGATAGGCCGCCTCGTGCAGCTTGAGGTCGCCCACATCCTTGTCGAAATAGGCGCGGGCCGCCGCCTGCACGCCATAGGCATTCCGCCCGAGGAAGATCTGGTTGAGATACAGCTCCATGATCTGCTGCTTGGTCAGCACATTCTCCATGCGCCAGGCGAGGATCATCTCCTTGATCTTGCGGGTTGCCGAATATTCGTCGCCGATCAGCAGGTTCTTGGCGACCTGCTGGGTGATGGTGGAACCGCCCTTGGCACGCTCCCCGCTGCCCAGCTTGGAGGCATAGTCGAACACCGCGCCGGCAAGGCCGGGCAGGTCGACGCCGTGGTGGCTGAAGAAGGTCTTGTCCTCGGCCGCCAGATAAGCGTTCACCAGCATCGGCGGAAAATCGGAATATTGCAGTTGCACGCGCCGCTCACGCGCGAAGCTGTGGACGGGCTGGCCGTTTACGTCACGCACCACGGTGGGCAGCGGCGGCTGATAGTCGAGCAGGCTCTTGGCGTCCGGCAGGCCGCGCGCGAACAGCAGCCAGAACAGGAACAGACCGATGAACACCGCGCCCAGCGCATAACTCAGCCAGCGCCACCGCCGCTGCGCCCATAATGGGGTCAGCCGCGCGCGCAGCCCCGGCTGGCTGTCCTCGCGCCGGAGCCGATAGCCGGTCGCGTCACTCGTGACGTCATCCATAGCGCGGCCCTAGACTATTTTGCGAGAAGGAGGGAACCGCTTTTGCGATGAGCGGCTCCGCCGCATGGTGGCCGGTTCCCCCGCATGGCGTGGGATGATGAGGCGCAACGCCAAGCTGTGTCACCGCCCTGCCGATTGACGCGCGAAATGCACCGAAACGGCTGCCGCAATGCCCTTGGCGAGTTGCAGGCGGCCGTCCCTGGTCGCCATCCACGCCGCATCCTCATCGTTGCTGATATAGCCCGTCTCCAGCAGCACGGAGGGTGTATCCGGCGCCTTGAGCACAACCAGCGAGGCGGAGCGGTGCCACGGCGTGCGGAAGCGGAAGTGGGGGAGCGCCTCCCGGTGCAGCAGCTCGGCGAAGCGGGCGGAGGCGGTCATCGTCTCGCGCTGGGCGAGGTCGATCAGGATCGAGCTGACCGCCGTGCTCTTGTCCGTCAGGTCGACGCCGTGGATGATGTCCGCACGGTTCTGTCCGGCCGCGAGGCGCGCCGCTTCCCGGTCCGAGGCGACGTCGGACAGCGTATAGACGGTTGCGCCGCGCACGTCGGGTTGCTCGGCGGCGTCGGCATGGATTGACATGAACAGATCGGCCCCCATCTTGTGCGCGATGCCGGAGCGCTCCTGAAGGATGAGGAAGCGGTCGTCGTCGCGGGTGAGCGCCACGCGGATGCGGCCGGTCTTGAGCAGTTCGTCGCGCACCGCGCGGGCGATCGCCAGCGTCAGGTCCTTCTCCTGCATGGCCAGCGTATCGTTGCGCGCGCCGGGATCATGCCCGCCATGGCCGGGGTCGATCACCACCAATGGCCGTCCGGGATCGCGCGGGCCTTCGATGGGCGGCAGTGCGATGCTCGGTGCCGGATCGGGAATGCGCACGATGATGCCTCCCCGGCGGGCTGGCCGGCGCGCCATATGCACGGGCGGCGGCATGGCGGAGGGCGGCGCGGCAAGCGGCGGCGCTGCCGTGAAGGCAAGCGAAGGAGCAGCCAGGATGAATGCGGCCAGCGGGACCATCGAGCGCGCCTTCTGCCGCGAGCGCGGGGCTCCCGTCCAGACAATTCGCGCAGGGGGTGGAGCGGCGCCTTCGCCCCCGTGGCGGGGTGCGGCGCATAGAATCCGGGCCGGGGCTGGCGAAAAGGCGTGGACCTTTTCATCGTTGCCCTTGGGCACAAGCCCTGCTAGCGCTTGCCATTCCGGACCGGTGGCACCGCGGAAGCGCGATGTGGCCGGGTGGGCCGGACCATCATCGCCACAGGGCGATCTACAGGTTGATGTTGCATGGCGCATGGCTTGACAGGCTCGAAGCACGCGGAAGCGGGCATTGGGCTGCGAGCGCTTCACGAGTTCCCCGCCGGATGCGGGCATGCCCTCGCGACAGACGCACAAATCCTTTTTGAAAACCGGGGTTTGCCCGGCCGGCGCCGCTTTGAAGCGATGCGCCGGGCCGCGCGCCCCCTCATTGCGCCGGGCTGCCCCGTTTCCTGCAAGGGAGCCGTGTCAGCCGGCTGGAGACATTTGAATGACAATGCGTATGCTGATCGATGCGCGCCACCGGGAAGAGACCCGGGTCGCGGTCGTTACCGGGAACCGGATCGAGGAGTTTGATTTCGAGTCCGCCGAGCACAAGCAGCTCAAGGGCAATATCTATCTCGCCAAGGTAACGAGGGTCGAGCCGTCGCTGCAGGCGGCGTTCGTCGACTATGGCGGCAATCGCCACGGTTTTCTCGCCTTCTCGGAAATCCACCCCGATTATTACCAGATCCCGCGTGAGGACCGCGAAGCGTTGCTCGCCGAGGAGGCGCAGCACGCCGCCGAGGAAGCCGCCCTGCGCGCCGAGGATGACGAGGACGGTGACAGCGCCGAGGATCACGGCGTCGAGGAGATTGACCGCCCGCGCGACGACGAGGAGGGCGACGAGGACGAGCGCGCCGATGCCGATGCCGATGGCGCCAGCGAGAATGGCGAGGAGGGGCGCCGTCCGCGCGGCAAGGCATCCGCCAACGATCAGGCGGCCGACGAGCTGCGCCGCAAGCGCATGGCGCTGCGTCGCCGCTACAAGATCCAGGACGTCATCAGGCGCCGGCAGGTGCTGCTCGTCCAGGTCGTCAAGGAGGAGCGCGGCAACAAGGGTGCGGCGCTCACCACCTATCTGAGCCTCGCCGGACGCTATTGCGTGCTGATGCCCAACACCAGCCACGGCGGCGGCATCTCGCGCAAGATCAGCAACGGCGCCGACCGCAAGCGCCTGAAGTCGATCATTGCCGAGATGAAGCTGCCCTCGACCATGGGCTGCATCGTCCGCACCGCCGGCCTCTCGCGCACCAAGACCGAGATCCGCCGCGATTTCGACTATCTCGCCCGGCTGTGGGACGAGATTCGCGAGAATACCCTCAAGGCCGCCGCGCCCGCGCTGATCCATAACGACAGCGACCTCATCAAGCGCGCGATCCGCGACATCTATCATCGCGACATCGAGGAAGTGGTGGTCGAGGGCGAGGAGGGCTATCGCGCCGCCAAGGACTTCATGAAGCTGCTGATGCCCAGCCACGCCCGGCGGGTGAAGCAATATGCCGACGCGGTCTCGCTGTTCCAGCGCTACGGCGTCGAGGACCAGCTCGCGGCCATGTATAATCCGGTCGTGCAGTTGAAATCCGGCGGCTATCTGGTCATCAACCCAACCGAGGCGCTGGTCTCGATCGACATCAACTCAGGCCGCTCGACCCGCGAGCATAATATCGAGCAGACCGCCTTCCAGACCAATCTGGAAGCCGCGCGCGAGATTGCGCGTCAGCTCCGCCTGCGCGACATGGCTGGCCTGATCGTCATCGACTTCATCGACATGGAGCACAACTCCAACATCCGTAAGGTCGAGAAGGCGATGAAGGAGGCGCTGAAGGACGACCGCGCGCGCATCCAGGTCGGCCGTATCTCCGGCTTCGGCCTGATGGAGATGAGTCGCCAGCGGCTGCGCACCGGCGTGCTGGAAGCCTCGACGCGCGCCTGCCCGCATTGCGAGGGCACCGGGCTGGTCCGCACCGCCTCGTCAGCGGGCCTCTCCGCGCTGCGCATGCTGGAGGAGGAGGCCGCGCGCGGGCGTGGCAGCCAGATCACCCTGCGCGCGAGCCAGGAAGCGGCCTTCTACGTGCTCAACAACAAGCGGCGCGAACTGGACGAGATCGAGCAGCGCTACGGCGTGCAGATCGTCATCCTGCCCGACGGGGCGGAAGAAGGCGCGCGCATGTCGGTCGAGGCCAGCGGGCCACGTCCGATGGTGCAGGTCGCTTATGCGCCGATCGTCGACGATGGCGAGGCTGAGCTCTATCCCGAGGAAATCGAGGATGAGGAAGAGGACCAGGAGGCAGAGGACGGCGCGGCCGAAGCTGGTGGCGACCAGGATCAGGACGGCGGCCGCCGGCGCAAGCGGCGGCGGCGCGGCCGGCGCGGCCGGCGTGACGGGGAAGCGCTGACCGAGGCGGACGACAGCGAAGCCGGGCGCGACGCGGCCGGCGAAGCCGATGACGAGGATGCTGCCGAAAGCGCGCCAGTCCAGGCCGATGGCGAGGAAGCGCCAGCCCGGCGGAGTCGCCGTGGGCGGCGCGGTGGCCGCCGCCGGCGCGGTGGGCAGGCGGGTGACCAGTCCGTGTCCGACACCGGGGGGGGAGCTGGCGCCGATGCCGAGGATGCCGATCGTGTCGAGACGGGCATCGAAGCGGCCGAAGTCGTTGAGGCGGCGGGCGAGCCCGCAGCGGATACCACTCTGGCTGAGGCTCCGGCCGCGCCGGCGCGCCGCCGTCGCGTTCGCCGATCCGCAGCCGCCGGAGCATCGGATAGTGCCGAGGCGCCCGCTGTTCCCGAGCCGGAAGCCGTGCGCACGGAGGAGGTGGTGCCCGTCGAGGTATCGGCCGAGCTGATCGAGACTCCGGCACCCAAGCGCTCGCGCCGCCGCAAGGCGGAGCCGGCCGCCGAGACGGAGACCATCGCTGCGCCGGTCGATGCCGGAACGGAAGCCGCTTCCGAGGATGCACCTGCTCAGCCCAAGCGCTCGCGCCGCCGGAAGGCGGCCGAGCCGGCTCCCGAAGCCGCTGAGGCCGAGAGCGCCGATCAGCCGGCTGTTATCGCGCAGGAAGCTGAGCCGGCCGCTGGATCCGAACCGGCCGAGGCTCAATCGACCGACGTTGACGAGGACGACACGGCCGGCGAACAGCCGCGCCGAGGCTGGTGGCAGCGCACGTTCGGCGCGTGACCGGAGGCGGCCCTTCGTCCCATGCCTTTCCGGGTGGGACGCCGGGCCGCTTGTTCTGGCGGGGTGGGAGCAAGGCAAGCGCCACCACCCCGCTCGATATCAGCCGGTCTCGCGGGATGTCTGCGAGCGGCGCCGGACGCGATCTTGCGATAGCGGCGGGAAGCTCGCCTTCCACATTCCGTTCAGGCTGTGCATCAGGCGCCGTGGCGGTTCCCCGTCCCGCGTCAGGCGGGGTTCAGGCGCGGGCGCGCAAACAACAGAGCATGGCTTCCCGGTTCGAGTCTCCGGCAGTGGTTCCGCGTGGCCGATCGTTTGCCGCGCACATGATCGGCTTGGCCGCGCGCGTCCTCGTGCTTCTCGCATTGCTCGGCCTGATCGGTCTCCGTCCGGCTTTTGCCCAGTCCATTCTGCGCGACGCGGAGACAGAAGCGCTGATGCGCGATGCCGCCGCTCCTCTCATCAAGGCGGCGGGGCTCGATCCCCGCAATGTCGAGATCATCGTCATCAACGATCCATCGCCCAATGCCTTCGTCGCCGGCGGGCAGATCGTCTGGCTGCACAGCGGCCTCATCGCCATGGCCGACAATCTCAACCAGGTGCAGGGGGTGGTCGCGCACGAACTCGGCCATATCGAGGGCGGCCATATCATCCGGTCTTCGGAAGGGATCAAGGAGGCGACCGGCATCACCCTCGTCAGCCTGCTGCTCGGCGCGGCGGCCATCGCGGCGGGCGGCGGCGAAGCGGGCATGGGCATCATGGCGGCTGGCCAGCAGGCGGCGATGGGCCGATTCCTCTCGTTCAGCCGCGCGCAGGAATCGAGCGCGGACGCCGCCGGCGCGCGCTATCTTCACGCGGCGGGAATCAGCGGCAAAGGCAGCGTCGAGTTCTTCAAAAAGCTGCAGAATCTCGAATATCGCCTTTATGTGAACCAGGATACCTACGCGCGCACCCACCCGCTTTCGAGCGATCGTGTCGCCACGCTGACCGCCATTTACGAGAAGGATCCGGCCTGGACCAGGCAGACCGATCCCGCGCTCGAAGCGCGCTTCCAGCGGATCAAGGCCAAGCTCATCGGCTTCGTCGAGGAGCCGCCGCGCACCTTGCAGCTCTATCCGACCTCGGACCAGAGCCCGCCGGCCCATTATGCGCGGGCCTATGCCTATCATAAAGGCGCCTATACCGAGCAGGCGCTGCGCGAGGTGGAGACGCTGCTCAAGAGCGCGCCGCACGATCCCTATTATCTCGAGCTGGAGGGGCAGGTGCTGCTCGAATCGGGCAAGCCGGCGCAGGCCATCGCGCCGCTGCGTGAGGCGGTCGCGGGCGCCCAGGGCGCGCCGCTCATCGCCACGCTGCTCGGCCATGCGCTCGTCGCCACCGAGGACGAGCAATATCTCGACGAGGCCGAGCGCGTGCTGCGCGCCGCCGTCGCGCGAGACAAGGACAACCCCTTCGCCTGGTATACGCTCGGCACCGTCTATCAGCGCAAGGGCGACACGGCGCGCGCGGCGCTGGCCACGGCCGAGCGCTACCAGATGGAAGGGCAGAATGCGCTGGCGCTGCGCCATGCGGAGGTGGCATTGGGGGGCATCCAGCCCAATTCGCCGGACTATCTGCGCGCGCAGGACATCGCCATGGTGAGCCGCGCGGCACTGGAAAAGGACAGGAAGAAACGATGATCGACCGCCCGAGCCCGCGAACGGCCTCTTATCGCCGCCTGCTCGCGCCCGCGTTGCTCGCGCTGCTGGTGGCGGGTGGGGCGGCGGTCGCCTTCGCCACCACAGACAAGGCCGCGCCGGCCGCGGCCGATCGCGCAGCGATCGAGGCTGTGGTGCGTGAGTATATCCTCGCCCATCCCGAGATCATTCCCGAGGCGATCAAGCGTCTCCAGGCCAAGGAGATGGCCCAGAAGGTGGCGGAGCACCGCGCAGAGCTGGAAACGCCTTACAAGGGCGCGTGGGAAGGGGCGGCGCAGCCGGACGTGACGCTGGTTGCGTTCATGGACTATGCCTGCGGCTTCTGCCGCGCTTCCCTGCCGGACCTCGCGCGGCTGGTGAAGGAAGATCCCGGCCTGCGCATCGTCTATCGCGAGCTACCGATCATCGCGGAGGGGAGCGCCGGCGCGGCGCGGGTGAGCCTGCTCGCCGCCGAGGGCGGCAGGTTCATGGCGTTCCACAAGGCCATGTATGCGGCGGGCGACGTCGAACCGGCGACGGTGCTCAAGGTCGCCGGCAAGGTCGGGCTCGATCCGGCCAAGGCGCAGGCGGCGCTCAAGAGCAAGGCCGGCGATGCGCCGATCATGGAGAATGTCCGCCTCGCGCAGGCGCTCGATGCGACCGGCACGCCGATGTTCGTGGTGGGCGATCAGGTGTTCACAGGCGCGGTCGGCTATGAGGTGCTCAAAGCGGCTATCGCCGAGGCGCGGCAGGGCAAGGCCGCCGACAAGGGATAGATTACGAGGGAACCGAAACGGAGCGGTTTGGAGGCTTCCCCCGCTGCCAAGAGGAAGCCTCCCATTGCGCACCCCACATCCGGGAGAGATGGGTGATTGTGCACAAAGCCGGGCGGCCCGGTCGGCACGGTTGAGGTCGATGCACGACGGCCGGTCCGCACTTTGGAACTTTTAGGCGAGTCGGCTGGGGCAAGCCTTGATAGAGATCAAACCGATCGGTTGCAGCGTGCCGATCAGTCGCGCAGGCGGAGCGCATAGAGGTGCGGCCAGTTCTTGCCGGTCACATAGAGCAGCCTGGCCTTGGCATCCCACGCGATGCCGTTGAGAACGGCGCCGGAATCGGTCCCGACGTTTTTCGAAACGAGCGGGCCCAGGTCCAGCCAGTCGTCGATCGCGCCGGTGGCCGGGTCGATCCGCGCGATCAGCGAGGCGTACCAGATATTCGCGTAGATCGCGCCGTCGACATATTCCAGCTCGTTGAGGTTGCGCACCGGCTCGCCACGCCATGTCACCGTGACCCGGCGTCGCTCCGCTTGCGTCTCCGGATCGAGGAAGCGCAACTGCGCCGTGCCGTCGCTCATGATGAGGTCGGTGCCGTTGCTGGTGAGGCCCCAGCCTTCGCCCTTGTAGGTGAACGAGCCGAGCTGCTTGAAGTCCCGCCGGCGCCAGATGAAACCCAGCCCTGTGCGCCAGGTGATGCTGACGATCCGGTCCCGCCAGGGCGCAATGCCCTCGCCGAACAGGTCGCTGCGGATCGGCGCGCGGCGCAGTACGTGGCCATCGGACAGGCGCAACTCGCGCAACTCGGACTGGCCGACGAGGCCGGTGCTCTCGAACAGGCGCCCGTCCGCGATGAACAACCCCTGCGTGAAGGCTTTGGTGTCGTGTGGGAGTGTCCGGACCACCTCCCACCTGATTTCTGCCCGTGCTGTGGTGCCGGTGAGCAGCAGGAGCAGCGCGGCGAGAAAGCGCAGCATCAATCGGCGGTTTCGACCAGCGCGGACGCCAGCCAGCCGGGTATGCTCAAGCCGGCCAGCGTCTCCACCGGCCGGTGGTCGATGGCAAGGCCGAGCGCGGGATAGGCGATGCGTCGCCGCGCCGGATCGGACTGGTCGAGCGGCAGCACGACGAGGCGGCGGTTCACCTTGTTGCGATAGTGCATCCGCGCCGTGTTCTCCTGCCCGACATAGCAGCCCTTCTTGTAGTCGACGCCGTTCAGTTCCTGCGCGTTGCATTCGAGCCAGAGCGTCTTGTCCTCGCCCAGTTCAGCCGCACCCTCCGGCACGCCCTGGCCGAGCCGGTGCGCGTGGTAGGCTTCGGAAACGTCGCCGTCTCCGGCCGGCGCCAGCCAACGCCAGCCGAGCGCGGGCAGGCGTGGGTCGGGCACGGCGCCCGCGTGCGGCCCGGCCGACCAGTGCGCGGCCAGCCCGTCCTCCGGCGCGATCGTGATTGGCCGGCGCAGGCGGTAGAGTGACAGTCGCTTGATGAGCGCGTCGGCGCGGCCTGCCTCGCAATCGAGCAGCACGTCCTCGCCGCCGGCCGGGTCGGCCCAGACGATGAGATCGAACAGCGCCTTGCCCTGTGGCGTCAGCAGGCCGGCGTAACGCGGCGCGCCGGCTGCGAGGGACAGCACGTCCTGCGTCAGCAGACCTTGCAGGAACGCCCGCGCCTCGCCG
>Ga0180216_1004448_pt1 | contig 10641 bp, 13 predicted proteins | sample eDN3rd37CBELigMG_FD_128879 | JGI IMG/M metagenome (GOLD analysis project Ga0180216, IMG submission 128879) | Enriched Miracle-Growth compost microbial communities from Emeryville, California, USA - eDNA 3rd pass 37_C BE-Lig MG (version 2)... ...
ACAATTCGGCAGCCACCCTGCCGCCTGCCTGCCTGCCTGCCTGCCTGCCGCCCAGCCGGCCAGCCGGCCAGCCCGTCAACCAGCCTGCCAGCCAGCCGCTGGAGCCGTGGAGGAGGAAGGTGGCGGGCAGCGGGCTGGCCGCCTGCCGCGTCTGCCCCCCGCCGGGCGGTTATGGGAGCCCTGAAAGAAATCGTGCTGAGTACGTCTGGCCGTGAGAGCGCTGCCAGCCGCGGCAGGCAGCGCGCCGCCTGGCGCTCACCGGTCCGGCACGGCGCGCTGGCGTGGGTTGAGGGCCTTCCGCAGGCCGCCTGCTGGCCGAGCCGCTGCGCGCCTGCGTCCTCCACCGACGGCTGCTGCCCAAGGGTATGTCGACTCTGCACGCAGCGTGCGTTGGTGAAAGCCCGCCGCCGTGACCTGACCAGAATGGACAGGAAATGCCCGGTGTGAGCGGTGCCGCAAGCGTTCCTGGTCCGCCTGCTGCAGGTGTACAACCCGCAGGACCACTCGGTGTGGTGCGTGCCCACGTACGACGACCGGAGGCGCGGGCCGTCTGTCTGGATGCGCGCCGATCGCGCCGTGGCCGACGACGTCGCCAGGACATGTGCGGGCGGGGGCGGTGTGGAACAGAACGTGGACTGAACGACGCTCGCTAACCGATGGTGCGACGGGTTCATGATAGCGCAAGGTCGCACACGCCAGCCCGCACCAAGCAGCGGCGGATCCCGGGCCACGTCCGGCCCGACGTGAGTGACCACATTCTGCGGCTGATCCGCACCGAGCTGGACGGCATCGCGTTGCGGCTGCGCCGCCGGCCCGAGGATGCCCTCTATCTCGCCGACCTGAGCGCCGCTCCGCGGCCGCTGCCCGTTCTGCTGCTGTCGCTGGACCGGCAGCGGCCCACGGGCCTGGGCCTAGTGCGTCTCGGCCGGGACGCCCGCCCGGTCGCCGAGGCCGCGATCGGCGACGCGGAGACGTGGGCGCGGCTGGCGCCCGTGCTGCCCCACGCCGACCGGTCCACCGGCTGGGTCGGCCTGCCGCGCGGCGCCCTCGACGACGCTGTCAAGGTGGCGCGGCTGGTGCTCCATCTCAAAGGCTTTGAGCCGAAGCGGCCCGCGGCGTCCTAGCCTGCGGGGTCGCGCCCCTGGAGCGGCGGCCTGTGTATAGATTTGCACGCTCGCGGCGACGAACTGCAATCAATGTACATGAACACGAGCAGACACACTGTACAGCTGTAGAGCATAGACGCGCGATAAGACACCGCGCGACCCCGGAAACCTCGGAACACTGCGCGACTCCTGAACCCTCGGCGCTTGGGGACGCGAACTCGCCCAGCCTCCGCCCTCAGGAGTCGGTGTGGCGCGGCTTCACGCGGTCGTCCTTGAGTAGGCCAGCGCCGCCGGCGCGCACGTCGTCGGCCTCGATGCCGATCGCCAGCTGGGGCTCCTTGGCCGGCAGAATGTAGTGGTTGTCGCAGTGCGGGCAGAACTCGTCCTGCTCCTGAAAGTCGCTGCAAGGTGAGGCGGCTAACGGCACGTCGATCAGCACGACGGTTAGACAGCGCAACGGGAAACGACGTTGCCTGCGGCACGAGGCGGTGCCGGCGCGTACGTGGCGTCCTTGCGGAAGACCTTCTTGCACTTTTTGCAGGCAAAGACGAGCTCGTTGGTCTTTTTGAGCGGGTGGTCGGAGGCCTCGCGGTGGCACTCGGGGCACTCGAACCACTTGCGGCAGCACGGCGCGCGGACGGCGACCTGCGCGTTGAGGACGTGCTTGCACATGGTGGTGGCGGCGGCGGCGGCGCTGCTGCAGCCGCAGCGGCGTTCAGCTCCCGGCGCCTCGGCGGGCGGCAGCGGCGTCCGGCCGGTGCGGATAGCAGGCAGCCTGCGGCCGTCGAACAAAATGTCGGTTTGGCGCCAAAATCGAGGCCACGTGGACGCCGGTCCGAGGCGACGGGCTGGCGGGCAGGAGGGGGTACCTGGCCCCGGTGACTTGGGCGCCCGGGCCGGCACGGGAGCGCCTCGCAGCACCATGGCGGCCCTGCCGCAGCGGGCCGCCGCCACGCCCAGCAAGGCGGCCGGCGGGGGCCGCGCCTCGCCCAGCATGGACCGGCGGACGGCCGGCGCTGCACGGAGCCCACAGCAGGCCGCGCGCGCACGCAAAGCCGACGCGGCCGCGACCGTGGCCAAGCCCGCGCCTGCGCCAAGCCGTGGAGCGGGCCTTCGGCTCCCCGCCGCGGTTCCGCTGGCGACGGCAACAGCCGTCACGCCGCCCGTGTACCGGATCTTGCTCTCAGCGGCCGACTGGACCGGGCTGCAGCTCGCCCTGGGCGACCCGCTGCTCGTCCAACCGGCCGACGACCGCGCCCAAGCCTCCGAGGACGCGGCGCCCCGGCCGGTCCCGGCCGCCCTGCTGGACGCCTGGCCGTCGCCGCAGGTCGCGAGCGGGACTGCAGCCGTGGCCCCCGCCGTGCGCACGGCCCTGCGCGTCGACGCGGACGGGGCCGCGGTGCGGCTCGAGCGCCTAGCGCGACCCGTGCCTGCCGTGAGCCATGTGGTCGTGCGTCTGACGTCTCGGCCTACCGGCGACGTACCCACGGGGGGTCTAGAAGCAGCAGTCGTGCGTGCACTGGGTGCGTCTCCACAGGTGCTGCTGCTCGCCAATGTACTGCGACCGCGTGCACTGATGGACGGCGGTGTGCGCGGACGGCGGGGATGGGTTGCGCAGTGGCTCGGCCGGCGGTGGCTGTGGGCTCGCAGGTGCACGTGCCCGCGCTGGGCGATGTCGCCACGGCGGTGGTGACGGCGCTGCGCACCGCCGCGGGCGACGCCGTCGATGCCGGCGTCGTGGCGCGCGGGGCTCGGCTGGCCTGGTCGGCCGGCACGCCCGAGGTGCCGGTGGGAGCCGCTGCGGCTCCCCAAGAGGTATGCTCGGAGAGCAACGTGCGGTCCGCTGCGGCTCGACAGCCTGGCCTGATGCTGGGGAATCGTGCGTGCGCCTGCGGATGCGCCTGCAGGCGCCGCCGCCGTTGCCGTCGGCCGCCCTCAGCCTGGTGGGTGGGCTCAAGCCGCAGCTCGCGACGATCGCGGCGGCGCTGGACGGCGCGCTGCGCAACCGAGCGCGGTTCCGCCAGCTGGGCCTGCCGCCGCCGCGGGGCCTCCTGCTCTTTGGGCCGCCCGGAACGGGCAAGACGCTCGTAGCGCGCGCGGTGGGTGCCGCGGCGGGGTGCGCCGTCGTGGTGCTGAACGGCGCCGAGGCCGCCAGCAAGTACTACGGCGAGACCGAGGCCAAGGTGCGGAGCGTGGTGAGCGGCCGCTGGACCGCTGTTGCTCCCGCGTACTGATGCGGTGGCGCGTGCCACGCAAGGGCCGGCGCCTGGGCCAGCTGCGTGCGCTCTTTGACGAAGCGCGGCAGCGCGCCCCTGCCCTCATCTTCATCGACGAGCTGGACGTGATCTGCCCGAAGCGCGGCGAGGCGGCGACCGACCTGGACCGCCGCGTCGTCGCGGCGCTGCTTACACTCATGGACGGCATCGACGGCGTTGCCGCGTACGTTGGCGCGAGGCCTCGCCGCACGCAGGCGCGTCGGCGATCGGGTGGACCAAAAGCGGCGGCTGTGCGGTGCACCCTCTGCAATGTGCGCAGGGATGCCGATGACGCGCCCGTCTTCGTCCTGGCGGCCACCAATCGGCCCGACGCCCTGGATCCGGCGCTGCGTCGGCCGGGGCGCTTTGACCAGGAAGTTGAAATCGGTCCGCGCAGCGCGCTCCCCACGCTTGATGGGTGCCCGCCTCTGGGCATGCGCTGAACGAAGCGCTGCGCGTACGCTCGGACGGCCTTGTATGTATGCTATCCAGGGGTCCCCACGGCCACGGAGCGCCGAGAGATTCTGGCCGCGCTCTTGCAGTCCAAGCCGCACGCAGTGCAGCCCGACGCGTTGGCCGCGCTGGCCGACAAGTGCCACGGCTTTGTCGGCGCTGACCTGAAGGCGGTCGTGGAGGAGGCCGGCCTGCTGGCATTAGAGCGCCTGGCTCTGGCAACGGACACGCCGGCGGGCCTTGAGATTGAGGCCGCCGACCTGGCGCGGGCCGTGGCGCACATCAAGCCGAGCGCGCTGCGCGAGGTGCGGTCAATCACCGGCAGCATCCAAGTCGGCGGCGCTGTACCGGCCTGGCACTCACACTGCCGGTGCCGCACGTCTCCGCGAGGTCTCTCGCGCCGCAGGTGGCGGTGGAGGTGCCGCGGGTGCTGTGGAGCGAGATTGGCGGCCAGGCCGAAACCAAGAGCCGGCTGCGCGAGGCCGTTGAGTGGCCGCTGCGCCATCCTGAAAGCTTTGCGCGGCTGGGCATTCGGCCGCCCAAGGGCCTGTTGCTGTACGGACCTCCGGGCTGCTCCAAGACCATGATGGCGAAAGGTGGGTTGGCGTACCGGCTAGTATTTGGCGCTGGGCCGCCGTTTACCCAGAGCGATCTTGGTTGGCCGTGGAGCATGGCGTGGACAGCGCTGGCCACCGAAGGCGGGCTGAACTTTATCGCCGTCAAGGGGCCCGAGCTCTTTAGCAAGTGGGTGGGCGACTCGGAGCGGGCGGTGCGCGAGGTTTTCCGCAAGGCGCGTACCGCGGCGCCGGCGATTGTGTTCCTGGTAGGTGCTAAAACACAAGCATGCGTTGGGAGGCCGCGGCCGCGCTGACGTTAGCCAGCCCTAGCATCCTGAGCGACGGTTTCTTCGTCTTGCTAGGACGAGATCGACGCGTTGGCGGCGAAGCGCAGCGGCGACGGCGATTCGGCCGTGGCGGACCGCGTCCTCAGCCAACTGCTGGCCGAGCTGTACGCAAGCCACACTGCGTGGTCCAAGCGACGCGGCTCTAACGGCGTGACGTTGTGCCCTGCACGGCGGCCTCCCTAGGGACGGCATTGAGCCGCTGAAAAACGTCGTGACCGTTGCGGCGACCAACCGGCCCGACCTCATTGTATGCATGCGATTGCGAGCAAAGTGATGGCTGGTGGGCCGGCCTAACGCGGTGCGCCTGATGGCGAAGCGGGGGCCATGGCAGGATCCTGCCCTCCTGCGCCCGGGCCGCATTGACCGCATCCTCTACGTCGGGCCCCCGGACGAGGCGTCTCGGCTCGAGATCCTGCGCTTGGAGACGCGGTGCATGCCGCTCGCCGACGACGTCGACCTTGCCGTGCTGGCGGAGCAGGTGGGACTCGGTGAAGCGACAGCGACGCAGGAGCCGGGGCCGTTCCGTGCTTAGCGCGTCGGTCCTCGTAGCGGGCGCCTGGCTTGCGTCGGTCGCAGACGCAAGGCTACTCGGGCGCGGAGCTGGCCGGCATCTGCCGCGAAGCGGCCCTGACCGCCATGCAAGAGGACGTGCATGCTACGTTGGTATGTGCTCCGTTTCGCGCTAGCAAGCCTGGGCCGAAGGCAGGCCGCTGACGGCCGGTGGCCTTGCCGCAAACTTGCCACTGGCCTGTGCAGGTCGCCTGGCGCCACTTTGCGGCTGCCAAAGCCAAGCTGCCGTCCCGCCTCACGCCGGAACTGATGGCGTTTTACGATCGGTACCGGGCAAACGCCCTCTGACTGTACATCACCGCCTGTAGAGACACTGTACAGAACGCATTACTCGAGTCTAAGCCAGCGCCGCCAGGCGCGGGCCAAAGGTATCGATGGTGAGCGCGGCGAGCTGGCGCGTGCCGCGGTCGACGCGCTCGTCGCCCTGCAGCGCGCGGAGCAGCGCCAGCACCTCGGCCGGCTTGTGTGGCCGCGTCCAGTAGGGCGAGTGCGTCAGGATGTTTAAAAGGCACTCCAGGTACAGCTGCCGCAGCTGCGTGATCCTCCATACCGACTTGCACCAGGTCGGCTAATCAGTGACCCCGTGCGACCGCCGATCATCGCCCCACCGCCCGCTTCACCGCTGTGCTCCGGCCACGCACGTGGAGCTCGCCGAGCGGGAGGTTCCCGACTTCCCGCAAAACGGTGTCCAGCAGCACGTTGAGGTCCGCCGGGTAGAACAGGTCCGCCGTGCTGGGGTCGCCGGTGAGGCCGGACAGAAACTCGAGCAGCAGCATCTGCAGGTCTTCGTCCGGGCCGTCCGCGATGTCGCCCACCGCTGCCCAGCGCTCGCACATACGCCGGCGGCGTGTTACTTCGTCAGCGTGCAATAAGCAACCCGCCACAGTACCCTTGCGCTGACGCACTGCCGCGATTGAAAATGGTGCAAAAGCTTTCGGAAAAGGTGCGCAGCCGAAACTTGGCGGTCCGTACGGTGGCCAGCACGGGATCAGGCTTGACGGCAGCACGCTCCAGCGGCGTCTGCGCGCCCAGCTTGAGCAGCGAGAACTGGAAACTGATGGCGACCTGCGAGGCACGCCGACAAGCGACGGTGCGTCGACGCCGCGGTCAGGTGCACGATATGCAACGGCTGAGCGTGCCGTCGAGCGGTCGCGCACAATCAAGACCACGAGGGCAAAGTTGAGCGACGTGTCGACAAAGTCACGCGTCGCCTCCACTTGGTCAAAGAGGAAGCTCACAAAGACGCCGTCGAGCTTGTCTGTCGGAAAAGGTCGGGAGCCCAGCCACGCGGCCACCGAGTGTGAGTCCGGCTGCCCTGCACCTCAGGTGCACGTGGCGCTCGCCCCGGGACCGAGCATGCGGCCGTCCAACTGTGTCTTGCGGCAAAACTCTGAGAGCAGCTGGACCGCCGGGAGGTACGCCTCGGAGCCTGTGAGGCGCGCACGGAGCCGCCAGGCCAGTGAAGCGTCAGCTCGGCAGCACGCGCGCCGCGGTGCCAACCTGCAGGCGGTCAAGCACAGACCGGTGCGCTCCCAGAGGTCCTCGACGAGCGCATCGACGATCTCCGGCGCGAGGATGTCGCCAAACTCGTTCCGGAGGAGCAGCACGTTGTACGCCGCGCACCGCTCGCGGTCGGACTCGATGGGTGCCGCCTATGCGAACGAGGGACGCGGCGCGAGCATGAGCTCCGGTCAGCGTCGCGCGCGGCGGCCGGGAATGCTGGCGCCCCGGACGACCTTCTTGGTGAGGCGCGCGACCATGTGCGTTGCCATGTGCCGGCTGTGCGTTGCAAAGATCTCTGCCCGCGCAATGGCCTCGCAGGCCTCTGCCGGGCCGTCCCGCCGTGCCTGACCGACGCCGCCGGTCGCTGCAGCCGTTAGCCGCGCATCGCCGGTGGTTGCTGCGACCGGGGTGGGCGGTACCGTAGTCGGCGGCGTCTGCCAAGCGGGCGTCGAGCCAGGCCGTCGGGTCCGTGTCGGCCATTGTGCCGACCTTTGATTCCGCGGCGGCTGAGCGTGCCAGGTGCGGGGACGGTCGGGCGCCGTGAACCGGCGCACATCGCGGTGGCCTTCTACTGGTTGGCACACCCGCTGAGCGGGTCGGCGGCCGCGCCCGCTCGACGGGATGTCCGGCGGCGTCCACCGCGAACGCGGCCGCTGTGGACATCCATCGTATCAGCGCACAGGCGCCCTTGTCCTGTGGGCACCCGGCAGCCATGCGGCTCGATCGATTCGCGCCACTTTTTTTTTTTGAACCTTGCCTCGCCTGCCTGCCTGCCTGCCGGCCTGCCTGCCTGCCGCTGCCCGCCCGCCACCATGGCCGCCGTCAAGTACGCCAGCGCCCGTCCCTCCTGCCTTCTCCGTTCCCGCCGGCCCGCCTTGCCCCGTGTCCCGGTTTCGCTGACAATTGCAAATACGGCACGGTGCCCATGCATTCGGTGGCGCGCCCCACAGGAAGGTGCTCCTCCTCGGCTCCGGCTTCGTCGCCGGCCCGGCGGCCGACTACGTCCTCCGCCGCGACGAGAACCGCCTCACCATCGGTACCGCCGCGGCCGAGCGCCGCGCACGTGGGACCCCACTCGGACTGAGCCCGTCCGTCGCGTTTGGGCGCGGCTCCCTGGACCGGTCTCAGCGTCGTCGACGCTCAAGAACGCGCAGGCGCTGGCCGCCGGCCGCCGCAACACGACCGCCACCTCGGTCGACGTGCGCAACGAAGAGGAGCTGGACAAGCTCGTGGCCCAGCACGACCTGGTCATCAGGTGCCGCTCGCAAGCAACTGCGCCGTCGCGGACTGGTCTCACGCCGCGCTGACGTCTAGAGCCTCCACCGGCGGTCCTCGCGGTCCGGCAGCCTGGTGCCGTGGATGTACCACGCGCACGTGCTGCGGTCGGCCATCAAGCACAAGAAGAACGTGGTCACGACCAGCTACGTGACCCCCATTATGATGGAGCTCGACGAGGCGTACGCTGCCGCGGCATGCCAACGCGGAGGAATCCAGTGCGCCGCTAACCGCGGGCCATTGGCCACCTAGATCTATGGCTCGTGTGTCCGTGCATGCAGTGCCAAGGCCGCTGGCATCACTGTCCTGAACGAGGTCGGCCTGGACCCGGGTACGCGCGCGTGCCGCTGGCCGCCTCAGGCAACCCGGTTTGCCTAACCGTCGAAGAACGGCGGCCAAAACCGCCGCGGCGCGGCCGATTCGCTCAGGCATTGACCACTTCTACGCCCTCAAGACCATCGACGAGGTGCACGCCCAGGGCGGCAAGGTCGGTGGAAACGGATGCGCTCGGCCGCCTCGCGTTGCTGTGGGCGGATCCCTGACGGATCGCGATCGCTCCCCTTGCACCTCACCGCCGTGCAGATCCTGTCGTTCCTGTCGTACTGCGGCGGCCTGCCGGCGCCGGAGTGCTCCAACAACCCCCTTGGCTACAAGTTCTCGTGGTCGCCGCGCGGCGTGCTGATGGCCCTGCGCTCGGTGGCCAGCTTCCTCGAGAACGGTAAGGTCGTGACGATCCCGGGCTCGGAGCTCCTGCGCTCGGCCAAGCCCATCTTCGTGTACCCGGCCTTCGCGTTTGAGGGCTACGCCAACCGCGACTCGACGCCCTACGACAAGCGCTACAACATCCCGGAGGCGCACACCATCCTCCGCGGCACGCTGCGCTACCAGGTAGCGCCCGGCGCCCAGCGTGTCCGGCGAGAGAGGCCCACGTGGCTGACGGCGCTGGCGGGCGGTGCTGCGCGCGCCGAGTGGGCCCGTCTCGCTAGGGCAACCCCAAGTTCATGCAGGCGCTGATCGACTGCGGCCTGCTGGACGATACCCCGCGCGCCGACCTCGCGCCCGAGGCCGCGCCGATCGCCTGGGTACGCGAGACGCAAAACGGTGGGCGTGCCGAGAGCCACATGGCTGACGGCGTCAGCCAAGGCAACGCGTGATCGTCCGTCCCCTCTAGCGCGACCTGATGGCCCAGCTGTTGGGCACCACCAACGACACCAAGTACGGCGCGCGTGCGGCGCGGCCGCAGCGTCCTGATGCCGGGTCTGACAGCGGTGCCATGGGCGTTGCTGCTGCTGTGCTGATGCGAGCAGGGCCCTGTGGGAGGCCGTCACGGCGCGCGCCAAGCTTAGCGGCGACGAGCGCCAGCGCATTCTGCTGGGCATGGGCTGGCTCGGCCTGTTCTCGGACACTCCGGCGCCGCGCTTCGGCTCCGTCCTGGACGCCCTGGCCAAGACGCTGCACGCCAAGATGAGCTTCCAGCCGGGCGAGCGTGACATGATTATGCTGCAGCACAAGTTTGAGATCGAGCTGGCCGACGGCCGCAAGGTGCGCTGCGAGCGAGCGTGGAGTGGGGCACGGTTATCTGGCTGGCCCCTCGGCTGACGTGACGCGCAGGCCGCCGCGGTGCAACGTCCGCCGCCCAGCAACTGCGCACGGCCACCATGCTCGAGTACGGCGAGCCGTACCCTGGCACCACCGCGATGGCCAAGACCGTCGGCGTGCCGTGCGGCATCGCCGTCCAGCTCATCCTGGACGGTACGCGGTCGTGCACCTGCTCGGGACGCCATCGGCCCCGCGCGTCTAATGGCATCGTGCACGGTGCGGCGGCTGCGCTGCTCCAGGCCGCATCACCCGCACGGGGATTCTCGCGCCCATGTCCAAGGACATCTACGAGCCGATGCTCGAGCTGCTGGAGAAGGAGAACATCCGCTGCGTCGAGGAGACGTACGAGATGGTGTAAGCGATCACCACCGCCGCATAGTATGTTCAGTGGAGGTTTGTCTGTACCTGATGGCTTACGTCCGTGTTTAGTTTGCATTATGCATTTGTACCCTCTGCATTTTACCACACGGCCGTCCGCATAAAGTTGTTTGCCCGTCCTTTCACTTCCCTTTGCGTTGCGGTGCGAATGCTCTGCCGACCGCGCAGAACACATTTTTCGCCTTTCATTTTTTTTGGGTCCACTGTCATCCGGCGACCGGCCACGGGCAGCGCCGACGCCGCCATGGAGCCCGGCAGCGGCGCCGTGCCGCCAGACCGGCTCACGCAGATCCAGACGGCCCTCAGCGAGGTGCGCACGGGCAGCTGCGCCCGCAGGAAGGCCGCGCCGCCACGGTGTCCTTTGACGTGAGCCCGGGTCGCCCGTCGCGTGGCTGGCGCCGGCTGGGGAACAGATGGCCGCGCAGTTCTCGCAGGCCATCGGCATTCTGCAGCGCGACGCCGCGCCTCTGCGGCTGGGAACGGACCTCGGCGCCGGTACGGGCCCCCGGCCGGCGCTGGCGATGCCGGCTCTCAAGGCGGGGGTGCTCACGCGGGCGTCCGTCCTGTTTGGCAAGGGATGCCGTGGGCGTGCACAGCG
>Ga0180216_1004449_pt1 | contig 10640 bp, 7 predicted proteins | sample eDN3rd37CBELigMG_FD_128879 | JGI IMG/M metagenome (GOLD analysis project Ga0180216, IMG submission 128879) | Enriched Miracle-Growth compost microbial communities from Emeryville, California, USA - eDNA 3rd pass 37_C BE-Lig MG (version 2)... ...
CAGTTCGAAGAAGTCCTCGTCGGCGCCGACATCGGCCACCGAGAGCAGTTCACCCAGGATCGCCGCGAGAGCACGCTCCAAGCTGGTCTCGGGTCGCCGTGCGGTGCCGCGCCCACCAGCCTGCGCCTGTTCGACGGCCTCGGCGAGCAGACGCGCAACCGCACGCCGATCGGTCTTGCCGCCGACGGTGAACGGCACCTTTCCGGTGAGTTCGAAGTGCCGCGGAACCATGTGCGGCGGAAGCAGTTCCGCCAGACCTGCCCGCAGGTCGGCGTCGGTCACCGAGGTGTCGTCGAGCCCGACGACGGCGGCCAGCAGGTCACCGGCAGGGGTGTCCACGATGTCGGCGACCGCGGCATGCACACCGGGAAGGCGCTGCAGTGCGGCCTCGACCTCGCCCAGTTCGATGCGGTAGCCGCTGAGCTTGACACGGTGGTCGGCGCGACCGACGAATTCCAGTGTGCCGTCCGGCCAGTAGCGTGCCAGGTCTCCGGTGCGGTACCAGCGGCGGCCGCACCAGGTGACGAACTTCTCGGCGGTCAGGTCGGGCTTGCCGCGGTAGCCGCGGGCGATCCCGCGACCGCCGATCCACAGTTCACCGGGCACCCAGTCGGGGCAGTCCTGTCCCGCGGCGTTGACCACGCGGCACGCGTTGTTAGGGAACGGCGCGCCGTACGGCACCGCCGTCCAGTGCTCGGGCAGCTCCTTGGCCTCGAAAAGCGTCGCGTGGATCGCGGTTTCGGTCGCCCCGCCCAGACCCGTCAACACCACGCCCGGTGAGAGCTGCTGCAGCTTGCGCACCATGGTGGTGCGCACCCAGTCACCCCCGGTGGGCACGGCACGCAGTGAGGGCATGGGTGTCCTTGTCGACCATGCGGTTTCGACCAGCATCTCCAGCGATCCGGGCAGGAAGTTCAGCGTCGTGACACCGTGGGCGTTGATCTGGGCGACCCAGTGATCGGGATTGCGCCGGTCGGCCTCGTCGACCATCACGATGCTGCCACCCGCGGCCAGCGTGCCGAACACGTCGAGCACCGACAGGTCCGATTCCAGATGGGTCAGCGCCAGCACGCTGTCGCCGGGTCCGGTGCCGAAGTAGGTGTTGAGCGTCTCGACGGTGTTCATCGCGGCGTCGTGGGTGACCTCGACGCCCTTGGGCTCGCCCGTCGAACCGGACGTGAACAGCACGTAGGCCAGGTCGTCGGGCGCAGCGGAGACCGGTTCGACCGTCTCGTGGCGCCGGCCCACCAGGACGGCCTCGGTGACCGTCAGCGCGGGCAGCCATGTCGGGGTGGCGTCTGCGCAGAACAGTGCCATGCGGACGCCGGCGTCGGCGAGCATGCGTTCGGCGCGGTCGGTGGGCTGGTCGACACCGACCGGCACGTACACCGCACCGGCAGCCAGGATGCCCAGCAGCGCCGGAATCTGGTCGGGCCCTTTGGGTCCCATCACCGCGACGCTCTCACCGCGACGCACACCCGCGACACGCAGGGCCGTCGCGACGGCCAATGCCTGCTCGCGCAGTTCGGCGTAGGTCAGCGGACCGTTCGACCCGATCAGGGCCACGGCGCCGGGGCGCATCGCGGCCTGCTCGAAGAAACCGTCGTGCAGTGCGCGTCCGCTCGGCGCGGCGGACCTCGCGTTCACCGCGTCACGCACATCGCGCTGTGACTGCGGCAGCAGCGGCGGCGACGGGATGTCCCACGCGGTGTCGTCGGTGGCGAGCCTGCGCAACTCGGCGATGTGGCGCGCGAACATCGCGTCGATCACGCCGGGGCGGAAGGCGTCCTCGCGCACGTCCCAGTTCACCAGCACGCCGCCGTCGAACTCGGTGACCTGCGCGTCGAGCAGCACCTGCGGGCCCTGCGAGTTGATCCACACCGGCTTACCGAACGCATCGGTCACCTCGGTGGCGAACAGCTCGCCGAGGCCGAGCGCGCTCGTGTACACCACCGGCGCGATGACCTGGGTGCCGCGGTGACGCCCGAGATCACGCAGCACCGACAAACCCGGGTAGTTCGCGTGCCCGGCAGCGGCGCGGAAAGTGTCCTGCACGACCTTGGCGCGTTGCGTGGGCGTCGTCGTATCGGTCAGGTCGATGTCGAGCAGCAGCGACGACGTGAAGTCGCCGATGATCTTGTCGACGTCGGGATGACGCTGCTCGCGCCCGAACAGGGGCACGTTGAGCAGGAAGCGCTGATCGGCAGACCATCCCGCGAGCACCTCGGCGAACGAGGCCGCCAACGCCATGGCGGGCGTGATGCCCCGCTTGCGGGCCGCGGCGAACAGTGCGTCGCGTGTCTGCGGATCCAGCCAGTGGTGCCTGCGGGTGGTGTGGTGCGGGTCGGCCTGCTCGGCGACCGGTACCAGCGGCAGCCGCGGCGGATCGGGCAGATCGGGAATCCGCTCGGCCCACCACTTCTGGTCGGCGTCGTGTGCGGGGCCGCCCTCGGGTGTCTCGAGCCGGTATTCGCGGTAGGTGTAACCCAGCGCGGGCAGCGAGGTGCCCGAGTTGTACAGCGCGGCCAGGTCGGCCATCAGCGTGCGGTAGCTCATGGCGTCACCGGCCTGCATGTCGAGGTCGACGTGCAGGCGCGTGGCCCCACTCGGCAGCAAAGACAGTGTCAGCTCGAAGACCTCACCCTGCAACTGCTGATGCGACTTGGCCCGCTGGATCTCCGACAGACGCCGTGCCACCTCGTCGGGTGTGGCGGTCCGCAAATCCTCGACGGTGACCGGAAATTCGTTCGCCGGCGCGCCGATGCGCTGCGTGCCGTCGGGCAGGAACTCCACCCGCAGCATGGGGTGACGTTCGGCCAGCGCGGTCGCCGCGCGCCGCAGCCGCTCGGGGTCCACGCCCGTGCCGTCGAACTCGACGTAGAGATGCCCCGCGACCCCGCCGAGCTGCTGGTCCTCTTCGCGGCCCACCCACATCGCGTGCTGCATGGGGGCCAGCGGGAACGGTGCACCGGCCTGCTCGCCGGTCTCGGAGGGACGTGAGTTCGCGTGCGCCGACGACGCCTTGGAATCCGCCGAACGCGCGGCGATCAGCCGGGCCCAGTCGGACACGGTGGGATTGGCGGCCAGCGTCGCGAAATCGATGTCGATGCCCTGCTGACGCCAACGCCCGGCCAGCGACATCATTCGGATAGAGTCCAGGCCCTGTCCGATCAGATCGGCGTCGGGGTCGACGGCTTCGCTACCGATGCCGAGCAGATCGGCCACGGCCGCTCTGATCGTCTGCGAGTTCGCACCAGCGACGTCGCCCATATGGCCTCCCGAACACGATTAGCACAGGCTGTCCTAACTTCGTGGAGGCTACCCTATATTCGGGTGACCGATTTCGCCTACCCCCGAGGTCCAGCCGTGACTCTGACCACGCCCCACCCCCGCCCCGAGCAATCCGAATCTGCAGCTCAGTCAAGCCTGCTGGCCGGATTCACGCCGTTTCCGGCCGAGCGCGCACAGGCCTATCGGGCGGCCGGGTACTGGCGGGACCAGCTACTGGATTCGGTGCTGCGGACGGCGGCCCGCACATGGCCGGACCACATCGCGGTGATCGATGCGGACCACCGGCACACCTACGCCGAACTCGACCGCCTCGCCGACCGCGCCGCGGCAGGTATCGCGGGCCTGGGCATCCGCCCCGGCGACCGTGTGCTGGTCCAGCTGCCCAACACCGCGGAGTTCGCCGTCGCACTGTTCGGCCTGCTGCGCGCGGGCGCGGTGCCCGTCATGTGCCTGCCCGGGCACCGGCTCGCCGAGCTCACGCATTTCGCCGAGGTCAGCTCGGCGGTGGCGCTCGTCGCGGCCGACACCGCAGGTGGTTTCGACCACCGCGACCTCGCACGTGAACTCGTGAGGTCCCATCCGAACGTGCGCCACGTCCTCGTCGACGGCGACGCTGCGGAGTTCCTGTCCTGGGCGGAGGTGACGCGGGCGGCGTCGGGACCCGTCCCCGACATCGCACCAGATCCGGCCACCCCGGCGCTGCTGCTCGTGTCGGGCGGCACCACCGGTGCGCCGAAACTCATCCCGCGCACACATCAGGACTACGTCTACAACGCCACGGCCAGTGCCGAGCTGTGCCGGCTGACCGCCGACGACGTCTACCTCGTGGCGCTGCCCGCCGCCCACAACTTCCCACTGGCGTGCCCCGGCCTGCTCGGTGCGATGACCGTCGGTGCCACCACGGTGTTCACCACCGACCCGAGCCCCGAGGCCGCGTTCGCCGCGATCGACGAACACGGCGTCACGGTCACCGCACTGGTGCCTGCGCTGGCCAAGCTGTGGGCGCAGGCGTGTGCGTGGGAACCCTTGGCTCCCAAGACGCTGCGCCTGCTCCAGGTGGGCGGGGCCAAGCTGGCTGCGCCGGACGCGGCGCTGGTGCGCGGGGCCCTCACCCCGGGACTGCAGCAGGTGTTCGGCATGGCCGAGGGCCTGCTGAACTACACCCGCATAGGCGATCCCCCCGAGGTGCTGGAGAACACCCAGGGCCGCCCGTTGTCACCGGACGACGAGATCCGCATCGTCGACGAGGTCGGCAACGAGGTGCCGCCAGGCGCCGAGGGGGAACTGCTGGTGCGCGGACCGTACACGCTCAACGGCTATTTCAACGCCGAGGCCGCCAACGAGCGCTCGTTCAGCCCGGACGGCTTCTACCGCAGCGGCGACCGGGTACGCCGCTTCGCCGACGGCCCGCTCGCCGGGTATCTGGAGGTGACCGGCCGGATCAAGGACGTCATCGTGCGCGGCGGCGAGAACGTCTCCGCACTCGATCTCGAAGAGCACCTGCTGACCCACCCGAGCGTGTGGGCCGCCGCAGCGGTTGCGCTGCCCGACGAGTTCCTCGGCGAGAAGATCTGCGCCGTGGTCGTTTTCAACGGACCCCCGGTCAGCCTGGCCGAGTTGCACGCGCATCTGGAGCAGCGCGGCGTCGCTGCCCACAGCAGGCCCGACGCGCTGGTCCCGATGCCGAGCCTGCCCACCACGGCCGTCGGCAAGATCGACAAGAAGGCGATCGTGCGTCAGCTCGGCGGGTAGGTCCGCCTCAGCGCCGGCCGAGTTCGATCAGCTCTTCGACCAGGTCGCGCGCGGCGGTGATCGGTTTGGTGGAGCGTTCCAGTTTCGACCCGAGAAGCGCGCCGTCATAGAGCAACTGGATGCGCCGGGCCAACGCGACCGGAGATCCGACCCCTGCCTGCTTCAGCAGGCCGGCCAACGTGGATCGCAGCCACGCGCGGTGCGCCCGGACCGGTTCGAGCTCGACGCCGGGGTATTCGGTGGCGGCGTTGGCGTACAGGCAGCCTCGAAAATCGCGCCGGGCCGCATTCCGCGACGCGAGGTCGAAAAAGGTCAGGACACGCTGCACCGGATCCTCCACCCCGGCGACCGTTTGCTCCCAGCGGTTGCGATCAGCGTGATCCAAATTGGTGAGATAGGCGATCACCAACGCGTCTTTCGAGCCGTATGTGCTGTAGAGGGAGGCCTTGGCAACCCCCGCCTCGCGCAGGATCAGGTCGATGCCGACGGCGCGAATGCCCTGGCCGGCGAACAGTTCGGAGGCTGTGTTGAGCAGGCGTTGTGCCGGCGGCAGGGAAACAGCCTGGTGCGCAGACTTTGGGGCAATGGCGGGCCGGGTCGTGCTCATGGCGACAGGGTAACCCGAAAACGGCAATAGACAGCCCTGTCTGTCTATGCCACCGTGATGTCGTACCGCTCCTGCGACGCCGAGGAAGTCACGTGACTCTTCATCTCTACGAAATCACCCCCGAAGCCACCGACACGGCCGCGGTGGGCCAGCTGATCAAACGGGCCGATGCCGAAATCGCCGGTCACGGTGGCGAACTGATCGAGTCAGAGGTCACCGCCCAGGGCCGTCGGGTCTTCGTGATCGCCGAGTTCGCTGCCGAGGCGGCCACTTTGGACACCGCCGGACTGGGCGCTGCCGCCGTCGACGGCCCACACCGGGTACGACTCGTCGGAGCAGACCTGGCGGAGCTCAAAGCCGCCCGCCCGCAGGCCGGTTATCTGGTCGAGTGGGATCTGCCTGCAGATCTGGACATGGAGTCCTACCTGGCCCGCAAGAAGGCCAACTCCCCCAAGTACGCGGATGTGCCCGAAGTGCGGTTCCTGCGCACCTATGTCCGTGAAGACATGGACAAGTGCCTGTGTCTGTACGACGCGCCGGACGAGGCCGCGGTGCGACGCGCGCGCGATGCGGTGAGCGCGCCCATCGACCGCCTGCACGGATTGGACGGGCAACTTCCATGACCGCCATGCTCGCGGACTCGGCCCTCGACCGGGTTGCGCGCACCGTGGCGGCGCGTGCCGCCGAACTCGACGAGCAGCGCACCGATGTCCGCACCGACCTGGCCGAACTCGGGCGGGAAGGACTGCTCGACCTCGACCTGCCCGGCATGGTGCGCGTCATCGACGAGGTGTCCGCCCACAGCTTGGCTGTCGGCTTCTCCACCTGGGCTCACCACATGAGCCTGCGATATCTGAACGCCTCGTCCACCGGTGGGTTCGACGAGCAGATCAGCGCCCTGGCCGCGGCACGCAAGATCGGTGTCACCGCGATGGCCGCCGGGCTCAAGCAGATCGCCGGTCTCGGCCAGGTGCCGGTCACCGGCGACAACGACGGCTCGGATCTGATCGTCAGCGGGCCGATCCGGTGGGCCACCAACGTGTTTCCCGACGCTTTGATGGTGCTGCCGGTGCGCGTCGGTGAGCACACCGTCGTCGTCGCGGTGGGCACCGGCGACGATGGTGTCACCGTCGACCCGGCCCCACCGCTCACCGCGCTCGGGGCCACCGCTTCGACGTCATTGCACCTGAACGAGGTTCGCGTTGCGGCAGATCAGGTTCTCGCCACCGACCTGGCTGCGTTCGTCGCCAGAATCCGGCCCGCGTTCCTGTTGTTACAGACGGCTTTCTGTGTCGGCATCACACGCGCGGCTCTGACCGCGGCCACGGAGGCGCACACCGGCCCGCTGGCACGGTTCGGCGCGGAACTCGACGACGCGGCCACCCGCGCCGCCGACATCCGAGCACGGCTGTACGGGTGGGCCTCGGACCCCGGCACGGCGACGGTGCCCGACCTGATCCGGCTGCGATTGGATGCCGCACATGCAGCGGTGGACGTCACCCGGCTGGAGCTGTCGCTGACCGGTGGTGTCGGCTACACCCTGGGAAGCGCCGCCAACAGGCGTTTCCGGGAGGCCGCGTTCCTGCCCGTGCAATCACCGTCGGAAGGACAACTGCGGTGGGAACTCACGCGCTACGAATAGCGCACGGCACCAGACGGTTCGGCGGGACGCCTGCGCTGGCCGACATCGACCTGCAGATCCACACAGGAGAGTTTCTCGCGGTGCTCGGCCCCAGCGGCAGCGGCAAGTCGACGCTGCTGCGGATCTGCGCCGGCCTGGATGCCCTGACCTCCGGCACCTTGACCTGGTCGGGTGACGGCAGCCGGCCGCGTACGGGCGTGGTCTTCCAACAGCCCCTGCTCATGCCGTGGCTGACCGTCGCGGACAACGTGGCTTTCGCGCGCCGGTTCACGGCACAGCGCAAGGGGTTCGATCCCGGGTACGCCGCCAGGCTCATCACCAGATTCGGCCTCGACGACCTCGCCGACCGCTACCCCGACGAGTTGTCGGGCGGTCAGGCCCAGCGGGTCGCCATCCTGCGCGCCGTCGCCACCCGTCCTCAGCTGCTACTTCTCGACGAACCCTTCAGCGCGCTGGACCCGGCCACTCGCGGCGATCTGGCCGGGTGGCTGAGGGACCTGGCACGAGAACTCGACGTCACGGTCGTACTCGTCACCCACGACGTCGACGAAGCGCTCGCTTTGGCGCAGCGCATCGTGCTGCTCGACGCAGGCAGTATCCGCGCGGAGTGGACAGTGCGCGGTGACGGACTCCCCACGCGGAGCGAAATTCTCGCCCACTACCGCGCCGACCCCGCGGTGGAGGTGTCGTGACGGCCCTGACCCGACGCGCGCTGCTGGCCGGGGCGGGCGGATTGACCGCTGCCGGTGGGCTCTTCGGCCTCGGCGGGCTCGCACACAGCGCACTCTTCAGCGCACCGGATGCCGGCGGTGCGCTCCGGGTGGGCTACCTGCCCATCACCGACGCCGCACCGCTGTTGATCGCCCACAGCGCCGGGCTGTATCCCGCCTGGGCGGTGAGCACGTCACGTCCGGTGCTCTTCAGGAGTTGGGCCGCCCTGGCGGAGGCCTTCATCTCGCGCCAGATCGATATTGCCCACCTGCTGATGCCGATGGCCGTCCAGTTGCGCTACACCCTGGGTGCCGGGGTACGGGTGCTGGGCTGGAACCACACCAACGGATCGGCGCTCACGGTCGCGCCGCGCGTCCAGGAACTGGGCGATCTCGCAGGCAGCCAGGTGGCCATCCCGTTCTGGTGGTCGATACACAACGTCGTGCTGCAACAGCTGCTGCGGGCGCATGGCCTGCGACCGGTGGTGCGGCGCGGCGCTTCTCGCTCCGAACGGACCGTGGAACTCGTCGTGATGAGCCCCTCGGACATGGTGCCCGCTCTGGCCAACGGCACGCTCGGCGGTTACGTGGTGGCAGACCCGTTCAACGCCGCCGCGCAGATCAAGAAGATCGGCCGTATCCACACGTTTCTCGGCGATGTCTGGCGTGATCACGCCTGCTGCGCGCTGGTCACGCGTGACGATGTCATCGCCGGTCGCCCACAGGCGGTACAGGCCGTCGCCGATGCGGTGGTGGGGGCGCAGCTCCGCATCGACGCCGACCGCGCGGCCGCCGCGGCGGCCTTGACCGAGGGCCGATACCTCCCGCAACCCACACCAGCTGTGACTCTCGCGCTGACCTACCCGAATCCGCCCTACCCGCTTGCACATCCGGATTGGCTGCCCCAGCGCCTGGGTTTCCGGCCCTTCCCGTATCCGAGCTTCACGCGCCGCCTCGTCGAGGCCATGTGTGACACCGTCGTCGACGGCGACCGCAAATTCCTCGACCGGCTCGACCCCGCTGCGGTTCACGACGATCTCGTCGAGGACCGATTCGTCCGCAGATCCATGAGCGCTCATGGCGGACCTGACGCCTTCGGACCGACCGCCGATCTCACCAGAACCGAACAGGTGCAATTCTCATGACCATCGCCGGCACTCGAAATGGCCCGGCAACCGCCGGTGAAGTGAGCTGGCAGCGCCGGTGCGCGCCGCCCATCACCGCGATCTTGATCGCAATCGCCCTGTGGTGGTCTGCGACCTCGGTGCTCAGCGGACCAGAATCGGTGTTGCGCCAGACCGCACCGCAGCATGTCGTCCCAGCACTGAGCGGGCTCCTCGAACGCCAGGTGCTGCTCGGGGATCTCGGAGTCAGCCTGTGGCGCTTGTCGATCGGCCTGGCCGTCGCCACCGTGATCGGCATGCCGCTCGGCTTGTTGATCGGCTCCTCCCGCATCGCCGAACGCGCCGGCGGACCGATCATCGCCTTCCTACGGATGATCTCGCCACTGTCGTGGACACCGATCGCGCTGGCCATGTTCGGCATCGGTAACCAGCCCGTGGTCTTCCTCGTCGCGGTCGCCGCGGTCTGGCCCGTGCTGCTCAACACCGCGGCCGGCGTGCGCGCGGTCGATCCGGGTCTGCTCAACGTGGCGCGCTCGTTTCACGCCACGCGCTGGGAAATGATGCTCGCGGTCATCCTGCCTGCGATCCGCACCCACGTTCAGACCGGGATCCGGCTGGCGCTGGGCGTGGCGTGGATCGTTCTCGTGCCCGCCGAGATGCTCGGCGTACGTTCGGGATTGGGTTATCAGATCCTCAACGCCCGAGACCAACTGGCATACGACCAGGTGGTGGCGGTCATCGTCGTCATCGGCATACTGGGGTTTCTGCTCGACACCACGGCGCGCTGGCTGTTGAGCCCGGCCCGCCGGGCCTAGACCCGCGGCACCAGGTGCGGCGCAAGGGTGGTGAGTTTCTCGCAGGTCTCCTCGAACTCACGCTCGGGAGTCGACTCGGCGATGATGCCCGCCCCGGCGCGCAGCCACGTCGCGCCGTGCGCCTCGTAGGCCGACCGCAACGTCAGCGCGGCGTCCATCGCGCCGTCGGCCGAGAACGTCACCACCGCACCCGAGTACAGCCCGCGCGGCGCCTCGTCGAGACGCAGGATCGCGTCCATGCTCTCGGCCTTGGGGATGCCGGACGCGGTCACGGCCGGGAACAGGGCCTCCAGCGCGTGCATGCGGTCCATCGAGCCCTTGAGCCTGCCGCCCACGGTCGATCCGAGGTGCTGCACGCTGCCGCGTTCGCGCACCGTCATGAAGTCGAGCACCACGGCCGTGCCGGCCTCGGCGACCTCCTCGATCTCCGATATCGATGTCTTGACCGAGATGGCGTGCTCCACAATCTCTTTCGGGTTCGACACCAGGTCTTCGCGGGCCGCGCGGTCGTCGTCGGCGCCGCGGCCGAAGGCCCGGGTCCCGGCCAGCGGTTCGGTGATCACCGTGCCGTCGGCGTGCACCGCGGCGACCAGTTCAGGGCTGAAGCCCAGGGCCCGGATTCCACTGAGACGCAACAGGAACGAGCGGGCCGGGGTGTTGTTGCGCCGTCCCACGCGGTAGGTGGCCGGAAAGTCCACG
>Ga0180216_1004450_pt1 | contig 10640 bp, 8 predicted proteins | sample eDN3rd37CBELigMG_FD_128879 | JGI IMG/M metagenome (GOLD analysis project Ga0180216, IMG submission 128879) | Enriched Miracle-Growth compost microbial communities from Emeryville, California, USA - eDNA 3rd pass 37_C BE-Lig MG (version 2)... ...
ACGCCGTGGGCGTCTTGCCGCCCCTCGACGTGTCGAGGAAGCAGCCGTGCTCGTCGATGATGATGTACGACATTTGCATGGTCGCGTTGTCCTCTGGCTTGACGATGTGGCGCAGCTCCGGCCGCAGGCCCGCCGTGTTGCGCGCGACGTAGGCCTCAAAGGCGGCGCGGTCGATCTGCAGCGGGGTGACGTCCTTGCGGCGCGGACGGCCCGGGCCCGTGTTCTCGCCGTCGACGGCCAGCACCTTGAAGATCTTCCAGCGGTCCGGCGCGAGCTCGTTCAGGATCGGGCTCATGTCCTCAGCGTGGTTGAGCGCCGTGACGACGGTGTTGATCTTGAAGCGCATGCCGTGCGTGCGTGCGAGGTCGCGCAGACGGCGCACCTTATCCAACGCGGTGCCGTCGGCGGCGTGGCGGCGCGCGCCGGCAACCATGATGCGGCCGTGCCGCGCGTTGATGGCCGGGTCCTGTGTGTCACAGGAGACGCCGTAGATGTCGAGGAACTCGCCGTAGCGCTCGAACCACGCCGGGTTGACGTGCGAGCCGTTGCTGATGAGCGACACCGACGGGAAGCCCAGCTCGGCCTTGGCGAACTTGACGAGCGCGCCCGTGGTCGCCTGGTACGCCGGCAGCATCGGCTCGCCGCCGGCAATGTTGACCTTGACGCAGCCGGCGCTGCGGACCTCGGCGAGGATCTGGTAGAGCTGCGATAGCGGTAGGACGTCTGAGGTCTTGGCCGCGTGGAAGCAGAACTTGCAGGCAAAGTTGCAGACGCGCGTGTAGTGCATGTTCACCGCGGCGTGCTCGAGCAGCTTGCGCGCCGCCGCCATCGTGGTGGTCCGATTACGCCCTTGGGCCAGCGCGCAAACGCAATTAAGCAGGATCTCGGGCGGCACGCCTGTGGTTGCAGGCGGGGGGGGGGGTGTTCTTCGCGCGGTGTTGGGTTGCGTGAGTGAGCTGCAACAACCACAGCAAAAGCGGTTGGCAAACGAGTCCGCACGGTCTGTTGCTGACGGTCATTTCAAACATGACAAACTACGTCATCCGCCGTCTTGCCTCTGCATTGAACGGGCCTCAGCTGGTCTGGCGTCTGGTGGCGTCGGCGTCTGGCGTCTGGCGTCTGGCGTCTGCGTCTGCGCCTGCGCCGTCTGCGTCTGCGTCGCTCAGTCCAAGGTTCAAGACTTCAACGCTTTCTGCGCCGCAAGGTGGAAGGCTGCGCCGCCGGTCAGCGCTCCTCTAGGGCGGTATGCAAGGATGGCGCTCGTGGGACGGCTAATGAAGCCGCAGCTGCAGTGGACAGGAAAAAGGCTAGTGTACGGTCGCGCAAACGTCGCGCGCGCTTACGTTGCGGCGCCGAAGGGAGGAGGTGAAGAGGAGCTGGAGATTGAGCGCAAGTTTGTTATCACGCCGGCGGTGCGCGCGCGCGTGCAGGCCGCGGCGGCGGCGGCGGGCCGCCCGCCGGCCACGGTCGACTTTGTGGACGTCTACTACGACACGCCGGACGTGGCGCTGGGCCGCCGCGATATGTGGTTGCGGCGCCGCGGCGCCACCGTCGAGCTCAAGTGGCCGCACGCGGCGGCGGGAGGCCGGGCGTGGGACGGCGTGGACTTTTACAACGAGTCGACGGACGCGGAGACGATCGCGCGCGTCGTCCGCGCCGTGGCAAAGGTGCCGCTCGCGGCGGCGTTCGCCGGCGCCGATGGCGCGGCGGCGGCCAGGGCGGCGGCGACCGCGGCCGTGGCGCCGTTTGCGCGGCTGCGGACGGTGCGCACGCGGTACGCCCTGCGCCTTCCCGTCGCCGGCGGCGGCGGGCTGGCCGTCCGCGTCGACCTGGACGCCGTCGAGTTCCTCACCGTGGCGCCGGCGGACGGCGCCGCGCCACCGCTGGGCGTGTACCAGATCGGCGAAGTGGAACTGGCGGCCTCCGAGCCGGAGCGGCGGCGCGACGCCGCGGCGTGCCTGCGCGCGGCGTTTGCCTACTTGGGCATCGATGGCGCGGCACCGGCGGTCCGCGGCAAAGTGCTGGAGTACCTGTACCGCTACCGGCCGCGCCACTACCGTGCGCTGGAAGACGCCGGCCTGCTGGCGGCCAAGCTGGGCCCGCCCAGCCGCGGAACGTGATCGCCTGCTCCTCCCAGCGGGAGCAGCGCTGGCTACAACCGAAGCACCGCGAAGCGCCTTGCCCTAACTGCAGCAAGGACAGAGCCGGAGACACGACTTGCATCCGGCTTTTAGCGAGAAGAATGCCGCGACCGAGTGCCACGACGGGCGCGCGGGGCCGACGGCCACGGTGCCCTCAAAAAACGAAGGCCAGCATCCACACAGAGTGGACGGTGAAGCGGGGTAGTCAAACATGTTGTAGTCGCGGCCGTATTGCTGTTGCTGGTGGTCGCTGTTGCCAATCGCCACCATGGCGTCGTCCTTGGCCGCGGTGCGTTGGCTCGGGCGGCGCACCGGTTTCTTGAGGTGGCGGGCGATGCGTGTGCGACCCGGCCGCAGAAACGCGTTGCGGCGTTGGTCATTGGCGACGGCTGAAGAGACCTGTCATGTCATGTCACTTAAAAATAAAAACATTCTTGTCAAACTCTTCACTGTACGAGCATGGACATGGCCTCACACATGCGGCTGGGCGCAAAATAGAAAAAAAAAAGAGGTTTTGCTTTCCAGAGTAAGCGTGTCATCCTTGCGCAGGTGGCCATGCTAATCTTCTCTGTATCGTTCCAATTTTAGTATATGTCAGAGGTCCCGAAGGACATGACATAGCCAGTGGGCGGGAAATTGTATATATACCTTCGGAAACACCGGAGTAGCACAGTGGGCAAAAGCGCGCGTGCCGGAGACCGACGACGCGGGTTCGAGTCTCGATGCTGCCATCTCTGCTATTTTTTCTTTCCTTCTGCCACCACGACGTGCCGCGACGACCCGGCTGCCGCCGCCCTGGCGCGGCCACCATGCACCTATCGGCCGCGCGCATCGGCGAGACCGGTCGGCGACGTAATGGTGCACCTTCGGCAGCGGCGCCAGCGAGTCTCCTCGTGAGGTGAAAGTATTGGTTTGGGTGTCCACCACGTGCAACAAGCAAGGTGGCCCTGGAGCAAACGCTGCTGTTGGGGTTCTTGGTACATCAACAGACTTCCGCGCTGGCCGTTGCCGGGCCGGTGGCCACACCGTGCCGCAGCTTGAGGCGACGACGGACGCATGCAACGATGGAATCGCCGTTGACCGTCCGGATCTGACCCGCGGCCTCGCGGTAGCTTCTGAACGGGCAACAAAAACTGCGGACAGCGAATCCATGTGTCCGGTGGGTCGTGGCTGCGAAGGTGCATGTGCAGCCTATGGAGACGCGTGTAACGCTGGAGTCGCAGCCCGCGTTGGGGCGCGTGAAGCGGTCTCCGCCGCCGCTGTTGCTGCTGGCACAGGGGCCGCCTCGTCTTCGCCGCGTGTGTGGTGTTCCTTGTAGAAGTGAAACGCCATTGTGTGGCTACCAAAAGTCTGGCATGGCAGCGCGTGCATACGGGCATGCAGCTCTGGTAGCATCGGCCTGACGCCGCGCAGTGCTCAAAGGCCTGCAGGGCAGCGCAGAATCGTCCGTCGCGACGTCGTACCACGCCCGGTGGACATGGAATCCGGCTTGAGCGGGTAGGCGAGGCCAGCCAGGCCGTACCCGAACTTTTTCTTGAACTGGTAGCAAATACATCGAAACTCATGCAGGCGAGACACGGGGCGTTGGCCGCGACGGGTACGGCTAAATGCGACACGCCGACGTGATGCATTCACTCGCCTAGCGCCTAGGAGCGGCTCCCGGTGCAATGTCGTGCGGCATGCGGCGTGGTCGTGGTGCTCAGCGCCCTCTCTCTTGGCTAAACCCGTGTCGTTTGGCCTTACCCGTACATCGCGTACATCTACTGTACACTGTGCTTTCAGTTCCACTGTAATATACATGGAAAGCAATAGCTCGCCGCGATGCCAATGTGTGGGTCGCCCAGGACTACGGCTGCTGCGTCCACCGTTCGACATAGTCCAGGAACCCCGCCATGCCCGGCGGCAGGTCGCCCTCGGCGCGCGCGCGCCGCGCGAACGCGCCGTAGAAGCGCTTGCGGAGCGCCAGCATCCGCGCGAACCGGGCGCGGTCCACGGCGCCCGCGCCGGCGACCTCCTCGTAGCCCTCCAGCAGCCAGCGCTGGAACGCCGCCGGGTCCGCCTCCGGCACGGGCCGGCCGTCCGGCACGGCGCCGCCCTCGGCCAGCATCGTCGCCGTGAGCGACGTCTGCGCCAGGTCCAGCTCGAACCAGCCGCGCTGCGCCTGGTCCCAGTCGAACACCCACAGCCGGCCGCGCGCGGCGGCGGCGCTGGTGGCGGCCTCCGGCGCGGGCGGCTCGTAAAAGATGTTGCTGATGTTGCAGTCGCCGTGCAGCACGCCGAATCGCGCCGGATCGGCCTCGGCGGCGCGGTCCTCGGCGGTCAGGAGCTCGTCGGCGCCGTCGGCGGTGGTGCCGTCGTGCACCTGGTCCCAGCGCTGGAGGCGCGCCGCCGCGGCCGCGTACGCCGGGTCGGCGGCGTAGGCGCGCGTGGCCGCGTGCAGCCGCGCGAGCCACGCGCCCCACGTCCGGATGAGCTGCGCGTCGCCCAGCCACTGGTACGCGGCAAAGTCGGGCGCCGCGCCCGTCGCGGCCCAGCGGCTCACGCAGACGGTCAGGCCGCTCTCGTGCACCGCGCAACCGCCGCCGTCCGCGGGCGCCGGGTTGGTTGCCGGCGGGACCGGCCCGCAGACGCCGTCGAGCCGCGCGACGGTGTCGAGGTAGCGCACGAGCGTGAGCTCGTCCTGGATGCGGCGCAGCTCGGCGCCGGCCGGGTCCGGCGTGGCGCGCACCGCAAAGCGCTCGCCCGTGGCGGCGCGGTGCGCCTCGTAGGTGTGGTTCTGCGACGCCTTGAGCAGGCGCACAATGGTGATGCCGGGCCAGTGGCGCGCCAGCACCGCGGCGACCGCCTCCTCGGCGACCGGGGTGGTCTCAAAGAGCCGCTTGCGGGCCGCCATGGTTCTTGAAACACGAGGCGCTCAGGCGAGCGCGACCAGAGCGGCTGTCACAGCTCCTGTCGCAGCCGCAGCCGCTCTTCTTGTCCGCGTGAGGTTCCTCGTCCCTCCTGCTTCCCTCGCCCGGCCTTCCTCTGCCTCCGAGTCCTCCCTCGTCCTCCTGTTCGTCCTCGTTCTCTTCGCCCACTCGTCCTCTCCGCCGTCTGGGTCCAGTGACGTCATCCAGCTTGGGTCTCAGAGAGATCCCCATAACATCCGCCCATACCGCCCGTCATGGCAGGCCCTGACGATGCATGGGGAGCACCACGCCCCATGCCCCAGATGACGTGGCCGACGGCACACGTGTCGCACGGCGACGCAGCGGACGACGACGCAGCGGACGGCGACGCCGCGGACGACGACGCAGCGGACGACGCAGCGGAGGTGCCACTGGACGCACGCACAAGGGCGAGCTGCGCTTACGGCACGGTGGACAGCGTTCGCCACGCGTGAGTCTCGCTGGTACGACGGCGGTCCCCCCCCGGCCCGACGAAACGCCGCCCCGGCCGACGGCTGACTCCCGGTCTGGTCGCTTCGCGCTCGTGCCCGCCGGCAGGGGGCGCGTCGTGCAGGCGGCTCACTCTCCGGCCTGCAAGCTTCCGAATGGCGACCGCGGTGTGTCACCTCGCCGCCGCCGCCGCCGCCTCCACCGCTGCCGCTGCGACGAGACGCGCCGTCCCGCGGCCTGCTGCTGCCGCTGCCGCCGCCGCCGCCACCCGGGCGCTGCGGCCCCGCGTTGTGCTTGGCGGCGCCTTCGCCGTCGTGCCCCGCGCCACCATGGCGACCAAGGTGCTCACGACCGAGACCCTGAACGAGCACATCCGCACGGCGCAGTACGCCGTCCGCGGCGAGCTGGCCATCCGCGCCGAAAAGTACAAGGAGCGCCTCGCCAAGGGCGACACGTCCCTGCCGTTCACCGAGATTGTCCACTGCAACATTGGCAACCCGCAGCAGCTGGAGCAGAAGCCCATCACCTTCTTCCGCCAGGTGCGTCGCGCCCGCCACGCTACCAGCAGCATGCGGGCCGCCCGTCGCTGACGGCTACTGGGCGTGTCCGCGCCCTGCTGGCCGACACCAGGTCGCGGCGCTCGTGGAGAACCCGGAGCTGCTGAGCGACGCGAGCAAGGAGGCGGACCTCCTGCGGCTCTTCCCCGCGGATGCCATCGCCCGCGCGCGCCTGCTTACCAAGTCGCTGGGCAGCGTCGGCGCGTACAGCCACAGCATGGGTACCGTTTCGCCGCGCCAGCGGGGAACGCAGGATCTGGGGTTTGCAGCGGCTGAGGCGGCATCCGAATGGCCGACCGGTTGTCACACGGATGCCCAGGCGTGCCGTCCATCCGGGCCAACGTCGCCAAGTTCATCGAAGGTGCTGCCGGCACGCCGGCGTGCCATTGCGGGGGCAGCCTTGAGATATCAGCTGACATGGGTGGCTGGAGCAACGCAGGCGCACCCCCGCGCGCCGCCAGAGCGCGATGGCGGCATCAAGTCCAACCCGGAGCACATCTTTTTGACCGCCGGTGCGAGCGACGCCGTCAAGATGGTGCTCAACATGCTCATCAGCTCGGACAAGACCGGCGTACGGCCAGGAGCGGCGCTCGCTCGAAACATGTGCCCAATCGATGCTGACGGAGCGGCGAGGTTGGGTGCGCCTTGTCGCACTCCGGCTGCGGCGCACCAGGTGCTCATCCCGATTCCGCAGTACCCGCTGTACACCGCCACGCTGGCGCTCTACAACGGCCGCGCCGTGCCGTACTACCTGGACGAGGACGGCCAGTGGAGCCTTTCCGTACGGCGCGCGCATCTTGGGGTGCCCGCACGGGGCTGCGGGCGGCTGCCTCACGTCCGAGAGGCTTCTAGACGGGCGCATGGGCGGTGGCATGCGTACAGGCGAACCAGCTGCGCGCGGCCATCAAGAAGGCGCGTGCGGAGGGCACGGACGTGCGCGCGCTGGTGGTGATCAACCCGGGCAACCCGACCGGCCAGTGCCTGGACGAGGCCAACATGAAGGAGGTGCGGCATGGCGCTGGCGCTTTATGCATCCCCGGGCCGCCTGGCGCTCACGGGGGATGCTGCCAGTCGTTCTGCCGCGGGGCGCGCTCGCTAGATTGTGGAGGTCTGCCACAGCGAGCGCCTCGTGCTCCTGGCCGACGAAGTCTACCAGGTGAACGTGTACGACCGCGAGCAGCGGCCGTTCCACTCGTTCAAGAAGATCGTGCACAGGTGCGCGTCCTGATGACGCATTCCCAAAGTCTTAGCGCGGTCTTACGGAGGAAACCGGCTCCGTCCCCCGGCGGCCGCGTGGGTGGCGCGCAGCATGGGAGCCAAGTATGCGGACCTGGAGCTGTTCTCGTTCCACAGCACCTCCAAGGGCGTGCTGGGCGAGTGCGGCCGCCGCGGCGGCTATGTCGAGTGCTCGGGCATCGACCCCGCCGTGCTGGAGCAGATGTACAAGGTGGCGTCGATCGGGCTGTGCCCGCCGGTGCAAGGCCAGATCATGGTGCGCCGCCGTGCGCACGCTGATAACGGGCCCGTGCTGCCGCCAACGCGCCGCGGTGCCCCTGCGCCCCGGCTGACTCCGTGGCCCCCCAGGTCGACCTGATGGTGAACCCGCCCAAGCCCGGCGAGCCTTCGTACGCGCTCTACGAGAAGGAGACGACCGCGATCTACGAGTCGCTCAAGCGCCGGGCGGTCAAGCTGGTCGAGGGCTTCCGCAAGATGGAGGGCGTGACGTGCAACTACTCGCAGGTGCGTGCGCACGCAGGGTTTCTCCGAGCGACGGGGGCCGAGCCGCTCACCGTCCTATTAACGCTCGGGGCGTGCTGACGCCGCGCAGGGCGCCATGTACACCTTCCCGCGCATCCGCCTGCCGCCCAAGGCGATCGAGGCCGCCAAGGCGCAGGGCGTGGCGCCGGACACCTTCTACGCGCTGGCCATGCTGGACGCCACCGGCGTCGTACGCCTGCAATCCCTGTGTGTGACGCGCGACCCGGAGGGGCCGCCGAGGCTAACGAGGCGTGCGCTCACGCGGTGTCTCTTGGTCGCTCCACAGTGCGTCGTGCCGGGCTCTGGCTTCGGGCAAGCGGAGGGCACGTTCCACTTCCGGGCGACTTTCCTGCCGCCGGAGAGCAAGTTTGACGTGTTCATTGCCAAGCTGGCCGACTTCCACGCCAAGTTTATGGACAAGTACCGGTAACGTGTACAGTTTTGTTTGCACTGCTGTTGCTTTTTCCTTTTGCACACATTCTATACACGCGTTCAGACAACAAACAACGGCGCCTGTACTGCTATACACGTGCTCTACATTTGCATCGCGTTTACATCTGCGTCGCGCTCAGGAAGCGCGCCAGGTCCTCCAAGACCTCGTCCGGCGTGAGCCACCTGCCGCCGTCGCTCGCCCGTGCCACCGCCAGCCTGCCCGCAAAGTGCTGCTTGGCCCACGGCGAGTTGCTGTCGCGCGCGTCAAACACGGGGGCAGTCTTGGCGGGCTCCACCTCCAGGTAGTCGAGCCCCAGCGCATACAGGCCCACGAGCGTGCCGAGCGCCTGCCAGCGCTGCGCCAGGTCTGCGTGCTGCTCCAGCACCGCTCGTAGGACGTCGGGCGCGTGGAACGCCGGCACCCCGGTCGTGCGTGCCACGTCGTCCACGCGCGCATGCTGCGTCGCCACGAGCGCAATGCGCCCCAGCGGCGCCGATGCTGCTGCCTGGCCGGGCGCGGTGACGACGGCGGCACGCTCGCTCTCAATCGGCAGCGGTGGACCGCGCGGCATCCGTTGGCGCTCTCGGGCCAAGGCTGCCGCGCGCTCCAGGTGATCCAGCACGGCGGCGACGCTGGCCGCGTCGTCGGGGGCGCTCGGCACGTGGAGGGTCACCGAGGGCGCGTACGCCGTGGCGGCCAGCGCCGCGGGCGCGCTCGCGGCGCCGACGGGCCCCCGGGCCAGCAGCACCAGGAGGGTGCCGCGCTGCTGCTCGTGCCAGTCATCCGAGATGACGCGCGTGTGCAGCTCGGGCGCGGTCTTGCGCAGCGCGACAGCCCACGCCCACAGCGTGTGGCCGCGGCCGCGGCTGCCGTCGTCGTCGCGGGGCAGGCGCAGATGGCCGACGCAGGGCGCACGCAGGTCCCGCCGGAGCAGCTGCCGCTCCAGGTGGGCGAGCTCCGCATCCACCGCCGCCGCCGCCGCCGCCGCCGCCGCCTCGGATGCGTCGTCCGCCGCCGCAACGATGGCGTGCACGTACACCGGCGTCCGCAGCTCGCCCGCCAGCCGATCCCACGCGCCGCGGTCCACCGCCCAGTGGGCCGTGGCGGCGTCGTAGCGGGCGACGGGCACGGGCGCGGGCGGGCAGTTGCGCACATGGTAGTGCCGGTCCGGGTCCGCCACCAGCAGCGCCGCCGGCACGACGGCCGCCGCGCCGACCAGCAGCGCGAGCTCGCCCCACCAGCGGGCGCCGCGGGTGCCGCCGTAAAGCCACAGGCAGAACAGGCAGGCGAAGCTGCCGGACAGGATGGGCACCAGCGACGTGTACCACGGCGTGACGGGCGCGTCGCCGACAAAGGGCGCGTAGAGGTCGCGGTAGTCGAAGACGTGGCCGTAGAGGGCGATAAGCAGCGGCGGCACCGCGCCGGCCGCAGCGGCGGTGGCCAGCAGGGCGCGCCGCGGCTGCTGGGGCGGCCGGCGGCGCTCGTCGAGCAGCGCGGCGAGCACCAAGTACGCGGGCGAGACGGCGTGCAGCAGGACGTTGGTGAGGTCCTCCTGCGGCACGCAGAAGAAGACAAAGTTGGTCCACAGGAGAAAGCCCGCGGCGGCGCCGTACGCCACGCGCAGGCCGGGGCCATGGCCAAAGCCGCCGGCGTGCCGCACGGCTTCCGCGAGCCGCGCGGCCGCGTAGACGGCGGTGCCCCACCAGGACCAGGTGCACAGCCACTGGGGCACCCAGTAGTGCTCGTACGCGCGGTCCAGCGCCGCGTGCACCGCCAGCCAGCCGCCGTGCAGCGCCACTTGCGCCCAGCGCCGGGCGGAGCTGGCGGGCGCGCGGGCGGGCGCAGGCGCCCGCGCCGCCGCCGCCGGGGCCGCCGCCGTCCAGGTGGCGAGGAGGAGCAGCACGGCCACGGCGGAGAGCGCGGCGTTGACGCTGTGCTCCTCCCACTTGACGGGGATGAACGGCGCGCAGACGCCGTCAAAGCCGATGGCGTCGGTGGCCGACGTGGCGGCGCACCAGAAGGCGCCCGTGTCGCCGCTGGCGAGGAAGCGCGCGAAGCGGCGCGCGCGCTCGGCGGCGCGCTGGGCGCTGACGGCGATCGCCACCAGCGCCGCAGCGACGTGCGCGGCGCCGACGCCGGCGGCCACGGGTCCCATGATGCAGCGGCCCTTCAGCAGTAGGAGGCGGCGCGCGGCGGCGCAGATCTCGCGACGCAGGACGTCGATCGCGCTGGTGCCAGCGCATAGAGCGCTGATAAGCACGAGCAGCCGCCGCGCCGACCACAACAAACACACTGCGACCCGGCGACCCCTTGCCGCCGCCGCCACCAGCCGGGTGCCACTGTGGCCGGCGGCGGCCAAGGCGCCGGGCACCAG
>Ga0180216_1004452_pt1 | contig 10635 bp, 10 predicted proteins | sample eDN3rd37CBELigMG_FD_128879 | JGI IMG/M metagenome (GOLD analysis project Ga0180216, IMG submission 128879) | Enriched Miracle-Growth compost microbial communities from Emeryville, California, USA - eDNA 3rd pass 37_C BE-Lig MG (version 2)... ...
CCCCTTGTTCGCGGACACCGACAGGCCGTGCTCGCGGACCTGCGCGGCCAGGCGCTCGCGACCTGGTCCCGTACCGCCGCCGTCTAGCGCGTACGACATGGTGGGTCAGTGTGTGCGCGTGGGGTCGCGTCGCCCGCCGGCGGCGTACCGAAGAAGACGACGTCGTGGCCGGCGACGGCGAGCATGCCGCCCGTGTAGCAGCCGACGAGGCCGGCGCCCACCACGGCGATGCGCATGGTGGCGGGCGGCTTGAACTCCCAGCGGCGGGCAGCCTTGGCGGTACTGTTGAGGATAGGACGGAGATCTGCTGCGCGGCCGTGCCCCGTCCGCCGGCCGCCGCTTCCGAATTCGCTTGCGTCAACTTTCGCGCCAAAATGTGGGGGGTATGCGGGGGGTACGGATGGGCCGCGTGGTCTGCTGCATGGTCATGGCAGGCGAACCAGGCATTAGAACTCATGCGAGGCATAAGGTGCACCGGGCATAAGAGGCATAAGTATCGCGCCCTGTAGCATAAGTATCGCGCCCTGTAGCTCGGCCGGTGAGCTCGGTGCATCACATGTGCCGAACTTAATGCCTGCCGACGACGCGCATGCGTCTGGGGCACAGATGCCGCGCGCGGCCTGCTTCTGCGCACAACACACTACACGCTTTGCATTCTGTGGCGCATGGCGCTGGAGTTCCCTTTAGCGTGTCAACATACCAACACCAATACGCACCGGCAATCCGCGTAGTCGGTTAGAGCTGCTCCACACGTGCATGGGGGTGATTGAGCTGCTGCGAACGTATCAATTGCATGTACGCTGTTTCAATATACCAACACCAATACGCACCGGCAATCCGCGTAGTCGGCTAGAGCTTCTCCACACGTGCATGCATGGGGTTGATTGAGCTGCTGCGAACGTATCAGTTGCATGTACGCGCTGCTTCAAACGTATCAAGCCTGCTTGCCGTGCCTCCGGGTACGTGGCACGGCAACAACGGCTGCGCTGTGGCATGCGTGGATAGATCCGCCTCGCGAGTGTCGATCGGCGCGGGGTGCGTATCGGGTGCAGTAGATGGTTCCCGAGCGGGTGCCCACGGCGCCGCATCGCGCATAGCTGCTGGTCTCAACGCGGTGCGGTGCGATAGGACGCCCGGACGCGGAGGCATCCCTTGGGCGCGGTTCGCTTGGCGACGGCGATCTCCGGCCACGCGACCCGTCACGTGGCGGCGTGTCCACCCCGCCGTCTGCCGCTGTCTGCCGCGGCGCCCTACGCGCGCCCTACACGGCCTCCACCCCATTCCACCCGGCGCCGAGGCTTGGCCGGCGCTGACCACCTCGGCACCGGTTTCTGCCCCCGGTTCTACCCCATTCCACCCTCTGGCCGCTGCACGGCCGCTGCCCGCCTCTGCCGGTGTTCTGCCGCAAGGGCTGCCAGCCGCACCGTGGGCAGTTCCCCGTTGCCCCCGTTCGTCACTTGGTCGCTCAGCGAGCGAGCGAGAAAAACGGCCGCGCCGACGGCAGCCGACCGACCGACGCCGCGCCCTCCGCGTTCAACCTCCCCCCAAAAGCGCCCTTCACAACACACAACGGCACACCAACCACGCACACACCAGCCACGCCAACAGCACCGCTGGCATCGCCGGCCTCGTCGCGCGGCATCGCCATCGTCGCGTACCAGCAGCGTCGACGCCAGCGCGCCGTTGCCAGCCGTCGACTAAACGCTGCATACCGCGCGCGCGCCAGCGCAGCCGTCCCTGGGCCGCGCGCCGGTCGCGCACGCACAGCACAACAACGCGAGGCACCGCATCGAGGCAAGGGTGTGACCACAGCACTCGCGGCCACGGCGGCAACCGCAGTCGACGCCGCGCCCTGCCTCCTGTGCCCTTTTGGCCGACGCGGACGTCTCGGCAGAGCGGGGCAACTGCGCAAGCGCGGCAACTACACCCGGGCAAACCACCGCGCGCGCCGCATCTCTCGCACCTGAATCGAGCACCTGAATCGAGCGCCGCGTCGTCGCCGGGCCACGATGCTCGCCACCATGGCCGCCCGCGACCTCACCCGCCCAGCCAGCCACGCGGTGGCGCCCGGCCCGCCGCGCCCGCTCGGCGTCGCCAACATCCTGCCCCGCCACCTCCTCGCCGGCAGCATCGAGTCGCTGCCGGGCCTCCTCAAGCTCGAGGACGACGACCTCCGCGCGCAGCTGCCCGAGCCGCCACGCTCGCCCACGCGCCTGCGCCGCTCCGGCCCGCCGCGCACCCCGGCCGAGAAGTCCGCCGAGGACTACCTGCCCAAGTACCTCATCACCGGCTCCCTTGAGAAGATGCACGAGACCGTCCAGGACGCCACCGAGGTGCCGCTCGCCTGCGGCGACGACGACAACGACAACGAGGCGGAGGCCGCCAAGGGCGCCGCGGCCGCCACCCCCGTCCCGTCCGTGTCGACCGACACGCTGCACATGAGCGCGAGCGTGCCGACGCTGGTCACTGCGTCGTCCTCGACCGACTCGTTCCCGCTGACCTCGCCGTCCGACTCGCCGATGGCGCGCTCGCCCGTCCTGGGCACCTACGCCATCCCCGGCCGCGAGCGCTCGCAGTCGCACACCGACCTGCCGACCAAGGGCCGCGTCGCCAAGAAGTCGCCGCGGCCGGCCGCGGTGCTGCTCGCCGGCGCCGGGGCGCAGGAGCGCAGCCGCTCGACGCCGTCCATGTTCGCGGCGCCGGGCGCCGCCGACGCGCAGGCGGTGCCCGTGTCGCAGCGGCAGAAGCGGCGGCCCAGCAAGGGCAGCTCTATGCTGCACCTGCTCTTCCACATCGGCGGCGGCAGCAGCGGCGACAGCGAGGCTGCGGATCCGGCCACGGCGGATGCCGTGGCGGGCGCGCCGGGCTTGCCGCCGGACACCGCCAGCCCGCTCACGCCGGCGTCGCCGAACCTGTCGTTCAAGCGCTCCGCGCTCGGCGCCTTCATCGGCCGGCTCGCCAGCGGCGGCGGCGTCGGCGGCAGCCGGCACCCGTCGCCGTCGGGCTCGATGTCGCAGCTCGACACGATCGCCGAGGCGCCCGACGAGGAGGAGGAGGCCGCGCCGGCCAGCCGCTAAGTTGGACTGGCATATTTAACCGTCTTCATAGTTGCGTGCGCGCGTGCGTGTTAAGATGCGTTTGTTTCCACGACCAAGTTTCCGCGTGTATTGGTACGCTGACTGATAGTCACAGGCATGATGCCGTGCTGTTACGGCCCTTGTACATTGGCGAACGTCGCCGCGGCCACGTATAGTAGAATACACGAATGCATCTGTGCACACTGGCTCGGAGGGAGCTCCGGGCTGGCGCGCGCGGCGTGGCGGGCGCCGGCTGCACGGCGCGCCGTCCCAACTTAGCTGGAGCTCCCCTGCAGCTGTTCCAGCTGCTGCTCCAGCTGCTTGAGCAGCTCGGTGGCCGCGTCCAGGCGGCGCCGGGTGTCCGGGATGATGTCCACCGTCTCTTGCAACACGCGCTCCTGCGCCCGTCCGGCGGCCGGCGCGACGAAGCGGGCGAGCCATCAGGGAACGGGGCAGCTACGCCATGCGCCACTGGCGGCGGCCGCACCTGCTGGCGGATCTCGTGGACGTCCTCGTTGCGCGCCTTCATGGCGTCCACCTTGCCCTGCTGCGCCGCGAGCTCCTTGTTGTAGCTCTCCAGCTCCCGGGTGAGCCTGCTGACGGCGAGCGCTGGAATGCCCGTTAAGCCAAGTCAACAGCGCGGCGCCTCTGGCAGCGGCCAGGCGGACATGACGCGCACCGGTTCACGACGTTCCGCTGGATCTCCAGCTTCCTGGCCAGCGCGTCCGCCATGGTCTCCTTCCCCTGGACTTTCGTCCGGCAGGACTTGACGCTGCTGTGGAAGCGCAGCAGGCGTGGGTCAGCCGCGTCTGGTGAGTATGTCCGTGTCGGCCACGACGACGGGCCGCTGCCAGCGGGACCGGCGGGTGCCCGTGCGTCCGCCGGGTGGCGCCTGCGAAGCCGACGGTACGCACCGCAGCCCTGCGTTCGCCGGTCGTCGTGTGGCGGCGAACGTTCTCTGCGGCCAAAGTTTTTTGGCGCGAAGAAAACGCATGACGTGGCGAAACAATTGCGCCGGCGGCGGCGGCGGCGGCGGCGGCGGCGGCGTTCCTCCTCTGCATCCACCTGCCCCGACCCCACCGCACTGGGTCCACACAGGGCAAGGAGCACACCGCATTCGGCCTCTGTCGACGGAGGACCGCATGGACCACGGCTGGAGCGGTGCGTTCGCTCACTGGACTGGGCCGAGTGGACGCAAACCGGTTGCCGGCGAGCGTCGATCCAGAGAAGCGACCATGGCAGCAGCGTACCGGCGGCGGCCGGCACGGCCGGCGGACGACGGCCCGGCCGACACGCACACGGCCGCGATCGAGGAGGCTTTCCGCGTGGCGCCGCCCGCGCCGCCCTCGCCGGCGCTGGCGCAGCATGGCAGCCCGGGCGCGGTGACGGCCCGCGTGGATGTGGACACCGAGCTCGACTCGCACACGCCCGCGATGCTGGCGGGCGACATCCTCGGCACCAAGCTGCGCGAGCTCGCGACGCCGCCCTACCCCAGCACGGCGGCGCCAGCGACGGCGGTGCCCGCGCCGGCGGCGGCGGCGGTACCAGAGGAGCAGAGCGACCGCGATACGCACACGGCGGCAATGCTCTCTGGCGACATCCTCGGCACGACGCTCCGCGAGCCCGCCGCCGTGCGCGAGGGCGACCGACGCACCGCGTCCCCCGATACCACGGTGGGACACACAAGGAGCACCGGCGGCCCGAGCACCGACTCGCACACGCCCGCCATGCTCGGCGGCGACCTGCGCGGGAGCGCGGCGCCCTATCGGGCCGCGGAGCCAGCGGGCGCGGAGCCAGCGGGCACGGCGGGCGCGGCGGGCGCAGCGGGCGCAGCGTCGGCGGAGCGCCAGTGCCGCATCTGCCTGGGCGGGCCGCAGGACGAGCCCGAACTGGGCCGCCTGTTCTCGCCGTGCCGCTGCAAGGGCACGATGAAGTACGTGCACGTGCAGTGCCTCAACCAGTGGCGCAAGACGGCGGTCAAGAAGGAGAGCTTTTACCAGTGCGACCAGTGCCACTATCAGTACAATCTGCAGCGAACGTCGTGGCGCACCTGGCTGATGAACCCACGTGCGTGCCCCCGCGCTCGCTGTGTGCTCTGGCCCCTGCGTCCGCGCTAACCAAAGTGTGATTTGGCGCCCCGGAGTTGACGCGCCGCAGTGGTGCGAACCGCGACGACGCTCGTGGCCTGTGCCATCCTCATCCTGCTCAGCGGCTTCTTGTGGAAAGCCTTGGCGCACGCGGTTGCGCTTGACGCCGGCGAGCCCGCCGACAGCCTGCACGGCGCGCCCCTGCGGCCCGGGATGGTCGCCGCCAGCGCGGCTGAGACGGCGTACGACGACGACGACTGGGAGCAGTGGCTCACCCCCACGTCCAGTGGCTTCTGGTCCATCGATTGGTACCACATCTATTCCGGTACGCCGCCCGACGCCAGCGGTGTGGCCAGCGGGACCGGCCGCGGTGGCTGACGCGATCGCTCGCGCCGCCCTCACCCCCCACCCGGCGCCAACGGCACCAGGCACGTTCGTGCTGGGACTCGGCGGCCTGATCCACCTCCTCGTCCAAACCGCGCTGCTCAACGTGGTGAACGCGCCGATCCCGCGCGTCAACCGCAACGACATCCCCGTCGCCGTCTTGGCCGTGCTGCTGCTGGTCGGATTCTTCCGTGCCGTGTGGAGCATCTACAAGGTGGGCAGGCACCGGGAGAAACCCCGTCGCTGGGTGCGCTCGGGACTGACGATCCGCTGCGAAGGTCCTCGCAGTGCTCCGGCCGTAGATGGTCGACTACTTTTCGCACAAGCTGCTGGAGAACATGGGCGATGCCATCCTAGAGGTGAACAGCGACTGAACTAGCGCGTCGCCGAAGTTATGCGAGTTGTACAGCGTCAGCGATCGAGATGTACAGGTGCACGGTTGAGTTGATGAGGTTGACAACCTGCATGCCGATTTGCGAGTCCGTCATGCGCAGCTCGATCGGGATCCCGCGACCATGGCCGTCATGGCCAGAATCTCGGAGGTCTTCATGAAGACGGCTGGCGCGCATGTGGTGAGCGCGCGGCAAGCCCGCATCGACGCCAGCCGCCGCCCGCGAAGCCGCATTGATGACGTCATCACCGGCCGGCTGAGCAGCGCAGCGGAAGCGGACGACGACGGAGGATGGCGGGCGCTCGGCGGGCGGCGGGCGGCGCGGCCCGGCTGCTCCTGCCGCTGCTGCGCGGTCTGCAGCCACTGCAGCCAGCAAGGACCGTGGCCCACGCACGCTACACGACGCTGGCGCCCGGCCTGCCGCGCCCGGCGACGGCGGTCGGCGGCCGAGCAGCGCTGGGATGGCTCGCGGCGGCGGTGCCGGTGCGGAGCGCCGCGTCGGTCGCCATCCCGCCCGAGGTGGACGGTGCGCCCGGGGCAACCGCGAGGCGAGACAGTGCGGCGGCGGCAGCAGCAGCAGCTCACGAACGTGCTGAACGCCGGGTCCCGCGCTGCGCCGTCATTCCAGGGATCATTGTCGGCATGCTCCCGAACGGCAGTCTCTCGTATGCCTGCCCTCCGTCGTAAGCCCTCCGTTGTAAGAGGCACCGGGACGGGGGTGCTCAGGCTCCCGTCGCCTCCTGTATGGCCTGTGCCGACGTCACAGGAAAACAGCCGCCGCGCTGGATGAGAGCCTGCGCGGTGCGCTGGCGCGGCAGCTGCCGCTGGCGTTCCCGTCGCCCAAGATCGGCGACGTGCGGATCTTTTACAACCTGAGCGAGCGCCTCAAGCGCGTCGCCGTCGTGGTCGTGCCAGAGTACAACCACGAGCAGGTCGACCTGTCCTTCAGCTTCAGCGAGCGCATTCGCCGCCTGGCGGCGAGCGCGACGCGGGCGCTGCGCGACGTCGGCGCGACGCACGTCCTCATCGAGCCGCTGGCGAATGACATGCGGGGTGCGCGCGCACGCACCGCCGTACGCCGGGCCGCTCGTGCCCCCGGCTCACGCCAGTAATATCCCCGACGGCAACGTGTTTGGGGGGCCTTTTGCAGCCGCCGCGGAGGGCGCCATCCTGGCCAGCTTCCGTATGGGTGACCTCAAGTCGCCGCTGTCGACGCCGCGCAACGACATCAAGTCCGTCGGCCCGCTCTTCCGCGATCGCGAGGACATGGCCCGCAACATCAAGCGGTTCCGCCGTGGTGCTCTGGGCGCCGAAGCGCAGAACTACGCCCGGTGGCTCGCCGAGCGGCCCGCCAACCTGATGCTGCCCGAGGACTTTGCCCGGCACGCGCAGTCGGTATGCCAGGTTCGGCTTGACTGGTGTACGGGCGCGGGGCGCCTGGTCTCACGGGATGCGCCTGCGCGCCCGTGCGGTGCGCGCGTCGGTGGTAGCTGCTGGCGGGCCACGCCAAGGTCAAAGTCCGCATGGGCACCGGCACGCCGTTCCTGCGCTCGCAGAAGATGGAGGCCTTTGCCGCCGTCGCCCAAGGTCGGTGCCGCCGTGCCACGCAGGCCAAGGAGGCGGGCACGCGTCGCTCCTTACCGCCGTCGCGGCCGCGTTGATTTTGCTTGGCGAACTCGTCAGGGTCGGCGCGGTCGCCGGTGCTGCTGGAGATCACCTACCAGGGCGGCGCCCCGTCGGAGCCGCCGATCTGCCTCGTGGGCAAGGGCATCACCTTTGACAGGTCCGTTGGCTTCTTCCGCCCGCCGCCTTGACGATGCAGCCGCGCCGTCGTCTTAGCCACCCCCCGGGGTTTGCATGGGTGGCGTGGGCGCGTGGCTGGCCCCCAGCGGCGGCATCTCCATCAAGCCGGCGGCGCAGATGGGCCTGATGAAGGGCGACATGGCCGGCGCCGCCGCGGTGCTGGCCGCCGTGCACGCGGCGGCCAAGCTGCGGTTCCCGCTGAACGTCACAGCCTTCATTCCGCTTTGCGAAAACATGCCGAGCGGCAACGCCATGCGGCCGGGCGACGTCGTCCGCGCGCGCAACGGCGTCACCATCGAGGTCTGTACGCGGGCCCATGCTCTGCAGGGATGGCGAGGACCAGTGGCGCTGAGAGTCGCCGCGCACGTGTGCGCCGCCTGTGTCACGCCAGATCGACAACACGGACGCGGAGGGCCGGCTGATCTTGGCAGACACGCTGTGCTTGGCGACTGAGCGGCAGCCCAAGGTGCGCCACCCCGCTGGCGGCCGGACCACGACGCCTGTGGCGGCTGACCCGCGGCGCCGGCGCGCAGCGGCTGCCCTTGCTCCTGCGACCGTCTGCAGATGATCGTGTCGGTCGCCACGCTGACGGGCGCTGCGGACGTCGCCCTGGGCTTCCCCAGCCTGCCCATCTTCTTCGAGCGCTCCCACCAGACGGCCGCGACGTACCTCTTCCAGGCGGCGTCGCGCAGCGGCGAGTACACCGTCAGGTGAGGGCCGCACCTGTTGTTTGCGCGTTCCCTCTCCAGCGACGCCCGCTAAAAAGGAGCAACAACCCTCTCGTTGCACTCCTTCCCATGGCGCGTAGCATGCCGCTGAACGACGACTACCGCGACATGATCAAGTCGAGCATCGCCGACATCATCAACTCGACCGGGTCGCGCTCGGCCGGCGCGTGCACGGCCGCGGCGTTCCTCTCGCACTTTGTGCCCAAGAAGACGCCGTTCATGCACATTGACATTGGCGGCGCGTTCTACGCGCCCAAGCTCATGGGCATCTACGAGAAGGGCATGAGCGGTACGGGGCCGTGCCTGCCACACGGCCGGCGCCAGCGCGCCCCATGGGGGCTGACCGTCAAGGCCACTTCGCCCAGTATTCTGATTTTCGCAGGCCGGCCCACACGTTTCCTGATCGAGATGCTGAACGTGCTGGCGCCCAAAGACCGGGACGGCGTGCCGCGCGACGACGGCTCGGCCGTACCCGAATGGAAATTTGGCGAGGCCCAGCTGAGCGACAGCGACGACGACGGCCACCTCGACGAGGCGGACGCCGAGGACGGCGCCCCGTCGGTCAGCGTCGCCCCGTTCTCGGCGGTCACCGGCGCGCCGGCCCGCGCCGGGGAGGACGCGGCGGCAGCGCGCAGCACCGACTGGGTGGATGTCAAGCTGTCGCCGGGCAACGCCACGGCCCGCACCGCGGCGTCGCGCCAGTCCAAGGTGTTTGGGTTCACGTCAAGCACCAAGGGCAGCAGGGCGGCGCCGCGCAAGGGTAGCGGCAGCCCTCGCCGGGCCCCCGAGGCGGCAGAGGATGCGGCCGAGCCCTCCGCAGGCACGCCGTCCGCAGCGACCGCGGCCGAACCCGCGCCGCCGGCCGCCTCGACCTTGCCCGCCGACGTGACCAGCCCGCCGGACGCGCCTGCGGCGCCGCCGGCCACCGAGGTGGACAGCGCGCCCAACGGCGCCAACGCCGCTGAAACGACGCAGCCGCAGTCGTCGTCGTCGTCGCCGTCGTCGTCGTCGTCGTCGTCGTCGTCGCCCGAGCGTCTATAGAACAGAAACGCATTGTACAGACTGGCGCTGTGCGATTACACGATTGAGCTCGCCTGACGTATGTACAAGTCCGCATGTCCCCCACCCCCCCCACGCGTCGTGGCGTCTGCTACTCCAGCCGCTGCGCTTCGACGGCTTGCTGCGCCTTGCGAATGAGCGGGATCAGCTCCACGCGCGGGCACGCCTGCTTGAGCCACGGGTGCTGTCAAGCCAAGGAAGACTACGCATGCCGGCCGAATGTGAGCCGCGGCCTTGCGCGCACTCCCGCACACGCCGGCCCAAGCCACACCTCCAGTAGCTCGTCGGCGGTTGGCCGCAGGTCCACGTCGACCGCGAGGCACTTGGCCAGGAAATCGCGCAGCTCGGGCGACAGCGCCTCCGGGTTCTTCAGCTGGGGCGTGCCGTTCGTGGCGATCAGGAACAGCGCCTGTGCGCGCTCGCCCGCGCGTTCGTGGCCCAGGGGCAGCCGGCGTCAGGTGCCTGCGCGCGGGGTCCCCCGATGTCGCTGTTCGCTCGCCGCCGCCCGTACCTTGAGCGGCTCCTCCTGCAGGTACGGCGGCTGGCCCTCGATCATCTCGATGATCATGATGCCCAAGCTCCAGACGTCAACCTTGGCGCCGTACTCTTTTTGCCGCACGATTTCGGGGGCCATCCAGTACGGCGTGCCGACCATGGTAGAGCGCTTGCCCCGGTCGTTGTTGATCTTGGCGCAGAACCCAAAGTCGGCTGGCACCAGCGGCGCACGCCATTGAAACAGCGCGGGCAGGGGTCAGCACCCCACTGGACGGGATGCCGTCCCCGGCGCACGACGGGCGGCCGTACTGAGCTTGATTTCGCCGTTGATGTCGAGCAGGACGTTGTCGCTCTTGATGTCGCGGTGGACAATCTTCCGCTGGTGCAAGAACGACAGGCCCTCCAGGACCTGCGACGCGACGGCGGCGATCTGGCCCTCGTTCATGATGTTGTTGTCGATGACCTCGGTGAGCGAGCCGCCCTCCATGTACTCCATGGCCACCCACAGCTCCGTCTTGACCAAGTAGCTGGCACCGCGGCACACGCAAGCAAGGGCGGCTGGGACCACACGTGGTCAGCCTCGCCGTGCGAGTTCACTGTACCAAGCGCGG
>Ga0180216_1004453_pt1 | contig 10635 bp, 7 predicted proteins | sample eDN3rd37CBELigMG_FD_128879 | JGI IMG/M metagenome (GOLD analysis project Ga0180216, IMG submission 128879) | Enriched Miracle-Growth compost microbial communities from Emeryville, California, USA - eDNA 3rd pass 37_C BE-Lig MG (version 2)... ...
GGCAACTTTCGGCTGCGACATCATCGTCGATCTCGTCTGCTATCGCCGCCCCGGTCACAACGAGTTCGACGAGCCGCGCTTCACCCAGCCGATGATGTACCGCGCCATCGACGCGCGGCGGCCTGTGAACGAGATCTACGCCGCGCGACTTGCCGACGAGGGGATCGACACGTCTCCGATGGCCGAAGCAGCCCGCGCGATGGAAGAGGAAATCCGCGCTGGCCTCGAAGCCGCGAAATCCTACGCAGTCAATCGAGCCGACTGGTTCGAAGGCGCATGGGCCGGCTTCCATTGCGGAAGCTTGGAAGACATGCTCAGCTCATCCGTCACGGGCCTCCTGTTCGAGGAACTGAAACGGCTCGGTGCGCTCCTGACCGAGGTTCCGGCGGGTTTCGATGTCGACGCCAAGGTTGCACGTTTCCTGAAGGAACGGCGCCAGTCCATCGAAACCGGCGAGGGGATCAATTGGGCGACGGCAGAGGCCCTAGCCTTTGCGTCGTTGTTGGCGGAAGGCACGCCCGTACGGTTCAGCGGGCAGGATGCCGTGCGCGGTGCGTTCACACAGCGGCACCTCGAACTGCACGACCAGATGACCGGCGCGCGCCACATCGTTCTCACGCCTGCCGCGCGGGACGAAGCTCATGTCGAGGTCCACAATACGCCGCTCATCGAGCACGCCGTGCTCTGTTTCGAGTACGGCGTGAGCCTTGCCGATCCGCGCCGGCTTGTGGTGTGGGAGGCGCAGTTCGGCGAATTCCTCAATATCGCGCAGCCGGTATTCGACCAGTGCATCGCGTGCAGCGAGGATCGCTGGCTAAGGTCCACGGGCCTCGTCATCCTTCTCCCGCACGGCCTCGATGGCGGCGGACCGGATCACTCGACGGGGAGGCCAGAGCGACTGCTCGCAGCGTGCGCGGGCGCGAACCTCGTCGTGGCAAACGTTTCGACGCCGGCCAATTTCTTTCATCTACTCCGCCGTCAGATCCATTGGCCGTTCCGAAAGCCGCTCGTCGTGCTGACGCCGAAAGCCTTGCTTCGTCACAAGGCTTGCGTGTCGTCGCTTGCGAAATTTGGGCCGGGCACGGCATTCAGTCCGGTCATTCCCGATGCCAAGGTCAAGCGGCCGAAGCGGGTCGTGCTGTGCACGGGGAAAGTTTATTACGAGCTCTTGCAGGCGCGTGCCGAAAGCAAGCTCGAAAAGCAAGTCGCGCTTGTTCGCATCGAGCAGCTCTGGCCATTTCCCGCGGATGCTCTCGCGGCCACGCTGAAGCCCTATTCCAAAGCCGAGGTTGTTTGGTGCGAGGAGGAGCCTGAGAACATGGGCTATTTCCGCCACCTTGCGCCGCATATCGAGCGAGTGATCGGGCGGCAGATCCGCCGCGCGGGGCGTTCGGCAGCGGCAACACCGGCAGTCGGCGTCAAATCCTGGCTCGCCGCTCAGGCGCGCGCTCTCGTCGCGGACGCGCTGGGTTCGGGCTAGGCTGGTACGCCGTATTATCCCTCAAACGCTTTTCCAGACTCGCTGAGAGGACGTCGAATGAAGGACAAGACGAAGCTCGTTCACATGGCGCGCAATCATGCCGAGGCTGAGACACAAGCCGTCAACCCGCCGGTGATCCGCGCTTCGACGGTCCTTTACCGCGACACCGATGCGCTCAAATCCATCCGCACGCGGCGAGAGGGTAACGAGCGGGTATTCTCCTACGGCGCCCGCGGTACGCCCACCACCTTCGCGCTTGAAGATGCGATCACGGAAATCGAGCAAGGCGCGCGGACCATGCTGTTTCCGACGGGCCTTGCGGCCATCGCGCACGTCTTCCTCTCCGTGCTGAAGCCGGGCGACCACTGTCTCCTCTCCGAGTCGATCTACGGCCCGGCACGGGCGATCGCCACGCGCTACCTGCGGCCCCGCGGCATCGATTGCGAATTCTATCCAGGCGGCCATGAGGAAGTCGCGAAGCGTCTGCGGCCCGAGACGCGACTGGTATATGTCGAGATCCCCGGCTCGATCATCTACGATTTGCAGGATCTGCCAGCCATTGCGGCGCTGCTCAAAGACCGCGAAAATACGCTGCTCGCTGCGGACAATACCTGGGGAGCGCCGGGGCTTTACCGTCCGATTGCGTTGGGCGCGGACATTTCGGTCATCGCAATCACCAAATACATCGCCGGGCATTCGGACCTGGTCATGGGCTCGGTTACGGCGAACGCCCGGACAGCCGACCAGCTTTGCTACGATGCCGGCCTGCTGGGCCAGACCGTGAGCCCGGACGACGCTTACACAGCGCTGCGCGGGTTGCGCACGGCCAGTGCCCGCATCGCCATGCATCACGCGCATGCGATTGAGGTGATCCGCTGGCTCGAAGAGCAGCCTCAAGTCGATCGCGTGCTCTATCCGCCGCTGCCATCGCACCTGGGCCACGAGATCTGGAAGCGCGACTTCACCGGCGCCAATGGCCTGCTTTCGGTCGCGTTCAAACCGCAGATTACGCAGGACGACGTGAACCGCATGGTCGACAGGCTGAAGCTGTTCGGCATCGGCGCGTCGTGGGGCGGCTACGAGAGCCTCGCCATGGTTTACCCGCAGGGCGGGATCCACGGCTGGACCGGCGGCGCGCTCGTCCGCCTGCACATCGGCCTGGAAGACCCATCCGACATCATCGCAGATCTGCAGCAGGCATTTGCGGGGTTACCGGGGTAAGGTGGGGCAATATTGGCATTTTGGTGAACCTACAGGCTCGCCAATGCCATTCGTAACGAGGGGCTAGGAAGGAGGTGGTAGAAGAGGGGAGAGCTGACAATGTTGACGCTAGCGCACCAGACTGATTGCGTGAACCGCCCGTGGAGTGAAGAGCAAGGATTGGATCAGCGGTACAGGGCGACTACGATGATCCAACAGGCGGCAGTCGGCGAAGCTGACTTGCTGGCTGTAGGGGTAGTGCCACGACAGAAGTGTGGTCAAAAAGGAGGATGAAGGGAATTCGGGAAAGCGCTGCCTGCGACGTCCTAGTCTCGAAGAGACACAAGCTTTCTGAAAAGGATTGGAGGAAACGCATGTCCAACGATTCGACGCTCGCACTTTCACGTCGTAGTTTGCTCACCGCCGCGGGTGCTGCCGCAGCCGCCGCCTATACCGGAGCGCTGCACGCGTCGGCGGCGCATGCGAAGGCACCGTTCAGCAAGACGCAGGCGCCCGCCTTCTACCGCTTCAACCACGGCAAGATGCAGATGACCGTGGTCTCCGACGGTCCTCTGCCGCTCGGTGATCCATCCGGTGCCTTCCTCGGCGCCAGCAAGGAAGAACTCAGCCAACTGCTCACTGACAACTTCCTTCCGACCACCAACGCCGTGCTCGATCAGAACGTGCTCGTGGTCAACACTGGCGATCGCCTCCTTTTGATCGATACCGGCATGGGGACCTCAACCATGTTCGGCCCGACGACGGGCAAGCTGATGGCGAACCTCAAGGCGGCCGGCATCGATCCCGCGGATATCGACGGCATTCTGGCAACGCACGCCCACTCCGATCACATCTGGGGGATCATGAATGACAACGGCCAGCCGAACTTTCCCAACGCGCAGATCTATATTTCGCAGGCCGATTTCGACTTCTGGACCGACGAGGCGAAGCTGTCGGTGACCGATCCGGCTTACTTGAAACCGTTCGTGGAAGGGGCGCGCAAACATTTGCTGCCCAACCGGGACAGGATTGTGTTCTTCAAGGATGGCGAGGAGTTCCTCCCCGGCATCACGGCCATATCGGCGCCGGGCCATACGGTCGGCCACACCGTCTTCATGATTACCTCTGAAGGCAAGCCACTCGCCGCCATCGGCGACCTCACGCACCACCAGGTCTTGCTGGTTGAGAAACCTCGGCTCGAGTTCGCCTACGACACCGATTCCAAACAATCGGCCGATACGCGCGTGCGCATTCTCGACATGCTGGCGACGGATCGGATTCCGCTCCTCGCATACCATTTCGCTTGGCCGGGCTATGGCTACGTCTCGAAGCGGGGCGATGGGTTCCGCTATCACCCGTCGCCCTTGCAGTGGGTGCTGTAGGCATGAATGGGGCAGCGGGATATCGGGAAGCCTCCGCAGTCTGACGCTGGGAGTCTTGTTGATCAGAAGAGAGCCTGCCCCGGCTGGCAAACTGGGGCAGGTGCGGAGCAAAAAGGTGTGCGGTCGTTGACCGCCTCGACGTCATCGAGAGAGGAGTCCCATTGCTGCACACCAATGGTCGCGCCGCCGCGGCCGAAATACGAGGATGACTGTCATGCGAATCCGCGCCGCCGTGCTCGAGGAAATGGGGCGGGAGCCGCCGTACGCGACTTCCCGCCCACTCACCATTTCGGAGGTAGATCTGGCGCCTCCCGGCCCCGGTGAGGTCCTGGTCAAGATCGCGGCCGCTGGCCTGTGCCATTCGGATCTGTCGGTGATCGATGGCTCGAGACCGCGTCCCACGCCGATGGCGCTCGGTCACGAGGCCTCGGCTATCGTGGAGGAGACGGGCCCCGGCATCGATGACCTCGTCAAGGGCGACCACGCAGTGCTCGTGTTCGTTCCGAGCTGCGGACATTGCTTACCATGCGCCACTGGGCGGCCAGCGCTGTGCGAGCCGGCGGCGGCGGCCAACGGTGCCGGCACGCTGCTGTCGGGAGCGCGGCGCCTTTCGCGGAATGACACACCGCTTCATCATCACCTGGGCGTGTCGGCCTTTGCCGAGTATGCGACGGTGTCGCGCCGCTCCCTGGTCAAGATAGATAAGGATGTTCCACTCGACCTGGCGGCTCTGTTCGGGTGCGCAGTGCTCACTGGCGTCGGTGCCGTCGCCAACACGGCGAAGGTCGAGCCGGGATCGGCCGTTGCGGTCATCGGCCTCGGCGGCGTTGGCCTCGCCGCACTGCTCGGCGCGATCGCGGTCGGCGCGGAGCGGATCATCGCGGTGGATCTCTCGCCCGACAAGCTGAACCTCGCCAAAACACTCGGTGCCACGGATGTTTTCAATGCCGCGGAGGCTGACGTGGCAGATAACATCCGCGAGGCGACGAAGGGCGGGGTCGACGTCGCCGTGGAGCTGGCAGGCTCCGTTCAGGCGCTGACGCTCGCCTACAACATCACCCGCCGCGGCGGCACGACGGTGACGGCAGGCCTGCCGCCCCCGAGCGCGATGCTGTCGATCCCCGCAGTCAGTCTGGTAGCAGAGGAGCGCACGATTAAGGGGAGCTACATCGGCACCTCCGTGCCGTCGCGCGATCTGCCCCGCTACCTCGGGCTGTTCAGGCGCGGTCGTCTGCCCATCGACCGCCTGCTGACACATCGACTGCCGCTTGACGACATCAATGCAGGATTCGACCGGCTCCGCGAAAGTCAGGCCGTACGGCAGATCGTCCAGTTCGAAGCGTAAGGAGACACCCGACCGCCGGCGCCTGCGCGGTCGCTTGCGCAAGCACCGGATTTGGCGAAGCGCTGCGCCTCGTCCTACTGTTCTCGCGTAACCTGCGCCATGTCCGCTGCGGGAGAGAGCTATGTTCCCGCACCGAAGTTTTGCGTCCTCAGGGGCGGAGCCTCAAGTCCCCTCACGCGAAGTCTGTAAGCGCTTGCGGGCAATACCGAGCAACTCCTTGGGAGGAACTCGCGGGAACCCGCAGAACAAGCTGAGAGATCAGATGGTTAGATTGCTTCACTGGCGGAGACGGGGGGATTCGAACCCCCGATACGCCTTTTGGGCGTATAACGGTTTAGCAAACCGCCGCCTTCAGCCACTCGGCCACGTCTCCCTCTTGGCGGACTGGCACTTAGCACGGTAGGCGACCGCAAGCAAACCCGAAAGTGCCTGCAGCGACCAGCGCCTTTGGGACGGTGCTCGCAAAGCGATCCGATAGATGGCTCTGCAAGTCATATCCGCCCTTCTGCCCCTGCAGCCGGCTCTGCGCTGCCTCCATCCAGAAACCAGGCTAGTCTGGCGCGAGACCTTGCCCAGTGCTCGCTGAGGCACTCGTCTGCCGGACGGCCGTAGTAGCTCCACGGGATGTGACGGGTGTTTATGCCGACGAAATGCGCACCGCAGCGGCCGAACTGGTACGTACCCGGGTGGAACGGTGAGCAGATGCTGATATCCGTCGTGGGGATGGTGAGGCATCGAGGCTGGCGGGACAGGGTTGCCACTTGCAGACCCTGCTCATCGAGTTCGGATGACAGGAGGACCGGTCGGCGGTTCAGTGTCTGCTCGAGCGCGCTGGCGTAGTCGAAGCCTGGCGGCAGACCGATAATGCCAGAGTTCCGAGGCTCCTCGAACTCGCCGCCAAATTGGCCGAAGGCACAGTGGACATCTTCCGCCATCACAACCGACCGATCGCTAGTGAGCCACTGCCTCAGTGCATCAGGCAGCGCCCACAGGATGCAATCGTTGTCGAGTGCAAGCTCATGTGTCGTTTGGTCGAGGCGAACTGGCGCAAACTTCCAGGCGACTCCCTCGGCCATGCCCTCACCCAATTGCCGGCCAATGAAGCCAGGGAGATCATCCCTGGAGACTGCGCACCAATCGACCCTCTGCGGCAGGGGGCCGACCCTGGAAGCCGCCTCGTCGGCCGCAATCGAGTTCACGCAGACAGTATAGGCGGCAGAGTTCCCGAAAATCTGTCCGGCGCCGAGCAGCGACAGCCGTAAAGCCTGGAAGCCCCGTCGATGGACATCTCCGATCGTCCAGCGGACGGTCAGCTTTGGGAGCGGGCACACAACGATCCGCTACTCGATTGTTGCGATTGATGCCATCGCTACGCGGCGAATCAGGAAACTCTGCCGAAGCCAACAGTAGCTCTTATTCCCCGTCTTTTGATTTGCTGCCCTGTTCCTTCTTCTTCGTATGATGATGGATTTCGCCTTTTTCGTCTTTGTACTCACGCTCTTTCAGCGACTCACTCTCGGTCGTTTTCTTGGTTCTTTTCGGCATTGTGGTCTCCTCAATTGAGTGGTGACCGTAAACATCACTGTCGACATTTCGTTCCTGGAGATTCGTCGCTTTCTGGAATGGGGGTCAACCTGCGTTGTCAGCCCCATCTTCTGTGTTCTTGCTAAAACAAAAAAAGAAAGGCGGCTGCCGGTGGCAGCCGCCGAGAGGCTGAGCAAAATTCGTCCCGCACCGGGACCTATGGGAGATCCGGTCAGTCGACGTTCGTATGCTTGTACTTCTCCAGGAGCCGCTTCGGCTTTTTCAGCGCGTCGCGACGGAATGGATCGCCGAGCTCCTGCGTAACCATCATTTCGATCACGGTCGTCTTGCCGTGCTTCATCTGGGCATCGACAGCCTTCTCGAGCGCCTCGCCGACGTCGCCAAGGTTGCTCACGGTGACAGCTTCCGCGCCGAGCGACCGGGCCACGTCCGCCCAGCAGGGATTGTCCAGGTTCACGCCTTCGAAGCGGCGATTGTAGAAATCGACTTGGTTCTTCTTCTCCGCGCCCCACTGCTTGTTATGGAAGACGACCGCGGTGACGGGAATATTCTCGCGCACGCAGGTGAGGATCTCGCCGAAGCTCATGCCCCAGGCGCCGTCGCCGACATAGGCGATGGCCGGGCGGTCCGGTGAGGCGACCTTGGCGCCGATGATGGTTGGCAACGCGTAGCCGCAGTTACCGAAGCTCATGGCCGCGAACATGCTCGGCGCCTGATTGAAGCGCAGATAGCTGTTCGAGACCGAGCAGATGTTGCCGATGTCAGTCGAGACCATGGCGCTCGTCGGCATGGCCTTCTCGAGCTCGCGCAGCATCTGGCGCGGATGCATGTTCGGCGAGTTCTTCGAGACCTCGAGGCTCCAGGGATCGCGCTCGTGCGTCCACTCCGAAAGCTCGGCCTCCCAGGCGTCCTTCTCCGCCTTGATCTTCTGCAGCCGCTCGGAAGCGTTCTTGCGGGCGAGGGGATCGCGGTTCGCAAGCCGATGATGAAGTGCGCGGGCGGCCGCTTTCGCATCGCCGACGATGCCCACCGAGATCTGCTTCACGAGACCCAGCATGCGGTGGTCGGTGTCCACCTGGATGATCTTCGCGTTCTTCGGCCAGTAGTCGAGCCCGTGCTGCGGGAGGGTGCCGAACGGCCCGAGCCGGGTGCCGAGGGCCAGAACCACGTCGGCCTCGGCGATGATCTTCATGCCGGCCTTGGAGCCCTGATAGCCGAGCGGGCCGCACCACAGCGGGTGGTCGGCCGGGAAGCTGTCGTTGTGCAGATAGCTGTTGACCACCGGCATCTGCAGGTATTCTGCCAGCGCCTTGGCCTCGTCTATCCCGCCGGAGAAGATGACGCCGCCGCCCGCGACCATCACCGGGAACTTGGCGCTCGCGAGCAGCTCGGCCGCCTCGTCCAGGGCCTCGTCGGCACCGGGGCCGCGGGCGATTTTCTTCGGTACCGGGATCTCGTAGTCGGCCTCGCCATAGAAGATGTCGCGCGGGATATTGAGCTGCGTCGGGCCGCGCTCGCTCATCGCCATGTCGAAGCAGCGCGCCGTCAGCTCCGCCATGCGGTCCTGGCGCGAGACATGGGCCTGATACTTGGTGATCTTTGAGAAGATCGGCAGCTGCTCGGTCTCCTGGAAGCCGCCGAGCCCGATCGTGTTGGAGCCCGTCTCTGGCGTGATCACGACGACCGGCGAGTGGGCCCAGTAGGCCGCTGCCGTGGAGGTAACGAAGTTCGTGACGCCCGGGCCGTTCTGCGCGATGCAGACGCCGTGGCGGCCCGAAGCGCGGCTGTAGCCGTCCGCCATGTGACCGGCACCCTGCTCGTGAACCGTCGGGATGAAACGAATGCCGGCCGTCGGGAAGAGATCGAGAGCGTCCATGAACGCCGAGCCGACGATGCCGAACACGTCGGTGACGCCATGGGCGACGAGAGTTTCAACAAACGCTTCGCTCGGGGTCATCCTCGTCATGAGCGTATCCTCGAAACGCGCCGCTGACAGCGGCAGATCCTTGCCGTCTCAGAAAGCAAGACGTCTTGTCTCAATCAGTGGCACGCGAGTGCTCGGCGTGTCAATCGCAGACTAGAAGCTGGGTGCCACCGGCTTGCTCGCCCGCGCGAAGGCACGGGACCTCGTGGATGCGGCATCATCGCCTCCTGTCCATGCCTCTGCCATGACAGTCGCAGCCTCCCTGAGCCGAGGCACGAAGCCGATGGCTCTATCCAGGTCCAGGCGCGGCGCCGGACCATGCACCGCAAGAGCTGCCAGCACCCGGCCGTGCCGGTCGGCTACGGGGACGGCAACGCCGATGATGCCGACCGTGAACTCCTGGTTATTGACGGCATAGCCGCGCTCCCGCACCTGGGCGAGATCGGCTTCGAGATCGGACACGCGCGTAATCGAAGTGCTGGTGTATGCCTTGAGCGAGATGTTGCGGAAGAGCTTTGCACGCACCGTTTCATCCAGGTGGGCGAGCATCACCTTGCCGCCAGAGGTGCAGTGGGCAGGTACCCTGCTGCCTGCCTGCAGATGCACGCGTAGCGACCAGTGGCACTCAATGCGTTCAAGGTAGAGGAAGTCCAGCCCATCGAGGACGCCGACGTTGCAGGTCTCCTCGATGTCATCGACGAGCTGCTGCAGGACGGCGCGGATCGGGGCCGACTGGTTATGGGTCTGCAGCGCATTGAGCGCGAGCGTCGACAGACGGGGTCCAACAGAGAAACGATCCCGTTGCGGATCGCGAACGATGAGGCCCGCTTCCTCGAGCTGAACGAGAATGCGGTGAACGGTCTGCCGGGGCAGTGCCAGCCGCGCGCTCAGGTCGGGAAGGCCGATCGGCTGTGACTGGGCCGTAATGGCCTCGAGCACCGCGAGAGCCTTGTTGAGCGCTGACCCGCGTTCTCCGGACTCACGCATGCCTCACCCTGGCCTCCCTATTCACTGTGCAACCAGGGATGCACCCGGTTCGATCGAGCATCACAGTTAGCCGATGTTCCATGGCGTGCAAATTCGACTATTCGAGAACTTCACGCATTCGTGCTGTCTCCCCTAGGGGTAACTGACCAACCGGGAGTTGACCAGCCTCGTCCTGATCTCCAGAATGAGACAACATATCCCGATTATCTAGAATTCAGGCGAGGAAGACAATGCAGGATGCGCCCACAAAGACCATGGGGGGCGGCGGTTCGCCGGGACCTGCAGAGCACGTTCCCATTTGTATCGCTCGGGCGCGCGCGGCCATGGCCATCTACGCCCGCGAGATCGAGCAGGGCGGCCAGGCGCGCATCGACGAGGCGGTGACCGCGCTGGCGTGGTCCCTCTACAAGCCCGAGAACGCACGCCGCATGGCCGAGATCGCGGTCGAGGTGACGGGCATCGGCGAGGTCGAGAGCAAGGTCATCAAGAACCAGCGCAAGACGTTCGGCACGCTGCGCGATCTGCTCAGGGTCAAGTCGACCGGCATCATCGAGGAGATCCCCGAGAAGGGCATCGTCAAGTATGCCAAGCCGGTCGGTGTCGTGGCTGCGATCACGCCATCGACGAACCCATCGGCCACGCCGGTGAACAAAGCGATGATGGCGCTCAAGGGTGGCAACGCCATCATCATTGCGCCACCGCCGACGGCATGGGGGGCATCGAAGCCGACCGTCGATCTGATGCGGGCGGAGCTGAAGAAGATCGGCCTGCC
>Ga0180216_1004454_pt1 | contig 10633 bp, 5 predicted proteins | sample eDN3rd37CBELigMG_FD_128879 | JGI IMG/M metagenome (GOLD analysis project Ga0180216, IMG submission 128879) | Enriched Miracle-Growth compost microbial communities from Emeryville, California, USA - eDNA 3rd pass 37_C BE-Lig MG (version 2)... ...
ATTCCGTGCGTCTGTCATTGATATATCCACTCATACTTTAACGGTTCAAGTGGTTGGTGACACTGAGAAAATCGATGCGATGATCGAGCTGCTAAAACCGTACGGGATTCGTGAGATTTCACGTACAGGGGTTACAGCCCTGAACCGCGGCAATCAAAAGTAATATTGAAGAGGAAGTTCAAATATCCGACTTTGATGACGACGTGTTCGTTGTAGCGGAGTCAATTTCTATAAAAGCGACCTCCTGACGAAGGAAGGTTCGAGCGTTAGAGAAATTGACGAAGCGCTGAAGTACTATATTAAACTCTAGTGAAAACTGGTAGAATGAAACTAATGCCTTTTGAACGGGGATGTAAGAGGGAGACGGCTCTCTTTCTTACATACCCGTTCAAAAGGGTCAACTTAAAGGAGGCAATTATAGAATGGCAGTTACATTGTATTATGAAAAAGACGCTAATTTCAGCGTACTAGATGGAAAAACAATTGCGGTTATCGGTTATGGTAGCCAAGGTCATGCTCAAGCTCAAAACCTTCGCGACAGCGGTGCGAAAGTTATTATCGGACTTCGTCCTGGTAAATCTGCTGATGTGGCTAAAAAAGACGGCTTTGAAGTTCTAACTGTAGCTGAAGCTACTAAAATTGCTGACATCGTTCAGATCCTTCTTCCAGACGAAACACAAGCACGTGTTTATAAAGAAGAAATCGAACCAAACCTTAAAGACGGCGCAGCTCTTATGTTCTCTCATGGCTTCAACGTTCACTTTGGACAAATTAAGCCATCTGCAGACAAAGACGTATTCCTAGTTGCTCCTAAATCTCCAGGTCACATGGTTCGTCGCACATATGAAGAAGGCTTTGGTGTTCCAGGTCTAATCGCAATCTACCAAGATGCTACTGGTAAAGCTAAAGAGCTTGGTCTTGCTTATGCAAAAGGTATCGGCTGTACTCGTGCGGGCGTTATCGAAACAACATTCAAAGAAGAAACAGAAACTGACCTATTCGGTGAGCAAGCTGTTCTTTGCGGTGGTGCAACTGCACTAGTTAAAGCTGGTTTTGAAACACTAGTAGAAGCTGGTTATGCTCCAGAAATGGCATACTTCGAATGTCTACATGAGCTTAAGCTTATCGTTGACTTGATGTATGAAGGTGGACTAGCTACTATGCGTGATTCCATCTCCAACACAGCTGAGTACGGTGACTATGTAACTGGTCCTCGTATCGTTACTGACGAAACGAAGAAAGAAATGAAACGCGTTCTTGAAGATATTCAAGCTGGTCGTTTCGCTCGTGACTTCATCCTTGAAAACCAATCTGGTTTTGCAATGATGAACGCGACTCGTCGTAATGAAGCTGCTCATCCAATCGAAGAGACAGGTAAACAATTACGCGAATTGATGCACTGGATCAAAAAATAATCAATTTCATTGATTATGGTATAGCATGAACCAAGACGCCCAGCAGATTGTGCAGATGCACAGACTGCTGGGCGTTTATTAATTGTAGCCTGCTATTAACGAAGGCCTGTAGACGCTTTATAGTTGATACCTATAATGTCAATAGCTTTTATATCTTAGTCAAGCCTAGCAGTTTCGAGTTATAATAGGGTTAAATAATATCGTAAGTTGCATTGCCGATGAGCATGAAGGTGATGAACTAATAAAGATGAGGAGTGTCATACATGTCTGAAGTAAAAAAAATTGCTGTTCTTGGCGGAGACGGCATTGGTCCTGAGGTTGTAGGAGAAGCACTTAAAGTTTTGAAAAAAACAGAAGAGCTATTTGGATATAAATTTGAAACGGAACAAGCTCTATTTGGTGGAATCGCGATTGATGAAAAAGGAACTCCACTTCCACAGGAAACATTGGATCTTTGTCTTGCATCAGATGCTGTACTACTAGGTGCAGTTGGCGGTCCGAAATGGGACAGCAATCCAGCAGCACTTCGTCCCGAAACAGGACTGCTAGGTATTCGTAAAGCGCTAGGCTTGTTCTCTAACATTCGTCCTGCTAACGTATTTGATTGCTTGAAGGATGCTTCTACGCTTAAGCCAGAAGTGCTAGAAGGTACGGACCTTATCGTTGTTCGTGAATTGACAGGTGGGATCTACTTCGGAGAAAAATCCCGTCGTGATACAGAGAACGGTCAAGAAGCGATCGATACTTGCGTTTACAACGAAAAAGAAGTTGAACGTATCGTTCGTCAAGCATTTGATATTGCGATGACTCGCAGCAAACGTCTTGCTTCTGTAGATAAAGCAAACGTTCTTGAAACATCTCGCTTATGGAGAGAAGTTGTTATTCGTGTAGCTGCTGAGTATCCTGAGGTTGAGCTAGAGCACGTGCTTGTTGATAACTGTGCGATGCAATTGCTTCGTCGTCCTTCAAGCTTTGATGTTATCGTTACTGAGAACATGTTTGGTGACATTCTATCTGATGAAGCTGCGATGCTTACAGGCTCTATCGGTATGCTATCCTCTGCTTCTCTAGGTGAAGGAAGCTTTGGTCTATACGAGCCAGTTCACGGCTCTGCACCTGACATTGCAGGTCAAGGCATCTCTAATCCAATTGCAACGATTCTTTCCGTAGCATTGATGTTCCGTTTAACTTTCGGTTACCACGATGCAGCGCAATCCATCGAAGATGCAGTGAAAGAAGTTCTTGATGCAGGTCATCGTACTGGAGATATCGCAGTCGATAAGAGCAAAGCTGTCGGCACAACAGCTATGGGTGATCTAATCATTGCGGCAATGAAAAAATAATAAATGATTATGAAGAGCATCACGGTCATATAACCGTGGTGCTTTTTTATATTAATAGGCTAACGATCAGCTTCGATGAAGCATTACAATCTACAAATATAGCGTACTGGCATGAAGCATTTGATCTGAAGTCAGTCAGCTCAAAGTACAAATGCTCGAGCATAAATTGCTATGATTCCATTTATAAATGATAATATAAGTTTGTGTTAATCTACATATATTAATGATGATGTTTTCATCCGTTATTCGTGTCAAATTGCCTTATTGAACGAGAAAGCTTACAATAAACAGTGTCGCAGATTGCGAGTAATTGGTAATAAACTGCAGGAGGGATAATGTTGACTACATATAAATATGAAGAAATAGCTCCAGAAGCTGAAGGACTAATTGTACCGGTAACAGCTTCAGAATTGGAAGCACTTAAGGAAGGCCAACCATTCATACAGCCTGCAATCGATAAACAGCTGCAGCAAATGCTTAGCAGTGGAATTTTGAAAGCAAAGACTGGTAATACCGCAGCTGTAGCAACACTAGGCTTGCTTCCGCAGCAGATGGTCGTGATCACAGTGATCGATGAAGCAGCTACTGAGCTGCGCGAAGCATTTGCTCAGGCTGCTGGGAAAGTAAAAAGCAACAAGCTGAATACGCTCGCCATCGATATTAGCTCAGCTGCTGTTTCTGGTGTTTTACAGCAAGCCGGCATTGAACGCGCAGTAAAATGTATGCTAGAAGGGCTTAAGCTGACGCTTATTGGTCGACAAGTATTGAAAAAACAAGAGCAATCTTTGTTTGAAGTTCAACAAATTAGCTTTGTACTAAATGATGAACAGCTTGGACACAAATCGATCATTGAAGCTGCTGTTCAGGAAGCAGAATATATGACGGAAAGTGTAAAGCTTGCACGAGATTTAACAAACATGTCTGGCAATGAACTTACGCCTGAACGACTCGCTTTTTATGCAGAGGAAGTTGCGCAAAAGCTTGAACTCGATATTGAGGTGCTTGATGAATGGAGCTGCGCGGAAGAACAAATGGGTGGACTTCTTGGAGTTGGGCAGGGAAGCGTCAATCCACCTCGCATGATTGTCATTCATTATGAGGGAAATCCGGAATCCGAAGAAAAGTGGGGAATTGTTGGTAAAGGAATTACATTTGATACGGGCGGTATTTCCCTGAAGCCCGCAGCAGGCATGGAAGACATGATCTCGGATATGGGGGGAGCCGCAGCAGTGCTGGGTGCCATTCATGCGATTGCCTCGATGAAGGTGAAAGCAAACGTGCTGGCTGTCATTCCGACTGCAGAAAACATGCCTTCAGACAGAGCGCTTAAGCCAGGCGATGTCATTCGAACGATGAGCGGTCATACGGTAGAGGTTGTGAATACCGATGCAGAAGGCAGACTTGTGCTAGCAGATGGAATCACGACAGCCATTAAGCGAGGGGCAACAAAGCTTGTTGACGTGGCTACCCTGACAGGGGCAGTGCTCGTCGCGCTTGGCACTGAAGCGACAGGTGCGGTAACGAACGACAAGTCACTGATGGAAAAAGTGATCGCTGCATCCGAAAAGAGCGGAGAACGGATATGGCAGCTTCCTGCATATGCTGAATATAAGAAGCTAATCGAAAGTGACGTTGCTGATTTGAAAAACAGCGGGGGACGCCATGCCGGCTCCATTACAGCAGGATTGTTCATTGGTCATTTTGTCGAAGAAAAGCCATGGGTACATTTGGACATTGCGGGAACAGCTTATGTGAATAAAGCAAGACGCTGGGAGCCAAAAGGTGCAACTGGCGTGATGGTTAGAACATTATATGAACTAATTGCTGAAAAAGATAGATAGAACCTAAATAGGCTCGATTTTATGAGAATCTATACGCTATTTCGATGAAACCGATGCCAAAAGGGCTATTGAAGCCTTTTCATAATTGTACTAGAATATAGAGAAGTTACGAAGCTGTGACATGGTTTCTAACTTCTCTTTTCCATAATTGTGCGTGGAGCACGGAATTACAATATCAAGATCTAAAAGTATAGAGAGGGTGGAATAAACTGCAATGAGCATCCATGATGAGCGCATTTCTTCTCCTTGGAAGAGCTACTATGGTCCTAACTATGGTTATGTGCAAGAGCAATACGAGCTTTATTTGCAAGACCCGAATCTGGTAGACCCTTCCGTTCGTGAGCTTTTTGTTCGATGGGGCGAGCCTCCTAGCGACATATTAATTGATGAATCCACTGATTCGTCAAACAGTAAGGCGGTAGCGCGTGCTTCCTTAATTAGCAACAACATTCAGATCGACAATAACTTATTACAAAAGGTAGTAGCTGCACACCAATTGATGCTGAATATACGTCGTTACGGGCATCTTGGCGCAGATATTAATCCACTTGACTTGAGTCCAAAAGCTGATACAAAGCTATTGGAGCCTAAAACTTTTGGCTTAACAAAGCAAGATCTTGAAGCAATTCCAGCGTCACTCATTTGGAATAATGCACCATCCAACATAACGAATGGATGGGAAGCGATTTTACGTTTACGTGAAATATACGCTCGTTCCGCAGCCTATGAGTTTACGCATATTCATGATGAGCAAGAGCGTGAATGGCTATTCAAGCAAGCAGAGTCTGGTTCTTTCCCTGCTCCGCTATCCGCTCGTGAAAAAGAAGCTTTGCTAGAACGTTTGCTGCAAGTAGAAATGTTCGAGAACTTTATTCATAAAACGTTTGTAGGTCAGAAAAGATTTTCAATTGAGGGGCTAGACATGCTCGTGCCTGTACTAGATGAAATCGTACGTACAGTCGCGCATGACGGAGCTCAAAATATATTGGTTGGAATGGCGCACCGTGGTCGTCTAAACGTTCTTACTCACGTGTTAGGCAAGCCGTATGAAAAGATTTTCGCAGAATTCCATCATTCTCCTAATAAAGCACTTGAAAGCGCTAAAAACCTAAATTATGGATGGACTGGGGACGTGAAGTACCATATGGGAGCGGATCGTGCTGTCCATGAAGGTGAAACGGTACGAGCTAATATTACGCTTGCCAACAACCCGTCACATTTGGAGTTTGTTAACTCTGTCGTTGAGGGCTATACGCGTGCAGCGCAGGAAGATCGTACAATGCCTGGCTATCCGAAGCAGGATCAGCATGCTGCAGTAACGATCTGTGTTCATGGTGATGCTGCCTTTATCGGAGAAGGTATCGTTGCTGAAACATTGAACTTTAACGGGCTTGACGGATATCGTAATGGCGGTACGCTTCATATTATTGCGAACAACCGTCTTGGATTTACAACGAACAGCCAAGATTCTCGCTCTACACATTATGCGAGTGACCTTGCAAAAGGCTTCGATCTTCCAATTGTGCACGTGAATGCGGATGATCCAGAGGCTTGTCTTGCTGCGGTCAGATTGGCATGTGAATATCGTCTACGGTTCAACAAAGGCTTTGTCATCGATCTTATCGGCTATCGTCGCTATGGTCATAACGAGATGGACGATCCAGAAGGAACACAGCCAGTGATGTATAAGCTTATCCGCAATCATCCAACGGTTAGTACAATTTATGCTAATGAGCTTGTAGAGAACAACACGATGACGAAGGAGCAGGTTGAAGGCTTGCGCAACAAAACTGCTGAAGTATTGCAGCAGGCTTATGCTTCCATGAAGGCAAAGGAAGGCAAAAAAGAAAAACGCGAAAAAATAGAGGGCGTTATCGTTCCAGAGGATGTTAAAACATCTGTACCGCTTGAGCAGCTTCGCGAAATTAACTTGGAGATGCTTAACCGTCCAGAAGGGTTCACAGAGTATACTAAGCTTCAGCGCATCCTACAGCGTAGAGCAGTGAGCCTGAACGATGGTGAAAAAGTTGACTGGGCGCATGCGGAGGCGTTGGCATTTGCTACGATCTTGGCCGATGGTACACCAATTCGAATGACTGGACAGGATTCTGAGCGTGGAACGTTCTCACATCGTCATATCGTTCTCAATGATAATAGAACCGGGCAGAAGTTCTCGCCGTTGCATTATATACCACAGGCAAAGGCATCATTTGCTATCCATAACTCGCCATTGTCTGAAACTGCAGTGCTAGGCTTTGAATATGGCTACAATGTATTCGCTCCAGAAACATTTGTAATCTGGGAAGCACAATATGGTGACTTTGCTAACGTTGCTCAAGTTATCTTTGATCAATTTATTAGTGCAGGTCGCGCGAAATGGTCACAGAAATCAGGGATTACTATATTGCTGCCACATGGCTACGAAGGTCAAGGACCAGAGCATTCAAGTGCTCGTCTTGAACGCTTCCTACAACTGTCGGCAGACAATAACTGGACGGTAGCCAATTTAACGAGTGCAGCACAATACTTCCACTTGCTGCGTAAACAAGCGAAAATGCTTGGCAGCGACAATGTTCGTCCATTAGTGCTTATGGCACCAAAAAGCTTGATTCGTAACCCTAGAGTTGCTTCTCACGGCACAGAGTTTAGCGAAGGCTCATTTAAGCCGGTACTGCCTCAGTTCAGCTTAACGGAGACTAAGGCTCAGCGTGAAAGAGTGAAGCGTATAGTGTTCGGAACGGGTAAGGTAATGGTAGATCTGGAGGAAGCAATGTCATCCGCTGCTCCGTCTGAATACGACTGGCTGCGTTTAGCACGTATCGAGCAGTTGTATCCATTCCCACAAGCTGAGGTAGAACGGATTGTGAAGCTGTTCCCTGGCGTTGAAGAAATCATTTGGGTTCAAGAGGAACCGAAAAATATGGGCTCCTGGTGGTACATGCAGTCGAAGCTTCTCGCAGTAGCTCCGAAAAACGTCAGCGTAGGCTACATCGGACGTCAAGAGCGTGCAAGTACGGCAAGCGGTCATCAAGAGGTTCATGTCAGAGAGCAGCAAGAAATTATTACAACGACGTTGAATGGTCAGCCATTTGAATCGAATATTGTTAGGGGGTAGCAGCACATGGCAGATATTATTGTACCAGAATTGGGAGAATCGATTTCTGAAGGAACGATTACAAAATGGTTTGTTAAAGTTGGAGATACGGTAAATCAAGGTGATGTACTACTGGAGCTGGAAACAGATAAGGTAAACATTGAAATTAGTGCTGAATCAAGCGGTGTCATCGGTTCTGTTAATAAAGGCGATGGCGAGGTTGTATTGGTAGGCGAAGTGATTGGTTCTATCGGTGAAGGTGCTGGATCAACGGCTCCTGCAGCTGCTGAGCCACAAGCAGCTCCACAACAAGCTGCACCAGCGCCTGCTGCTGAACCAGTAGCGGTAGCAGCTGCAGCACCAGCACCGCAAGTTCAAGCGGCAGAGAGCAGTTCTTCTTCTGCTGTAACTGCTTCACCAGCAGCTCGTAAGCTGGCTCGTGAGCAAGGCATTGATCTTAATCAAGTACAAAGCAAGGATGCAATTGGTCGCATCTATCCAGATAATGTACGTACACATAATCAGCCTCAATCCACTGCGCCTGCGCCTAAGCCAGCGACTGCAGCTCCTGCTGCTGCTGTTTCTGCAGAGGGCAAGCCAGTAGATCGTAAGCGTATGTCTCGTCGCAGAGCAACAATCGCGAAGCGTCTTGTGGAAGCACAACGTACAGCAGCTATGCTAACTACGTTCAATGAAGTGGATATGACTGCAATTCTTGATTTGCGCAAACGCCGTAAAGAAAATTTCTTTGCGAAGAATGAAGTGAATCTAGGCTTTATGTCTTTCTTTACAAAAGCGGTGGTAGGAGCATTAAAGCAATTCCCACTACTTAATGCAGAGATCGACGGAGAAGATATCGTAATTAAAAAATTCTATGATATCGGTATTGCCGTTGCAGCAAAGGAAGGATTAGTCGTTCCCGTTGTTCGCGATGCAGATCGCCTAGGCTTTGCTGAGATCGAGCGTAATATAGCTGAGCTAGCTAAAAAAGCTCGTGCCAATACGCTAACACTTGATGAGCTACAAGGTGGTAGCTTCACGATTACTAACGGTGGGGTATTCGGTTCATTGCTTTCAACTCCAATCTTGAACACACCGCAGGTTGGTATATTGGGAATGCACAAAATTCAACTTCGTCCTGTGGCGATAGATGAAGAACGTATGGAAAACCGTCCGATGATGTACATTGCACTATCCTATGATCATCGTATTGTTGATGGAAGCGAGGCTGTTCGTTTCCTAGCAACGGTGAAGGAACTGTTAGAAGATCCTGAGCAATTATTGCTGCAAGGATAGTTGCTACCAAAAAAAACCTCTCGAATTTCTACAATTTGAGAGGTTTTTTCTAATTTGTGGCAAATATATATAGTGTGATAGGTTTGAAGGAGGCTGAAATGATGGAAATCTCGAATCATGCAGTAGATATGAATAGAAATGCTTCTATGAATCGAGCAGCAGGTCGTCAGTATCCATACTCCTACAATCAATCGAGCAGCTATATGAAATTTGAAGCATTAATAAAGGAACAATCAAATTTTTATTCTGTTCTGATGGATCATGTAGTTGCAGGTGTGTTTGTCGTTTATAACAACACGTTTATTTATGTGAATTCTTATTTTGCACAGCTGCTAGGGTATGCTGTAGAGGAAATCGTTGGGCAGAAGGTTGATCGCTTTATTGAAGAGGAAGATTGGCTGCTGCCTCAGTCGTTCGAAGGCATACTGGATAGTGAGATTACGAAACGCCAAATCTTTCGATGGAATGGTAAGCATAAAAATTCGTCTATCGTTTACTTTGAAGGTAAAAGCACAACGATTAAACATGACGGCATTATATATTACTTATCTACCGTCCAAGATGTTACGATAAAGTATGAAAAAGAACGTGAGCTTATTCGCAATGCCAAAATGTATCAACGAATGCTGATGACCATTCCTGAACCGATCTTTATTACTGTTGATCATTCCATTGTGTTCGCAAATCGTCATGGTCTAGATCTATTAGGGAAGCGTCATGTCAGTGGCTTAACCGAACAATCCTTTCTTGACTATTTTGATGTAAAGGATCGTGAAGATGTTGCTCTCGATTTTCAAAGTGCACTGCTGCTGGAGGAAGCGACACCCTTCCGTCAGCAGCAGATGAAAATAAGTGATCGCGTTATTGAGGTTGAGCACTCGAGCGTTAAAATCGAAAATTATATAGGTCGCACAGCAATCCTTACTGTATTACGAGATTTGACGGAGCGCAGACAGGATGAGGAGCGTCTTGTTCGATCAGAAAAGCTGTCCGTGATCGGTCAGCTTGCTGCTGGAGTTGCTCATGAGATTCGTAATCCGCTTACTGCTCTAAAAGGCTTCACACAGCTGCTGCGCAACAAATACACCGAGCATAGCTATTATTTCGATATTATGGGCACAGAAATTGATCGAATTAATTTGATTGTTAATGAGTTTATGACACTAGCTAAGCCACATTACAGCTCTTTCCAATTTAATGATATCGTCCACATTGTGCAAAGTGTATTATCGATTCTTGAGACACAAGCAGCGTTGTATGGAGTTGAGCTAGATTTCCAAGCGCAGCAAGATTTACCTAACGTGCATTGCAATGAAAACCAACTAAAGCAGGTATTCATCAATGTCATTAAAAATGCGATTGAAGCGATGCAGGACGGCGGACGTGTCATCATTACGATTCGCTTTGAGCCATTGGAGCAAATGCTTCATGTGAAAATTAAAGATCATGGCATAGGTATGCCTGATGACGTGCAAAAACGGATCGGCGAGCCATTTCTGACGACAAAGGAAAAGGGCACTGGGCTTGGATTGATGGTTAGCTCACGTATTATTGAGGAGCACAAAGGTACGATGCTTATAACGAGCAAGGCAGGGGAAGGTACATTAATTGATATACAACTGCCGATTCACATGGAGAATATAG
>Ga0180216_1004455_pt1 | contig 10629 bp, 13 predicted proteins | sample eDN3rd37CBELigMG_FD_128879 | JGI IMG/M metagenome (GOLD analysis project Ga0180216, IMG submission 128879) | Enriched Miracle-Growth compost microbial communities from Emeryville, California, USA - eDNA 3rd pass 37_C BE-Lig MG (version 2)... ...
AACATTCTTAACAGCCAACGGTAGATACTACTCTGGCGGTTATACATTGCAAGATGTGAACAAGAAATATGCTAGTGATCAAGAATGGGCAGAGAAGATCGCTAAGACTATGGATAAGTTCAATAAGACCATCATGCAAAAACAAGACACAAACTACCATGAAGAAAAATACGTGATAGGAGAGGACCAAAATGGAGAACCGATATATTCAAAGACATTTAAAGCAGCTGTGGAATAAGAAGGTTACGCCGATTGTCATCTCTGTCCTGTTCGTTGCAATGATTGGATCTATTGCTTACCTGTCAACGGTTATTACAGACCTTACGGCAGACAACGAGAACTTATCAACTGAACTTGATAAGACTCGTCCGTATATCCAACTCAGCAAAGATCAAGCTGCTTACATCAAAGAGCTAGAAGAGAAAGTTCATACCTTGGAAGATTCCACGGCAGAGCTAGAAACAAACCTGTCTAACCTAGAATCAGAGCTCTCGACTCTTGAGTCAAACCTAAATGTTCTAGGCGACATTAAAGACAAAACAAAATAGTATGTACAGTAACGGCATGAGGAGCTAAAAACGCTGTGTCGCTCTCAACTATTTCTTTTTAGCGTGGAGAAATACGACAGAACGGACGGCTCTTCGTGCCGTTTCTATGCGAAGGAGGAGACAGCATGTTAATTGACATGCCCGTAGCTTTTGAAGACTTTCAAAAAGGCACAAGTTCGCTATTAGACTTCTATGCCAAATTAGGATGGGACTCCGAGAAACAACTCATTGACCCTCGTAAGATTGTGCTTAACTCAGAAGATGCAAATGAAGCCATGACGTACCTTATGTCGTCCGGTGAAACTGCAGAAGAGCAAGCACAACTTGGTCTGTTCTGGATGAATCAAGGACCGTCTCATTCTCCTGATATGCCTAAAGGCAAAGTAAGGCTTGAAGCGGGTTGGGTAGAAGATGAAACAAAATGACCTTAAGTCGAAATCTCAAGCGTCAAGCTGATAAGACGTATACAGGTTATGATTACACTTACGATGGTGCTTATTTGCCTCGTGTAAAAGGACAAGACAAAAAACGCAGACAGCGAGATATGAGGCGGTATCTAAAAAGAATCACTGATGCAGAAATTAGAGGTTCGATTGAGTAGTCATAGACTAATCATGAGGGGGATAAATGTTATGAGTCAAATTATACAGATAAATGACGTCAATCTAGCTGTTAAAGAATACAACTCAGAGCGTATCATTACGCTAAAAGAGATGGACCGTCTTCACCAACGCAAAGCGGGATCAGCAAAAAAGAACTTTCTGAACAACCGTGAAAAATTCATTGAAGGTGAAGACTACTACATGATCTCTCTTCGAGAATTCAGAGAATTATTTTCCTCGAATGAGGATGAACCGCACCGCGGCAACCCAGATTTAAATGTGGTCTTATTAACCGAAATGGGATACTTAATGCTTGTTAAAACATTCTCAGACACATTAGCCTGGCAAGTACAGCGAGCATTGGTTAACAGCTACTTCCGTTTCAAACAAGTAGCTCAAATGCCTGACATGCCGGCAGTCAATGAATTCGATATCTTACATAAGATGATCGACATGCTCGAAGAATCTCGTGCAAGAGAGGATCAGCTGCACCAAGCATTGGAAACTGTGAATGACAAAGTTCACAATCTAGAATTGCGATTGCTTGATAACAATGCATTAAACCAAGAACTGATTACACAAGAACTCATGAAGGCAAGTGATGTTGCACATCAACTGAAACTTTATTCTGTCAATGGCCTGCCACATAATCGAATCGTCGGAGCAATTGCTCGTAAGTTAGGATTCAAGATCAACGTCAAGAACTACTACGAAGATGATTACATTGTGGTGATGAAAGAAGGAGAAGACGAAACTCGTTTAACATGGCAAATCTACTACAAACCAGCTGGCGTGGATCGTATCATTGAATGGTTTAATAGCAATAAAGAAGACATCTATTATGAAGACTACTACCAGAAAAATTCGAAGAACGGCAAAGCCGGAGACTTGAGAGAGGTGGGCTATCGAGTCGGAGGTGTTAACTGGGCCGTTCGTGCTATTTAAACATTCCGCTGTTCGCCACGCCTAATACACTAGAGAGAGAAAGGCGTGTATTATGAATCTTTTAATATCGAACAAAGGAAACAAGAACTACACGACACATAACACAGAAAAGTACTTTATGGGAGAAGAATATCTGAAATATCGCATTGCTTTATTGGATCGATATATTCCGTATTTATGGAAAATCCTGAACAAGCAAATGGATATGCCGGCTATTTTTATTTATCAGTCAAATAGTTGTTGCAAAGCTTGTCAAGGTAGTGGTAAAGTAAACAATGTACCTTGCACAGTTTGTAAAAGCAGTGGTAAAATACCATTATCAACTAAGCAACAATACAACAATATTTTCAAGAAATTTGTGAGGGCCAAAAAGGACAAAGAATACTTTGAACAAGCCTTACGAGATAGGCAATTCGAAGCCTATCAAGAGCTCGAAGAAGCGAAAGAGGCCAGGCCAAACAAAAAGGATTGGGTTTGCCTTAAATGTGCTCGTAATTTCGACGGAACAAAAGGCACAGAAGTTGATACTTGTTTCGGTTGCGTGAACTATAAATCAGGTGACGCACAAGGCAAAGAGATGTTTGTTCCAGTCAGTAAGACGGCAGCTAAATGGTATAAAGAAAAAGGCCACAAGCTAAATTTCAACTACCAAGACAAGCTGCACTGACTTATTACAAACCGGAAAATATTGTTTCGAAATGTAAATCACTATAAGAGCTGGATATAAAAATTTTTCGGCGTAATATAGATTATACCAGCCTGTTCCTATTAGAAGACTTAATCAAAAAACGAGGTGACAACATGACTTCATATCTAGTAACTGTATCGTTCGGTCACAAAGTTGAATTGAAATTCTATGCAACTAAAGACTACCTGGATAAGTTCAGGAAGAAAATCAAGAAGGACGAGAAATTCGAAATGAAATTCTCAGACGAAGTCCTTGTAACGATTAATCCCGACTTTATCCAAGCTGTGCTGACCGTTAAGTCTGAAGATCAACCAAGTCCAGAGTTGAAAAAGACAGGAATGGAATTTATCGAAATGCACACAAGCTAGCACCAAGATGCCTGTCTATCTGACTGGCAGAAATGGTCGCGGCATAAAAGGATAAAGTCTACAGAAGAGCCGTTCATTGTAACGGCCTATTTTATCGCCCAGATACTGTAGAAGACTGCACTCTCAAGAAGAAAGGCATATGCCTTAAGAAATCATAATATTGATTCGATTTGAGAGAGGGGTTAGTTCTTTATGTCAGTAGACAATCTGTCAGGATTAGCAGAACACAACGAAGAGATCGTACAAGATGTGCTTCAAATCGTTGAAGATGCTAGTCAAATTTACAAATTGCCAGTTGAAGAATTAAAAGCAAAAATCAAAGCTGCAGGTGCAGATAAAGCGAATGAACAAGGTATGTTCTATGCTTTGAACTCTGTCGATATGGGAGCTCCTAAATGGACTTACGTAGCGGCTCGTTTCTATCTTAACCAGCTGTATACACAAGCTAGTGAAAACCGAGCATACAGTCGCTCTTTGAAGTATGGCAGCCTATATAAATTGATCCAAAAGCTGACAGAAGAAAATGTTTATTCTTCTAAGCTATTAGCATCTTATTCTGAAGAAGAGATCAACGAACTTCAACGTGCGATTGATCCAGAAAAAGATAAGCTATTCAGCTATATCGGCCTGTTCTTACTGGCAGACAGATACTTAGCAACAGACAAAAAGAAAAACGTATATGAGCTTCCTCAAGAGCGTTTCATGATTATTGCGATGACATTAATGATGAACGAAAACAGAGCGAAGCGACTAGAATTAGTAAAAGAATCTTACTGGGCTCTAAGCAATCTATATATGACTGTTGCAACACCAACGCTATCAAATAGCGGTAAAGCATTCGGTCAATTATCTTCATGTTTCATCGACACAGTGGATGATAGCCTAGACGGCATCTATCTCAACAACTGGGATATTGCTCGCCTATCAAAAGACGGCGGAGGAATCGGAATTTACTTCGGTAAAGTTCGTTCACTAGGATCTGCTATCAAAGACTTTGAAGGCAACTCTTCAGGTATCCTTCCATGGATCAGAAGCATTAACCAAACAGCCGTATCTGTTGATCAGTTAGGCCAACGCTCTGGCGCCGTTGCTGTTTACTATGATGTATTCGGAAAAGACATCATGCGCTTCTTAGACCTGAAGACGAACAATGGTGATGACCGTAACAAGGCTCACGACATCTTCACTGGTGTTACAATCCCTGACTTATTCATGCAGACTCTTGAAGAGACAGACGAAAATGGTAAGTCTATTGGTGAATGGCATGTGTTCTGTCCTTATGAAGTAAAGAAATTCATGGGATGGAAAGACGAACATGGTAATCCACTAGGATTGGAAGACTTCTATGACGAAGAAGGCGAAGATGAAAAATACTTTACTGAAAAGTATCGTGAAGCAGTAGCTAACCCGCTACTACCTCGTAAAACATATCGTGCAATGGATATCATGGCTCGTATCATGATTTCTCAGTTAGAAAAAGGCGTTCCTTACATGTTCTATCGTGACGAAGTAAACCGCCAAAACGCTAACAAGCACATAGCTGGCCGTGGCCGCACTTCAATCTTCTGTTCTAACCTATGTACAGAAATTACACAGAACCAATCACCGACTCTAATTGTAGAAGAATACAAAGACGAACGCGGATACAACCACATCGTTCGTAAACCAGGCGACTTTGTTGTCTGCAACCTATCTTCTATCAATCTACCAAAAGCGGTGAGAGCAAATGTACTTGATAGATTGATTGCAATCCAAGTTCGCATGCTAGACAACGTTATTGATTTGAATACAATACCGGTTGCTCAAGCACAAGATACGAATCAGAAGTACAGAGCGATTGGTCTTGGTACATTTGGATGGCATCACCTTCTTGCTATCGAAGGCATCTATTGGGAATCTGAAGAAGCTGTACAGCGTGCTGATGAACTATACGAAGAGATTGCTTATCACACAATCAAAGCTTCTATGGAACTAGCGAAAGAAAAAGGTGCTTACCCTGTATTCGAAGGATCCGAGTGGCAAACAGGTGAATACTTCAGACGTAAAGGATATGATTCACCAAGACATGTTGAGCTGCAAGAACAAATTCGTGAGCATGGATTACGTAATGGCTATCTAATGGCTGTTGCTCCAAACTCCAGCACAGCGAAGATCGGTGACTCAACAGACGGAATCGATCCACTATACAACGTTGAGTATGCAGAGGAGAAGAAGAACTTTAAGTTTAAAGTAACGGCTCCTGAACTTGACCATGTAAACTACGAATACTACAGAAAAGCACGCCATGAGCTAGATCAAAAATGGAGCATTCGTCAAAACGCTAAGCGTCAACGTCATATTGACCAAGCGATCAGCTTCAACATCTATGTTCGTCATGATATCAAAGCAAAAGAATTGCTCGATATTCACAAGACAGCTTGGAAGGAAAAGCTAAAGACAACATACTATGTCAGAAGCACATCCCAAGAGGAAATTGAAGAGTGCGAAATGTGCCACAGCTAATATAAACAGACGTTCCGCCTTCGGGCGGAGCGGTTTTTATGAGGAGGAGTTATCGTGTCAACTATTGATATTCATAAGCCATTGAAGCCTGTTGTGCTAATGGATCCGACAAAGCCTAACCGCTCCACAAGAATTATCGGTGGAGAAGTATCTGGTCTATTGAATCTTAATGATATGGCATACCCACAAATGTTTGAATTGCAAGAAACGCTATTAGCTAACTTCTGGAAGCCAGCCGATATCAATATGCAAGACGACATTAAGAAGTGGGACACATTAACATTGCCTGAACAGATTGCATTCATGCGTGCTAACACAGCACTAGCGGGCCTAGATAGCTTGCAAACACCAACAATGGTAAATGTCATGAATGTATTATCTGACTCTGTTTTCCGAGCTTTAACAGCAATCGTGTCACAACAGGAAGCTGTACATACATTAAGCTATTCCTATGTTCTAAGTTCACTGGTAGAGCTCACTAAGCAAAACAAAGCATTTGATGATATCAAGAAAGACCCAATCATCACAAAACGGAACAACTTTATATTGGATGTGTATCAGGAATTCCTAGATAACCCAACTCCATACAACTTGTTCAAGCTACTTGTTCAGTCTGTTAACCTGGAAGGAATCTACTTCTACTCAGGATTCGCATTCTTCTACTTCTTGGCTTCAAGACAGAAGATGATGAAGACCGCTACGATGATTTCCTATATCCAGAAAGACGAAATGCAGCATGCTTATTACGTGGCTCAAGTTATTCGTATCTTACTTGATACGATTCCGGAACTGAACACACCGGAAAACATTCAGTATATGAGAGACTCCATTCGCCAAGCAGTAGAGCTTGAAAAAGAATGGGCTGCAGATCTTCTAAAAGATATCGATATCGACTTGAACGAATTCAATGATTATATCGAATATCTTGCAAACAAACGTACACGCCAATTAGGCGTTGCTAACCTATTCCCTGAGCGTGACAATGTAATGCCATGGATTTCCGTTTATGATGACAGCATGATCTCGAATACAAAGACAGATCAGTTTGAAAACACTTCTCGTAACTATACGATGGTGAATTCAAGTAACGGATTCGACGAGCTGTAAGATGAAAGCTCTTATCCTTTATGCTTCCGCATCTGCTACGAAGAACACAAAAGAAATCGCACGGCTCATATTTGAAGAAATGCAGGCTTCAGGAATAGAGACGGATTGTTTTTCCATACGTGAGTTTGATGAATTAGAAGCTATTAAGAACTACGATATTGTAGTTGTTGGAACATATTCATGGGGGAACGGAAGGATTCCTAGACAAATGAGACGTCTAGCAGAATACTTTGAAGAGAATCCAGATAAGACGCTTGTGACCGGTGTATTCGGTTCAGGAGATACGTTTTATCCTAAGTTCTGCGGAGCAGTGGACGAGTTCAAGGCTCTGTTGGCGGACAAGACCAATCTTGCCGTCACATTGAAAGTCGAACTGTTCCCTCAAGAAAGAGACATTGCAAAGATGGGCAAGTTTGTAGAGCTACTCAAAGCTCGTTGCCAATCACTTTAAGGGGCCTATGCCCCTATATTAACGGGATGTAGCTCAGTGGCAGAGCGCGCTTTATCCGAGGAAAGGTCACAGGTTCGATTCCTGTCATCCCGACCAACCATTTTTCATCAAGGAGTTGTTTCAATTGGCTGAAGATGTACGCTTGATTCCATTCAAAGTACAAAGCATTGAAACACGAGCAGACAAAATTCCAGGTGGCGTTCAGAAGATTCAAGCGCCGGAGATCTGGAATAAAGGCGAAAAAGGAAAAGGCATTGTTGTTGCTGTATTAGATACCGGTGTTCAAAAAGATCATCCGGATCTAAAAGACCGCATTATTGGCGGACGCAACTTTACAACAGATGATAATGGTAATCCAAACACATTCAATGACTACAACGGTCATGGAACTCATGTAGCTGGCACAATCGCCGCTTCTGCTAATGCAGGAGGCGTTGTCGGTGTTGCTCCTGAAGCTCAGCTTTTAATCTTAAAAGTATTAGCGAAGGACGGCAGTGGCTCTTATGACTGGATTATCAAAGCGATCGATTACGCTGCTGCTTGGAAAGGCCCAAATGGAGAACGCGTACGCGTGATTAGTATGTCTCTTGGCGGTCCTCAAGATGTTCCAGCACTACACAAAGCAATTCAAAATGCGGTAGCAAAAGATATTGCTGTTGTTGTAGCAGCTGGCAACGAAGGAGACGGCAAGGAAGATACTCAAGAATTTGCGTTTCCTGGTGCTTATAGTGAAGTGATCGAAGTGGCTGCATCGACTCTTGATAATAAGCTGGCAGATTTCAGCAATAACAACAATCAAGTGGATGTTATTGCTCCAGGAGTAGACATCTTGTCTACCTGGATAGGAGGAAAATACGCTTCTATCTCAGGTACAAGTATGGCTACACCGCACGTTTCTGGTGCGCTAGCTCTTTTGATTAATTTAGCAGAAAAAGAGTTCGGCAGAACACTAACAGAAGCGGAAATCTATGCCGCGTTAATTAAGCAGTCTGTACCTCTTGGGTACAAGAAAAGTTCTGAAGGACATGGTTTGGTACAACTAGACTACCAAAACAAGGTCCGAGAACTGCTTGCTTACATTGCTCAGAATTTCTGAGTGATTAAGCATCAAGGGAGATGTTTCTGATGAAAGTGATTGATACGCTAAGGCAATTATTTGAAGACTCTAATCATGAATATGATCTTAGAGAGAGAAAGCTTGTTGTAAGGCAAGGTGAGCGAGTGTGGCAAATCTCGTGTAAGTATTGCAAAGTTTGCAAGTATGTTCCACTAGAGCAGGACTTAACGAGATTACCGCCATACCTTCTGAATAATTGCGAAGCTAGAAATCACTATGAAGCTAGCAGGGATTAAGCCCTCTGCTCTGCTTCATCTCTCTAATGAGCAGATAGATAGCTGTCTGTTGATTAGAGAGGTCGAGGAAACTTGATTTCTCTAATTACATAATTCCTGGGGAGGAAATCAAACATGACAAACGAAAAGATCACTGAAAAAAGCACAAAAGGCACAATCTTTAAGGCTTACCAAGCAGCAATGGAGCAAATTGAAGCGCTTAAATCCGCTCAATTAAATCCAACTGAAATCGCTGCAAGCAAAAAGAAAGAAGAAGTGCTTAAGCAAGCCACTAACACGACAAAATCTTCTGTTGATTCTGTTGTAGAAAACCTTCGTAAGGTTGTAGATACAGCTCTTACAGAATTAACAGTAAAGTTTGAAGATAAAACAGCTCAGTTCAATAACTTGGACGAAGCTATTAAGTTGAAAGATGCAGAACTAAAAGAGATTTATGACATTGAGCGTCAAGCGAACACATTGGCTGCTTTAATTAACTCTCATGACGTTCTGAAGAAAGAGCAATCTGCTGAAAACGAAGCGGCTCTTAAAGCCTACCAAGAGAAGCTTGCTGAGATCCGCAAGTTAATTCAAGATGCTGACAAAGAGTACAACGCAAAGCTTAACGAGCAACGTGCTGAGTTAGCAAAAGAACAAAAGCGTGCTAAAGCAGAATGGGAATACGACTTTGCTCGTACTAAGAAGCAAGCTGAAGACGAGTTAGCTGATGATATTACTGCTGCAAAGAAAGAGATCGCTGACGAAGTAGCGAAGCTTGATGCTCGTGAAGAAGCAGTATCCACTCGCGAGAAAGCTGTAGAAGAGCTTGAAAGCAAAGTAGCAGAGATCCCTGCATTAGTAGAAGCAGCAGCAAAAGAAGCAGCTGACAAAGCTAAGAAAGACGCTGAGAAGTCATTTGTATTCGAGAAGCGTGCGATCGAAGCGAACAAAGATGCTGAAATTAAAGTTCTTCAGCACCAAGTTGAGCTATTAACAAATGCTCTTGAGACAGAGAAAGAAAACCACAAGAAGACTTCTGAGCAACTTAACGAAGCTTATGGTCGTCTTGAAAACGTGGCAACTGCTTCTGTTGAAGGACAAAAAGCACAAGACACAATTACTAAACTTCTATCTACTGTTGGAGAAAAATCTAGCAAGTAATTGTAGTAGGAGACGATGTTTTGACATCGTTCTCCCTAATGAGTAGGCGACCCCTGCAAGAAATCACCTCCATTTAATCTGCATTGTGTATTGATTTCTGCTTTAACATGCAGGGTGATCGTCTGCTGATTAGGGAGTATGATGACTTTCGCCCTTTCAAACGAACCCTATCAATCGCTTAGGAAAGGGTAGGTCTTGCGTCGCCTGCACTGCATGAACACCAGTCAAAGGCGCAACGTGTTTGATAAAGAGTATGGGGAGGAAACAAACATGAGCAACATCAAGTTAGAAATCAAAAACAGTGAAACACAAGTGAGCTTCCAAGTGGACGGCGCACAAGAAGGACACATCACACAAGTAATTGGAGGCATGTTCCTGGAACTAGCAAAAGGAAAGTACGGCATCGTACATATGGATGAGCCTAAAGCAGTTCAGCCAGCATCAGCACCAGTAGCACCTGTTCAGCCGGTACAACCTGCTGCACCAGTTCAGTCTTCAGTTCCAGATAAAACAGCAGCAAGCAATGCTCCCGCTGTCAATACTCGTAAACACCAACCGAACAACACAACACTTGCAGTTGAACCAGAAAACATGGATGAAGCAGTGAAGGTTGCTGTTCCTGACAACAGAACGATTCCTATGCATTTCAAAACTGGTTACAAAGTGAAGGAAGACGGAACAAAGCTATTTAAAACTCGTTACCGTTGTCCGAAGTGCGGAAATGCAGGTAATCACTACGTTCCAGAAGGAACAACTTCAGTTGATTGCCATGGTTGCCAAACAACTATGCAAGTGAAGAAAGCAACGCCAGGCACACAAGGTATTCAACCAGATAAATTTATGAACTGGTATGTGGCCGGCGATCAAAAGCCTGTATCTGAATTTGTCTACGGACAAGCAAAGAGCGTTAATTAATTTCAATAAC
>Ga0180216_1004456_pt1 | contig 10629 bp, 8 predicted proteins | sample eDN3rd37CBELigMG_FD_128879 | JGI IMG/M metagenome (GOLD analysis project Ga0180216, IMG submission 128879) | Enriched Miracle-Growth compost microbial communities from Emeryville, California, USA - eDNA 3rd pass 37_C BE-Lig MG (version 2)... ...
ACCCGGCCCTTGCACCAGGCACAGGGACGCCGGAAGTCGGTGGCTTGCTGCCGCGCGAAGCCCTGGCGCTTGTCCGCGGTCTCGCGGGCATCGATATCGTCGGCGGTGATGTGGTCGAGGTCGCCCCCCAATATGACGCAACGACAGCGACAGCTCAGATCGGCGCCCAGATGTTGTTCGAGCTGCTATGTCTCGTCGCGCTGAGAGGCACGCAATCGTGAAATCGTATCAGCTTGAAACACCGCGTCGGTATATCGTCGCGGGGCACGCTATCGATGCGGCGCCAGCGCCTTAAGTTCCGAAACCCGGTTGCAAATTTCCGTCTCGAAAGCCATAGTTCCCACCAGTTCGCGTGGATCGAACGCTTTCAAGGCTTGGCCGGACGCCCATGCAGCGACGAGATGACCGTGAACTGCGGGAGCTTCTAGTCAAGCTCCGCGACGAGCATCGCGCCCTCGACGCCGAAATCGTCGCGCTCGAGCTCTCGGTCGATGCCGACCAGCTGACGGTCAAGAGGCTGAAGAAGCGCAAGCTGCTCCTCAAGGACCGGATCAAGGCTGTCGAGGACCAGCTCACCCCCGACATCATCGCCTGACGGGGGCGTCTGTACGAATGGCGGCGAGGCATGAGTTGCATGTAGCCCTTGCCAGAACCGACCGATAACCGATAGAAGCTCGTGCCTTGACGTTGAGCCGTTAGGGCGAGTCGTGCGCCCTTGCTGCACCACCGAAAGGGGCCGGCTGGAATGGCCGAAACGCACGTTTCCGATCCTGGCGAAAGCCGCGGCAGCCATGGCGCGCGACCGCCCGTTGTCGCAATCATCATGGGAAGCCAGTCCGACTGGTCAACGATGCGCTGCGCCGCCGAGGTGCTGAACGAGCTCGACGTGCCGACTGAGGCACGCATCGTCTCCGCCCATCGCACTCCTGAACGGCTCTACGCCTTTGCCCGATCGGCCCGCGAGCAGGGCTTCAAGGTTATCATCGCAGGCGCCGGCGGAGCAGCGCATCTGCCGGGAATGACGGCTTCGATGACGACCCTTCCGGTGCTTGGCGTGCCGGTCCGCTCGGCCGCGCTGTCGGGCCAGGATTCGCTGCTGTCCATCGTGCAGATGCCGGCGGGCGTGCCTGTCGGAACTCTGGCGATCGGCGAAGCCGGCGCCACCAACGCCGGCCTGCTCGCCGCGCAAATTCTTGCCCTAGCCGATCCAGCCCTTGCTGCGCGCCTCGACGCGTGGCGCAAGCGGCGGACGGATGCTGTCGCCGAGCACCCGAAGGACAATGCCTGACACCACCACGAATACGCCTTTGCTGCCGCGATCGGTTATCGGGATCCTGGGCTCGGGACAGCTCGGCAAGATGCTGGCCCAAGCCGCTAGCCGCCTCGGCTTCCGCGTCCACGTCTACAGCGACGATGCCGGTCCGGCGTTCGACGTGGCAACGCGGCATTCCGTGGGAAGCTTTACGAGCTTCGGGCGCCTCGACGAATTTGCCGAAAGCGTCGACGTGGTGACCTACGAGTTCGAGAATGTGCCCGTCGCCGCCGCCGAGCATCTCGCTCTCTCGGTTCCGGTGCGACCCGGCCCGCGGGCGCTCGCTGTCTCGCAGGACCGCATCGTCGAGAAGACATTCATCCGCGATCTCGGCATCGCCGTCGCCCCCTTCGCCACAATCGCAGACACGGCAGATCTCGCAGCGGCGGCAGACGCCCAAGGCCGCTGGGGCACACATGCCATCCTGAAGACGGCCCGCTTCGGCTACGATGGCAAAGGCCAGGCCACGATCGATTCAGCCGATGCATTGAACGACGCGTTCGAAGCACTGGGTGGCGTTCCGTGCGTCCTGGAACAGCGGTTGAGCTTCCAGTGCGAAGTCTCGGTGCTGGTCGTGCGCGGCGTGCACGGCGCGTCCGTGACCTACGATATTCCCCTGAATGCGCACGCGAGCGGCATCTTGCGCCGCTCGACGATTCCCTCGGGGCTTCCCTCGCCCATCGAAACCCGCGCTCGCGAGATGGCGCGAAGCATTGCGGACGCGCTCGATTACGTCGGTGTGCTGGCCGTCGAGATGTTCTACCTCGGCGAGAACGCTCCCAAGCCGCTCGTGGTCAACGAGATCGCACCGCGCGTGCACAATTCCGGCCACTGGACGATGGACGCCTGCGCGGTCGGCCAGTTCGAGAACCACATCCGCGCCGTCGCCGGCTGGCCGCTGGGTGCAACTGACCGGCACTCGGACGTCGAGATGTGCAACCTGATCGGACACGAGGTCGACGCCTGGCCCTCGATCGCGGCCGAGCCCGACGCGTGCCTGCATCTCTACGGGAAGAGAGAGGCACGCGACGGCCGCAAGATGGGGCACGTGAACTACCTCAAGCCGCTCACATCGTAGGTCCGGCCGGCGAGCGTATCCGGTGCTCTGCAACGGCCCTTGCCGCACGCAGACGCCCAGCCTAGTCTCATTCTAAAGAATGCTTCGCGCCGGAAAGACGCACGACAGGGAGACACTGATGGCAGCCGCGACCGCGCCACGCACCATGTTCGAGAAGATCTGGGCCTCTCATGTCGTCGTCGACCGCCCGGACGGTTACACGCTGCTCTACGTCGATCGCCATCTGATTCACGACGGCTCCTATTTCGCCTTCCAGCGCCTGAGGAACCGGGGGCTGAAGCTGCGGCGCGCGGACCTGTCGTTCGGCACTCCCGACCACTACATGCCGACCGACACGCGCCGGAAGGAGGACATCACCAACCCCGACAGCAAGCGGATGGTGACAGGGCTCGCCATCAACGGAGCCGAGAACGGTGTCACGGTGTTCGACATCGGGGATCGCCGCAACGGCATCGTCCACGTGGTCGGTCCCGAGCAAGGGATCACCGTTCCTGGCGTCACGCTGGTCTGCGGTGATAGTCATACGTCGACGCACGGCGCGATGGGGTGCCTCGCCTTCGGCATCGGTCAGTCCGAGGTCATGCACGTCATGGCCACCCAGTGCGTCTGGCAAAAGAAGCCCAAGACGATGCGCATCGACATCGACGGTCCGCTCGGCCCGGGCGTGGCGGGCAAGGACGTCATTCTCGCCATCATCGCCAAGATCGGGGCCGCCGGTGGCACCGGCCATGTGCTGGAGTATGCCGGCTCGGGCATCCGCGCGCTCTCGATGGAGGGACGCCTCACCATCTGCAACATGTCCATCGAGGGCGGCGGCCGTGCCGGCATGATCGCGCCGGATGACACCACATTCCAGTACATCGCCGGCAAGCCCTATGCTCCGAAGGGCGCCGACTGGGATAAGGCCATGGCGCGCTGGCGAGCCCTTCCCACTGATGACGGTGCTTCGTTCGACCGCGAAGTGACGCTCAAAGGCCCCGAAATTGCGCCGATGGTTACGTTCGGGACGAGTCCCGAAGACGCCGTGCCGGTAACGGAGGCGGTGCCCGATCCCTCGACGGCTCCCGATGCCGTCAAACGCGAGGGACTGGCGCAGGCGCTTCGCTACATGGGGCTGAGACCGGGCACGCCCATTTCAGACATCCACGTCGATCGCGTCTTCATCGGCTCCTGCACGAACAGCCGCATCGAGGATCTGCGCGCCGCTGCCGCCGTCGCGAAAGGCCGCAAAACCGTCGTTCCGAGCTGGATCGTTCCAGGCTCCGGCATCATCAAGGAGCAGGCGGAGGCCGAGGGCCTGGACAAGGTCTTCAAGGACGCAGGCTTCGAATGGCGCGAGACCGGTTGCTCGATGTGCCTCGGCACCAACGGCGAGATCGGCCGCCCGGAGGAGCGCATCGCTTCCACCTCCAACCGGAATTTCGTCGGCAGGCAAGGCAAGGGCGTCCGCACGCACCTCGTCAGCCCGGCCATGGCCGCGGCCGCAGCCGTGACCGGCCACTTCACCGACGTTCGCAAGCTCTTGGCCTGAGGGGATCGCGATGACTCAGGAAAACGTTCCGCCCCGCACCCCATTTGTATCGGTCACGGCCGTCGCAGCGCCCCTCAACCAGGCCAACGTCGACACCGACCAGATCATTCCCGGCCGTTATCTGTCGCTTCCACGGCAGACGATGGTGCCTCACCTTTTCCGCGACCAGCGCTACAACGACAACGGCACCCCGAAGCCGGACTTCGTTCTCAATCGTCCCGAATACGCCAATGCCGGCATTCTGGTTGCGGGCCGCAACTTCGCTTGCGGGTCGAGCCGCGAAATGGCCGTGACGGTGCTCGTCGACAACGGCTTCAAGGCGTTCATCGCACCGTCGTTCGGCGACATCTTCTTCAACAACTGCTTCCAGAACGGCGTGCTGCCCATCGTTTTGCCGGAAGCACGGGTCAACGAGCTGCTCCGCTTCCTGCTGGAGCTGCCCGGCGCCGAGATCACGGTGGATCTCCCCTCGCAGACCGTGAAAGGGCCGGACGGCAAGTCCGACGAGTTCACGATCGACCCGTTCCGCAAGGACTGCCTGCTGCGCGGCGTCGATGAGATCGCCATGACGCTCGGCTACGAAGCCGACATTAAGGCGTTCGAGGCAAGATCGGAGACGGCGCGGGTATAGAGCGCGGACGCAATCGCGGAACAGCCATTAAGGCGCGTTCATGTCATACAGGCGCAATTGCGACAAAGCGAACCCACCCCAAGCCTGCTTTCCCGGACGACGTGCGCAGCACGGCGATCCGGGATCGCGTGGTTGGTTCGGCTTGCGAACATCCGATCCCAGGCGACCCCGGTTCTCCGCCACCGCTCACGCGCCGCCTTCGCCCGGGGACGCAGATTGGGAGCGCCGGATGAGGGTGTGTCACACCTGCCAGCGACGGATGCGTATTGCATCGCCTTCCGCCGCAAGCAGCTCCTCGACCGTTCCTTGTGACAGCAACCCGGTCTGCGTGTCGACATAGCCGACCACAGCCGCCGCATTGATCGATGCCGCCTTCAACGCCTTCTCGAGGGGGGCGCCCAGGGCCGTGAAACCCGCGAACGTCGAAACGAAAGCGTCGCCGGCGCCGGCGGTTCCGGCCACCTCGACGCGCTTCGGCGACGCATGCACGATCTCGCCGTCGCACGCCGCGTAAGCACCCTGCCCGCCGTCCGTGATCAGAAGCACCTTCGGCCCGAGCGACAGCACGGCACCCATCAGGTTCCGCATGCTCATGTGAAATCCGCCGCCGGCGAAACCCCTCGCCGCAAGCCGCGGAAGATCGTCGCCCTCGATGGCGTCACCGCCCTCCCCGAACCGGGCGACGAGAGCCGGAACCAGCACCTCAGCCTCCGAGCGGTTGATCGACAGGACATCGATGGATCCCAGGCACTGCTCGAAAGCGGCTGCTCGCGCCGCGAGCTGCCGAGGTCCCGGGTTGGCCGACACCAGCGCACCTTGTGTCTTCGCCTTCTGCACGATCAGCGGGAACTGCTCAGCCGAGGCATTCGACAGCGACGCGATGTGCACCAGATCGACGGCAAAGGCGTCGTCCTTGAGATCCTTCACCTCGATCAGCGTGTTGGCACCTCGAAACGTGAAGATGGCCGCGTTGCGGTCATGCGAGGACACCAGCACGGATGCACCGGTCGGCGCGCGGCCATCCCTGACCGCCCAGCGCGGCGAAACCTTCTCGGCCATCAAACGCGCCAGAACCGTCTCCGCCCGCTGATCCTGACCGAGCTTCACGAGCGCCGCGGAGTCGAACCCGAGGCGCGCCAGCGAAACCGCCGTGTTGACTGCCCCGCCGCCGCAGTGCGTCGAGATCTCGAGCGCCTCGGTCTTGCTGCCTTCCTGCAGGAGGAGAAACGACGCATCGGCATTGAGCATCATCATGCGCTCGATGCGCTCACTGGCAATGATCGCAATCGTGTCGATGGTCGCGCTGCCGACCGTCAGGCTCTTCATCCCCGAGGCGTCCTTTCCAGTTCGAAGAGCCTCACGCCGCCTGCCGTTCGTCGGCGACAAGGCCCAGATCCATGCGGGCGCCGCCGCGCAGCACGCTCACGGTTGCTTCACGTCCGATCCACGTGTGATCGAGCAGGCGATGGATATCGTCAAGTCCCGTCACCGGCACCGCATTGATGGCGAGGACGATGTCGCCCGGTTTCAGGCCCGCCTGCTCGGCAGGGCCCGCCGACACGACCTCGTGTACCCGTACGGCGGTCGCCTGGGTCACACCCGCGGCATGGCGGAGCCGCGCGGGCAGCGGCATCTGCTCCGCCGCAATGCCAATTCGTGCGCGCCGCACGCGGCCGTGCTGAAGGATCTGCGTCAGCACCAGGAGCGCCGTGTTCGAGGCGACCGAGAAGCAGATGCCCTGCGCGCCCATGATGGTCGCGGTGTTGATGCCGATCACCTCGGCGCGGGACGACACCAGCGCGCCACCCGAATTGCCGGGGTTGAGCGCCGCATCCGTCTGGATGACGTCGGTGATGAGCCGTCCCGCCTCGCCGCGGAGAGAACGGCCCACGGCACTGATGATGCCTGCAGTCACCGTACTCTCGAAGCCCAGCGGATTGCCGATCGCGATCGCGATCTGCCCCGCTCTGATGGCTTTCGAGTTGCCGAGGCGCGCGGCGGGCAATGTCTCTGTCGTCTCGCCGCGTAGCACCGCAAGATCGGTATCCGGGTCGCGGCCAAGGGTGCGCGCCGTGAATGCGCGCCCGTCGGGCAGCGTGGCACGGATGCTGGCGGCGCCGGCGACTACGTGATTATTGGTCAGGATAAGGCCGTCGGGCGAAATAACGACGCCGCTGCCGGAACCACGGGCCGTGCGACCGCCGCGCTCGCCTTCCACGGCGAGATGCGCAACGGACGCAGATACGCGATCGACGACACTGGTGACTGTTGCCGAATAGGCATCGAGCAAGGTCGCATCGTTGTCGGCCTCGGGCGCGGTACGTGGCGCGCCGTCCGAAGGCGACGATGGATCGTAGCCGAGCCAGGCGATGATGTTTTTCATGAAAGCACCCTTTGTCGGTGGGTCAGAGGGCAAAATGGGATTTGACGAGCAGGTTTGAAAGGGCGGGCGGCGCATCGGGGCTTCGCGCCGGGCGCAAGGCCGGGCTAGGATCGGGCAGGAAATGGCCCCAGGAGGAAATCGCCAATGAAACTCGGCCTGCATATCGGCTACTCAGGCGCGCACTATCAGATCCCCGTGGAGCTGGTTCAGAGAGCCGAGGAACTCGGCTACGACTCGGTTTGGACGGCAGAAGCCTACGGCACCGACGCCATGACGCCGCTCGCCTACCTCGCCGCCAAGACTGACCGCATCAAGCTCGGCACGGCGATCATCCAGCTCTCGGCGCGCACGCCGGCGAATGCTGCGATGCAGGCGGCCACCATCGACACCATGGCTGGCGGCAACCGGTTCATTGTCGGAATCGGTGTGTCCGGACCGCAGATCGTCGAAGGGTGGTACGGCCAGCCCTGGGGCCGCCCCTATTATCGGATCAAGGACTATGTGGCGATCATGCGCAAGGTGTTCAAGCGCGAGGCGCCCGTCAGCCACGAAGGCGAGGAGATCAGTCTTCCCTATACGGGCCCGGGCGCGCTCGGCGTCGGCAAGCCGCTCAGGTCGATCCTGCACATGAACCCGGATATTCCGATCTACCTCGGCACCGGCAACGAGGCGACGGTCCGCCTGACGGGCGAGATCGCAGACGGATGGCTGCCGCTCGGATTCGTGCCCGGCTCGCTCAACGAATACCTGCCGTGGCTGGAGGAAGGCTTCCGCCGTGCAGGCAATGGCAAGAGCCTGAAAAACTTCGAGATCCAGGCGTCCTGTCACGTCGAGGTCAATGACAACGTCAAGGAGGCCCTCGACAAGCTGAAACCGGAAGTCGCGCTCTACGTCGGCGGCATGGGGCACAAGGACAAGAACTATCACAAGGACATGATGGTCCGCCGTGGGTTCAAGGATGCCGCCGAGCGCATTCAGGAACTCTACCTCGCCAAGCGCAAGGACGAGGCTGCCGCGGCCGTTCCCGACGAATGGGTCGACAGGAAGTCGCTCGTCGGGCCGCCGGCACGCATCAAGCAGCGCTTTCGGGCTTGGGAGGACTCAGGCGCAACGTCGCTGACGGTCCGCTCCAAGCAGCCCGAGGCCGTCGAGGTGATGGCGGAAGCTGCCCGCCTCAATCGACAAGGCTGATCCGACTGGGCGAAATCTGCACGACACCGGTGTGAGTTCGTGGGAGCGGTTCGAACGCTCCCCTGTCTCTGCTGTCGCACAAGGAAGTGTGGGCGAATAGGGACGGCGCGGGTTCCCTCGCCGCTCTCCCTCCGCTATCGGTTACCGGGCGGTTGCACGGGAGCGACGGTTGGCATGAAGGGGGCCGGCACACAGGCGGGACCAACGCGGCAGAGTGGCGGCGCGGACGCTGCGGCGGTCACTGCCGTAGCGGAGTCACGCCCTGCATCCGGACATGTTGGATCAAGCGTGCCGATCCCCGCCGGCGTCACCCCTTCGATGGCGCAGTTCCTGGAGATCAAGACGGCCAATCCGGACTGCATCCTCTGGTATCGGATGGGCGACTTCTACGAGCTTTTCTTCGAGGACGCCGTCATTGCCTCGGACGTGCTCGGCATTGTGCTGACGAAGCGCGGCAAGCATCTGGGACAGGACATTCCGATGTGCGGGGTGCCCGTTCACCGCGCGGACGAATATCTCCAGCGCCTCATTCGCCGCGGCTACCGGGTCGCGGTCTGCGAACAGCTCGAAGACCCGGCCGAGGCGCGCAAGCGCGGCTCCAAGGCGGTCGTGAAGCGCGATGTCGTGCGGCTCGTCACGCCCGGCACGCTCACCGAGGAAACGCTGCTCGACGCCAAGGCACGCAACTATCTGACGGCCGTTTTCCCCCTGCCGGCACGGGACGGCGCACCGGTATCAGCGCGCAAGCTTGCGCTCGCGTCCATCGACATCTCGACGGGCGAATTCGAGATCGGGGAGATTGCGGCCGCCGATTTACCGGGCGAAATCACCCGCCTCGCACCGGGCGAGCTTCTGCTCCCGGACTCGAGCTTCGACGATACGGCCATCGCGGCCCCAGCCCGCCATGTGGGTGCCGCCATGACACCCATGCCGGCGGTATCGTTCGACAGTATGTCGGGCGAGCGACTGCTCAAGGATCGTCTCGGCGTCTCGGAGCTGGGCGGGTTCGGGTCCTTCAGCCGCGGCGAGCTTGCCGCCGTAGGGGCCTTGCTCCGCTACGTCGATCTGACCCAGATCGGCGCGAAGCCTGCCATCAGAGCGCCACGCCGCACGAACCCGACGGATGCGCTTCTCATCGACGCTTCGAGCCGTGCCAGCCTCGAGCTGATCCGCTCGACGTCCGGCGACCGCGACGGCAGCCTGCTGGCGGCGATGGACCGGACCGTTACGGGTGCCGGTGCCCGAGAACTCGCGTCGCGAATTTCGAGCCCGCTTGCGAACCCCAAGGTCATCGCGCGGCGTCTCGATGCCGTCGCCTTTCTTGTCGAGCGCCCCACTCTTCGCGACGACATCCGCACCGCGCTGCGCGCAGCACCCGACATTGCCCGTGCCGTCTCGCGTCTCGCGCTCGGCCGCGGCGGACCGCGCGATCTCGGCCTCATTCGTGACGGCCTCGCCACCGGCCGCTCGATCGGCAATCTGCTCGCGCGCGCAGCTGACGGCATGGGTCTCGCCGGCGATCTTGCAGCGATCGCCGAGCGCTTGTCCGCCATCGACGCCGGCCTTGCGAATCGCCTTGCCGACGCGCTGATCGACAATCCGCCCCATCAAAAAAAGGATGGCGGTTTCGTTCGGGCCGGCTTTCGGTCCGACCTCGACGAGGTGCTTCAGCTTCGCGACGACAGCCGGCGCGTCATGGCAAGCCTCGAGGCCCGCTACATCGAAACGACGGGCGTCAAGTCGCTGAAAGTCCGCCATAACAACATTCTCGGCTTCTACATCGAGGTGACGGCCCTCAATGCGCGGCCGCTTCAGTCGCCGCCGCACGATGCGATCTTCCGCCATCGCCAGACCATGGCCAACGCCATGCGCTTCACGACGGCCGAGCTGGAAGAGGCCGAGGGCCGCATCGCTTCGGCGGCCGAAACCGCGCTCGCGATCGAATTCGAGGTCTTTGCCAGCCTCGAATCGGACGTCCGAGCCGGCGAACGCGCACTCGGCGACATCGCCGCTGCTCTTGCCGAGATCGATTGCCTGGCAGGCCTGGCGGAGCTTGCCGAAACGGAAGGGTATGTCCGACCCGAGCTCGATACCGACATCGGCTTGGAGATCCGCGGCGGACGCCATCCGGTCGTGGAGCAGGCCTTGAAGGTGCAGAAGGCCGGTCCCTTCGTCGAGAACGACTGCATTCTCGGACGGCCGGACGCGGGCGTGCTACCCGAGCCCGAGCCGGCCAGTCAACGGCCTCCAGCTTTCGACGAGACGGCCCACGGGCGCATCTGGCTGGTCACCGGCCCCAATATGGCAGGCAAATCGACGTTCCTCCGTCAGAACGCGCTGATCGTCGTGATGGCCCAGATGGGCTCGTTCGTCCCGGCCCGCTCGGCCCGTATCGGTGTCGTCGACCGGCTGTTCTCACGCGTCGGTGCGTCCGACGACCTCGCGCGCGGCCGTTCGACGTTCATGGTCGAAATGGTCGAGACCGCGGGCATCCTCAATCAGG
>Ga0180216_1004460_pt1 | contig 10615 bp, 11 predicted proteins | sample eDN3rd37CBELigMG_FD_128879 | JGI IMG/M metagenome (GOLD analysis project Ga0180216, IMG submission 128879) | Enriched Miracle-Growth compost microbial communities from Emeryville, California, USA - eDNA 3rd pass 37_C BE-Lig MG (version 2)... ...
CCACGCCGGTCACGCCGACTCCGCGGGTGACCTCGAAGCCCTCGGCCTCGAGGCGGTCGGCCGCGATCGCGGCGCTGCGGACCTCCTGCATGGAGAGCTCGGGGTTGCGGTGCAGGTCCTGGTAGATCGCCTCGAGTTCGGGCAGCAATGCCCCGGCCTCGGTATCCAGGGCCGCGGTCAGCGCGTTCATGGCTGTGTCCTTCCTATTCCGTCGTCGGGGGGCGAGCCCGCCGGGCCGCCGCCAAGGGGGTATTGTATGCTGGTGGCGCAAGTCGCCGGCCCCGTTCACCCCTCACCATGGTATCCAAGATGAGCCTCTCACCCTTCCACCTCGCGATCCCCGTCCATGACCTGCCCGCCGCCCGCCGCTTCTACGGCGAGGTGTTCGGCCTCGAGGAAGGCCGCTCCAGCGCGCAATGGGTGGACTTCAATTTCTACGGCCACCAGCTCGTGATCCACGAGCATCCCCGGACACCCTCGCAAGAGCGCGCCCACACCAACCCCGTCGATGGGCACGACGTGCCGGTGCCGCATTTCGGCGTCGTGCTGGAGTGGGAGCAATGGGAGGCGCTGGCCGAGCGCCTGAAGTCCTTTGGCACCGCCTTCGTGATCGAGCCCTACGTCCGCTTCAAGGGCCAGGTCGGCGAGCAGGCGACCATGTTTCTGCTCGATCCCTGTGGCAACGCGCTGGAGTTCAAGGCCTTCAAGGACATCAGCCAGTTGTTCGCGAAATGACCGGCGAAATGGCCGTTCAGGCGGCCAGGGCCAGGATGTCCTGGCGGGCCTGGGCAAAGCCGCGCTCGCGGCTCTCGGGACCCATGTCCATGCCCTCGGCGCGCACCACGCGGATGTCCGTCACCCCCATGAAGCCGAAGATCGTCTTGAGGTAGCTTTCCTGGTGCTCCATGGCCGTGCCGGCCTCGCTGGTCGAGTAGACGCCGCCGCGGCTGAGCGCGAGGATCACGGTCTTGTCCCCGAGCAGGCCCACGGGGCCGTTTTCCGTGTACTTGAACGTGCGGCCGGCCTGCGCCACGCGGTCCAGCCAGGCCTTGAGCTGGGCGGGGATGGTGAAATTGTAGAGCGGGGCGCCGATGACCACGGCGTCTGCGGCCAATAGCTGGCTGACCATGGCCTCCGAGACCGCGTTTTCGCGCGCCTGGATGTCGGTAGGCTCGCCGGCCGGCGGCATGCGAAAGCCCAGCGCGTCGCGCGACAGGGGGCTGGGCGCCTCGGCGGCGAGGTCCAGATACTGGACCCGGGCGCCGGGATGGCCGGCCACCCAGTGTTCGACGGCCTCGCGAGAGAGCTGGCGCGAGACGGAATTGGCGCCCGTGATGCTGGAGTCGATGTGGAGCACTTGCATGGAAAATCCCTTCTGGAAAATGGCGTGGATTGGATGAAGGGCATTATCCATTGTGTATGAATGATTGATAAGTAGCTATAAAATACACAAATTGTCCTATTTTTGGTGTCAATAGACGATGCAGGACCTGAACGACATGCGCTATTTCGCCGAGGTGGCGGATCGCGGGGGCTTCGCGGCGGCCGCGCGGGCCCTGGGCCTGCCCAGGTCCCGCCTGTCGCGGCGGATCGCGCGGCTGGAGGCCGAGCTGGGGATGCGGCTGCTGCAGCGCACGACGCGCAAGCTGTCGCTCACCGCCGCCGGCGAGCAGTTCCTGCGGCATTGCGCCGCCGTGCGCGACCAGGCCGAGCAGGCGCTGGCCGAGCTCGCCCAGGTCCGGTCCGAGCCGCACGGCGTGCTGCGCGTGGTGTGTCCCGTCACCCTGGCCCAGACCATCGTCGGCCCTCTGCTGCCCGAGTACCTGGCGCGCCATCCCAAGGTCAGGCTGGACGTGCAGGTCAGCAATCGCGTGGTCGACCTGGTCGAGGAGGGCGTGGACGTCGCCCTGCGGGTGCGCAGCGACCTCGGCGACAGCGGCAGCCTGGTGGTCAAGCACCTCGGGTTCAGCCATGGCCTGCTGGTCGCCCGTCCGGACCTGCTCGACCGCTTCGGGCGTCCCGGCGGACCGGCCGAACTGGCGGGGATGCCCGCGGTCGGCATGTCGGGCATCGACGGCGGAATCCGCCTGCAGTTGTCCGGCCCCGACGGCGAGCGCCACGCGGCCACGTGCCGGCCGGTGTGCGTGGCCGACGACCTGATCACCCTGCGCTTCGCGATACTGGGCGGCGTGGGCTTCGGGATGCTGCCCGACTACATGTGCGGCGAGGACCTCGCGCACGGCCGCCTCGAGCGCGTGCTGCCACGGTGGTCCCCCGCGCCCGGCATCGTGCACGCGGTGTACCCCTCGCGGCGCGGCATGGCGCCGGCGCCGCGCTCGTTCCTGGACTTCCTCGGCGAAAAGCTCGCCGGGGGCGCGGGCGGCGGCATCGTCGGCATCTCGCCCTTGCGCTGAGGCGGGCGGCGGCCGCGGCCCGATGATCTACAATCGGCCGAAAACACTCTAGGAGAACCCCATGCCCGGACTGCTGCCCGACGTCGATCCCGACGGATTGCTCGAATACTCGGTGGTCTACACCGATCGCGCGGTCAATCACATGTCCCGCGTCTTCCAGGGGGTGATGAGGGACATCTCCCGCACGCTCAAGACCGTCTACGGCGCCCACTCGGCGATCGTGATCCCCGGCAGCGGCACCTTCGGCATGGAGGCCGTGGCCCGCCAGTTCGCCACCGGCAAGCATTGCCTGGTGATCCGCAACGGCTGGTTCAGTTTCCGCTGGAGCCAGATCTTCGACGCCGGCGGCATCCCCTCGCGCACCACGGTCCTCAAGGCGCGCCAGGTCGAGGCGGGCGCGCAGGCGCCGTTCGCGCCGCCGCCCATCGAGGAGGTCGAGGCCGCGATCCGCGAGGGCCGGCCCGACCTGGTCTTTGCCGCCCACGTCGAGACCGCCTCGGGCATCATGCTGCCCACGGACTACATGCGGCGCATCGCCGACGCCGTCCACGCGGTGGGCGGCATGTTCGTGCTGGACTGCATCGCCTCGGGCACCATCTGGGTGGACATGGGCGAGGTGGGCGCCGACGTGCTGATCAGCGCGCCGCAAAAGGGCTGGACCGCCTCGGCCTGCTGCGGCCTGGTGATGCTCGGCCCGCTCGCGCGCGAGCGGATCGAATCGACCACCAGCACCAGCTTTGCCTGCGACCTGCGCAAGTGGCTGCAGATCATGGAGACCTATGAAAAGGGCGGCCATGCCTACCACACGACCATGCCCACCGATTCTCTGAGAATCCTGCGCGACGTGATGGCCGAGACCGAGGCCTACGGCTATGACCGGGTGCGCCGCGAGCAGCAGGAGCTGGGCGACGCGGTGCGCGCCATGCTGCGCGAAAAGGGCTTCAAGAGCGTGGCCGCTCCGGGGTTCGAGGCGCCGGGCGTGGTGGTCAGCTACACCCAGGACGATGGCATCCAGTCCACCGCCAAGTTCGCGCAGGCCGGCATCCAGGCCGCGGCCGGCGTGCCGCTGCAATGCGACGAGCCGCCCAGCTTCAAGACCTTCCGGATCGGGCTGTTCGGACTGGACAAGCTCCACAACGTGGCGCGCACCGTCGAGACGCTGGCGCGGGCCGTGGATGCCATACGCTGATGGCGCCATGATGCGGCGGGCTTCACGGGCCTTCGCGGCATGAGTTCTCCGGCGGGGGCGGCGCCGCTGCCCATCGACGCCCGCGCGGGCGGCATGATGGTCCTCCTGTGCCTGATCTGGGGCCTGCAGCAGGTCGCCATCAAGGCCGTGGCGGCCGACATCGCGCCGATCCTGCAGATCGGCCTGCGCTCGGGCGTGGCGGCCGTGCTGGTCGTCCTGCTGATCCGCTGGCGCGGCGAGCGCATCGACTGGTCGGCCGGGACCTGGCGCCCCGGCATCCTGGTGGGGGTGCTGTTCGCGCTCGAGTACCTGCTGGTGGGCGAGGGCCTGCGCTACACGACGGCCTCGCACATGTCGGTGTTCCTGTACACGGCGCCGATCTTCGCCGCCCTCGGGCTTCAATGGAAACTGCCCGCCGAGCGCCTGTCCTTCATCCAGTGGCTCGGCATTTTCGTGGCCTTCCTGGGCATCGTCGTGGCCTTCTACGACCGGGGCCCCTCGGCGGCGGGTTTCTCGGCCGACATGCTGATCGGCGACCTGCTGGGCTTGATGGCGGGGGCGGCGTGGGGCGCGACCACGGTGGTGCTGCGCTGCACCCGGCTGGCCCACGCGCCCACCACGCACACCTTGCTCTACCAGTTGATCGGCGCCGCGGTGATCCTGGTGGGGGCGGCCGCCGTCTCGGGCCAGGCCGCCATCCATCCCACGCCGCTGGCGTACGCCAGCATGCTCTACCAGATCCTGCTGATCGCCTTCGGCAGCCTGCTGGCGTGGTTCTGGCTGCTGCGGACCTACCTGGCCTCGCGTCTGGGGGTGCTGTCGTTCATGACCCCGCTGTTCGGCGTGGCGTTCGGGGTCTGGCTGCTGGACGAGCCGCTGGATGCGGGCTTCGTGATCGGCGCGATCCTGGTGATGGCGGGCATCCTGCTGGTCAGCGGGCACGAATGGCTGCGCAGCCGCCTGCGCGCGCGGCCGGCGGGCTGAAAGCCCGCCCGAAACCCTAGGGGCGCGCGGCGGCGTCCAGCCCCATCTGCCAGAAATCGGCCTCCAGGCGCGTGGCGTCGCGGAAGGTCTCGGTCAGCGCGGCGAGGCGCTCGGGCGCCTGGCCCGCCAGCCGCCGGTTCAGCCACCGGCGCTCGGCCTGGGCGGCCACCTGGAATTCCGCGCCCGTGTACATGGCGATCCAGGCCTCGTAGGGGTTGGCCTCGCCGCGCACCGTGAAGGGCTGCGCCGCCAGCCAGTTCGCGATGTCGGCATAGCCGACCAGGCAGGGCGCCAGCGCCACGTGCAGGTCCAGCAGGTCGCCGCGGTGGCCCGCGTCCAGGACATAGCGGGTGTAGGCCATGGTCTCGCGGGCCTCCGGCAGCCGCGCGAGCTCCGCCTCGCTGATCCCCCATTCGGCGCAGTAGGCGATGTGCAGGCCCATCTCGACGTCGACGATGGCCTTGAGGCTGTCCAGGCCTTGGCGCAGCTCGGCCATGTTGCGGCTCTTGTAGACCGCCAGGCCCCAGGCGCGCGCGAAATGCACGAGGAACAGATAGTCCTGCCGCAGGTAATGGCGGAACGCCTCGCGCGGCAGGGTGCCGGCGCCGAGCTGGCGCACGAAATCGTGCTGGCAATAGGCCAGCCACTGCGGCTCGCAGCTCTGGACCAGGGTCTCGAAGGGGGTGTCGTCGAAGCGTGGCATGGGATCTCCCGGAATGTCAGGTTGGCGGCACGCCCGGCAGTGTAGCCCGTATATGGCCTCAGGCGCGCAGGCGGTATCCGGTGCGGAAGATCCAGGCGATGACGGCCAGGCAGGCGGCCAGGAACGCCAGTGTCATGCCCAGGCTCAGCCAGACGTTCACGTCGGCCAGGCCGTAGAAGCTCCAGCGAAAGCCGCTGACCAGGTAGACGACGGGATTGAACAGGGTGATCGCCCGCCAGACGGGAGGCAGCATGTCGATGGAATAGAACGTGCCGCCCAGGAAGGTCAGGGGGGTGACGATCAGCAGGGGCACGAATTGCAATTTTTCGAAGTTGTCGGCCCAGATGCCGATGATGAAGCCCAGCAGGCTGAACGTCACCGAGGTGAGGACCAGGAACAGGATCATCGCCAGGGGATGGTCGATGCGCAGCGGCACGAACAGGCCGGCGGTGGCGAGGATGATGAGGCCCAGCAGGATGGACTTGGTGGCGGCCGCGCCGGCGTAGCCCATCAGCACCTCGACGTACGAGACCGGCGCCGACAGCAGCTCGTAGATGGTGCCCGTGAACTTGGGGAAATAGATCCCGAACGAGGCGTTCGAGATGCTGTGCGTGAGCAGCGACAGCATGATCAGCCCGGGGACGATGAAGGCGCCGTAGCTGACGTCGCCGATCTGCTGGATGCGGCCGCCGATGGCGGTGCCGAAGACCACGAAATACAGCGAGGTGGAGATCACGGGCGCGACGATGCTTTGCAGCAGCGTGCGCCAGGTCCGGGCCATTTCGAACAGGTAGATGGCGCTGACGGCGCGCAGGTTCATGCGGCTTCCTTGATCAGGTCGACGAAGATGTCCTCGAGGGTGCGCTGGGTGGTCTCCAGGTCGGCGATCTCCAGGCCCAGGCCGCACAGCGCCGTGATCAGCGGCCCCGCGCCGCGGTCGCCTGGGCTCGCGCCATAGCTGTAGACCAGGGCCTTGCCGTCCTCCGCGAGGACCAGGGACCAGCCGGCGAGGGCCTCGGGGATGCGGCCGAGCGCCTCGCGCAGGCGCACGATCAGTTGCTTTTGCCCCAGCTTGTGCATCAGCGTGGCCTTGTCCTCGATCAGCACGATGCGGCCCTTGTTGATGATGCCGACGCGATCGGCCATCTCCTCGGCCTCCTCGATGTAGTGGGTCGTGAGGATGACGGTCACGCCCGTGGCCCGCAGCGCGCGCACGAGCGCCCACATGTCCTTGCGCAGCGACACGTCCACGCCGGCGGTGGGCTCGTCGAGGAACAGGATCGAGGGCTCGTGGGACAGGGCCTTGGCGATCAGGACGCGGCGCTTCATGCCGCCCGAGAGCGAGAGCAGCTTCTGGTCCCGCTTGTCCCACAGCGACAGGTCGCGCAGGACTTTCTCGATGTGCGCGGGATTCCGGGGCTTGCCGAACAGGCCGCGGCTGAAGCTCACGGTGTTCCAGACGGTCTCGAAGGCGTCGGTGGTGAGCTCCTGGGGCACCAGGCCGATCGAGGCGCGCGCCGCGCGGTAGTCTTGCGCGATGTCGTGGCCGTCGGCGACGACGGTGCCGGCCGTGGGATTGACCAGGCCGCAGATGATGCTGATCAGCGTGGTCTTGCCGGCGCCGTTGGGGCCCAGCAGCGCGAATATCTCGCCGCGCCGGATCTCGAGGTCGACCTGGTCGAGGGCCCGCTGGCCCGAGGCGTAGTCCTTGTCCAGTCCCGAAACGGATATGATGGGCGTCATGCATGCCTCATGCGGATTCCAATAGGACAGGATAATTGCAGTCCAGCATCACCTTCAAGTTGTTCCTCGCAATCCTGGCGAGCTGCATCATCGTGGCCCTGGCCATGGGGATGGCCGTGCGGTTCAGCTTCCAGAGCGATTTCGTCGACTACATCCACGAGCGCGAGGAGCAGCGCCTGTCCAATCTGGCCGAGGCGCTCGAGGCGGAGTACGCGCGCGCCGGCGGCTGGCAATTCCTGCTGGAGGACCGCGATAGCTGGTGGCGCAGCCTGCGCCTGTCGAGCCGCGGCGTCGACCGCGACGACCGGGACCCCTTCGGCCGCCGCGGGCATGCCGGCCCGCCGCCGAGGATCAGCCTGGTCGATGCGCAGGGCGACTGGCTGGCGGGGCCGCGCATCCTGGCCGGCGCGGGCCAGCGGCGCCATCGCCTGGAGATCGACGGCCGGCTGATCGGCTGGCTGGTGACCCCTCCGCCGCCGGCCATGGCCATCGACGACGAGGTCGACCGGCGCTTCCAGTCGCGCCAGTTGCGCGCGACCTGGGTCATCGTGGGCCTCTCGGCCCTGCTGGCCGCCCTGGTCAGCCTGATGCTGGCGCGGGTGCTGCTGGGGCCGGTGCGCCGCATCGCCCGGGCGACGCACCGCCTGGCCAGCGGCGATTACGGGACCCGCGTCCAGGCGGGTTCCACCGACGAACTGGGTCGCCTGGCCGAGGATTTCAACCGCCTGGCCAACAGCCTCGAGCGCAACGAGCGCCTGCGCCGCGACTTGATGGCCGACGTCTCGCACGAGCTGCGCACACCGCTGGCGGTGCTGCGCGGCGAGATCGAGGCCCTGCAGGACGGCCTGCGCGAGCCCGACGCGGCCACGCTCGCCTCGCTGCAGCACGAGGTCCTGCGGCTCAGCGCCCTGATCGACGATCTCTACGACCTGTCGCTGGCCGACGCGGGCGCGCTCAGCTATCGGATGGCGTCCCTGGACCTGGCGGCGCTGGCGGGCGGGGTGGTCGCCGGCATGCGCGAGCGCTTCCTTCGCGCCGGGATCGAGCTGCGGTTCGAGGCCGTTCCGGGGCTATGGGTCCAGGGCGACGAGCGGCGCCTCGAGCAACTGCTCTCGAACCTGCTGGAGAACACCCTGCGCTACACCGATGCGCCCGGCCGCGCGCGCGTCGCCGTCGAGCCGGCCCCGGACGCCAAGGCGCGCCTAGTCGTCGAGGACAGCGCGCCGGGCGTGCCCGTCGAGGCCTTGCCGCGGATCTTCGAGCGCCTGTTCCGGGTCGAGGTCTCGCGCAGCCGCGAGCATGGTGGCGCCGGCCTGGGGCTCGCCATCTGCCAGCATATCGCGCAGGCCCATGGCGGCTCGGCGCGCGCCATGGCCTCGTCCCTGGGCGGCCTGCGCCTGGAATTCGATTTTCCCCTGGGAGGACCGCCATCGTGAACCCCGCCCGCGTGCTCGTGATCGAGGATGAACCCAAGCTCGCCGAACTGCTGCGCGTCTATCTCGAGGCCGGAGGCTTCGAGGCGCGCCGCCTGGGCGATGGGCTGGGGGCCGCGCGCGAGGTGCGGGAATGGTCGCCGGACCTGGTGCTGCTCGACCTCATGCTGCCGGGCAAGGATGGCCTGGACGTGTGCCGCGAGATCCGCGCGTTCAGCGCCGTGCCCATCATCATGGTGACCGCCCGGGTCGAGGAGATCGACCGCCTGCTGGGGCTGGAACTCGGCGCCGACGACTACATCTGCAAGCCCTACAGCCCGCGCGAGGTGGTGGCCCGGGTCAAGGCCGTGCTGCGGCGCAGCCGGCCCGACGCGGCGGCCGGCGGCGACGCGCGCGCGGCCGGGCTGGTCATCGACGAGGATGCCTATCGCGCCCAGCTCGATGGCACGGCGCTCGAGCTCACGCCCGTCGAGTTCCGGCTGCTGGCCCTGCTGGCGTCCGCGCCGGGCCGCATCTTTTCGCGGGACCAGGTGCTGGACCGCCTGTACGACGATCATCGCGTGGTGACCGACCGCACCGTCGACAGCCACATCAAGAACCTGCGCCGCAAGCTCGGCGCCGTGCGCCCGGACGGCGAACTGATCCGCTCCGTCTACGGCGTGGGCTACCGCCTGGACCTGCAGGCCGACGGCGACGCGGACTGACACCGGCGCGGCGCGGTTTCGCGGGGTCCTACGGCGCGGCGCGGTTTCGCGGGTCCTACGGCATGGCGCGGTTTCGCGGCCCTGGACCGCGCCGAAGTCCCGGACCTGGTGGCGCGCCGCTGCGCCGTGCGGGGCCGTCGAGTTCATGATTTCTCCATCTTTCATTCATTTTCCCGCCCCAGTGTGTGCGTAATCTGTGCCTATCGCGGATCGACCGGTTTGCGATCCGGATCAACACTAGGAGCACCCCCATGAAGATCAAGCCCTTCCTCGCGATTTCCTCCATTGCCCTGGCCACCTCCCTGGCGCTGCCGCTGGCCGCCTCCGCCCAGCCCGGCGGCGGTTCCTCGTGCGCGCCGCAAGGCCGGCACATGCACCACGGCGCCCGCGACGGCGGCGGGATGCCCGGCCACGCGATGCGCGCGCTCGACCTCACCGAGGCCCAGCGCGACCAGATCTTCAAGATCCGCCATGACCAGGCCCAGGCCGTCTACGACCAGCGCAAGGCCGAGCGCGCCGCGGCGACCAAGCTGCGCGAGCTCAGCAGCGCCGGCACCTTCGACGAGGCCCAGGCCCAGAGCCTGGCGCAGGAACTCGGCAAGGCGCAGGCTCAGCTCGCGCTGCTGCGCGCCCAGGAGCACGCGAAATTCCTGGCGGTGCTGACGCCCGAGCAGCGTGAAAAGCTGGCCGAGTTGCGCGAGCGCGGCCCGCGCGGCGGCATGCACCGCGAAGGCAAGCCTTCCCGTTCCTGATCCCGCCCGACGGCCGGATACCCTCGGGTGATCCGGCGCCCGGACGGCCCGCCCCTTTTATGGGGGCGGGCCGTTTTCAATCCAGGCGCAGGTTCAATCCGGGCGCAGGGCCCGAACCAACCCTGGTCCGGCGGCGGAGCCCAGGCCGCTCTCAATCCACGAACACGGTCCGGGCCGATTCGAAATGGCGGCGGTAGTAGGGGTTGTCGAGCGAGTCGATCCGCACCTGGCCGCCCGTCGAGGGCGCATTGATGAAGCGGCCGTCCCCCATGTAGATCCCCATGTGCGAATTCGAGCGTCCCAGGGTATCGAAGAACACGAAGTCCCCCGGCCTGAGGTCGCCGCGCGGGATCGGGCGGCTGAGGCGCGCGATCTGCGCCGTATTGTGGGGCAGGGGGGTGTCGGCGGCCGCGTCGAACACGTATTTCACCAGGCCGCTGCAGTCGAACCCCCGGGCGGGCCGGGCGCTGCCGTAGCGGTAGTCGGATTGCAGCAGGCTGAGCGCGGTCATGACCACCTCGGTGCGCTTGGCCGGATCGACGCGCGGGGCGGGCTCCATGCCCACCCGCGTGCCCGGCCCGGCACAGGCCGCCAGCAGCAGCGCAGCGCTGGCTACCAGCCCGCGCGTCCAACGGGGGAACCGCCAGGATCGGGAAAGCCGTCCCGCCAGGGGAGGCCGCCATGCCGACGTCA
>Ga0180216_1004462_pt1 | contig 10612 bp, 7 predicted proteins | sample eDN3rd37CBELigMG_FD_128879 | JGI IMG/M metagenome (GOLD analysis project Ga0180216, IMG submission 128879) | Enriched Miracle-Growth compost microbial communities from Emeryville, California, USA - eDNA 3rd pass 37_C BE-Lig MG (version 2)... ...
TCCAATTACCGCTAGCTTATTAGGGATGAAAGTAAAAAATGAACAGGCACCAACACTACTTATCGTAGATGGCCATATATTGCAAGAGAACCTAAGTGCGCTCAAGCTCGATAAGCAATGGCTAACGAAAGAAATTAAAAATAAAGGCGCTTATGATGAACGAGATGTATTTATTGCACAGGTCGATGCCAATAAGCAGCTGTATGTCGATCTGTATCAAGATAACGTTGGCAAAAAGCATTAGTAACAAAGAAAAATTAAAGAAAATTCTTATTTATGAGCATGTCCGTCGCTACATAATCTATACTACTTTCATGTCATCAAAAAGCAGCTGACACTATATTACAAGTGTCAGCTGCTTTATTTGTTCTATACAATCTATGCTATTTTTGGGCTCGCTCATGTATCTGAAGCAGCTGTTCAACATTCAGCTCGGCTGTGCTTGCATAAACATGATGCGCATGAGGAAAGTGATCCTTCTGCCCAATCGCCACTGCTGTCATCTTAGCTGCTAGGATGGCATCCACCCCAGCAACCGCATCCTCGATGCCAACACAAGCCTGTGCATCAACCCCTAGCTGCTGTGCTGCAGCTAGAAAAACCTCAGGATCAGGCTTAGAATTTTTAATTTTGGCCGCATCGACAATGATATCGAATTGCTCCTCCATCTGCAGGTTTCTAATAACGGAAAATGCATTTTTGCTCGCTGAAGCGATCGCGGTCTTAATTCCACGCTGCTTTAGATCAGCTAGCAGCTCTGGGATACCAGGCAATACATCCGACGGCTTAATGGTCGCAATTAATTCCTTATATAGCTCATTTTTTCGTTCTGCCAGCTCATGCAGCTGCTCATCACTATAGTGCAGCGGCTCCTTGGATAGGCTAAGCAGCAACCGTAACGATTCAAGTCGGGATACACCCTTTAGATTTTCATTGAATTCTCTAGTAAATGGCAAATTAAGCTCATCACCTATAGCTTTCCAGGCAAGATAATGATGCTCCGCCGTGTCTGTAATGACACCATCAAGATCGAAAATAACAGCCTGAATTGGAGTAGTTGTCATGTCTTGGTACCCTCACTTTCTTTTAGAGGTTGTTAAAAAGCTCGAGCCGAGCTTTTTGAACGTAATTTATCATTATATTTTTTGCTTGTAGGAGCCGCCCTGATTCAATGAAACAGTCTGTCCGTAAAGCGTAATTGATAACGCATCACCTGACAGCAAATTCAGTTCAACCTCGCCACGAGTAACTTTAACTTCAATGGAACGTCCTTTATATTGCAGCTTGAACTGATAATCCTTCCAATCTGCCGGCAGCTTTGGCGCTAAAGACAACGAATCTTGTTTAATTCTTACGCCTCCAAACCCAAACACGATAGCCATCCACGTTCCGCCCATATTCGCAAGGTGCAAGCCATCCTTCGTGTTACCATGGGTATTATCTAGATCTAAGCGAGCCGTTTCTCTAAAGTAGTGGTACGCTTTTTCATCGTAGCCGATTTTTGAAGCCATTATGCTGAATATACAGCTGGATAATGAGGAGTCATGCGTCGTAATTTGCTCATAGTAGTCATAGGAATGCTTGATTGTTTCCAATGACTGCTCATCCTCTAGTAGGAAATGAGCAAGCACAGTATCTGCCTGCTTACATACCTGATAACGATAGATCGTTAATGGATGGTAATGCAGTAGCAGCGGATACTTTTCCTTTGGTGTATTAGCAAAATCCCACACCTTTTTATTCATGAACGAATCGTCCTGAGGATTAATATCAAGCTTCTCGTCATAAGGCAGATACATCACTTCTGCTGCTCGACTCCACGAGTCGATCTCTTCGACGGTTAGCTCTAGCTTCTGAAGCAGCTGCTCATAGCTCTCAGGAAGACTTTGCTGCACTAGCTGAAGTGACTTTGCCGCCCACGCTAAGTTATGCTTCGCCATAACATTCGTATAGTAGTTATTGTTGACGCAGCAAGTATACTCATCTGGACCTGTTACTTCATCGATATAGAAGCGCCCATCACGCTCATGACCAACTTCCATCCAAAGTCTTGCAGTTTCTGCTAGCACTTCACTGCCGTAATCAGCAAAAAATTGAACATCCTCTGTTGCCATATAATATTGAATATAGCTATAGGCAATATCGGCGCTAATATGATACTGCGCAGTGCCCGATGGGAAGAATGAAGAGCATTCCGTTCCAGCTATTGTTCGCCAAGGATAAAGCGCACCCTTCGCATGCCCCATTTCCTTCGCACGTTCTTTCGCGAACGGCAGGATCTGATAGCGATACAGTAATAGCTGTTTAGCTATCTCTGGCTGAGTAAGTAAAAATACTGGGAACATATAAATTTCTGTATCCCAGAAATAATGCCCTTCATAGCCTTCACCAGACAAACCTTTTGCAGCGATGTTACTGTATTGGTCGCGACCCGCTGATTGCAGCAATTGGAATATATTAAAGCGAATTCCTTCCTGCAACGCAGCATCGCCTGAAATGACAATATCTGATTTGTCCCAGAACTTACTTAATACTTGCTGCTGCAGCTCAAGCTGCTGGGTAAAGCCGGTACCAGAGAGCTCTCTTGCTTTTTGCTTAGCAGTCTCCAAGCTCTGCTCACCATGACGCAGCGTATCGGTATATACATTCCACTTCGTAAAGGTAATTGGCTGATCCCCTGTAAAGACAGCAGTGTAGCTTACCTGCTGCTGCTCAGCAACAAGCTCTCTTTGCTTAGCATCGGTATGACTATGCGCAACTGCACAGCTAACAGATAGCTTAGAGGTTAGCGTTTCATTCTGAACATAAGCAATGTCATCCTCAGAGCCAATCGCAGTCGTCGTGAGCAGCTTAGCATGGCCTGAAGCTACACGTGGATCATTAACTGCTGTGTAGTTTTTAACATCCCCTTGAACGGTAGATACTACCGTAATATCGCCTGTCACTGCAATAGGTACAATGCTTACATCAATGACGAATAGCTCACGAGAAGCAAAGGATACAATACGGCGGAATACCAGCTCCAGCTCTTGGCCTGATGGAGATTTCCAATGAATGCGTCGCTCAGCATAGCCTTGATCCAGCTTCAGCTCACGCGAAAAAGCAAGCACTTCGCCAGAAAACAGGCTGAATCTTTCCTTCGCACTTCCTACGAAAATTTCAATGCCTTGTGCGTCAATTATGTTGACTAGCTTCTGCTGTGTTGATGGAAAACCATATAGCTTCTCGCCGTATGGAATCGTAATGACGTCGTGATAAGCATTGATATAGCTGCCTCGTATGCTGTTCATATCTTCACGATAGCCTTCTTCAAAATTCCCTCGCACACCTAAATAACCGTTGCCTAGTGCATAAATACTCTCTTGATTTAGTAGATCAGCCTCTAGTAGCGACTGATTCACAATAGACCATGTCATAGCGTAAACCCCTATCCTGCTTATTATGAATGAACAACGACGTCTAAACCGGTCGTATTGCTTAAGATGGTCGCGCTCGTTGTGTCGGTTTCTTGATCAATGTATAGATAGATATCCAATGTTCCCTTACCAATCGTTAAGCCTACGATATTCAACTCTTGAATATCGAGTGGCAGTGCTGGTGCTAAGCTAACTTCACCTTGCAGCATATTAACCTGCAATCCAAGCATAGCTTGAAGCATCACGAAGGTTGTCGCAGCAGACCATGCTTGCGGCGAACAGGTTGTAGGATAGCGAACGAGACGATCATATTCCTGCTTGCTATAACCACAAAACAGCTCTGGAAAACGCTGATCTGGCACTTCGGCAGCTGCTCTTAGCAGCCCGGACACGATATGTCTTGCTTCCTTCTGAAGTCCACTACGCAAGCAGCCTAGTAGAATCATGCCGTTGTCATGCGGCCAGATACTACCGTTATGGTAGCTCATTGGATAGTAGCCGGTCGACTGATTACTCATCGTACGAATGCCATAGCCAGAGAACATATCTTCTGATAGCAATCTGTTCCCAATCTTCTCTGCATATTGATTCTTTACGAAGGATGCCATCAGCAGATGACCCGCGTTAGACGTAACAGAATGGACAGGCTTTAGCTCGCCATCAAGCGCAATGCTGAAAAACTGCTCATCCTCCATCCAGAAATACTCTACAATTCTCTCCTCTAGCTGCTTCGCCTGCTGCTTGAGCAGCTGGCTGCGTTCAGCCTGATTAAGCTTGGCGAATATTTCAGCTAAGCCTTGCTTCGCATAGCTGATGTACCCCTGAACCTCTACGAGCGCAATCGGAGCTTTAGCAAGGTCCCCATTTTCATTGACGATACTGTTGGCTGAATCCTTCCAGCCCTGATTAGGGAAGCCCTGCTCTGCTTCTTGTTGGTAGGTTAAAAACCCTGCCGCATTCCGCTGACAGCGTGTATCGATCCATGATAACGCAGCATCAATAGAGTCTTTTAGCTCATCTACGATCGCTAGATCACCGCTCCATCTTACATACTCAACGAGCAGCACAAGAAACAGCGGTGTCGAATCAACGCCACCATAGTATGGTGAAAATGGCGACTGACCGGTCTGCACAAGCTCACCAAAACGAATTTCATGCATAATTTTTCCGAATTCCTCATCACGCCAAGGATTATCCGCTTTACCTTGATACGCTGCGAGTGTACGCAACGTCCCTAACGCATGCGACGGATGTAGCGGAAGCATAAAGATTGACGTAATAATACTATCTCTGCCAAACACTGTAGCAAACCAAGGCAAGCCTGCAACCGTTGTTGCACCATAGCCAATATCCCGCTGAAGCATACGTAAGTCTTGTAAGCTTCTATCGTATAAAGTATTAAATAGAGCATTAGCGCTCATCACACGTGTATTGCTCGTCAACCACTGATCGTAGCTGCTAGTCAGGCTTTGTAATGCCTCGTTATAGGAGAGCAGCTCGCCATCTAGTAGAGTCTCTGCACCAGCATTAGCATTTAATGATGTAAGCTGTGGTTTAATAACAAGCTGTATCGTTTGTTGCTCTCCCGGAGCTAAATCTAGCGTATATTGAAGCAGCTGCTCAGACTGGCGAACCTCTGGGCTGCCGTCCCAATGTATTGACGTTTTACGGATCTGCTCATCCTTGCCAACATATTGAAGCTGCATCATCTTGCCGTTATAGGTCGTATCCATACGTTGCCCAACTTCGCCAGTGCGATAGCGTCGTACGATGAACATATCTTGAAAATCCCCATCAAATTGCAGTGTAAGCTTAACCTGCTGCGGAAATAAGAAATAATTTGTAACTAGCAGTTGCTCATGCATGACATTGTCGTGCAAAAAGCTGCTGCGCTTAATTTCAACTGCTCCAACATCCTTTACCTCATGCTTTAGCATCGTCGTAAGCAGATAGCTTTCCGACACGCTGCTTTCTAGCAATTCTGGAAGCTGATCATTAATGCGCAGCTCATAGTGGCTTAGGAACCGGGTATCCTTCATATATAAGCCATGACCTGCTTCTAGCTTTGGATCGACATTACCATACGAATCGGTTACGTAAAATAATGCTCCCTCCATGATGACTTTATTACTCATACATGCTCCCTTTCAGCTAACAAAAGCTTTACTTAACCGCTCCTGCCGCAATTCCTTTAATGATGTATTTTTGTGCAAAAGCGTAGAATATGACGACTGGAATAATCGTTAAGGTTAAGCCTGCCATTGCCTGATTCCATACAATCGTAAACTCTCCGAAGAAATAGAAGGTTGAAAGCTGAATCGTGCGCAGTCCTTTATCAGAAAGCACTAGTGATGGCAGCAGGTAGTCATTCCATGAAGCGATAACGTCAAGTATAGCTACTGTAACCGTGATGCTTGTTAATAGTGGGAATACAATTCTCCAGAAGACACCAAATGTACTAGCCCCATCTAGAACAGCAGCCTCCTCAAGAGCGATCGGTATCGACTTAATAAAGCCATGATATAAGAATACGGCTATACCAGCATGGAAGCCGATATTCATAAAGATCAAGCCCTCATGCGTATTAAGCATTGGTAAATGTAAATTCGTACGAATCCAGTCCATAACCTGCATTAGCGGCATCATTAATGTCTGGAACGGAATTAACATCGTTGCTACAAACGAGAAAAATATAATTTTACTCATCGCATTGTCACGACGTACAAGCATCCATGCTGTCATAGATGATAGAATAACAACAAAAATCACGGTTGCGATCGTAACATAGAGTGAATTCCCTAATACGGTAAGGAAATTCATCTTCTTCATTGCGCCTGCGTAATATTCGAAGCTAAAGGAGCCTGGTAATGCAAGCACATTCTCATAAAGCTCCGAACGAGTTTTGAAGGAGTTGACGAGCATAATGTAGATCGGTGACAAGAAGAGCAGTGCACCGATGACAATTAGCGTTGAAATTACACCATTTCTAGCTTTGCCCATTACATCTGCACCTCTTTTCGTTTCGTAATCACCACTTGTGTTAGCGTAACAAGTGCTACGATAACAAAGAACACAATAGCTTTAGCCTGACCAAGTCCATAGTTACCATATCCGAATATTTCATTAAAGATATTCATTGCAAATAGCTCAGTTGTATGAATTGGACCACCATTGGTTAGTGATAAATTGACATCGTAAATTTTGAATGCACCGGACAATGTTAAAAATAAGCAAATTGTAAAGGATGGCATCAACAATGGGAAAACAATTTTCGTAATACGATGCCATAAATTTGCTCCATCTACTTTAGCTGCCTCCATCACTTCTTCGGAAATCCCTTGAATACCAGCGATATAGATAACCATCGTATAGCCTGCCATTTGCCATGTAAATACAATAACAAGAGCTAGCAAGGCATAGTTTGGATCAATGAGCCAATTAAAGAAGATGGAGTCTATTCCTGTTGTCTCACCTATCTGTTTAAATCCATCCGTGAAAATGAAGCGCCAAATGTAACCTAGGATTAGACCACCAATAAGGTTTGGCATAAATAGCAGGGTACGTGCTAGGTTGCTCGTTCTAAAGCCTGCAGTTACGATTAAGGAGAAGATCAAGCCTAACAGATTGACGCTAATTAGAGCGAATACTGTAAATTTGATTGTTTGCCATGCGGAATCAAGAAAACGTTGATCCTGAAATAGTGTCGCGTAGTTATCCAAGCCGACGAATAATTTCGGGTTGCTCGGAATACCATCCCAGTCGATAAAGGAATAATAGATCCCGATCAAAAATGGAATGACGACGACCGTTAAGAAAATTAAAAATAGCGGCATTGTAAAAAGCATATACCATAGCTTGCTATTTCTATTCATAATTGAAATCACCCTTTCACCAGAATTGTCGTAGTAGATAAAACGAAAGCCTAACTTCATGTTTCAGAGTTAGGCTTTCCATATTGCACATCCCTGTATTATTTAGCAGCTTTTGCCCACACTTCACCAAGCTTCTCTAGATATTGCTCTGGAGTCATGGAAGTGTTAAGGAAAAATTCAGATGTTAGAGGCGCTAGATCATTAATGATAATCCCTTGTGGGAAATAATTTAGTGCCCAAGATATAGTGTTGCCTGACTGAGTTGCATCAAATACTTGTTGTGATAGTGGATCTAGTCCAGTTGGTTCGATTGTTGTTACAGCTGGAATGAATCCGAAATCATTAACTACTGTGTTTTTACCTGTTTCACTTGTGTATAGCCAATCAATGAAAGCATTTGCTGCTTTGATTTGAGCTTCTGATGCTTTGTTGTTAATAACCCAGCCAGCTGGAATATCAACCGCTAGTTTATCATTTCCTAGAATCGGAAGTGGAGCCATACCGATTTCCATTTCATCATAATCAGCTAGCATACCGTAGCTCCAGTTACCTTGGTGAACAGCTGCTGTTTTACCAGTCGCTAGATCACCCATTTGCGTGTCGTACGTTACTTCCATTGGATTAACGGAGTTAGCACGGATCGCGTCCATTACTTGAGCAAACTCTTGGAATGCTGGAACTTCTGACAATTTCACTTCGCCTTTGTTCACTTGCTCGATGAAAGCAACAGGATCTTCCTGCAATGCGAACGGAGTATTAATAATGTGACCAATTAGGAAATAAGCTTCTTGAGATAAGCTTAGACCGTTAATACCGTCAGCTTTGAACTGCTCTAATTGTTGAACTAGAGAATTTGTATCCGTTACTTTAGAAGGATCGTAAAGTTCTTTGTTGTACACAAGACCGAAGCCTTCAACAGCGATTGGCATACCCACCACTTTACCGTCAATTTCTAGTGCCATGTTAGGAGAAATATACTTCGCATACGGCTCATTCGTCATATCATGGTAGTAGGAAGCGAATTTCTCAGCCTCTGCACCTGGCTGTACGGAGAAAATCGTTGGGCCTTCATTAGCTGCAAGCTTTGTTTGTAGCTGTGTAATGTAAGAGTCACCAGCGGATCCCCATACTTCAACTTCATTACCTGTTTCTTCTTTATACTTAACCACTAGATTTTCAAGTGCTTCAGCAATTTCAACTTTACTTTGGAACAACGTAATCTTTTCTAATTTTTCGCTTTGGTTAGCGTTGTTTCCTGTGTTGCTTGTGCCTTCATTGGCTTTGTTGTTTGCATTGTTGCCACAAGCTGACAATACAATTAACATCGCAGACAGTAGGACGAATGCCCATCTTTTCTTCATCATTGTAATACCCCCTAAAATTATCTTCCTTTTCATTATATTTTTTATCATCTACTGACCACAGGTGTTATATTCACCTAAATGAGTAATTTTTGAATCTGCTGTCCCAGTAAATAAATAAAAGCATCCAGCAACAGTGACAATCCTACAAATTCAGTAAGAGTTTGTCATTTATTGCTTGCTGGATGCTAATAAGTATTACGGCTTATACGTTTTTCTATAGGCGGTAGGCGTCATGCCTATATGCTTTTTGAACACCTTGCTAAAGTAATTAAGCTCTTCGAAGCCACTCTCCTCTGCTACTTCGTGTATCGTTAAGTCAGTGTGTACTAGCAGTGAGCAGGCCTTATCCATTCTAAGCTGAGATAAATAATTCATAATCGTTGTCTGATATTCTTCCTTAAATCGCTTAGCTAAGTATTGAGGAGAGAAATGAAATTGCTCGGCAAGACTTGCCAGAGTAATATCTTCCTTCATGTGGTCGTTTATATAGTTACGAACGGCAGCAATTGATTGTACAGAACCACTCTCAACTTTACTGTAATCGATAAGCTCGACAATGTCGCTAAAGGTCTGCTTCAGTCTCGCTGACCATTCCTCCATCTGAGCAAGCCATAAAGGCATCGTAGCATGAAAACGATCATCACTTAATTGAACATAGATACGCATCAATAGCAAATTTATTTCCACCGTATAATGCTGCAGCTCTCTTAACGTTAATCGGCCCCCGGCCGTCAATTCACGTGTAAACTCATCGACCAGCTCATGAAGGTATTGCTTATTTTTTGAGCGAACGGCTTCTACAATAACACGCTCCTTATCAATGAAAAACAAGGATGCCTCGGACTTTTCAATCTGCTTCGAGCTACTAAGGACATTGCTATTGAGGATCACGGACTTCTCCTCAAGCAATACTTGCTGAAGCTTATCTGCGGCTAAAGCTACACTGCGAAAGCCTACAAAGGAGGAAAGGCGAAGCGTACGCTGCCATGCCTCCTGAAGTCTATAAACAGATTTCTCGATGTCATCGGGCAGCATTCTCGTGCTAACAAACAATATAATGAATGATTGGTACTGCAGCGAATACCAAGCTCCAAGCGGCGTGAATAACTCTTCTATTATATTTTTGACGGCAAAGTTGAACAATTGCTCGTCGCGTTCATAATATTGTTTAACGATCGCATCTTTATTTCTTGGTAGATATGTGATGACATAGAAACGATCAGGGTCAATGCCTAAGGTAGCTAAGAAGTCTGAAATCGCACGGCTTCCGTTCTGCTCTTCCTCGATTAAGCTTGCAAAGCGCTGCTCATTAACTATATTATTTACCTCATTTAAACGAAAATTGTTGCTTAGCTCTTTAAGCCTTGCTTGCTGTTCCTCCCTTATTTGCTTGCATGCCTTCTTAATCGCTTGATCAAGATCACTAATTTTGAACGGCTTAAGCAAATAATCTATACCATTGGCAAGCAGTGTCGCGCGTGTATAAGTAAACTGCTGATATCCGCTCAACACAATAACCTTGGATGTCCAGCCTTCCTCCCTTAGCTTCTCGAGAAACTGTGGACCATCCATAATATGCATGCTCATGTCCGAGATGATTAGCTCTGGATGATGCTGCCTGACCAGCTCCAGTGCTTCTAGGCCGTTGTCAGCCATTAGTATTTGATTAATCCCATGCTTTGACCAATCAATGGAAAGCTCTATGCCCTCACGCACATGCTCTTCATCATCAACAATCAGCAGCTTCATGCTCGTTCCCCCTAGGTGTTTCGATTGGCAACCGTAATGCTACAACTGTGCGCTCATAAGACTTGCTCTCAATAGACCATTGGAACGCTCGGCCATAATACAGCGATAATCTTTTTAGTACATTGGACAAGCCAATTCCTTGTCTTTCTGTTACGATAACCTGCTGCTCAACGTAGCTTGCTTTTACTTGCTCAATTTGCTGCTCTGTAAA
>Ga0180216_1004463_pt1 | contig 10610 bp, 13 predicted proteins | sample eDN3rd37CBELigMG_FD_128879 | JGI IMG/M metagenome (GOLD analysis project Ga0180216, IMG submission 128879) | Enriched Miracle-Growth compost microbial communities from Emeryville, California, USA - eDNA 3rd pass 37_C BE-Lig MG (version 2)... ...
GGCCTGCGGGCCAGGCTGCGGCGCACCTGCGGCGTGTCGCCCAGGCAAAGGCGCGCCCGCCCGCCTGCGACGCGGTAAAACGCGGCCCGCGCGTCCTTGTTCTGGAGATCCACGCCAGTGCAGCAGGGACGCCGCCGCGTTAGCCAAACAAGCAAGATAAAGCTCGCCCATGCTGGATCCAATGCGCGCGAGGACGCACCCGGATCCGGGCCAGCGACGTCAGGGGCGTCGCTGGAAATGGCTCGGGCCGCCGCGGCGTCCCTGCCGGATCCGCCGCGGCGGCCGCCGGGGCCGCGGGCCGGTCGGCCATGGCACCGCCAGCGGGCCTCGTCGCGCCGTCCGGCCGGCGGCGGTCCAGCAACGGCGCAGCGCGCGGGCACCGCTTTGTCCTCGCCCTCTTGCGCGACTGGCGGCGGCTGCCGGCGTCGTCCCACCGCGGACAGCCGCGCTGCCGGGGGGCCAGGCACCCGGGCACGGCTTGCGCAGACGGCGTCGACGCGAGACTGGCGAGGGTTTTTTCGCGCCAAATTTTGTCCACGTGGCCAGACCGTCCATCGAGCGGCGCCTCCGCTGCGCCGTCGTGACTTGCAAGGCCGTGGTCGGCGTCGTGGCCCTATTCAGCGGCCTTTCCGCGGCGTCCCAACGTCGTCAGGCGTGCGTCTGGACCCATCTGCTGCTGCTGTTGCAACAGCAACGGCTGCAGGAATTGGAAAAATGAGCTGGCTCGCACGGTCGCTGGCTCGGACCGGGTCGCTCTTGCTGCGGCGGCCGACGGCGCCGCTCGCCGCCGCCGCGGTCGGCGGGCCAGTGTCCGCGCCGAACGTGGTCGCCGGCGTGCGGTCCATGGCCCTGCTGGCGCGGCGGGCGGTGCTGCCAGGAGCCCCCGCGCTGCCGGTGGGCCCCGCGGCCGCAGCCGCCGGCGCGGCAGGCCAGCCGCCCGCGCGCGGCCTCGCGATGGTCCGTATCGGCTCGGGCGGCAAGTCGGCGCGCTACAAGGCCCGCCTCAAGGTACGCCGCGGGCTGGCCCCCGCGTCCTGCGCGGCCGTGCCCGTCTAACGTTTGCGGTACCCGCAGCCACCTAATTGGGGTCTTGCTGTGCAGGCCAAGCTGCGCCGACAGCGGGCCGGCAAGGACGGCCGCACCAAGCGTGAGCGGAAGCGGTAGACGGCCCGGGCGCAGTCCCCGTGCCGTGGGCGCCCAAACTGCCTGAAATACTCGCATTTTGATAGCAGCAGTTCTGTACATGTACAGCCAGGCAACAACACGGGCCAGGAGTGAAGCGTGCAAGCGTGCATGAATGGTGCAAAAGTACGTATTGGTGGCTGGCGCGCGTGCGCGAGCAACTCGTGGCCTGGCGCACGCGTGCCGCACGCCGTGCCGTGGGTCTAGATGGCGCGGCAGACGGCGACAAGAGCATACAGAGCCGTCAAGGCGGCGGCCGCCGCGGCGACGCGGCGGCCCAGGGCCTTGGCCGTGATGTCCGACGGGACGAGCGCATCGTTCAACACGACGGTCGCCTCGAAGAGCCAGTTGGAGAGCGCCAGGAAGATGCCCGTGGCGAGCAGAAAGTTCAGGAGCGGGTAGTTGGGGATGTAGATGAGCCGCTGTTTCGCGTCGTAGACAAGCCACACGTGGAACTGCAGGATGTACGTCTCCAGCGTGATGCGGCCGGACCACTGGAACGCCTTGGAGTACTGCGGTCGCCCAGCATGCCCACATCGAGGCGCGGCCGCGTGTTAGCTGAGCACGACCGGCGTCGCCGGCGTGAAAAGCGCGCCCGCGGTCGGCGTACGCGCTGCCGCAGGAAGGGCGTGAGGTTGCGCAGGAAGAGGTAGCCGAGGATCGGCGCCCACGAGACGTAGGGGTGGTGCTGGTTGTAATCAAACTTGGGCATGGTGAAGTAGCAGTAGACCCACGTGCCGATGCCGAGGAGGCTGGCGCCGGCCAGGCAGCCCTTGGCGAGCGCGCGGTGCCGCGCGCTCGGATGCGCCTCGACGCCGAGCAGCCACCGCTCAAAGTGGGGGAGCCCGTACGCGCAGACCATGCCGATCCACGTGGCGTAGTGGTCCAGCGTCGAGCGGAACTGCCACTCGTGGAGCGAGTCCCGGTAGGACATGAGCCAGTAGAGCGGCGACCACACGATCTCAAAGACGCCCGGCACGTCAAAGACGAGGAAGAGCACCACAAAGACGACGCCGAGCTTGAACGGGATCCAGCCCGGGTTGCCGTTGCGCGAGTGGCCGATGCCCATGGTGGCGTAGGTGAGCAGGAAGAAGGTGGTGTGCAGCGGGCAGACGTAGTAGAGCATGTACTCCTTGTTGAGCGCGATGGCCACAAAGGCGACGAGGAGGTTGAGGCGGATGAGCATCTTGACCGTGCGGACGACCGAGTAGTCCTTGCGCGTCCAGAAGAACGAGAAGTTGCCAAAGCCCGTCATCCATACGTAGGCGGCGATGAAGAGGCGGATGACGTTGTAGAGCTCCTGCGCGTTGAAGTAGTGGTAGAGCACGAAGCCGGTCTGCATGAGGCCCTTCCACTCCTCGCTCTGCTCGCGGTTGAAGATGTGCGACTTGACCGCCGCGTTGGGCGCCAGCGCGCGGCCCTTGACCGCGCCGATCGTCCGGCCGGTGAGCACGGCGATCAGCAGCAGCGTGAGGACGATGAAAATGAAGAGGTCGCGGTCGTAGACGCGCTTGTGCGGCGAGTGGTGGCCGAGGGCGGGCGGCCCGTCCACCAGGTACATCAGCAGGACGATCGCGCCAAAGATGACGGCGGCGCGCAGCGTCGTCCGCCACCAGGCGAGCGGCGGCTCTGCCGCTGGAGCGGCGGCCGTCGACGGCGGCGCAGATGCCGACACCGCCACCTTGACATTGGGCGGCGGCGTGTCGCTCATGGCAATGGCCGTCTCGCCGCCGGCGGCGTGGCTGCGCTGGTGCGCCGCGGCCGCCACGTCGCTGCCGGTCGCCGCCGCGAGAGGTTCGGCGGCGCCGCTGCTGCTGCCGCCCTCGGGCGCCGGCGTCAGCGGCTTGAGCGGGACCTCGGCCAGCGCGGGCGGCCGCGCCACGGCGGTGGGCAGTGTGGTTTCCAGGTGGACGTACCGTGCGAGCGACAGCGGCATGAGGCCGTGCCACAGCGGCAGCGTCTCCACGAGGACCCACGCGGCCGCGATGCCGACAAAGATCAGCAGCAGCACGATCTGCCCGTTGGTGGTCGGCTGCTCCGCCGCCGCCTCCGCTACGGCCCCGGCCGCATTGCGTGCGACCACCGCGACGGTGGGCGCCGCCGCCGTGGCGGCCGCCATGGCGGCCGGCGTGGCCGCGGCTGCTGCCATGGGCAATCGCCGGCCGGCGGCTACCCACCGCGTGTAACACGCGGCAGAGGACTGCGGTCCGCGCCGGCGCCTGCCAACTCAAATGGCGCCTCCCCAGCTCGCCTACCGGGTTAATTGACAACAGCAGAGGCAGCCGTCGCGGCAGCAGCGGCGGCGGCAGCGGCGGCGGCGGTGAGCAGCGGCGCACGAGGCAATGCCGCGGCCAGCGCCCCAGCCCGCCACGTGCCAGTCAGTCACGTGTAATGTATGGCAGAACCGCGGCAGAACCGCGGCAGAACCGCGGCAGAACTGCGGCAGAATCGACGTCGTGGCTGGAGGGGCAGTTGCTAGTGGGGCATTGCTGCCGAAGAGCGGCAGAATGGGGTGGACCGCTGGTGGAATGCGGTCGAAACAGGCGGAACCGTGGCAGAGAACGGTCGAAGGCAGGGGTGGAATCGGGTGGAACGCGGTGGAACGCGGTGGAAGGGCGGCAGAGCGGCGGGGTGGAGTGGGGTGGAACGGCCGAACGAGGGTGGAAGGCCTAGTGGGCAAAGGGCGGAATGGGGTGGAATGGGGTGGAGAGGGTGGAGGCAGGGTGGACTCCTAGGGACGTGGTGGGGTGGAATGGGGTGGAATCGGGCAGACTGCTGTTGCGCTGCTTGCTGCTGCGACGCCGTGAAAGAAAAACGCGGACGCGGCGCAGCGACGGCGGCGGCGGCGAACGGCCAACGGCGACGCCCGTCCGCGCAACGGCCGACGCACACGCACGCCCAAGATCACCCGCCCCTGCAGGAGCACGGCGGGACGCACCGGAAAACGCCGACGCCGCGCACGCTGGGGGAACTAGTCCCACTGGCGTTTTTCGCCCGGCCGTGATTGGTGGTGACGGGCGGGGCGGACGCCGCACCCGCAGCGCACGTCGCAGGCGCGCGCAACGGCCGCCGCGCTGTGCGGGCCGTGCTGGCGGACGGCTGCGGAGGCGGATCTGGCCGGTGGGAGCGCAGCGCGAGCGTTGCCAGCGCCGCGCGGCCTACCTGGACCGCCTGCGTTCCACCGTTGGGGGCCGCTTCGTAGCCACTCAGCCAGCTTGGGCCGCGCCGCTCGCTGCCTGCGCACGCGCCGGTGCCGGCACCGCGGCCGCCGTCGGCCACCATGTCTGGACCGCCGCCCCCGCCCCCGCCCCCGCCGGGGCCGCCCCCTCCGCCCGGCCCGCCGCCGCCGCCGGCCGTGTCGTCGGGCCCGCCGCCGGGCGGCGCGGGGCGCGGCGCGCTGCTGGAGTCTATCCAGAAGGGCAAAAAGTTGAAAAAGGCCGAGACCCGTGACCGCAGTGCGCCCATCATCGGTACGCTGCCGCAGGCGGCGGCAAGGCTGTCGACGAATATTGCAAGTGCTGACCGCGCGCTCTGTTTGTGATTGCACTGTTGCGCGCCGCAGACTCCAAGCCGGCCGCTGGCGGTGGCGATGGCGGCGGCGGTGGCGGCCGCGGCGGCGGCGGCGGCGGTGGTGGCGGTGGCGGCATGGGCCCCATGGGGCCCGGGTTGGGCGGCCTCTTTGCGGGAGGCATGCCAACCCTCAAGAAGACGGGACTGGGCCCCGGCGCTGGCGCTGGTGCCGCTAAGGACAAGGACAAGGAAAAGTTTGAGGACGCGCCCGGTACGACCGCTTGGCCGCACGCCTGGTTGCCGCTCAAAGACGTGAACTGAGCGCGCCCCAACCGCCTCCCCCCATTGCGCCCTCCTGCCGCACAGCACCAAAAGCCGCGGCCCCGGCGTTGCGGCCGGCTGCCAGCACGTCGCCCGCGCGACCGCCGCCGGCCGCGGCCGCGGTCCGCCCGTCGCCGCCCGCAACGGTGCGGCCGCCGGCGCCGCCCAGCCAGTCGCGCACCGCGTCGTCGGCGTCGGCCGCCGCCGAGTCGTCCGCACCGCCACCGCCCTCAAGAGGGCCGGCCCGAGTCGGGCCACCGCCGGCCGCGGCCGCGCCGCCGCCGCAGCCAGCGCGCAGCGGCCCGCCGCCCCCGCCGGCCCGCGCCGAGGCGCCGCCGCCGCCCGCGGGTCCGCGCGCTGGCGCGCGGCCGCCTCCGCCGCCCCCGGGCCGTGGCGCCCCGCCACCGCCGCCGGGCCGCGGCGTGCCGCCGACCCCAGCAGCGTCGAGCGCCGCCGAGGCGCCCGCGTCGGCGGCGGCGCCCAGCAGCAGCGCCGCTCGTGGGCCGCCGCCGCCCACGCCGAGCCGCCGGCCGCCCCCGCCGCCCCCGCCCAGCCGCGGCGCGCCGCCGCCGCCGCCGCCGCCGGCGCGCGGGCCGGTGCCTGGTACGCCGTGTTCCTTGTGTGGAGTCATAGCGCAGCCGATCGAGCGTGGCGCTAACCGGGCACCGCATAGGAGATGCGCCCCTTGGTGTGGGGTACGCAGCGGTGCCCAACGGCGGGCCCGCGCGGGCGGGCTCCAAGTTCTCGTTCCCGCCCGAGTCTCAGCTGCCGCCGCCGCCTGCGCGCATCCCGACGCAGGCGTGGACGTACCCTAGCCGGAAATAAACAGTTGCCGCCGCCCGTGCCCCACCTTGTAATTTTTCGCGCTTGCGTCGGATGCGTTGGCCGACGCGGGGGCCCACCTAGTCGCCTTGACAGCACACTGTATTTCGTGACAATCATCCGGAATTTAAAGTGGATACCCTGAGCGGCGCACGCGTCATGCGCTCGCGGCACGTCGTCTCCGGCTCGCGCGGCCGCGGTGCATGGCGTGCGCGGGAGCCGGGCGGCGCATCATCGCACCAGTGCGCGCGATCAGTGTTGATGTGTTCGCGCCAAAACCTGCGTACGGCGCGGCGCAGACCGCTCCACCCTCGGCGCCGCGTGCCGACGGACGCGCGCCGGGCCCCGAGGACGCGCGCTCCACACCGCCCCACGGCCGCTGCACGCGAGCACGTCTCGCCACGCACCCAAAGGACGCACGAACGAACGCATCGCGGCGGGACCGCGACGCCGCACGAGCAGCGCCCATGTCGACCGCAGCGACCACGCGCCTCCGCCGCGACTACGCGGGGATCAAGAAGGAGCCGCCGCCCTACATCACCGCGGCCCCGCTCGAGCACAACATCCTGGAATGGTGCGTGGGCCGGGGCACGCCGTTGCCTGATAAAGGCAGCCGCCGCACGCGCCGGCTGACGGCGTGCGGGTGCGGCGGACGCGCGGCGCGGCCCGGCCCTGCAGGCGCTATGTCATTATCGGGCCGCCCAACACGCCGTACGAGGGCGGCGTGTACCAGGGCAAGCTCAAGTTCCCCAGCGAGTTCCCGTTCAAGCCGCCCAGCATCTACATGATCACGCCCAACGGTACGGCCGCGCGCGCGCGCGCTGGTCGTGGTTCAAAGGGCGGGCGCTCACGCAGCCAAACCCGCGCGTTCCTCGGGCACGGCGGTGCCACCCTCAGGCCGGTTCAAGACCGACACGCGGCTGTGCCTGTCCATGAGCGACTTTCATCGTACGACGCCTCGGCGCTAGCGCGCGCGGCGTTCTTCGCGGACGCGTCGCTCACCTATTAGCCCGCGCGCTGTCCCTCCTGGGCCCCGCGCCCCTCGCACAGCGGGCACCTGGCAGCCGTCGTGGACCGTGTCGTCCATCCTCACGGGGCTGCTGTCGTTCATGCTCGAGGACACGCCGACCACCGGCAGCATCGAGACGTCGGCGTCGATGAAGCGGGCGCTGGCCGTCCAGTCGCACGCCTTCAACCTCAAGGACCCCGTGTTCCTTGGTACGCCGGGCGGCCCTCCACTGGGGCACCGCCTCGGTCGGCGTGGACCTTACCGTCGCCCACGAGCGCGCGCACCTGACTATCGCTGGGCGTGCTGCGACGCAGAGCTCTTCCCCGAGGTGGCCGACGCCATCCGGAGCGGCAAGATTGCCCTGCCGCAGACCACGCCGGTGCTGCCGCCGCAGGCGGACCAGAAGGCGGCGCTGCGGGCCCGAGCGACGTGGGCGCCGCGGCGCAGGTGCCGCTGGAGAGCGTGCCGAGCCTCAAGGTGCTCCTGCTGGCCGCCGCGGCGGTGGTGGCCGCCTACTTTGCAATGGGCATGGTCGGCCTGCGGTGAGCCCTGGGCAGCTAGTTGGCACAGCCCTTGTGCAGTGTATAGCGAGTGTGTGTGTGTGAAGCCCCGTGCCATGTACCCATGTACCATACGATGGCGTTTTGAAAAGTGCCACGAGAGTAGTTTGTTCATTTTGCGAGCGCTGGTACATACACGTTAAGGGAGGATGACTGACAAAAGCCTGTGCAACGCGCATGCCACAACCGCCTACGGGTTCTATCGATGGCGCCACCACGCAGCGCGCGCGCGGGCGACCCCACAAAAATGTGCGCCCGCCGCCGCGCCCGCCGCGGCGTGACCCTTACAACGCCCCCGCCGGACAATCACGACATTGGCAGCTAACAACATCTGTGCAGACATGTGACAAGCGGGCGCGGCGCGCCACACCTCCGGCCGGCCGGCCGTGGCGGTGCGGCGGCGCCCAGCCCCGCGCCAGCCTACTTGCCCACCAGGACGGTGTTGAAGAAGCGGTCCCAGATCTTGCTGGTGATGCCGTAGCCGAGGTGGTAGTTCTTGTAGTGGTGGTTCAGGTGGTACGACTTCATCTCGCGCAGGTGCTTGGTGAACGGCACGCCGTGGTGGAGGTAGTAGTGGGTGAGGTCGTACATGATGTACCCGCTGAGGCCGCCGGCAAAGACGCCGCACGCCATGTGCATGCCCAGGAGGTGGTGCAGCGACCAGTAGATCGGCTGCATGAGCACCGCGGCCAGCGCCGGGGGCATGACCAGGCGCAGCCTAGAGCGACGGCGTGTGCACTCCACGGCGGCGGCGAATTCGGTTAGCTATGACTTGCCGGACGATTCGACCGCTCTGCCGCGGGAGCGGCAACGCACCGGTCCATGGGCAAGAAGTGGTGCACGCCGTGCAGGAGGAAGTGGATCGAGATGAAGAGCGGGTGGTCGGGGATGTTGTCGTCCATGTGGAAGATCCAGCGGTGGAGCGAGTACTCGAGGAAGGTCCAGAAGAACATGCCGAACGCGTACATGAACGCAACGGCGGCCGGTGAGTAGCCCTCCAGCGCCACCGTGACCGCGTAGTACGCGACGGGGATCCACAGCAGCACGACGTGCCACGTGTTGCGGCTCAGGAACTCCATGAAGCCGTTCTCAAAGAACCGCGCGACGCGGTTGCCCTTGAGGAAGTGCGGCGTGTGGGTGTACCGCAGGTACTGCTCCAGCGGCATGTTGAGCGCCCACATCTGCGTGATGATGGGCTTCTCCAGGTCGATGAGGTTGGCCTCCTCGGGCTTGATGAACATGGACTGCTCCGCGTCGGTGCGCTTGCCGAGCTTGAACTCGGGGTCCTTGAGCACGCCAATCTTGTAGTCGGCCAGCATGTTGACGGCCGCGTCGCTGTGGTCGTGCGGCAGCATCGAGTGGAAGACGTCGGTGATGTCCGTGCCGGCGTAGTCCAGCAGGACGTCCTCGCCGCCGGGGTGGCCCTCCACAAACTCGGTGACGTCGTACACGACGTCCTTGTAGATGACCCAGCAGTCCTTCTTGGTGCGGTGCAGGCTGACCTCCTGCTCGCTGTACGCGGGCAGGGAGCTCGGCGCCGGCGCCGGCTGGACGTCGCCCTCAAAGTCGCGCGGCGCGGGCGGCATGGTCGCGGTCACGTTCTTCCTCGGGCCGCACGAGGGCGGCGCGGCGCGATAAGACCTGCACGGAAGGGAAGCGCACGAAGCGCAGCACGGCCCGACGGGTTAGCACCAGCGGTTCCGAAGGCGGCGGGGCGCGGGGGCCCGCGCTCGGGCCGGTCGGACAACCGGCCGACAGCGAGCGGTGTGACTTGGCGGACCGCGTCACGCACGGCCCAGCTCGCTCGAGCACGTCCGTTCGATTTTCACGCGCGTCCCTCTCCCAAACGCGTGACCGGGCTAGCTCATGCACGCGATGCACCAACTTGGCGGAGGGCGGCGTCGTTCCCTTCACAAGCAGGCAAGTGGCCACGGCACGCTCACGCCCGCCGCCCGCGCCGCCACGCCATTCCTCCGATAAACACCGCGCTGGCTGCTGCTGGCCGCGGCGGGTTGTTCCGCGCGACGCACTGCAGCGTTCACGCCGCGTGCGCAGCCCCGGCCTAGCGCCCAGAGGAGAGCCGATGCGCTCGTCTGAGGCGCGATGCCCGCAACTAAGCCGCTGGATCCCCGCCGGTTTTCGTCCCCGCACGTCACCCGTTACGTAGGCCGCGGCGCCAGCGATGCTCCACGGCATGCCCACGTGCACCGCGGTCCGCTCCTACACCCTGCCCCGTGCACAGCGCGCAGCAGCGGCCCGCACCGCGCCCTCTTCGCCACCAAGGCGCGCGCACGTGCCGCGCGTGCCGCGCCGCAACGCCGTCCCGCGGACGCCGCGATGGACGCCGGTCCACAGCGGAGCACCCAGCGCCCGCGCGTCCATGTGCACCTGCATCCATCCAAGGCAAAGTGGGGCATCGAGCCAACCGCCTTCCCGCCCTCTTCATCGTGCACCGTGTCCTCCCCTCAGTGTCTCCGCTTCGTACGCCGCCCGCGCCCGGCCACCGCCGCACCACGCGATGCGGCACGGCCGACCGGCGCGCTGCCCTCCTTTCGTTCCTGTGCCACACACACCCATGGCCCTGGCCGCTCTCCGCCCGCATGGGTCCCAGTGTCCTCTCGCGTGCGCGCACAGGCTGCTTCCCGTCTTCCCCATGGATGCACGTCGCTGCTGTAGGCGGCGCGCGTTCGCTGGGCGCCTTGGGACGCACCCGCAGCGTCGCGTGGCTGGCGGTCGTTTGTGTGTGAGCGACCACACCGACGCGCAACGCCGTTTTCGCAGTGGAACCCGCGGCGCCGACGGCGACGTTGACGCCAACATGCGGTGCAAGGAGAAGAGGGCCACGAGAGCCAAGAGGGCGAGGAGGGCCAAGAGGGCCAACAGGGCCAAGAGAGCCAAGAGGGCCACGAGAGCCAAGAGAGCCAAGAGGGCCAAGAGGGCCAAGAGGGCGAAGAGGGCGATGGCGAAGAGGGGCGAGGGGGCGAGGGCCAAGGCGAGGGCGAAGGCGAAGCAGGCGGGATTGAAGAGCGACAAGAGCGAGTAGCTAAGTCGGCGCGAGGACGAAGAGGGCAAGGAGGCCGAACAGAGCGAGGAATTCGAGGCAGACGCCTACATGCGAGACGGGCGAGGGCGAGGATGCAGGCACCAACATGCGAGAGTGAAATTGAAGAGGCCAGTGGACGGATGGAAAAGGACAATATCCAAAC
>Ga0180216_1004464_pt1 | contig 10607 bp, 10 predicted proteins | sample eDN3rd37CBELigMG_FD_128879 | JGI IMG/M metagenome (GOLD analysis project Ga0180216, IMG submission 128879) | Enriched Miracle-Growth compost microbial communities from Emeryville, California, USA - eDNA 3rd pass 37_C BE-Lig MG (version 2)... ...
ATCCAGTATCAAATTTGAATCTGCAGCCGGATTTGCAGGATGGGGTACCGACAACATTTCGGAAATTTTTGAACGCTAAGGAAATTCGAAAACAAAACAGCCGATTTCACCTTTTATTTTTAAGGAATCGGCTGTTTTGTTTTTCGTTAATGGTTCCGCGTAAGGGAAGTTCATTAATAAGCAGTTTTGATAGATTTGTTGAATAATCAACAAATAGCGTTCATTTAACGATTGAAAACATCCTGTTTCTTTCTATAATCATAAACAGGTGTTGATTAATCAATCGGTGTTTATTTTTAAGCTTTATCATTAATGAAAGTAGGAGGCGAATTTTATGGTTAAACGAAATAAATTGCTACTATTCATATTGACCATAGGTGTATTCGGCATCTTAAATACGGAAATGGGGATCGTTGGGATATTACCTTTACTTGCTGATCATTTCCATATCAGTGTATCCAAAGCAGGGTTGCTAGTGAGTCTCTTTGCACTTGCTGTTGCAATATCTGGACCCACTATGCCGTTATTGTTTTCGGACATAAATCGCAAGAAGGCAATGTTACTTGTACTAGGTGTTTTCGTTCTGGCACCTGGCTGCTTGACGATGAACAGGCGGCACAGCCAGTGCGTGATGCGGTATCTATCGGATATCGCCATATTGATACTGCACAGGCGTATATGAATGAAGTTGGTGTAGGGGAAGGAATCCATTCCAGCGGTGTTGCTAGAGAAAAACTTTTCATTACGACAAAGGTTGCTGCGGAAGCAAAGAACTATGATGCAGTTACGCAGTCCATTGATGAGTCTTTATCAAAAATGATGCTGGATTACATTGACCTTCTGATTATCCACAGCCCGCAGCCTTGGAAGGAGTTCCGTGAGGAGAACCGTTATTTCGAGGAAAACAAAGAAGTATGGAAAGCAATGGAGAATGCTTATAAGACAGGCAAAGTAAAGGCAATCGGTCTTTCAAACTTCCTTCAAGATGATGTAGAGAATATTCTCGCAAGCTGTGAGATCAAGCCCATGGTCAATCAGATATTAGCGCATGTGAGCAATACTCCTTTCGAGCTAATTGAATTCTGCCAGAAGAATGACATCCTGGTAGAAGCATATTCACCCATAGCGCACGGTGCAGTTCTAGATTATGCAGAGATTAAGGTAATAGCTCAAAAGTATGGAGTTTCTGTTGCTCAACTTTGCCTCCGTTATGATATCCAGCTTGGACTTGTAGTCATTCCTAAGACGGCAAATTCAGATCACATGAGGATCAATGCAGAGCTTGATTTTGTTATCAGCGATGCAGATATGGAGACCTTGAAGAATGTAGAGCACATCCAGGATTATGGTGAGCATAGCTTCTTCCCGGTATTTGGCGGAAAATTAAAGTGAACAGCTATTGAATGGGGGACTACATTTGATAGCCATTGATCAGCCAGTGGTTACAAGTATTAATGCAGATTCATTACGCAAACTATATTTATCAACAAATGCTAACTGCAAAAACATCAAGTGTGTGTCGGGAAGAAGTGACACACACTTGATGTTTTTATAAGTAAAAGGTTATCGATTTGTATATGTTTGCATATTAAAAAGTATGGAATTAAAAAATGACGATATTCAGTTCATGAAAACGCCATTTCATGAACTGAAATGAAAACGAATAATTCTACAAGAGAGGGACATATACCATACCGTTTATTCTCATACAAAAACAACTACTTCATTATAAGGAAAATGACTGTCGTGTCTCGGGACATATGTAGATCTGCTTAGACGACATATGATTTCAATAATTACACGTTACATCATTATGTTTGGGTCGCCAAATACCTAATGCTGGATGATCAACTCGTCAAAATCTATGACACAAACATGTCCTCATATAAAATTCGCATTTATACATGTCTGTGTCACAGTTTTATGATTTCAAAGCATTAGAATACATGTTCGCAGAGCTTGTTCTAATTATTGCTCTATTTATAAGTTTACATAATATATATTATCGGACTCAAAGGAAACAAGCAATTCCAACAGGGAGCATAACCCCCTGCGGCTAACGAATCACTGGCGTTTTGACACTCTGTACCCAATCCAGGATAAATGGAGCCTGGTGCGGATTTAAATTGGTCGGAATTTGCGTTTTTGCTAGAAACTCGAGCTGCACAGCTTCCTCATTTGTTTGAATCAATCCTTCATAAGCGCTCACGTGAAAGATAATCTGGACGCTAAATACCTTGTCGCCGTTTGCGTATTGGGCAAATCCATTTTTCCCGGAGTAAATCCCGAATAACGTAAACTGCTGGACATGGAGATTGGTTTCCTCGAAAACTTCACGTTTTACGGTCTCCTCGAAGGTTTCCCCGATTTCCATGATGCCGCCTGGAATGCCCCATATATCCGGATTTTCTTTTCGCTGCAACAAAATACGTCCTTCCTGATCTTCAATGATTGCGCCGCAGCCTACAGTAAGCAAGGTTTCATGGCCAATCAGCCGTCTCATGGTCGTAATATAGTCATTCATCTTGTCGAACCTCCATTGGTAATACTCTTGGTTTCGATATTGGGGGTAAAACTCCTTTGTGGCGACCTTCAAGATGCATACTATTAATTACATGAAAAATATTTTTAATAATTTTGAAATTTCTGTTTACAATTCTCTATTTTTCATATATACTAAAATTAAGATAACTATACTCAAAATATCCCGGAGGTCGTTCCCATGGCAACCGTACAAGCAAAATCGAAAACAAACACGAATACCCTAACGATCAAGAAAAGACGAACCTACGAAGACACGCTCAATAACCTGGCTCACTACCTGGAAAATAATAAAAAGAAGTAAAACGAAAAGAGTGCCAAAAGGCGGCACTCTGCTTCGTCGTGTAATGGAGTAATTTTCAAAAAACCCTCCTCTCTTCACTCCCCATTGATGCCCGCCGCAGCTATTATTGGAGCGAAGGTCTACATGCAGCTTCTGCCGTGTACAAGCCTGGTACCGCGCTTCTATCCATCCCATCGGTTCGAATTCCGCCCTATTCTGTCTTCCGTTTTTTTGCAGTCATCAGTTTGTAATGCTTCCTTCCCCGCTCGGGCTGTTACGCTTTGGAACCCTTCCTTTCTCTGAAACAAGATTATGAAGTCCAGAACTTTACCTTCATCGTCCCTAAAAATAGAGTTGCGTCCATGAATTTTAATCCCACCTCACCCCTCCTCTTGAACCCTAAATCCGAATATATGACATGACAACTAAATATCACGGCAATCGCAAAGGCTCGTCATAAGTTCACAACATTGTTTTGATACATTAACAATCAGCCGGTATCAATAGTAGCAAGGAGTTAGGAGATGATTCACTTTATGGCTTATCGATTAAGTCAGAAGAAAAAAAGTTTGCAAATCGCTATACACGTGATTTCCTTGGCAGCGTGGATTGGCGGAACATTAGGGATGTTGCTCCTGGGCATTTATTTGTATAGTGCGGAAAATGCAGCACAACTTACCTATACACTTGCCAGCATGGAGATCATCGATGAGAACTTGCTTAAGTATCCAGCATTGATGACATTATTGACAGGCATCCTACTCTCCCTATGGACGCAATGGGGACTTGTAAAGCATTACTGGATCATTATTAAATTGGGGCTTACCATGATTACGATTATGATTGGCATCTTCTTTCTGAATAAGTGGACCGCCTCGTTGCCGGATTTGGTTGAGGATATGGGATTTGCAAGCTTGCAGGATGGAGGATTTCATTCAACGTGGCTGAATATGGTTACAACATCTAGTTTCAACTTATTTTGTCTGTTGTTCATGGTATTCATCACTTATTACAAACCATTCGGGAAGATCAAGAAAGGACGAGTCGCAAACACCTCAAATAAACTCGGGAGCTGATCAAATATGACTTCATCGGCCAACAAATCAGGAGCGTACTCATGACGCTCCTGATTTCCTTGGCGTGGTTGATGATCGTCCTCGCGAGAAGAATCCCCCATCCTATAGCTTGCAGGCCTATTCGTTAAAGGCAGCACAAAAAAGAGCGCCGTATTTTGGCACTCTCTGTAAGAGCCTATCCAGCTTCCCTTTGCTCCCCCGATTCGATTTACGCTAACATTCAGATTGATAGACTCCGGAAATTTGCCCCCACTCGTAACAAACGCAATCATACCCTTATTGATGTGATGATAGTCTCAAGTATCTCCCCGTGATCGACTTCTCCGCATGGATGATCTGCGCCGGTGTGCCCTCGAACACAACCTGGCCTCCCTTGCTGCCTCCATCCGGTCCCATATCAATGATCCAATCCGCTTGGCTGATCACCTCGAGGTTGTGCTCGATGACGATCACCGTGTTGCCGGCATCCACGAGGCGATTCATAATTCCGAGAAGATGACCGATGTCTGACATATGGAGACCAGTCGTCGGCTCGTCCATCACGTAGATGCTGCCCTTCTTGTGCAGCTCGCTTGCCAGCTTGATGCGCTGGCATTCTCCGCCCGAGAGCGTACTGAGCGGCTGGCCGAGCGTGATATAGTTCAGACCTACGTCGCTCATCGCCTGAAGCTTGCGTACAACCTCTTTTATCTGGAAAAATTCCAATGCCTGCTCCACCGTCATCTCCAGCACATCCGCGATCGACTTGCCGTTTAGCTTGTATGCGAGTACCTCTTCCTTAAAACGTTTCCCTCCACATACTTCACAGGGCAGCTTCACGCTTTCGAGGAAAGAAAGATCCATGTACACAACGCCCAACCCTTGGCAGTTTTCGCAAGCCCCTTTGGAGTTGAAGCTGAATAAGCTTGGGCTCACCTTGTTCGCGGAAGCAAACGCTTTGCGCACATCATCCAGTATGCCCGTGTAGGTCGCGGGATTCGAGCGTGTCGACACGCCTACCGCTGATTGGTCGATGACGATCGCATCCGGATGCTGGCTGAGAAATACGTCGTTAATCAGCGTACTCTTGCCCGAGCCGGCTACACCGGTCACGACAGTTAATACTCCAGTTGGAATGGCTACACTCACGTTCTGCAGGTTGTGAAGCTTGGCGTTATGGATGGACAGCTTGCCGGACGGTTGCCTGCACTCACTCTTAAGCTGTAGCGGCCGTTTCATATGAGTGCCTGTCAATGTACCTGACTCCAGCAGACCAGGGTAGCTTCCTTCATACACGATGGTCCCTCCGCGACTGCCGGCATGTGGCCCGACGTCGACGATGTGATCCGCCACCTTGATGACATCGGGATCATGCTCGACGACTAGCACGGTATTGCCCTTGACGCGCAGCTTCTGCAGCAATTCATTCAACCGGTGTACATCACGGGGGTGAAGGCCAACGCTGGGTTCATCGAAGATATATGTGACATCGACCAAACTTCCGCTGAGGTGCTTCACCATCTTGACCCGCTGCGACTCGCCTCCGGATAAGGTATCCGTCTCACGGTCGAGCGTCAAGTAATCAAGCCCGATGTCTACCAGGTGCTGCAGCCTCTCCGTCAGCGACTTGACCATCGGTGCTGCCGCTGCATCGTCAACCTCCCGAATGACACCGATAAGCTGGCCGACCTCCATGGATGAGAGATCCGCAATGTTGTGTCCATTGATCCTGCAGCCAAGCGCCGCCTGATTCAGTCTCGCACCGTGACAGCTGGAGCATGGACCTTCGGAAATGAAAGGCGCAACGGTCTTTTGCGTGCGCTCTGACTTCGTTTTCAGATCCTGCTTGATGTATTTATTGGTGAACTTCTCGATGACACCTTCTACTGTAATATTCATTGTCTTGCCGCCGAACTGCGTCGCTACTTTCCTCGCCTTGCCGTACAGGAGCTGCTCCAACTCCTCCTCGGAATAATCACTCAGCTTCTTGTCGGGATCGAAGGGCCCCGACTGCACGATCATCGCCCAATCAAAGCTGTCTACCCCATAGCCTGGCAGCATGATTGCACCTTCATGGAGCGATTTGGACATGTCCACCGCTTTGCTCATATCGATGCGGAGGCTGCGGCCGATCCCGTGGCATTCAGGACACATGCCTTGGGGATCGTTAAACGAGAACATGTTCGCTCCACCGACATAAGGCTTACCCACCCGTGAAAAGAGAAGGCGGAGAATGGGAGAAATATCGGTAATCGTGCCCATCGTGGAATGGGAACCTCCTCCTAACCGCTTTTGATCCACGATAACTGCCATGCTCAGGTTCTCGATCGCGTCCGCATCCGGCTGCGGATATTTGGGCAGAAACGTACGTACGAACATGCTGAAGTTCTCATTCAGCAATCGCGAAGATTCAGCGGCGATCGTATCAAAGACGATCGAGGACTTGCCGGAACCGGATACCCCTGTGAAGATCGTGATCTTCCGCTTCGGAATGCGCAAGGAGACGTTCTTGAGATTGTTTTCCCTCGCACCCGAGATGACGATAAACTTCTGACTCGATTCACTCATGCTTAACATCCTTCCAGGCGTGGTAATTTCCAAATTATTCACATTGTACCATTCATCCATCGTGCATCGAAAGTCGGGTAGTACCTGTTACGATTCTAACCGCCCTTTTTCAAAAGATCGGCAGCTTTACCGTAAAAGTAGTCCCCTTCCCTCGGACGCTGCTCGCCTCTATGCTCCCCTCATGCAAACGAACCAGCTCTTGCGAAATGGCAAGGCCAAGACCCATCCCGCCACTATTGCGGGTACGCGCCTCATCTGTGCGATAGAAGCGGTTGAAGAGAAGCGGCAGCTGATCCGCGTCAATCCCGTCTCCGGTATCGCTTACATGTATCAGCAGCTTGCCCGCATCTGTCTCGCCCGCTCCAGCCTCGCCCCTCACCTGAACCTTTCCTCCCACTGGCGTATAGCGTACAGCGTTTACCAGCAGATTGAGAAATACTTGCATCATCCGATTTGGATCTACCTCGACGAGCGGTACATTCGGTCCCGAAAGTAGAGTGACATTTATGAACTTATGCTCTGCATCCAATCTCACACGTTCGATACATCGCTCCAGAAGCTCTGGAATGGAGGTCCTTTTTTTCTCCAGATGAAGCTTCTTTGCTTCAGCCAACGACAATTGATGCAAGTCATCGACTAGCTTCGTCAAGCGGATACATTCGTCTTGCAAAGACAGCAATCTCTCGGGTTCAATCAAACGCCCTTCCTGCTGAAGCTGATCCAGTTTTCCCCGAATGATCGTAAGCGGCGTCCGCAGTTCATGGGCGACGTCCGCTGTTAAATTTTTCCGCACCCTCTCGGCTTGGGCCAACTGGGTTGACATCAGATTAAAGGCATTTGCCACCGTCCCGTATTCATCCTTCGTGACAACTGGCACTTGAACTCCCAATTCACCCTGACCCAACCGATCGATGCCGGTAACCAACGAGCGAAGTGGAGCCGTAAGACGTTTGGATAAAAGAAAGGCGACCCATAGGGATAGGCTGACAAACAGGATCATGCCCACCAAAAGGATGAATATGCCTGAGCCTCTGATGCCATAGTGCAGCTTCGCGCTTTTGGCCACCTCAGCGTCGTAATAGACGAGTATGGCGATTGTATTGCCTTCCCACTTCAGCTTTTTGCGTATTCCTAACCCCAGCATCTGCTCGACGTCCACATTTCCCGTTTTGATCAACGGGGTGCCCTCGGTATCTTTTGTAAGAAGCGCATAGCCTGCATCTGCTATGTGCTCCACGCTCGGGAGCTGTACTTCCAATCGCTCGACTCCCGACCACGACTCCCCATGTTGAGCATAATAATCCAAAAACGCCTGTGTTAATGCCTCGACTTGAGGTCTTCGATCTACATCCAATACCCCTTTGAGAATACCCGCTATCACGAACTGCGTCATCAGCCCATAGACAATGCCCATACCGACGATAAAAGAGGCGATGGTAAAAAACAGCTTGCGCCTTACGCTCATGTTCGGTCACCGAAGCGATAGCCAAAGCCGTAAACAGTTTGTATATAGACCGGATTGGCCGGATCGTCCTCGATCTTTTTGCGAACGCGACTGATATGCGCATCCACTGTTCGTTCATCGTTTAAAATATCGTCCTCGAGCGCGGCCTGCAACAGCTGCAGTCGACTGTAGACAATTCCTGGCCTGGAGGCGAGTGTCAACAGCAGTCGATATTCTGTCGGTGTCAGGGTTATTTCCTCTCCTCGTTTCCACACGCGAAGCTGAGCTTCCGAGATGGTGAGCTCCCCGCGGATCATCTCGACAGAGGCTTCGCCATGTCCTTCGAGTCTGCGCAGGACTGAACGAATGCGTGCGGACAATTCCCGCAACGAAAACGGCTTTGTGATATAATCGTCGGCCCCCAGCTCAAGACCGATGATTTTATCAGTCTCGTCCGTCCGTGCCGTCACCATGATGATCCCCACATTGCCTGTTTTGCGGAGCTCGCGGCACACGTCAATGCCGCTCATTTCCGGAAGCATCCAGTCCAGTACCACAAGTGACGGCTTCCGTTCCTTTGCGATTTGCAGCGCTTCCCTCCCATTCGAAGCAGTCATGATCTGAAAGCCTTCCTGACGCAAGAATGGCTCCATGAACTCCAGCACCTTCTCCTCGTCATCCACTAGCAGCAAGGTATGTGGCATGGTATACTTCCTCCTCTTCCTAGCTCTATGAATCCACATTATTGCAGAAAGAATCATCGCAGGAAATGACTTTTTTCACATTTCATGAGAACCGTATCTCACCGTCATAAGTTCACAACATTTTATTGTTAGTATCAGCCTAAGGACGAATCGAGGTGAATGAGATGCCGATTGCCGGGGCTTGGTTCGGTTGCCGGATGGTTCGTAGAAAATCGTAAAATCCATAAAAGGTGTGATGAATTCATGGAGAACGAAATGCTCAGCGGATTTACTCGTATATCGAGAATTGTGTTTATCGTTTTGTCCTTTGTATTGGCGGCTTGTATTCTGCTGCAAACGTTTTTCGCAGGTGCAGCCATTTTTACGGATCCGGCAATTTGGCGTTATCATGTCAACTTTGTGCACTTCTTTGAATTCGTTCCCATCTTGATGTTGATTTTTGCTTTTTGCGGAAAACTGCCAAATGGATTCAAATGGATCAGTGGCGCCTTATTGCTGATCCTATTCGCACAATACGCTACCGCTCATGTACCAGCCATCTCTGCCATACACCCCGTTATAGCGCTTCTTTATTTTGGTCTAAGCATGCTTGTCGTTCAACAATCATGGAGGTACTGGAAATCTTGTCGCTAGACATCCAGGTGTCTGGTAGCTCGTGGAAAAACAACGACCCGTAGGATGTTTTTCTCCTGCGGGTCGACTATATGGATCCTATGCTATTGATGTAAAGCAGCTTCCAGAGCAACCTCGATCATTTCGTTAAATGTCGTTTGACGCTCATCCGCGGAAGTCTCTTCCCCAGTCAAGATATGATCGCTTACGGTGAGGACAGAGAGCGCATTGCGCTTGTATTTTGCAGCCAAGGTATACAGCGCTGAAGATTCCATCTCGACCGCCAGCACCTGATAGCTGGCCAGCTTTTTGTACAAGTCCAGGCTTTCGCGATAAAAGCTGTCGCTGGTGAAGATATTTCCTACCTTCACAGAGAGGTTGCGTGCAGTTGCGGCCATGTAGGCTTTGTGCAGAAGATCAAAATTGGCAGTGGGGGCGAAATCAATCTGGTTGAACAACAGGCGATTGGTCTGGGAATCGGAGGAGGCGCTCATCGCGAGGATGACATCACGGACCTTGATATCCTCCTGAATCGCACCGCATGTGCCGACTCGGATCAAATTCTGCACATCGTAGGATTGCATGAGTTCATTGATGTAGATCGAAATGGAAGGAACGCCCATCCCGGTTCCTTGAACAGAGACGCGTCTGCCCTTGTAGGTTCCCGTAAATCCGAGCATGCCACGCACGTTATTGTAGCAGGTCGCTCCCTCGAAAAAGGTTTCGGCTATGTATTTGGCCCGCAATGGATCTCCTGGCAACAGGATCGTATCTGCGATTTCCCCTGGTTTGGCTCCGATATGTACACTCATGTAAATCTGCCCCTTTTCTATTGGAAAAAATAAGTCACACTCTCATGGTACTACAAAATACAGGCCAAGGAAAATGAAACTGGCGATCATTCGCAACTATGCATCAAAGGAAAACCGTTGCCTCATTAAAGAAGACAACGGTCGACAGATTATCGTTGTTCCGTTCCCTCTTCGATCGAGGCGACGTAGCGGACAGCCTCCAGATGATCACCCAGCAAAAGCTCGCGTTGCTGCGGCCAGCTGATCCGTTGCTTCCTTCTTGGGAGCCGCTTCTGATCCTGAATGGCACCTGTTGACTCGACACGCAATCGGTTCTTCACGGCGATGGCATGCGCCAATGGGGGGATGAGCAGATAGCGGACACCGATGCTTTCTGCCGCTGCGCGAGTTATCGCAAAGGGCAGATCCATCATGGAAGTTGTCAATTTCGTCTGATCGAGCAACAAATTCAGATAGCTTCGCGCTGCTCTTGCAAGAGCAGGCAGATGCCCATTGACCTGCTGTTCTCCCCGCAAAGCCACATCGAGCCCGTAATAGCAGGCAGATACGAGAGGCTGCAGCTCCTCTGCCGGGATGACATTCCCTCCA
>Ga0180216_1004465_pt1 | contig 10605 bp, 4 predicted proteins | sample eDN3rd37CBELigMG_FD_128879 | JGI IMG/M metagenome (GOLD analysis project Ga0180216, IMG submission 128879) | Enriched Miracle-Growth compost microbial communities from Emeryville, California, USA - eDNA 3rd pass 37_C BE-Lig MG (version 2)... ...
GCTTCATCGCCAGCCGAGCGCATATCTCGAAAAGGGCCTGCCCGTCCCGCTCGCGAAGCTCGTCGAGTATGGCCCGCCTGACGGGAGCCGCCAGCGCTTCAAAAAGATCCGCCATGGCGCCACGATAGGCAAGCCCCGGCTTGCATGTCAAGATCGCGCGGGGAACTTTGAAAGCGCCCGGCCGACTCTTCGTGTCCCACATTCTCCCGGGCGACTTCCTTGAAGAAGGGAGGCCGGTCAGGCTCCGCAAAACGACGTCACCGTTGTCGAGGCCCGCGACGATGAGCCTCTCATCGGCCGGCGCGGCGCGGTGGAATTGACGGGGCGCGCCCATCGGCGGGCTCGCCGCTTCGTTCAGCGTGCAACGCTTCTATATCTTGATGCTTTTATGCCCCCCGCCGACGGGAGAAGATTCCGGTTCGCGAATCCCCTGTTTTTACCTCGGCCGGTGGTTGACCGGGCTTCGGCGCGGGCGTTCCAATAACAATCATGGATACGCATTGACGAGACGAGCGAACGCGACGAGCCGGTTGACGTCTCGCCCATGACCATCGCTCGGATGGAACGCCTATTCCAAGGAGACCCCAGACCGCCTCGGCCGAGGCGCCCGCGAGCTTCGTGAAGCTATCCCGAAGCGCATATCGAATGCCGGATGGAGCGCGACGCATCCGAGCGATGACTTTGGGAGTTTGGCGTGATGGCCCCTCCCGGGAGTTCGCCATGAATCTGGAGATCCCGACATCGCGCCAGCCTCCCAGCCGGTGGCCGGAGCACTTGCTCCTTTGGGGCGTCTCGCTCGGGACGCTCGTCCTATTCGGGGCGTCCGAGGGAGACTTCCACCGAGGGAAGTCCGACGTCGGCGACGCGCTTCCCTTCACCGTCGCCTTCCTGGCGACGGCCTACTTCTTCGCCCGGCTGCCCCGGATCTGGAGAAGCGCGGAGGGGACCCTCCTCGCCGGCCTCGTCTTGCCCTGCTTCGGGGGCCTCGTCCTGGCCTATTTTGTCCTCGGCTGCCGCGCGGGATTCATCCAGCCGGCCGTGACCGCCGTCGCGGTGCTGGCCCAGACCATCTCTTTCGTCTTGATTGGAGCGCGGACGGGAGATTGAACGCGCCTTTATTTTAACGCAACATGGCTCAAGAGGCCAAATCAGCGCCCGGGAAAAACCAACTCCACATTCTCATGTCTTTATTCTCAAGCCCACCGACATTGTGACTCCGCTCCTCATCCCGAGCGTTGACCAAAGGGAAATCCATGGCGGCGTCCTCCGCGAATCAGGCCGACAAGGCGCCGGCCACCGATTTCGCTTCGTGAGCCAATCCTCGCGGCCGTTCTCAATTTTTTTGTTTGTCCCGAATCAGCCGGTGTCCGCCGGTATTAAGGTTATGGGCGAGATCCTGGAGTCCTCGTCGAACGAGACCAGGAGCCCGTTCGAGCGACGATCCGGCGATTTGCATGGGAACTGACTTGGTCGGCGCCGCTTCGCGCCGAGCCCGCCTTGCCGCGGGACGAGTTCCTTGTTCGTCGCGTCGCGCGAACCCAGCAATCAGATCCGCGACGTGACGGTCCGGGCGATCCCGGGCGTCGTCCCGAGGACGATACGTCAACGCGCATTCCACACCAAGGATGTTCAAAGATGAAACCCATGATTCGTCTCCGCCGTGGGCAATTCGAGTCCATCGGAGGTCGGCCGGTGACGGCGCCGCCGAACTCCCGACCAGGCGCCTTTCGCAAACTAGGTCGGGCCGCACTCCTGGCCGGCTGCCTCGCCGTGCTGCTCGGCGGCGCGGCGCGCGCTGGCATGATCACGTATACGAGCCTCGACGTTCCCAAGCCGATCCCCGACTACAACTCGCCCGGGATCACCAGCAACCTGGTCGTCACGGACGGTTTCCTGATCGGCGACCTCGACCTGATTTTCGATGAATTGCTGCACGAATCGATCTCCGACTTGAGGATCGAGCTGACCTCCCCGGCCGGAACGACCGCGCTCCTGGTCCAGGCCGCCGCCCAGCGCGGGATCCTCACGGGGCTCGGTTCGCGGGACAACTTCATCGACACGATCTTCAACGACCAGGCGCCAACGAACCTGGCCGAAGCGTTCTTCGATAATCATACGGGCTCGTACAACATCGCTCACGACTCGGTTGGGTCCAGCCCTCTCGCCGCGTTCAACGGCGAGAACGCCCAGGGGACGTGGGTCTTGCGGATTTCCGACCAAGCTTCACGCGACGTCGGCGTCCTGAATCGGTGGAGCCTGCGCTTCACGAGCGCCGGCGATGTGGCGCCGGTGCCGGAACCGTCCAGCGTGGTGCTGCTCGGGCTCGGCGCGTGCGGCCTCTGGATCGTTCGCCGGAAGGGCCCCTGGGCGCGCCGGCGGAGCTCCGGGGCGTGAACGTCGGGCGTCCCGGCCGTTTCGGGTCGCCCGCCGAATCGGAGACGGGCGCCGATCCGCTCCGAGCCCGCGCCCGTGTCCCGGGCCGCGGAGCGGAGTCGCGGTCGACGCTCATCGGCCGCGCGGCGCCCCCTCCCCGGGGCCACGTCTTCGAGGCCCGCGCGGCCCGCTCGATCGATCCCTCACGAACCCGCCGCCGCCTCCGCTCGCCAGCGTCCAGGCGGGGCGGACGGCCCCGCCCCGCAACGCCCAAGCCCACCCAACACGAGTCTTCACCCGCACTGAACCGAACGGAGCCGCCGCGATGCCTCGCAAGTCTCATTCTTATCGAATAAACCTTGAAGCTCTTGAGGACCGGCGATTGCTCTCGACGGGCTTCATCGGCAACCTTGCCAGGCAGGCCGCGTTGGAGGCGGCCGTGGCGGGAATCCGCGTCCCGGGCGGCCGGGCGGCCGAGATGAACCTGGCCTCCCGAGCCGCCATGCCCCAGCGGCAAGCGAGGCCCGCGCCGCAGGCTCAGCGGCAACTTCTTCAGCGGCAGTCGCTTGGACCGCGGCAGCAAAGGCAATTGCTCCAACAGCGGCAGTTGCTTAATCAGCAGCAAAGGCAATTACTCCAGCGGCAACAGCGCGATCAGGGAAGGATCCTCTCCGCGCGGTCGCTCGACAACACCACGATCCAGGTCCAGCTCAAGCAGCGGCGGAGAACGACGCTCTCCGACACGGCGATGTACCAGATCCCCGGTCTGAACGTGGAGCAGGCGATCGCCGGCGCGGACGGCGCGAGCGTGATCCTGAAGACCTCGCCGCAGTCCGCCGACCGATACGCGTTGACGATGGTCTCGATTCCGGCGCGCGGCCGCGCGGCCGGCGCCCAGAAGCTCGGGACGATCAGCTTCGACGGCATGCCGGCTCCCGACGTCTCCCCGACCCCCGTCCCCATCTCGCCGGCGGCTCCCGCCGTCCCCCCGGCCGCTCCCACCCTCCGCCCAACCGCTCCCACCGGCCGACCGACCGCCCCCGTCGCCCCGCCGACCACCCCCTTCGTTCCGCCGACGGCTCCCGCCGTCCCGCCGACCGAGCCCACCGTCCCCCCGACCGAGCCGACCGTCCCGCCGACCGCGCCCACCGTCTCACCGACCGCGCCCGCCGCCTCCCCGAGCGACAACGAGCTACCCCGCGTCGTTTCGGCCACGTCGACCTCGAACACGGAGATGATCGTCCAGTTCAGCGAGCCGATGGGCGCGCAGGCGCTGGTCGCCCAGCATTACGAGATCACCCAGCGGAACGTCAACACCGAGTCGGGGCGGTTGATCGTCAAGAACGCCCGGTTCCAGCTGATCGGCACCGACGACGGCTACGTGATCAACCGCTCGAGCGTGATCCTCACGACCGAGTCCCAGAATGAGATCAACTACGTCGTCCGCGTGAGCAACGTGCTGGATCTCGACGGCAACCCGATGGCCCCGGCCGTCACGGTCGGCGGCCAGACCTTCGATCCGACCTCCGCGCGCTTCCAGGGCACGCCCCCTTCCCAGGACGCGAAGAACTCCCCCGCGACTCTGGTCGACACCGACGGCGACGGCCTCACCGACAACGAGGAGCAACTCGGGTGGGAAGTCGTGGTCGTCGCGGTCGACGGCACCGTATCGCGGCGCACGGTGACCAGCGACATCCACCTGGCGGACACCGACGGCGACGGCCTCTCCGACGCCCAGGAGGCGGCTCTTCGCCACGACCCGCGCGACCGCGACACCGACGACGACCTGCTTAGCGACTACGTCGAGTTCAACGAAACCTACTCGGACGGCCTGAGGCAGGACACCGACGGCGACGGCCTCGACGACGGCCTTGAATTCACCTTCTTCAAGACCTCCCCCCTGTTCGCCGACACCGACGGGGACCAAATCGCGGATGGGGACGAGATCGCCGGGAACCGCAACCCGCTGGTCTCCGACCTGCCCCGGCCCGAGGTCGAAGTCGGCGCGATCAACCTTCAGCTCGACGTCCGCTTCACCGAGAGCAACGCCAGGGAGTCGCGCGACCTGCAAACCAAGTCGGTCTCCTCAACGCTCATCCAGAGCGAATCGAAGAGCCTGTCGAGGCAGCACACGGCCAATGTCGAAGCGTCTCTTCGGGGGGGCTACAACAGCGAGGGCGACGCAAAGGGCTGGTGGTTCGACACGGGGGTGACGGCCGGATACACCTTCCAGCAGACCGAGGATTCGGCGAGCGAAATGCAACGGAGCTACGAGAACTCCTTCGTCACGGAGACGGAGGCCACCAGCGGGTACACGGTGCAGCGCGACGTGGTCGGCGCGGTGATGCAGGCGACCGTCAACCTCCGGAACGTCAGCAACCTGTCCTACCGCGTGAAGAACCTCCAGCTCACGGCGTTCATCCAGGATCCGCGGGACCGCGCCAGTCTCATCCCCGTCGCGACGCTGCTGCCGGACAACGAGCCGGAGGAGGGATACACCCTGGGCCCGCTTGTAACCAACCGGGGCCCGCTGATTTTCTCGAACACCACCATCGTGCCCACGCTCGTCGAGAGTCTGATGGCCAACTCCAGCGGCCTGATCTTCCGCATCTCGAACTACGACATCGTCAACGAGGACGGCCGCAATTTCGCCTTCGTGAGCCAGGACGTCGTCGAGCGCACCGCGGGGCTGATCCTCGATTTCGGCGGCGCCCGCAGCCTCCGCGCCAAGGTCAGCGACGAGCCGATCGACGAGAACATGCCGGGCGACGAGACCGAGATCCACCGCGTCTCGACGGCCGCGGGACGGCCGATCGACGGCGGCGACCGCCGCGTGACCTTCGACGGCGACGGCAAGGAGGTCGGCATCACCGTGTTCGACGCCCTCGCGGCCATCGGCCTGAAGCGGTTCGAGGCGCGTCCCGATCCGGCGACCGGGACGTACGTGGACTACGAGGAGTCGGCGCCGGGCGTCTGGACGCTCGTCGACGTCTCGAAGCCCACGGAGCAGGATCGGATCCTCAAGAGCTATTCCACCTACATGGACGCTGACGGCCGCGAGAAGATCTTCCGGATCCGCGGCGTGGCCAACGATCTCAACGTCAAGAAATACTGGGAGATCCTGACCCCCCTGGGCATCGACAAGGTTACCGACCTAAACGACCTGATCCTGAAGACCGACTCGCCGGTCAGCCTCAACTTCGTGCAGGACCTCGACGGCGACCTCCTGCCGGCCGACGTGGAATACCTGCTGCGGACCTCCGACAGTCCCGAGCCCGTCAGCATGGACGACCCGACCCCGAGGGGCCGCGACACCGATGGCGACGGCCTCGACGACCGCTTCGAGGCGCTGATCGGCTGGACCGTTTCCACGGGGTCGCGGACCTACCAGGTCTACTCCTCCCCCGTCCGCAAGGACTCCAACTTCGACGCCCCCAAGCCCGGGGCCGACACCGACGGGGACGGCCGACCGGACTCGGAGGATTACGACGGATCCGACTTTTTCGCCGCTCCCTCCCTCTGGATCGACGCCAACAACAACGGGCTCCGCGACCCGGGGGAGGTTTCCGCCAGGGCGACCGAGCCGGGCGAGCCGAAGGATTACGTCCTCGACCCGATGCGCAAGGACACCGACGGAGACGGGATCGACGACGCCACCGAGATCATCGGCTTTTACATCACGCGCATCGAGGATGAATCGCGGCAATTCATCAAGGGCACGAACCCGCTCAACGCCTATTCCGACGGCGACACCTTCACCGATGGCTTCGAGAAGATGGTCGGCCTCGACCCCACCGACGGGAGCGACACCGACGACGACGGCGACGGCCTTCCCGACAAGGTTGAGAAGAACGGCTGGCTGGTCACGATCAAGGGCGTGAGCGAGGCGCCCCACGCGGAGGGGACGTCGACCACGACCACGCGCTCGTCCCGAACCGACTCGGTCGACTCGGACGGCGACGGCCTGACGGACTACGAGGAATTCTTCCTGGGAACCGACCCCACGTCGCCGGACTCCGACGGCGACGGGATCGACGACCGTCTCGAATTGCTCGGCTTCATCCTGGGGCACAAGGTCGGCTCGGAAGACCTCGGCATCATCCGCACCGACCCGCTCGACGCCGACACGGACAACGACATGCGGTCCGACGGCGACGAGGCCGAGCTGGTGGACGTGGAGCAAAAGCGCTGGGTGGTCCGGGTCTCGGGGGCCGCGAGCGCGGGCGAGGCGACCGCCACCTCCGCGTACCGGGTCTTCAGCAATCCGCTGGTGGCCGACGCCGACTACGACGGTCTCGTCGACGGCGAGGAATACTTCGGCCTCAAAGACGCCGTCGTCGCCTACAGGACCGACCCCAACAACGCCAACACCGACGGCGACAAGCGCGACGACGGGGTTGAGGTCAGAGGCGGCCTCAATCCGCTCCTCGCGGACTACCGCGTCACCGTCGTGGCGGAGTGGATCCAGACGTTCGCGGACGGCACGCCCGACTACGACTCGCAACACCTGTACGGGGGCGATTACACGATCAACCTGGGCGTCAGGCTTCCCGACGAGGCCGGCCCGGCCGGGCTCAGCGCCTCGCTCACCTCCGCCCTGTCCATCAGGCGGCGGCTCAGCCGCTTCGGCGAGGACTCCAACGGATCGTTTGACAGGTACTACTTCAGTCAACTCGTTCCCGACTTCTCCAAACGCTCCCTCACGTTTTCCGTGGCGGCCGGCCAGCGGTTCTCGATCGAGTTGACGATTCGGGAATTCGCCGCGGACGGATCCTACGGCCAGATCGACCTCGGCGGCTTGAGCGGACTCCAGGCCTACGAGAAGTGGAACGAATCGATGACCGACCCCAACGACGGCAGCGGGTACCCCTACGATCGATCCTTCGCCCAGGGGCCGATTCGCACGGTCTTCAGCGCGGACTCGTTGCTCTCGGCCGGCGCCGGCGAGATCAACGACCTCTATTTCTTCTACGACACGGTAATCAACCTATGGACCCCGGTTAATGGCTATCGGCCGCCCGATGCGATCGCCGGCGTCATGAAGGTGTTCTATTTCATCGAATGACGCCGCCAAGGGACGGGAGGCCGCCCATCCCGCGCCGGGCCGGTCCGGGCCGCTCGCCGAGCCGGTCCGGGCCGGCTTGGTCCGAATCGTCCAGAACCCCGACGAAAAATCCACCAATCCAATCGGTCGCGAATGCTACAATACGGCATGGGAAACGCCTGGTCGTCGGCAGATCGACGACGCGCCGACCAGACCCAGCCCCCCTCCGCGGCGAGGCGGGAAGGGCGGAGACCCAGGCGAGCCGCGCCTCGGCGTCGCGAATTTTCCCCGTCCCGGATCCAACGTCATACGCCGGTCGCAATCGCATGAGCAATTCCACCAACAACCCGCCGAGCGAGGTGGCTCGCCTGGCCGAGCGCCTCAAGACCGGAGACGTCGAGGCGCTGGCCGGGGTGTTCCAGGGGCATTACGATCGGCTGCGAAGGATGGTCGAGCTGCGGATCGACGCCCGGCTTCGGGGCAGGATCGACGCCGCCGACGTGTTGCAGGACAGCTTCATCGACCTGTCGAGGCGGCTGGACGGTTACCTGAGCGACCCCAAGTTGCCGTTGTTCCTCTGGCTGCGGCAGGTCGTCAGCGATCGACTCGCGATGGTCCACCGCCACCACCTGGGGACGCGCATGCGGGACGCCGCCCAGGAGGTGTCGCTCTACCGCAACGCGCTGCCGCGGGCCAGCTCGGCGGCGCTCGTCTCGATGCTCCTCGGCCGCCTGACGTCTCCCTCCAGCGCGGCGATCCGGGCCGAGCAGGTCCTCAAGATCCAGGAGGCCGTCAACGCGCTCGCCCCCATCGACCGCGAGGTGGTCGCGCTGCGCCACTTCGAGCAACTCACCCGCGCCGAGGCGGCGGCCGTGCTGGGCATTACCGAAGAGGCTGGCGCGAAGCGTTACATCCGGGCGATCAAGAAGCTCAAGAAGATCCTGGCGGCGACGCCGGACGAGTCGGAGGGCTGACGCTTGGCGTCGAATTCCAATAATTCGGAACGATACGGGCTCCTCGACCTTCTCGCCGAGGAGTTCGCCGATCGTCTCCGGCGCGGCGAACGTCCCTCGCTCCGGGAGTACACCGATCGCCACCCGGAGCTGGCCGCGGAGATCCGCGAACTCTTCCCGGCGATGGCGAAGGTGGAGCGGGTCGAGGATTTTCGCAATGCGGAGCATGCCGAGGATCCGCTCCCGGCGCGTCCCGCGCTCAGTCAGGTCGGCGACTACCGGATCCTCCGGGAGATCGGCCGCGGCGGCATGGGCGTGGTGTACGAAGCCGAGCAAATCTCGTTGGCTCGCCGCGTGGCGCTGAAGGTTCTGCCCAATCATGGGGGTCGCAACGCCCTGCTTCGCTTTCACCGCGAGGCGAAGGCCGCGGCGAGCCTGCATCACACGAACATCGTGCCGGTCTTCGACGTTGGCGGCGATGGCGATGTCGCCTTCTACGCCATGCAGTTCATTCAGGGTCAGGGGCTCGACCATGTCATCGACGAGCTGCGGCGGCTGGGCGAGACGCTCCGGGCGCCGGGCCCACCCGAAGCGACCGCGCCCGAAATGCCCGGGATTTCCGCGATGCGCCCCGCGGACCAACTCCGACCGGCGCGGGGCGCTCGCGGGCGCGAGCTAAGCCAGCCGACCGAGATGCTCCTGAGCGGAAAGCTCGCGCCCGCCGGGCCGGGAGCGCCGGCGAGCGAGCCCGCCGCAACCTCGAAGCGACCGTCAAACGCGCGGGCGGACGCCCGCGGCGCGGCCTCATTTCCACCCGAGCCGGCGGACTCGGCCGTCCTACCGGGCGGGACCCATGTCTCGGAGATCAGCGCGTCGGGCCGCCGGCTGCCGTACTTCCGAAGCGTCGCTCAGATCGGCCGCCAGGTGGCCCAGGGGCTGGCCCACGCCCATGCCCGAGGCATCCTCCACCGCGACATCAAACCTTCGAACCTGTTGCTCGACACCTCCGGGATCGTCTGGATCACCGACTTCGGCCTGGCCAAGACCGAGGACGACGGCCTGACGGCCACGGGAGACGTGCTCGGGACGCTCCGCTACCTGGCGCCCGAGCGATTCCGAGGCGAAGGGGACGCGCGCGCGGACATCTACGCCCTGGGCCTGACCCTCTACGAGATGCTGAGCCTTCGACCGGCCTACGATTCGACGGATCGGCTCAGGCTGATCGAGCAAATCAAGGCCGACGAGCCGGCGCGACTTCGATCGTTGGAGAGCGGCATTCCGCGGGATCTGGAGACGATCGTCCTGAAGGCGATCGCCAGACACCCGGATCGACGCTACTCGACGGCCGATTCGATGGCCGAGGATCTGCGGAGATACCTGGCCGACGAACCGATCCTGGCGCGGCGGACCTCCGCCGTCGAACGTTGCCAACGCTGGGCGCGCCGCCATCCGATGGCCGTCGCGCTGAGCGGGATGCTCGCCGCCGTGCTCGCGCTGGCCATCGTCGGCTCGCTCCTGGCCGCGAGCCGCTTCGCGACCCTGGCCGAGCTTGAGCGTCGATCGGCGTCCTCCGAGCGCGCGGCCCGTCTGGAGGCCGATTCCGCCCGGAAGTCGGCCGAAGCGGCCCGCGCCGCGGCCCAGGCCGAAGCCTACCGCGCCACGCTCAGTGAAGTCGTGGCCCTGCGGGCGGGGCGGCAACTCGGATGGCGGGAGGAGGCGCTGGGAAGTCTCGCGCGACTCGCGCGCATGCCCACGCCCCGTCGCAACGTCGTCGAGTTGCGCAACCAGGCCGTGGCGAACCTCGGCGAGTTCGGGATCACGAAGGTCGCCCAGTTCGACGCGTCGGAGTTCACCCAGCTCGATTTCAGCCGCGATTCCCGGACGCTCGTGTCGATCGACGCCAACGGAGACGTCTGGCTCCGGGACGCTTCGGACGGCCGGAATCCGCGCCGGCTTGTCGAGCTGTCGCGGTATCTCGCAAGCCACCCGGTTCGTCCGGACCTGCGTCGGATTCGGATCCTCTCGAACGGCGACCTGGCGGTGGTCGCCGCGAACCATCAAGTCGCCTTCTTCGGATTCGACGACCGAAAATCCGCCCGTCCTCCGATCACCCGCGAAACCGCGAACGCGGTGAGACTGGAAGTCGATCAGGAGGGGCGCCGGCTGGCGGTGGGGTGGGACGACGGGCGCATCGACATCTACGACGCCGCGACCGGCGGCCTGGAGCAAAGCAAC
>Ga0180216_1004466_pt1 | contig 10605 bp, 7 predicted proteins | sample eDN3rd37CBELigMG_FD_128879 | JGI IMG/M metagenome (GOLD analysis project Ga0180216, IMG submission 128879) | Enriched Miracle-Growth compost microbial communities from Emeryville, California, USA - eDNA 3rd pass 37_C BE-Lig MG (version 2)... ...
CTGTGGAAACATCAGTGACGCGTATCTTAAAAACTGCGTTCACTACGAGCATTTGGAAGTCGTTGCTTTAGCAGATCTTAATCTAGAGCTGGCACGCAGCAAGGCAGCAACCTATGGGATAACAAAGGTTATGACAACCGATGAGCTGCTGGCAGATCCAGACATCGAAATTGTTTTGAATCTAACGATTCCACAGGCGCATGCGGAAATTAGCCTTGCAGCGCTTGAAGCTGGAAAGCATGTCTATTCAGAAAAACCGCTTGCTGTAACGGTAGAGGATGGTCAGCGCATCATTGCTAAGGCGAAGGAGCGTAATCTGCGTGTTGGTGTTGCTCCAGATACGGTGCTCGGAGCGGGGATTCAAACGTGCCGCAAGCTGATTGATGATGGCGTAATTGGTAAGCCGATTGCTGCATCTGCATTTATGCTGTCAGGCGGTCCAGAAAGCTGGCATCCGAATCCTGCCTTTTTATATGCGAAAGGTGCTGGCCCAATGTTTGATATGGGGCCGTATTACCTATCGGCATTCATTACGCTGCTTGGACCGATTAAACGCGTAACTGGTTCTGCGGTTATTTCCTATCCGGAGCGCGAGATTACAAGTCAGCCACTTAACGGGCAAATGATTGAGGTAGAAACTCCGACGCATATTAACAGTGTAATTGACTTTGAGAGCGGTGCGACAGCAACACTAACGACGAGCTTTGACATTAAGGGGGGCAGCACACTTCCTAATATCGAGCTGTATGGCAGCGAAGGTACATTAATTGTTCCTGACCCTAACACCTTCTCGGGTCCAGTTAAGCTAAGAAAAGCAGGCAGTGATCAATTCGAAGAAATCCCATTGACGCATCCGTATGATGGTCCAGATCGTGGTGTCGGTCTACTCGATATGGCGCTTGCTATAAGAGAAGATCGCCCACATCGTGCTAGCGGTGAGCTTGCGCTGCAGGTGCTGGAAATCATGCACGGTGTTCATATTGCTTCAGCAGAGGGTAGGCATTACAATGTCCAACACCAGTGCGACAGACCTTCAGCAATGCCGGAAAGGTAATTTAAAATTGCTCGACTTTGATGACGATGTAATGCGTTGAAGTGGATTCGATGTCGAATATGAGGTTCAACCGAGAACTCAGTTGCTCACGTACCAAGTACGTACGCTGCGCTACTCGCTCTCTAGTTTTACCGCAGCTTCTTGGTCCTGAAAGCCGAGCATTTTAAATCTTCATTTCTTACCCCTAGAATGTTTGATATAATAGCATTCTAGGGTTTTTATTTTGTCTTATCTATATTTAATTTCAATGCTAAGGTTAAGCAAACGGCATGAGGTCTATATCTTTAGCAGCTCCGATTCGGGTATGTGCTTGGTCAGCTTGTCTAATTTATATGACGGAAACCAGTCTGTGTGAGTGACGTTGCTTCCATATTTAATTACATGAGTAACCGTGTACGGAGACATGTATAAATTGTGATGGATGAACGGGTTTACTAAAATAAAATCTCCTTGTTTCAGACTCCTCATAGAAAGCTTATCTTCAGTAGACAATTCGGCGTACACCAGCTATCCGCTTTGAACCACATATAACTCAGTGAGTTTCTTATGGAAATGACTATTTTGCCACCCACCCTCGTTTGCTGCTTCTGTTCTTATATATGATGTTCCGTCAGAGCTTCTTAATCGGAATCGTCTTTCGCCATTGTCCATGAGATGATGCATCGTCTCAACGCCTAATTCCCGAGCTTCCTCATCAGATATTCTTTTTGGCATATTGAATCTCCCCTCTATAAAAAAGCTTTTCATCTTAAAGTTCCTAACGATCAATGGAAATCAGTTATAGTTAGATAAACAACCGCCCTTTGTATCGTAGCGTTAGTATCGTTAATAGACAATAGATATACAACGATCAAAGCGACACCCATGAAGCTCCCCAGCGAAGAAATGGCGAGGGCAAGTCCACGAAGCGTCACCCCAAAAAGAGCTCCAGCGGAGTAATGGTGAGAGCGAAGAAGCAAAGCGTTTGCCTTTGTCGTCTGGTTTCTACCTCGATAATTATTCTAGAAATCAGAGGGCAACAGCAAACGAAGCCACAGCATGTACGGAGCGCTGAAGCGAAGCGTTTGCCCGCGAAGAAACGGCGAGGGCAATTTCACGAAGCGTCACCCCAAAAAGAGCTCCAGCGGAGTAATGGTGAGAGCGAAGAAGCAAAGCGTTTGCCTTTGTCGTCTGGTTTCTACATTGATATATATTCTAGAAACCATACGACAACAGCAATCGGAGCCACAGCATGTACGGAGCGCTGACAACAGCAATCGGAGCCATAGCATGCACGCAGCGCAGTAGACAATTTTCACTATGAATTATATGATAATGGCATAGAATCCAAATTACTGGCTAAGTGACTTATATGCCTAAAGATTACTTTTGAACACTAACATTATACAAAAACGTTTCGGGGGTGAATTGCATGTTGCGTGTGTTATTGGTGGATGATGAGACGTTTTTTCGTCAAGGCCTGCGAGCGATTGTAGATTGGCAGGCGTGCGGTTACGAAGTAATCGGTGAAGAGGATAATGGAGAAGATGCTTTTCAATTTATTATGAAGGAACGGCCTGATGTTGTGATTACGGATATCCGCATGCCGGAGGTAGATGGGCTCGAGCTGATTCATAAGGTGGTCCAAGAAGAGAAGCTAAATACAAAGTTTATTATTGTAAGCGGTTACGATGAATTTAAGTACGCACAACAGGCAGTCAGATATGGCGTGTGTGATTTTTTGCTTAAGCCTATCGATGAGGCTGGACTGGAGGAAACCTTGCAGCAGCTTGCTGAATCTATACATCGGGAATCACGCCAGCAGGAAAAATCAATAACCCATCAAAATCAAGAGCTGCTTAGCCAGCTGGAGCACGCTGCACTTACAGACGAGCAGCTAATCGATATTTATATGAGATTGGGGCTTGATTATGACAGCGATCATTATTTCGTATTAATGGAGTACCATCCAACTGCGGAAAGCCGTAAGCAGGAGCTGCTAGGTTACAATCAGCTTCAGCACATGGTGCATACGATTCAGGCACTACTTCCCGACTTAGGCATGAAGCTAATATTTCCGCAGAGAGGTCAGCTTGGCATTATTGTGCCATATTCGTTTCTCCATAAGCATTCCTCGATCGAGATGCTTGTAAGGCAGCTCTACAATCGTTTAGCTGTTAACCAGGAGCTGTATATTTTTTATAGCGATAAATGTACGGGCGTACATTTTTTACCAAAATCATATCGGGAGGCGCTTCATGCCTCGCAGTTCAAGTATATCGACGATCGTGTATTGTTTGATTATGCACAGCTAAAGGAGCTGGATCTCCGTACAATTATGCTTCCATCGGAAACGTATAAGGATCTGCTGCATGAGATCGAAAGCAACGATGGGGAAAGAATTGAACAGGAGCTTGATGCTTTGCTGGAGCAATTCGGCAAGCAGCGCTGCTCCGTTGAAGCAATTAAGGCTACCATTCACAAGCTAGTAGCGGATTGTCTCCATATCGTACAAACGATGCAAATTGATAAGGAGAGACTTAGTCATTTGCATGAGCTTATTGGCTGGGATTCATCCTATATGAATCGAACGACACTGCGTGAGCTGCTACTCTCATTCGCCCTGGATTGCAGCCACTGCATTGCAGAGGAACGAAAGGAAATGGCGAAAGGTGGTATTCAGCGCATTAAGAAGTATATTGATCAGCATTACGCGGAACCGATCAGCTTAAAATCAATTGCAGCGCATTTTTACATTAACCCAGTATATCTAGGGCAGCTGTTTAAGAAAAACTACCAGCTGTACTTCAATGAATACTTGCTGCAGCTACGTATCCAAGAGGCAAAAAAGCTGCTTCGCCAAACGGATCTTAAAATCTATGAAGTAGCTGAACGCGTAGGCTTCAGCCATCCTGAATATTTTGTATCTCAATTCGAGAAGCATGAAAAGCTTTCCCCCACAGCATACCGTCAGACATTTAAGAGTAATGCAGGTGAGCAATAATGAAGCTAATCCATCGTATAAAGCAGAATCTGCATCTTGATGATATCCGATTGCGTAACAAATTTTTTATGATGTATATCCTATGTGTATTTATTCCAATCATACTCACGAATGTCATCTTTTACAATTTAATGAGTAGTAATGTTCAGGAGCAGCGGATGGTGGACATTAAGCTATCGTTAGATCAGGTTCATTTGGAGCTTGAACGAATGATTGAAGCAGCTGTCAGTGTATCCTGGGTATTCTACACCGATTACACGCTATATTCCATGCTGGATGCACATTATAGTAATCCTGCTGATTTCGTAGAAGCCTATGACAACTATATGCGTCGCGTCATAAACAGCTACACGCCAGTATATACCTCCGTGCAAAATATAAAGATCTATGTCGATAATCCTATGGTGCTGCATTCAGGTGGTGTCGCATTCCTATCGAATAAAGTACGTGATACTGATTGGTATAAAACGCTGGATCTCAGAACGCCGAGTGAGGCAATATTCGTGAAGGCCTACAAGGAAGATAGCATATCGTCTGGTCGAACGGAGCAATTTAAGGACACCTTTAATATCATTCGTGTGATGGATTATTTCGACTCGCTCGGTACGTGGGATAAAGTATTGAAGATTGAGCTTAAGACTGAAGCTTTTGACGTCATACTTGGTAACTTGAATATTCCTGGAAGTGTGTATTTGGTTGATCCAGACGGTATCATCCAGTATACGACGAACCGAAACATTAATTGGCGAGAGGAGCAATTAGCTATCGATTCGCTTCATACAGGCAGTCACACGGTTGTGTTTGAAGGCGAACATTACGATATGCTGCCATTGCAAGGCTGGAACATTGTAGCCCATGTGCCGGAGTCTCAAATTATGCATGAGGCGCCAGAGGTAAGACAGTACGTGCTATGGATTGCAATCACCAACATATTGCTGGCGACGATCATTATCGTAATCATCTCCCGTTCGGTTACGAAGCGGCTTGGCTTTTTGCTCCGTCAGATGAAGCGTGTGAAGAACGGTAACTTCGACATTGTCAATAATAGGGATGCGCTCGATGAAATCGGACAGGTAACGAGCGAATTTAACCGAATGACGCTACAGATCAGCTCGCTCATTAATGACGTGTACGTAGCAGATATTAAAGAAAAGAATATGGAGCTGGAGCATCGGTATGCTCAGCTAAATGCACTGCAAAGCCAGATCAATCCACACTTTTTATTCAACGCGCTGGAAACGATTCGTATGCGCAGTATGATGAAAAACGAGACGGAAACAGCCAAAATTATACACAATATGGCGAAGATTTTTCGCAGTTCATTAACCTGGAAGCGCGATAAGGTGAAGCTAAAGGAAGAGGTCGATTTTATTGTCTGCTTCTTAGAAATTCAAAAATATCGCTTCGCTGATCGTTTAGATTATAGCATCGAGCTTGATCCAGAGGCTGAACGTTGCCTAGTTCCTAAGATGATATACCTACCTTTCGTTGAGAATGCATGTATTCACGGTGTTGAGAAGGTAAAGCAAGGCGGTAAGGTTACCATCTCACTCAAGCTTGTAGAAGACAAGCTGCATTTTCACATCCATGACAATGGTGCGGGGATGAACGAGGAGCAGGTACAGCGTATCTATTCTTATCTGGAGGAAACGAAGGACCTTGGCGAACGGATTGGCATGCAAAATGTAATTTATCGGTTAAAGCTGTTTTATGAAGACCAATTCACTTTTACCGTGCAAAGCGAACAAGGTGTAGGTACTTCGATCCATCTCATCATTCCTGTGAACCATTAGAAACTATAGTTTTTATATTAGATTCTAAAGTTCTCTCACTGCGTATGGTTGGCTCCTCTTGTTACAATGTAAGTGCTTACAACAAATATTAAAGGGGATGAGTCGCATGAAAAGAAAAACTCCGGTGTATGTTGCAGCAATGCTCGTACTTGTGCTTGCGTTAGTTATTACGGGCTGCTCTGGCAATAACAGTGGTGGCACGACTACTAACAACAACTCAAGTACTACAACACCTTCTAACAGTGAGGGTGGCAGTGATGAAAAACCATTAGAAAAAGTAACATTTACTTACTTCAATGGTGCTGGTGCAGCGAAAGATATTAATACGAATGAAACAACAATCGGTAAAATTCTAGAGGACCAAACAGGTGTTAACTTCAAAATTGAAAACCTTGTTGGTGACCTTAACACGAAAATCGGTACGATGACAGCATCAAGAAAGTACCCTGATGTACTAATTCCAGATGCTGCAATTGATGAAGTTCTAGGAGCTGAAGGTTTTATCGACCTAACAGATCTTATTGAGGAGCACGGTCCAAACATTAAAAAAGCATTTGGCAATGATTTAGAGCGTCTAAAAACAGAAGACGGTAAGCTTTACTACTTGCCGATGTCTGCACAGGTTGGAGAGTTTATTCCAGACCCTAACATTGGTCAAGGTGCATTCTGGGTACAACGTCGTGTATTGAAGGAAGCAGGCTATCCAGAAATTAAAACGATTGATCAGTATTTCCAACTCGTTCGTGATTACGTAAAAAATCATCCGGAAGAGGATTTAACAGGCTTTATTGCACTAACGCATGACTGGAGATTCTTCGCTACGACTAACCCTCCAATGCACTTGGCTGGTTATCCTAACGATGGTGAAGTAATCGTAGACATGAACACTCATGAAGCTAAGGTATATGCAGCTAATGAGGATACAAAGCGTTATCTGAAATTATTGAACGAGCTTAACGCTGAAGGCTTGTTTGATAAATCTTCATTCATCGACAACTATGATCAATACTTGGCGAAACTAACGAGTGGAAAAGTAGTCGGTTTCTTCGATTACGGCTGGCAAATTGGTAATGCGCAAAACGTGTTAACGGATGCAGCGAAAGCTGATCCATCACAAGATGACTTTGTATACTTCCCACTTCCAGTAACATTTGATGGACAAAAAGATCAATACCTAGATCCGCCATCCTTTGTTAAAAACCGTGGTATCGGTATTACGATCAGTGCGAAAGATCCAGTTCGTATCGTTCAATACTTTGATAATCTTCTAAAAGAAGAAAACCAAATTCTAAGAGGCTGGGGTATTGAAGGCGAAACATTCGAAATCGATGAGAATGGTCGTTACTATCGTACAGCTGAGCAAATCGCTAAAATCGATGAGTCTTTCCGCGAATCATTTGGTTTCAAATACTATGACTGGAACTGGCCAATCTATGCAACAAGCTCCACGTTGTCAAATGGTAACGCTGCAGCACCAGGTGTTCAACCAGAAGTATTCCAAATGAGCTTAACTGAGGCTGATAAAACAATTCTTAACGCTTACGGCGCACAAACTTACGCAGAAATGTTTGCTAACCCAGACGAGCGTCCATGGTTCCCAGCATGGGGAATTCCGAAAGAGCAAGGCTCACCAGAGCAACTCTATGAAACGAAGAAAACTGAAATTACTCGTAAGTATTTCCCTAAACTCGTTCTTGAGGATCCAAGCAAGTTCGAAAGCAACTGGGAAGAGTATCTAAGCGAGTTCAATAAGCTGGATACAGCAGGCTATGAAGCATTCGTAACTGCAGAAGTGAAAAAGCTTGTTGAAGAAGCGAAATAATTGAAGCTTAAGTGGGACCATGCGGTGGAGTGAGCCTCCATCGCTGCGGTCCCTTCTTTCAACCATAGATTGCTTGACGTGAGAGAGGAGAATTCACAATGGAAAAAGTGGAGGTAGCTGAAACTGTTCATTATCCGAAAAAGTCGCCAAATAAGTTTTTGCAATTTTTGAAGCAATGCGGAAAACAACATGCACTTTTAGTAATGACGATTCCATTTTTAATATGGCTTTTTATATTTAAGTATTTACCAATATGGGGTTGGACCATTGCTTTTCAAAACTATAGACCAAGTAAAAGTTTTGCGGAACAGGAATGGGTTGGCTTTCAGCACTTTGCGTTTTTGTTTGAGGACGAGCGGTTTTTAAGAGTATTGCGCAATACATTAGCAATGAGTGGAATTAATCTAGTACTAGGTTTCGTCACAGCCATTGCATTAGCACTTTTATTAAATGAAGTTCGCGTTGTTGTGTTTAAACGGGTAGTACAAACGATAAGTTATTTGCCTCACTTTATTTCTTGGGTTGTCGCAGCAGGGATTGTACAGCAGACGCTATCGCCAGATGGCATTATTAATGAACTGTTATTGCGATTTGGATTAATTAAAGAAGATATATTATTCCTTGGTATTGGTGAGTACTTCTGGGGGATATTCGGAGCTGCACATGTCTGGAAGGATGTAGGTTGGAATACAATTGTATATTTAGCTGCCATGACAATGATCGATCCGGCACAGTATGAAGCCGCAGAGATCGATGGTGCAGGTCGAATACAACGAATGTGGCACATTACGTTGCCAGGAATTAAGTCCGTAATCGTTGTCCTGCTTATTATGAATATTGGTTATCTTCTAGAATCTGGCTTTGAGCCGCAGTACCTATTAGGAAACGGTATGAACGTAGACTATTCAGAGAATATAGATATCTTTGTGTTGAAATACGGGATAGCACAAGGTAACTTCTCTTTATCGATAGCTGCAGGGATGTTTAAAACAGTTGTCAGCTTCATTCTGCTGTTTGCAGCCAATAATATCGCGAAGCGCTTAGGCGAAGCGAGACTTTACTAGAAAGCAGGTGAGATGATGCGTACAAATTTTTCGACAAGCGATAAAATATTTGATTACGTAAACTATGCTTTGTTGACATTATTAATGATTGTAACGCTCTATCCATTCTTAAATACACTAGCCATTTCATTTAATGATGCGAAGGATTCTATTCGTGGTGGCATTTATCTATGGCCAAGAGAATGGTCATTGGACAATTATCGTTATGTCCTCTCAGAAAAAAGCATTTATAACGCAACCGTCATTTCTATCCTAAGAACAGTAATTGGTACAGTAGTAACCGTTTTTTGTTCTGCTATGGTAGCGTATGCGATCAGCAGACAGGATTTTGTTCTGCGCAAGTTCGTAACAGTTGCGTTTATTTTGACAATGTATATTAACGGTGGATTGATTCCTAACTTCCTATTAATTCGTGACCTTAACTTACTAGATTCGTTTTGGGTATATATATTGCCAGGTATTATCGGGGTATTCAACCTTATTATTATTCGCTCCTTTATTGACGGACTTCCGGAAAGCATTCTGGAATCAGCTAGAATCGATGGAGCTGGTGACTATCGTACGTTCTTCAGCATCGTGCTGCCGTTATGTGTGCCCGTGCTTGCAACCGTTGCGCTGTTCAGTGGTGTGTTTCAATGGAACTCATGGTTTGACGTGTTCTTATACAACTCCTCTACGATTGAACTAAGTACGCTGCAATATGAGCTGCAAAAGATTCTGCAAAACTCTAATGCTTCAATGACACAGAAGACAGCAGGAGATGCGTTCGCGGGGGCGATGCAAAACCAAGGTCAGGTAACACCTACTGCTGTTCGGGCAACGATGACGATCGTCGCATCTGTGCCAATTATTATGGTTTATCCATTCCTACAGAAATACTTTGTTAAAGGTATGATGGTCGGTGGCGTAAAAGGTTAAATTTACACAGTAACATCTATACTTTGACACGTTCGAATGATGCTCGAATTGCTTTATAATGGTCTACATTCAAGCTATTTTACAACTAAAATAAATAGAAATGGATGATGGCAGATGACGAATGCAGTAAAGCAAGGTGCTTACTATACGGAACAATATCGCAATCTGTTTGCTGAATACGGTTACAGTGAAGCAGATATTGCCGCAAAGCTTCAGCACACATGGGATGCGTTGTTTGGCGATGACGAGACAACGAAAATTTACTATGAGCTGGACGAGGACAAAGGCTATTTGCTAGATACAGGTAACCATGATGTTCGCTCTGAAGGCATGTCTTATGGAATGATGATGGCCGTTCAATATGACCGTCAGGATATTTTCGATAAGCTGTGGAACTGGACATACAGCTTCATGTACATGACTGAGGGCATTCACAAAGGCTACTTTGCATGGTCCTGCCAGCCTGATGGGACGCGTAATGCTCAAGGGCCAGCACCAGATGGTGAAGAGTTTTTCGCGATGGCGCTATTTTTCGCTAGCAAGCGCTGGGGAGATCGTGAGGCACCTTACAATTATAGCGAGCAAGCGAAGGACTTACTTCGTACTTGTCTTCATCAGCAGCCACCGGGCTTTCCAATGTGGAATCCAGAAAACAAGCTGATTAAGTTTGTACCAGAGGTGGAATTCTCAGATCCGTCGTATCACCTGCCGAACTTCTATGAGCTGTTTGCGCTGTGGGCACATGAAGAGGATCGTACCTTCTGGAAGGAAGCTGCGCAAGCAAGTAGAGATTATATTAACATAAGCTGTCACCCGGTTACAGGACTTGCTCCTGAATATGCACATTATGACGGTACTCCGAATCATATTCGCGGCTTTGGTTATTTCTTCAGCGATGCGTATCGTGTTGCTGCTAATATCGGCTTAGATTATGCATGGTTCGGCGTTGATGCTCGTCAGCAGGATATTGC
>Ga0180216_1004467_pt1 | contig 10602 bp, 10 predicted proteins | sample eDN3rd37CBELigMG_FD_128879 | JGI IMG/M metagenome (GOLD analysis project Ga0180216, IMG submission 128879) | Enriched Miracle-Growth compost microbial communities from Emeryville, California, USA - eDNA 3rd pass 37_C BE-Lig MG (version 2)... ...
CCCATCCCCCGCTTGCTGAGTCGGTAGAAGGCGAACCGGCCTCCTCGGGGCGTCGGCTCGACGCTGGGCGCTTCCTCAACCTGAAAGTCTTCCGGCAGACGCTTGAGCTTCATCGGCGATGGGTGTCGAATTCCGGTCTTTGGGAGGGCGAGGCTCCCGCCGAGCCGGCGCTTGGCGTGGGGCTCGGCGGGAGCCTCGCCCTCCCGGAACCGGGTTCATTGTACCATCACGGGGCGGCCGGGGCTTGATCGGGCCATTCTTGAAGGGTCAATCGGGCCCAGTTGAGGGCCTGCTTGGCGGATCGGCGCTGGATTACATCGCGAGGTTGTTCGGCGCCGATCTCCAATCGCTTCGTCGCGACGCCATCGCGTGTCGCCAGGCCCAGATAGACCAGGCCGACGGGCTTCTCGGCGCTCCCGCCTCCCGGTCCGGCGATCCCGGTCGCGCTGACGGCCAGGTCGGCGTCGAACCGCTTCAGGGCCCCCTGGGCCATCGCGGCGGCGACCTCCGCGCTCACTGCGCCGTGGGTCTGGATCAGATCGGCCGGGACGTCCAGAAGCTCCGTCTTGGCCTCGTTGGAGTAGCTGACGACGCCGCCGGGAAAGTACGGGCTGACGTTCGGAATCGCGGTGATCATGTGGGCGATCAGGCCCCCGGTGCACGATTCGGCGGTTGCGAGCCGCGCCCGCGTGCGGGACAGTTGGGCGACCAGCGCGTCGGCCACGTCGGTCGTCCCCTCGCCCAGAACCAGCGGGCCGAACCGACTTCGGATCAAGGAGGCGGTCTCCTCGGTCTGGCTCCAGGCGGCCTCGGGCGTGAGCCCCTCGCCTTTGATCCGGAAGCTGATCGTCGCTTCGTGAACCGTGATGCCAACTTCGGGGATGTGGCCCCGCGCCGTGATATCCAGCGCGTCGGCCTCGATGTCGGACTCGCCCCGGCCGAACAGCGAGATCTTGCGATGGACGATCACCCGCTCGATCCAGTGGCGCTGGCGGATTCTGGGAACCACCTGCTCACGGAACATCTCCCGCATCTCGTAGGGGACCCCCGGCATGCAGGCGACCGCCGCGCGGCCCAGCGTCATCCAGATCCCCGGCGCGGTCCCGACCGGGTTGGGCAACACCTCGGAGCCCTCGGGGAAGAGGGCCTGCATTCGGTTCCTGCCGGTCATCGTCCGGTTCCGACGCTCGAAGAACGCGGCGATTCGCGCCAGCGATCCCGGGTCCTCGCGCAGCTCAACACCCGCCGCGCGGGCGAGGGCGTCGCGAGTCAGGTCGTCCTGAGTCGGCCCCAGGCCGCCGGTCGTCAAAACCAGGTCGGCCCGCTTCGACGCGACCTTGAACATGGCGATGTTGTCGTCCAGGTCGTCGCCGATCGTGGCGTGGAAGACCGTCGGAATCCCCAGCGCGCCGAGTTCGCGACTCAACCACTGGCTGTTGGTGTCGAGGTTTTCTCCACTCACCAGCTCACTGCCAATAGAGATGATCGCGGCCTTGATCCCCATGCGCGGCTCCAGAGCGAAAGCGGGGCTCGTCCCACGCGAACGCGCGGGATCGCGGCCCCGGCATCCATCTTAAGCGGTGGACGAAAAATCGATAGTCCCCTTCGGACCGAACCCCGCCCTCGGTTCGTAGATCTATTCGTGGAGAATCTCGATTGCGGAAATGACCCGGCGTTCTGTTATGATGATCGTGCCTAGGTCTCGCCCGTCTGGAATCGCCGCGGATTCGTCCTCGTCGCCAATCAACCGTGGGTGGAGAAAATCGAACATGGGGGCAAGCGCGTTACAACGACCCACCCTGATCCTTAACCGGAGCTGGCAGCCGGTTCACGTCGCGCCGGTCTCCCGGTCGCTGATTTTATTGTGGAACGAGGCGGCGAAGGTCGTCGATCCCGACGATTATCAGCTTTACACCTGGTCCGATTGGGCCAAGCTCGCGCCCCGCGAGGGAGAGCCCTTCATCCGAACCGTCCGGTTCCGTCTGCGCGTGCCCGAAGTGCTGACGCTCACCCACCACGACCGCCCGCGGATGAACGCCGTGACCTTCAGCCGCCGCAACCTCTTCAAGCGCGACCACGCGACCTGTCAATACTGTGGCGGCAGGCCCGGAACCGAGGAGCTGACGATCGACCACGTCGTCCCCCGGGCGCACGGCGGCCTGACCACCTGGGACAACTGCGTCCTCGCCTGCGTGGCCTGCAACTCGCGCAAGGCGAACCGGACGCCCGACCAGGCCGGGATGAAGCTCCGCCGCGCCCCCTTCCGCCCGTCCTGGAAGCCCCTGTACGACGCCTCGACGGTCCGCATCGCGAGCTGGACGCGGTTCCTTAGCGACGCTTATTGGAACGTCCCGCTGCTGGACGACGATTGACGCGCCCGCCTCAACCCGAGCGGCACAATTCGCCCAAAGCGCGATCTTGACCGAATCGGCGGCAAGTCGTATCGTGCGCCCGGCAATGGGCCCGAACGCGCGCCGCTCGGGTTCCGTTTGAAACATGGATTCGCCACGCGAGCCGGCATACATACTCAGGGGATGGATCCCTTGTCGATCGAACGCGCCAGGATTTTGGTGCTCAACTACAACGGGAGGGCGCTTCTGGAGGAGTGCCTTCCCTCGATCGTCGAGGCGGCCCGGCGAGCGCCCGCGGCGTGCGGCGTCGCGGTCGTCGACAACGACTCGACCGACGGCTCGCGCGAATGGCTCGCCGCGGCCTGGCCGGAAGTCCGGGTGATCCGCCAGTCCAACCTGGGGCTCGCGTCGTTCAACGCGGTGCTCGCCGATCTGGACGAACCGGTCGTCCTGCTCTTGAACAACGACGTGAAGCTCGCCCCCGACGCGGTGGGGCCCCTGCTCTCGGTCTTCGAGACGCGCGCCGACGCCCTCTTCTCCGCCCCGCTCTGCTGGACCTTCGACGGTTCGACCTACGAGGGGATGCGGACGCGGGTCCGCTCGCGGTTCGGGCTGGTTCAGGGGATGAGCCGGGTACCGGGCCATGAGGCGCTCATGGACCAAGCCGACCTGACGGCCGCGGCCGGGCCGGTGCTGGCGGTCGATCGCCGCTGGTTTCTGGAGATCGGCGGGTATGACCCGCTCTATTTCCCCGGGCGGATCGAGGATTTGGACCTGGGATTTCGCGCCTGGATGGCCGGCGGGCGCGGTTATTACGTCCCCGAGTCGGTCGCGTATCACAAGGGGTTCGGCACGTTCGCCCCGGAGTTGGGGGGCGCGCGCTGCGATGGTCTGGCGACGCGCAACACGCTGTTCTTCGCCTGGAAGAATCTGAAGGGGGCCAGGCTGGCGAGTCATCTGGGCTGGCTGCCGGTTCGGCTGCTCGGATCGCTGGCGCGCGGCCAAACGGCGTTCGCGCGGGCATTCTTCGAGGCCCTTGGGAGGCTGAGGGAGGTTCTGAAAGCGCGGCGGGCGCTCCATCTGGGGCAAGTGGGTTGGATCGAGCGGCAAGAGGCGTTCTTTCGGCGGTTTGAATGGTGAGGCGGTCGGACGCCCCGGCGGCCCGCGAAGGAATCGCGGCCGGCGCGGGCTGATTCTCGGGAGTGGGCCCGCAGGGAGGCGAGGCATGGCTTCTCCGACTCTCAATCTGGTGATCGACGCCCGCCCGCGCGGCCCGCGGGGACTCCTCGCCGCCGAGGTCGTGCTCGGCCGCGCCGTGCTCTCCCGCCTCGTCGATCAGGCCCTTGAGGCCATCGGCCCTCGCGGGAGATTGACCGTGCGCGGCCTTGACGCGGATTGCGAGCGGCTCGCGTCGCTCTTGACCGACGCGGACGAGGGGCGGGTTGAGTTGATCGCCGACGATCGAGTTGAGGACGCCGCGATCCTCCGAACCGACCGTCTTTACGACTCTCGACGCCTGAGAAAGATCCTCCGTCGAGGCGGCGAGCCGGAAGCGGCCGTGATCTGGCGGCTGGATCGTCCCGAGGCGCTCGAAGCCGCCGAGCAGGAGCTGACCCGGCGGTTGTCCTATCAACCGATCGGCCGCTACTGGGCCTTCCCGATCGCCGAGCGGATCGCCGGGGCGCTCGCGCCGACGCGAGTCCGGCCCAACGCCGTGACGCTGGCCGCCGCCGCCTTGATGTTCCTGGGAATCGGCTTGATCGCTTGCGGTGTAACGGGCTGGCTTGGCCGGCCGATCACCGCCGCCGCCTTCGCCGCCGCGCTTGTGCTCGACACCGCCGACGGCCGGCTCGCCCGTTTGCAGGGGACCCGCTCGGAGTTCGGCCGCTGGCTCGACGAGGTGCTCGACGAATTGGCCGATCTGGCGCTTCACGCGGCCATCGCCTGGATGATGTTCCAGGCGACCGGCTCGGCCCGCTGGCTGGCGCTCGGGATGCTTTACGCTTCGGGCAAATACATGTTCGTCGTTCAATCACTGTCCGGCGCGTTAATGGAGAAGGCCGAGCAAGCGTCCGAGCCGATCGGACGCGAGGGGCCTTCCGGGACCGTCGGTCCGACGCGCCGCCTCGTGGCCGCGCTGGGGCACGCGGACTTGCGCTGGCATCTCTGGATCGTCCTGGCGCTGGTGGGCAGGCTCGACGCGGCGCTCTGGGTGTACGCCCTCTACTTCCCATTCAGGGCCGCGGCGGGGATCGCGCGGAAGGGGGTGGCGCGTGCCTGAGCCCAAGATCACCGCGCTGATCGTCGCCCGCGACGAGGAGGCGAACTTGCCGGGCTGCCTGGAATCGGTCGGCTTCGCGCACGAGCGGATCGTGGTGGTTGACCCCGCCAGCGCCGACGACACCCTGGGCGTCGCCCGCCGCCTGGCCGACGTCGCCCTGGTCCGCCCGTTCGACGACTTCGCCGGACAGCGCAACGCGGGGCTCGCCGCCGCCTCGGGCGACTGGATCTTCTCCATCGACGCCGACGAGCGCGTCACCCCCGAACTGGCCTCGGAGATCGCCCGCGCTCTGAATGATCCGACCAACGACCACTCCGGGTTTCGGGTTCCGATCCGAAGCGCGATTCTCGGCCGGCCCTTCGAGCACTCGGGCACGCAACAAGACCTGCCGTTGCGGCTCTTTCGGCGCGATCGAGGGTCGTGGGTCGGTCGGGTTCACGAGACGGTGAAACTCGACGGGACCGTCGGCCGGATGCGCCACCCGCTCGACCACAACACGATTCCCGACGTCCGGGTCTTCCTCCGCAAGATCGAGCATTACACCTCGCTGGAGGCCCGCGACCTGTACCAGGCGGGAAGCCGGTTCCGAGCGCGCGATTTGACGCTACAGCCGGTTTGGCTGTTCCTGAAGCTGTATTTGTATAAACAGGGGTTTCGCGACGGGCTGGAGGGGCTGATGTTTTGCGGCCTCTCGGGCGTGTCGGCGGCCGTCCGGACCTGGAAGCTGAGGGAACTGGCCCTCATGGAGGCGTCGGCATGATCTCGGCTCGCGAGGCGGAGGTCGCGTCTCGGTTCGACGCGCTCCACGGCCGGTTCAAGGCCGTGGTGGAGCCCGACGACTATCGGCTTCGAGGCGTCATCGACGCCCTCGGCCCGGTCGCCGGTCTCCGCGTCCTCGACCTGGGTTGCGGCAAGGGACGGTTCGCGCGGGAGCTTCAAGACGGGGGCGCGCGGGTCGTCGGGATCGACCTGTCTTCGGCCATGCTCGCGGAAGCGCGCGGGATCAACCGGGTTCGCGGCAGCGTCCGGCGGCTTCCGTTTCGCTCGGCGAGCTTCGACGCGGTTTTGGCGGTGGAGGTCTTCGAGCATCTGGAACCCCGCGCGTGGAGCGAGGCCATCGGCGAGGCCCGCCGCGCGCTGGCGCCCGGGGGATCGCTGGTGGTGATCGACAAGAGCCTGGCGTCGTGGAACGCCCAGCGCCCCTGGTTGCCAAGCGCTCTGGTCAAGCGGATCGACGAGCGCCGGGGGCTTTGGATGTATCCCCCGAACGGTCCGGTTCGCGAGCGATGGTTCTGGCCGGGCGGCTTCCGGCGCGAGTTGCTGCGGTTCTTCGACGAGGCGCGGGTGGTTCACCTGCTCTCGCCCGCCGAGGAGCGGCGATGGCTTTTCCGCCACGTCCCCCCGGCGCGGTTGATGACCCTTTGGGCGGCCCGAGTTCGATCGGACGCCTCTTGGGAGGGCGAGGCTCCCGCCGAGCCGGCGCTGGGCGTGGGGCTCGGCGGGAGCCTCGCCCTCCCGGTTCAAGCCCCCATGCGCAAGAGAAGCGTTCGCCGCTCTATTGGAGGAGGCGCCGATGTCTGAGCTTTTCGGCATGTCGCCGGCCCCCCTGCCCTTGCTGCTTTGGAGAACGCCCCCCGGCCTGGAGTTGATTCTGGGGCAAGAGGGGATCGCCTTCGAGGTGGTCCGCGACGCTCACCCGTTCGCCTTTCGGGGCGCCCGGTTCGTCCTCTTCGACGGCCGCCGCGAGTCGGCCGCGAAGCTGCGCGGACTGCTGACGTCCGAGCACGTCGCCATCGACGTCGACCGCCTGCGGGCGGGCGAGCCGGTCGACCCGTTCGAGGCGCTGATCGACGACTCCTCGGCGCGCGGTGTTTGGAGCGTCGACGGCTGGACGCTTCGCGAGCGCGTGGCGCGCCATCCCAAGGCCTGGATTCGCCGCCGCCTGATCGCGGCGCTCCGCGACGAGGTCACGGCGCGGGGCGGGGTCTGGATGCGGATCGCTCCGTTCCCTTACCCCTATCGCTCGGCGTTCAACTTGAGAGTGGATCTCGACGAGAACGAGCCCGAGGACTACCGCCGCTTCGCCCTCTTCCGCGCCGCGCTCGACGATTGCTGCACGCACTTCATCAGCACGAGCGCCTACCAGAACCAGCCCGAGGCGATCGAGGATTTGAGAGCGCGCGACGCGCAATCGCATGGGCATTTCCATCACGTTTACCGCGGCGGGGCGGCCAACCTCAAGAACCTGGAGCGCGCCGATCGGATTTTGCGCGACCTGGGTTTTTCCGTCGAAGGCTTCGCCGCGCCCCACGGCCGCTGGAACGCCTCGCTGGACGACGCGCTGGAGTCACTGGGCTACCTCTACTCGTCCGACTTTCAGCTTGGTTATGACGACCTGCCGTTCTTCCCCTGGAAAAACGGCCGGTTCTCCAGGGTTTTGCAAGTCCCGGTTCATCCGATCTGCGAGGGGCTGTTTCTCGACAACGGGGCGGCGGGCGGTCATTGCGTCGCCAACCATCTGGCGCTGGTCGTCGAAGCGAAGGTCGCGGCGGGCGAACCGGCCTTCGTCTACGGTCACCCGGAGCGTCGGCTGGGGCGCATGCCGGAGGTTTTCCGAGCCCTGGAGGGCGTCTTGAGGTCGCGGCCGTTCGTCTGGCGAACCACCCTGACCGAGATGGCGCGGTGGTGGCGTTGGCGGGCCGACCGAAAATGGCGGGCGATTCTCCGCGACGGGGGCCGGCTGGAGGTTCAGTTCGACGACTGGAGCGCGGAGTATCCGCCGGCCCTGGAGATTCAGCGCGGCGCGTTTTCGTGCTCGATGCCCGTCACCGGGTCGCGGACGGTCCTGTCCACGCGGAACCTCGTTTATGAGAAGCGACCGGAGCTTGATGGCGACGTGGTTCGGCCGCCGTCGATCGACCGAGGCGCGCCGAGCCTCAAGCGGCTTGTCCGCGAGGCGATCGACTGGGAGTTGGCGACGCCGATTGACGAGATCTCCGGCCGCTCGCTCGCCGATCGGTTGAAGAAGGGGCTACGGCGCTGGAAACATGAGAGGACGGGAACTCGGTGATGGACGGTCGATATCTCGAAACCCCCGATTCCGAGCTCTCCACCGCGGCCTGGATCGCCTCGCGGTCGCAAGGCCCGTTCCCGGCCGACTCGGTGTATCTGCACGCGCCCTCGTTCGCGTTTCAATCGCCGGGCGGCGGCGAAAATCAACTGGTGCAGACGGGACGACATCTGGAGGCGTTGGACGTTCCCGTCCGCCTGTTCTCGCCCTGGACCGACCGAATCGACCAGGCGAGGGCGCTTCACCTCTTCGGCATGTCGCGCGAGGGGCTCGAATTGGCGTCGCTCGCCCGGTCGCGCGGGGTGCCGGTGGTTCTCTCGCCGATCTGCTGGTACGAGCCCCGCGCCCTCTGGGCCCTTGAGCCGACGACGGCCCGCAAGTTGAGGGCGCTGGGAGCCTGGTCGGCGCGCCGGGTCGTTCCGAGACTGCCAAGCTGGCGGCGGACGCTCCTGCGGCTCGTCGACCGCATCCTGCCCAACTCCGACGCCGAGGCCGCCCAACTGGCCCGCCTCTTCGGCGTCGACCCCGCGCGGTTCTCGATCGTCCCCAACGGCGTCCTGCCCGAGTTCGGCTGGGCGACGCCCGACCTTTTCCACGAGCGCGTGGGCGTCTTCGAGTTCGTCCTCTTCGTCGGCCGGATCGAGCCTCGCAAGAATCCGCTGGGTGTAATCCGGGCGGTGCGGCGGCTGGGGCTTCCGCTGGTGGTCGTCGGCGAGGCTCCGCCGCGCTTCGAGGATTACGAGCGGCTTTGCCGGCGCGAGGGGGGCGGCCAGGTCGTCTGGCTGGAGCCGCGCGACCATCAAGACCCGCTTTTGGTCTCGGCCTACGCGGCGGCCCGCGTCTTCGCGCTTTGCAGTTGGTTTGAGACGCCGGGGCTCTCGGCGCTTGAGGCGGCCCTGGCCGGCGCCGCGGTGGTCGTGACTCCGCACGGGTCGACGCGGTCGTATTTCGGCGACGACGCCATTTACGCTCGACCGAATCGCCTCGACGAGATAACCTCCGCCATCGCCAGGGCATGGACCGAGGGCCCCGCGCCGGGGCTCGCGGGGCGGATCGCCTCGAATTACCTTTGGGATCACGTTGCCTGGAAAACGGCGGAGGCCTATGACCGGGTCGCCAACTAACCTCAAACCCGCGCGCCCGGGGGGACGCTATCGCTACAGCAAGTGGCGCTGGCGGATCCTGGTCCGCGCGTTCGACTTCGCGGGCGGCCTGGCCGCGCCGGCGTGGCGATGGCTGCGACCGGCCCGGTTCGACTCCACCCCCCGGCGGATCTTGGTCGTGCAGCTCGACCACCTGGGCGACGCGGTGCTCACCTCGCCGCTGATCGGCCAACTTCGCGCGGCGTATCCCGCGGCGACGATCGACGTGTTGGCCTCGCCGAGCAACCACGAGGTCTTCGAGGCCAACCCGCTGATCGACCACGTTCGGATCGCCGAGCGGACCTGGTTCGAGCGCAGTCCGTCGCGGCGGGGGCTCGCGCGCGAGGTCTGGCGGCTGGGGCGGTCGTTGCGGGGAGAACGGTACGACCTGGGAATCGACGTCCGGGGCGACGTGCTGTCGATCCTGGTTTTGGCCCTGGCGGGCGTCTCCCGCCGCGTCGGGTTCGCGATGGGGGGCGGGGCGTTCCTGCTGACCGACGTGGCCGACTGGACCGCCGGGCGGCACGAGGTCCGCTCGCGGCTGGCCCTCCTGGAGCCCCTGGGCATCGCCCCCGACTTCACGACGCCCACCTTCGTCGACGTGCGCGACGACGACCGGACCGTCATCGCCAAGGCCCTCCGCGAAGCCTGGAGTCAACAAGCCCCGCGCCGACGCGAGGTCGCCGCAGCCCCGTCTCCAGCGCTCGCGGCCGACGGTTGGCTGGAAGCCGATCCGCCGTCAACCGACTGGCCGGGAGACGACGAGCCCGGCTCCGAGCCGCCGCTTCTGGTGGTTCACTCCGGCGCTGGGACGGCCGCCAAGCGGTGGCCGCGGCGGCACTGGAGGAGCCTGATCGAAAAGTTCCTCAAGGACGGCTGGCGGGTCGTGGTCGTCGGCGGCAAGGAGGACCCTCCGCTCTCCCGGATTTTGGAGCCTCACGAGCGGTTCCTCGATTGGTCCGGGCGGCTGAGCGTGCGGCGGACGACGGCCCTGCTCGAACGCGCCGATCTTTACATCGGCGCCGATTCGGGGCCCGCGCATCTGGCGGGGTCGGTCGGGACGATCTCGGTGATCCTCTTCAGCGGGACCAACCTCCCCCGCCAGTGGCGGCCGTGGTCGAGGCGTTCGCTCGTCCTGCGGAAGCGGGTCGCCTGCGGGCCCTGCCACCAGAAGGTTTGCCCTCTGTCCGGGCACCCCTGCATGGCCGGGATCGACCCCGACCGCGTTCACCGCGCCGCCCTGCGATGGTGGACGCGGGCCCGTCGATCGCTTCCGGCGACTCGATCCGGCGAGGAAAATCGCGAGCTTGTCTCCCAAGCGGCCTCGGCGGAAGGGAGCCTCATATGAGCGCGCCGTCCTCCTCGAGAGACATCGTTGGTTGGATCATCCTGGCCTGGGTCGTGGCCTGCTCGGCCGCCTATTTCCATTCGGCGGTGGTCCCTCGATTCCCCTGGTTGTGGACATGGGTCGAGCGGATTTTATAGAGATGGGTCTCCATTGGGAGGGCATCGCCCTCCCAACTTCGTTCCAGGCGCTTTCCGTTGGACCGCGGCTCCCCACCTTACCGGCTTTTCTTGGGGATCCACTTCATGAAGTAGAAGGTGAGCGGCTCCTCGCCGGTGTTCGTGATGTTATGGGGGACGTTGGGGGCCGAGTACATCACCGAGCCGGGGCCGACCTGGGTGGTTTCGCCGTCACAGAAGATTTCGCCGCGGCCAGACGCGACGATCAGGATTTCCTCGTCGGGGTGGACGTGC
>Ga0180216_1004469_pt1 | contig 10601 bp, 12 predicted proteins | sample eDN3rd37CBELigMG_FD_128879 | JGI IMG/M metagenome (GOLD analysis project Ga0180216, IMG submission 128879) | Enriched Miracle-Growth compost microbial communities from Emeryville, California, USA - eDNA 3rd pass 37_C BE-Lig MG (version 2)... ...
CGCGCTCGGTGCCCTCGAGCACGCCACCGTGGCAGGCAAGGCCGGCACGTTCAACATCGGCGCCGACGGCATAATCATGATGAGTCAGGCGCTGCGCCGCTCGGGCCGGATCCGGCTCCCGGTGCCGAGATCGGCACTCGCCGCAGTGGATTCGCTGAACAGGGCCACGCGTTACAGCGAGGTGGATCGTGAACAACTCAACTATCTGAGTTACGGCCGCGTCATGGATACCACGCGAATGCGCCGCGACCTGGGATACAGTCCCAAGTGGACGACGGGGGAAGCGTTCGACGATTACGTTCGTGGCCGTGGATTGACGCCGATCATCGATCCGCGGTGGGTAGGCTCGCTGGAGAGTCGTGCAGTTGCCTTGGCGCAGCGTTGGGGACGGTAGTACTGGCTCTGATCTCGGTGGGGAGAAGGATGCAAGGTGGCGGGCGAACCTAAAGCGAAAGTGATTCCGCTGCACGGTAATTCGACTCGTGCCTCGGCTGCCCGAAGAGCCGCCCAAAAAACCGAGAGTGCACGCAGGCATCCGTCGCTGCTCGCCGATCCGGGTACCAGGGCGCCTGCCGAGCAGATCGCGGCCGTGGTGCACGAGATCGACCAGCGACGCCTCGGCGCGGCCGGATCCGGTGCGGCCGACGAGCCCACCGAGATCGCCAAGAGCATCTCCGCGGTGGCCGAGTTCATCCGCAAGCGGATGACGGGCGACTACGCGGTCGACGAATTCGGTTTCGACCAACACCTCAACGAGGCAATCTTCCTGCCGTTGCTCAGGGTGTTCTTCAAGTCGTGGTTCCGCGTCGAGGTCTCCGGCATCGAGAACCTGCCCGATTCGGGGGCCGCGCTCGTCGTCGCCAACCACGCCGGGGTGCTGCCGTTCGACGGTCTGATGGCCCAGGTGGCCGTGCATGACCACCACCCGCTGCACCGTGACCTGCGCCTGCTGGCGGCCGATCTCGTGTTCGACCTGCCGATGGTCGGGCAGGCCGCGCGCAAGGCGGGCCACACGCTCGCGTGCACCACCGACGCGCACCGCCTGCTGGCCAACGGTGAACTCACCGCGGTGTTCCCGGAGGGATTCAAGGGGCTGGGCAAGCCGTTCAAGGATCGCTACAAGCTGCAGCGGTTCGGCCGCGGTGGCTTCGTGTCTGCGGCCCTGCGCGCCAAGGCACCCATCGTGCCGTGCTCGATCGTCGGCTCTGAGGAGATCTATCCGATGATCGCCGATCTCAAGCTGCTCGCCCGGCTGCTCAACCTGCCGTACTTCCCGGTGACGCCGTTCTTCCCGCTCGCAGGCCCGGCCGGGATGATCCCGCTGCCGTCGAAGTGGCACATCAAGTTCGGTGAGCCGATCGACACGCAGGACTACGACGAGAGTGCCGCCGACGACCCGATGGTCACCTTCGAGCTGACCGACCAGGTGCGCGAGACCATCCAGCACACGCTGTACCAGCTGCTGGCGGGCCGCCGGAACATGTTCTTCGGCTGAGGCGGCCGAACCGACTCCCGGCGGGTGAGCTCAGGAACCGGACTTTTGCCCGGCAACCATTTTGGCGATGGCGGCATCGCGCGCCGCGGCGATCTGGGAACTGATCTCGTCGGCCTCGTCGATCTCGGCCTCGCCGAGCATCGTGACGATGCTGGTGGCCACGGGCTTGCCGTCGTCGTCGGTCACCTCGGCACGGATCTCGCAGATCACCGTGCCGTGCGACTCGATCACCGAGTCCAGGTACGAGTCGAACCACAGCTTGTCACCGACCACGATCGGACGGTGGAAGATCAGCTTCTGGTCCCGGTGCAGCACACGCTCGAGGTTGATCGGCACGTCGAACTTGTCGAACAGGTCGAGCTGCACTCGACGGCCCGCGACCGCCAGGAACGTCAGCGGCGCGATGAGGTTGTCGTGGCCGCACTCCTTGGCCGCCGCCTCGTCGAAATGCGCGGGGTGGTCGTCCTTGACGGCCGCCGAGAACTCGCGGACCTTCTCCCGGCCGACCTCGAAATAGTCGGGGTAGCGGTAGTGAGTCCCGATGATGTTTGCCGCGATGCTCATGTGTTCTCTGCTACTCCCGTGCTTCCAGCTTCAACTGCCCGGCTGCGGAAGCCTATCAGCGTGGGGGTTCAGCGAATGTCAGCGAAGGTCAGCGAAGGTCATGGCGGCGGGAGGCCACCGCGGCCAGCGCGCCGCCGAGCGCCCCTAGGGCCAGCGCGGACGGCACACCGATGCGGGCCGCTTTGCGGGCCGTGCGGAAGTCGCGGATCTCCCAGCCGCGCTCCCGCGCGACGTCGCGCAGCGCGGCGTCCGGGTTGATCGCGACCGCGGTGCCGACGAGCGACAGCATGGGCACGTCGTTGAAGCTGTCGGAGTAGGCCGTGCAGCGGCGCAGGTTCAGACCCTCGCGGATCGCCAGCGAGCGCACGGCGTGTGCCTTGCCGGTGCCGTGCAGGATGTCGCCCACCAGGCGCCCGGTGAACACGCCGTCGACCGATTCCGCGACCGTGCCCAGCGCGCCCGTGAAACCCAGCCGCTTGGCGATCGTGGCCGCCAGCTCGTAGGGCGTCGCGGTGACCAGCCAGACCTGCTGACCGGCGTCGAGGTGCATCTGGGCCAGCGCGCGGGTGCCGGGCCAGATCTTGTCGGCGATGATCTCGTCGTAGATCTCCTCGCCGAGCGCGACCAGTTCGGCGGTCGACCGGCCCTCGATGAATGCGAGCGCCTTGCGCCGGCCCGCGGCGACGTCGTCGCTGTTCTCCTTGCCGGTCAGCTGGAATTTGGCCTGCGCATATGCGATGCCTAGGATGTCGCGGTAGGTGAAGTACTTCCTGGCCGCCAGGCCGCGCGCGAAGTGCACCAGCGACGAGCCTTGCACCAGGGTGTTGTCGACGTCGAAGAACGCCGCGGCGGTCAGGTCCGGCGGAGGAGCGCTCGGTGGAGGTGTCTGCTCGGCCTGCAGGTCGGTGACGGCCACCTCGGCACTGGCCTCGCCGCCGAGCTCCTGAGCCCCGCGAGCCTCCCCGGCCTCATCAGTCACGGCCCGTTCTGACGCCCCGGCACTACCGATTTCGGACACGCAACAACCCTAACGGGATACTGGCGGGGTGGAGCGCTCGCAACCAGGACCCGCCGCAGGGCACACCGTGACGTTGCTGACACGGGCCGGATGCCATCTGTGCGCCCGCGCGGCCGAGGAGCTCACGGTGCTTCGTGACGAGCTCGGGTTCACGCTGGTGACCACCGACGTCGACGCGCTCGCCGCCGAGGGCGACAACAGCCTGCGCGCACAGTACGGCGACCTGCTGCCGGTGGTGTTGCTGGACGGGACCGAACACAGCTACTGGGAGGTCGACGCGGCGCAGCTGCGGAGTGATCTCGGCCACTAGCGCCGCGCGGGGTGTGGTCGGTGGCCCATCGATGGCAAACCAGCAGGTTTCCAGGCTTCTGAATGCATCAACCTACTGCGCATATACCAGGTGACTAACTAGGTGAAATTTGGAGGCCGCCCGGAAAACCGATACCTTGGTTGACGTGGTGATGAAGCCGTGAGCGTGCTGCTATTCGGGGTTTCGCACCGCAGTGCGCCGGTGTCTGTGCTCGAACAGCTGAGCACCAACGAAGCCGAGCAGGCGAAGATCATCGACCAGGTTCTCCAGTCCTCACTGGTTACCGAGGCCATGGTGCTTTCCACCTGCAACCGCGTCGAGGTGTATGCGGTGGTCGAGGCCTTCCACGGCGGTCTGTCGGTGATCGGGCAGGTGCTCGCTGAGCGCTCCGGTATGTCCCTCAATGACCTGACCAAATACGCCTATGTCCGCTACGCGGAGGCGGCCGTCGAGCATCTGTTCGCGGTGACCAGCGGTCTGGATTCCGCGGTCATCGGCGAGCAGCAGGTGCTGGGACAGGTGCGTCGCGCGTACGCGACGGCCGAGGCCAACCGCACCGTGGGCCGCACACTGCACGAACTCGCGCAGCGCGCCCTGTCGGTGGGCAAGCGGGTGCACTCGGAGACCGGGATCGACGCCGCAGGCGCGTCGGTGGTCTCGGTGGCGCTCGGCATGGCCGAGACCAAACTCTCGGGTGGGCTCGGCGGCCGTACCGCGGCCGTGGTCGGTGCGGGCGCGATGGGCGCACTCGCCGGTGCGCACCTGGTGCGCGCGGGCATCGAACGCGTCCACGTGGTCAACCGGTCCCTGCCGCGCGCCGAGCGCCTGGCCAAGAACCTCACCGAGCAGGGCGTGGTGGCCGACGCCGTGGGTCTGGACGACATCGCCCGGGCACTCGTCGACGCCGACGTCGTGCTCAGCAGCACCGGCGCCGTGCGCCCGGTGGTCTCGCTGGCCGACGTGCACTACGCGCTGGCACAGCGCACCCTGGCCGGTGCCGAACACCAGATGGTCGTGTGCGACCTGGGCATGCCGCGCGACGTCGATCCGGCCGTGTCGGGTTTGCCGGGCGTGTGGGTCGTCGACATGGACCGCATCCAGCGCGAACCGTCCGCACGTGCGGCAGCGGTCGACGCGGAGGCCGCGCGCAACATCGTGGCCGCCGAGGTGGCGAACTACCTGGCGGGCCAGCGCATGGCCGAGGTCACCCCGACCGTGACGGCGCTGCGGCAGCGCGCCGCCGACGTCGTCGAGGCCGAACTGCTGCGCCTGGACAACCGGCTGCCCGGACTGGACGCGGCGCACCGCGACGAGGTCGCCAAGACCGTCCGTCGCGTCGTCGACAAACTGCTGCACGCGCCGACGGTGCGTGTGAAACAACTCGCGAGCGCCCCCGGCGGGGACAGCTACGCCGAGGCGCTGCGGGAACTGTTCGAACTCGATCCGCAAGCCGTCGAAGCGGTTGCGGCCAGTGAATTGCCCTTGATAACAACCGATCTCGATAAGACTGAGTAGAGCTTGGCAAACAACCGCGATTCGGTGATCCGGCTCGGCACCCGGGGTAGCCTCCTGGCTACGACACAGGCCGGCACTGTCAGGGACGCTCTGCTGGCCGCAGGGCATCCCTGTGAGCTCGTCATCATCTCCACCGAGGGTGACCGCAACCAGGGACCGATCGCGGACATCGGGATCGGCGTGTTCACCGCCGCTCTGCGTGAGGCGATCCACGACGGCCGCGTCGACATGGCCGTGCACTCGTACAAGGATTTGCCCACCGCGTCCGACGAACGCTTCTGCATCCCCGCGATACCGCGTCGTGAGGACCCACGCGACGCGCTGGTGGCCCGCGACGGACTGGTGCTCGGAGAGTTGCCGACGGGCTCCGTGATCGGCACGTCGAGCCCGCGGCGGGCCGCACAGCTTAGAGCACTGGGTCTCGGTTTGGAAATCCGCCCCCTACGAGGCAACCTAGATACCAGGTTGAACAGGGTTACGAGCGGTGAACTCGACGGCATCGTGGTCGCCCGGGCGGGTCTGGCCCGGATCGGACGACTGAACGTTGTCACCGAGACGCTCGAGCCGGTGCAGATGTTGCCAGCGCCGGCTCAGGGCGCGCTCGCGGTGGAATGTCGTGCGGGCGACACCGAGCTGATCGCGATCTTGTCGGAGTTGGACGACGCCGATACGCGAGCCGCGGTCACCGCTGAACGGGTCCTGCTCGCCGAACTGGAGGCGGGTTGTTCCGCACCGGTCGGTGCGATCGCTGAAGTGGTCGAGTCGATCGATGAGGACGGCAACGTCTTCGAAGAGCTGTCGTTGCGCGGCTGCGCAGCGACGCTGGACGGATCCGACGTGATCCGTGCATCCGGCATCGGTACTCCCGATCGGGCCGCCGAACTCGGCGTCTCGGTGGCTGCGGAGCTGTTCGATCTGGGTGCACGGGAGCTGTTGGAAGAGCGTGGGAGTGAGAAATGACCCGGCAGGTCCCCCTCGGCGGAGCCGAGAGTCTGACTGCAGTTGGCGGAGCCGAGAGTCTGGCCACCTTCGGCGGAGTTGAAAGCGTGGCCACCATGGGCGGAGCCGACAGTCTCACCAAGGTGGGCGGTGCCGACGCTGCGGTTGCGGTGGTCGGTGCGGCCGAGGGTTCGGTCGGTGCGGCCGAGAGCCCGGCGGCCGACCCTCAGCCGCGTGAGAGCTCGAGCCGGTCGCGCAGCCGCAAGGTCAAGCCCGGTCGCATCACGTTCGTCGGTTCGGGCCCCGGTGACCCGGGCCTGCTGACCACCAGGGCGCAGGCCGTGCTCGCGCATGCCGAGCTGGTCTTCACCGATCCCGATGTGCCCGAGGCGGTGCTCGCCCTCGTCGGCACCGATCTGCCCCCGGCGGCGGGTCCGGCGCCCGCCAAGAAGAACGACAAGGCCGACAAGGCCACCGACAAGTCGGACAAGTCCGACAAGGCCGACAAGGCCGATGACGCCAAGTCCGACGATCCGGCGGTCATCCCCGGCGGACCCGAGGTGCGTCCCGCGCTCGGTGACCCGGCCGAGGTCGCCAAGACGCTCGCGTCCGAGGCGCGCCACGGATACAACGTCGTGCGCCTGATCGCGGGTGACCCGCTGTCGGTGGATGCCGTGATCACCGAGATCAACGCACTGGCCAAGACGCATCTGACCTTCGAGATCGTCCCGGGTCTGCCCGACACCACCGCGGTTCCGACGTACGCCGGCCTGCCGCTGGGGTCGTCGCACACCGTCGCCGACGTGCGTGGCGACGTCGACTGGGCCGCACTGGCGGCCGCGCCGGGGCCGCTGATCCTGCATGCGACCGCGTCGCACCTGCCGGATGCCGCCCGCACGCTCATCGAGCACGGGCTCATCGAGAACACGCCCGCGGTCGTCACGGCCAACGGCACCACCTGCCAGCAGCGTTCGGTCGAGACCACGCTGGTGGGGCTCACCGACAAGACCGTGGTGGAGAAGCCCGCGGGCAGCGAGCTGTTGGGCCCGCTGACCGGACCGCTGGTGGTCACCATCGGCAAGACCGTCGCCAACCGCGCCAAGCTGAACTGGTGGGAGAGCCGCGCCCTGTACGGCTGGACCGTGCTGGTGCCGCGCACCAAGGATCAGGCCGGCGAGATGAGCGAGCGGCTCGTCACGCACGGCGCCCTGCCGATCGAGGTGCCCACCATCGCCGTCGAGCCGCCGCGCAGCCCGGCGCAGATGGAGCGCGCGGTCAAGGGCCTGGTCGACGGCCGGTTCCAGTGGGTCGTGTTCACCTCCACCAACGCCGTTCGCGCGGTGTGGGAGAAGTTCAACGAGTTCGGTCTGGACGCCCGCGCGTTCTCCGGCGTGAAGATCGCCTGCGTGGGGCAGGCCACCGCGGACAAGGTGCGCGCGTTCGGGATCAATCCCGAACTGGTGCCGTCGGGCGAGCAGTCCTCGCTCGGCCTGCTGGATGAATTCCCGCCCTACGACGAGGTTTTCGACCCGGTCAACCGTGTGTTGCTGCCGCGTGCGGACATCGCCACCGAGACGCTGGCCGAGGGTCTGCGTGAGCGTGGCTGGGAGATCGAGGACGTCACGGCGTACCGCACCGTGCGTGCGGCCCCGCCGCCTGCGCACACCCGCGAGATGATCAAGACCGGTGGTTTCGACGCGGTGTGCTTCACGTCGAGTTCGACCGTGCGCAACCTCGTCGGCATCGCCGGCAAGCCGCACGCCCGCACCATCGTGGCCTGCATCGGACCGAAAACCGCCGAAACCGCAATCGAATTCGGTCTGCGCGTGGATGTGCAGCCCGAGACAGCCGCGGTCGGACCGCTGGTCGAGGCGCTCGCCGAGCACGCCGCCCGGTTGCGCGCCGAGGGTGCGCTCCCGCCGCCGCGCAAGAAGAGCCGCCGCAGGTAAACACCCGCCGAAACGGCATTCCAGCAGGCGTGCACTCGCACTTTTCCTGATGGAATGCCATTTCGCCGGAAAGGAGACGAGCTAGTGGCGTTCCCGAGGCATCGGCCCCGTCGACTGCGGACCACCCCGGCCATGCGCCGGTTGGTGGCCCAGACCTCGCTGGAGCCAAGGCATCTGATCCTTCCGATGTTCGTCGCCGACGGCATCGACGAACCACGGCCGATCAACTCGATGCCCGGAGTGGTTCAGCACACCCGGGATTCGCTTCGCCGGGCCGCGGCCGACGCCGTCGCCGCCGGTGTGGGCGGACTGATGCTGTTCGGCGTGCCGCTCGACGAGGACAAGGACGCCACCGGGTCGGTGGGCGTGGATCCCGACGGCATCCTCAACGTCGCATTGCGTGATCTGGCCAAGGATCTGGGTGACTCGACGGTGTTGATGGCCGATACCTGCCTCGACGAGTTCACCGACCACGGCCACTGCGGTGTACTGGACGCCCAGGGGCGCGTCGACAACGACGCCACCAACCTGCGTTACGTGGAACTGGCTGTGGCCCAAGCAGATTCGGGCGCCCACGTGGTCGGTCCCAGCGGCATGATGGACGGGCAGGTCGCCGCGATCCGCGACGGCCTCGACGCCGCGGGGCACACCGACGTGGCGATCCTCGCTTACTCGGCGAAATTCGCCTCGGCGTTCTACGGGCCGTTCCGTGAGGCGGTGTCCTCCAGCCTGACCGGTGACCGCCGCACCTACCAGCAGGACGCGGGCAACATCCGCGAGGCCGTGCACGAGATCGAACTCGACATCGACGAGGGCGCCGACATGGTCATGGTGAAGCCCGCCATGAGCTACCTCGACGTCGTGCGCGCGGCGGCCGAGATCTCGTCGGTTCCGGTGGCGGCCTATCAGATCTCCGGTGAGTACTCGATGATCAGCGCCGCGGCCGCCAACGGCTGGATCGACCTGCAGAGCGCCGCACTCGAGTCGCTGATCGGTATCCGCCGCGCGGGCGCCGACATCATCCTGACCTACTGGGCGGCCGACGTCGCCGGTTGGCTGGCGTGACCGACTCCGTGACCGAGCAGCGGCCGGGGTCCGACCCTCGCCCTGAGGATGTCGACACCGGGTTCTGGCTGTGGGCCGTCGCGCTGCCGCTGTTGGTCGTCGGTTATCTGATCGACGCCGTCACCGGGTCTACGGGGGACCAGCGGGCACTGATGATCGTGCTGGCCGTGATGTCCATGATCGTGCTGTCGTCGATCGTGGTGACGTTTCTGATCCTGATGCGCCAGGGCTACCGGTGGACGCGGACCATCCTCACCAGCGGTGGGCTGGTCTCGGTGATCCATGTCGCCACCAGCCTGTTCGGCGCCGACCGGCCACCTGCCGCGGCTGTCGGCTATGCGCTGACCGGGATCTTCGGGTCGGTCCTCATCGTCGGTGGCGTGTACCTGCTGCACCGCAAGGACGCCAACAGCTTCTTCAACCGGTGATTCGCTAGGCTGTGCCGACAATGTGCCCCTCACAGTCGCCGCCGTCGGAACCGGCCCGCGCGAAGTCCCTCGTCGAGACCGTCGGATTCGTCTTCTGGCTGGTCGCCGCGGTACTGCTGATGGTGGGCGGCATGATCGCGGCCTCGGTGTCGCTGCCCGGCCTGGACACCGGACTGTTCCGTGGCGTGGGCGTGCTCATCGCCGTCGCCGGGGCGGGCATGGCGTTCCTGGCCGGCCGCAGCCGAAACGGTGATCCCCGGTTCCGCCGCGCGGCGATGGCGCTTTCGGTGGCGATCGTGGTGATCGTGGCGCTCACCGCGCGACTCGGTGTGGTGCACATCCTGACCCTGATCGGCATCGTGCTGCTGATCGTCGGGACGATCCTGAACGCCCTGCCGAGGAGAGACCGTGACTGAACCCGCAGGACACGAGCCTCCCGAGGCGGCTGGGATGTCCGGAGTTCCCGACGCGTCCGGTGCCGCCGCGGCCGGGGAGGTGCTGTTCTACGAGCAGGGCGCGAGCTGGGCGTGGTTGTTGTCCGGGCCGATCGCGGGTGTCGGCATGGCGATCCTGCAGCGCACCGGCGGTTACGGCCACGATCTGTGGATCCCGCTGATCTTCCTGGTCCTGGTGTCCGGATTCATCGCGATCCAGATCAAGGCGGCCCGCATCCACACTTCGGTCGAACTCACTCGCGAGACGCTGCGGCAGGGGACCGAGATCATCTCCATCGACGAGATCGTGGGCATCTACCCCGAGGCGAGTGGTTCCGAGGTGCCCAAGTGGCAGTCGGCGCGCGCACTCGGTGAGCTCACCGGTGTCCCGCGCGGCCGGACCGGCATCGGGCTCAAGTTGACCGGTAAACGCGTGGCGCAGGCATGGGCGCGCAGGCATCGCACGCTCCGGGCCGCGCTGCAGCAGTTGGTGGATGAGCGCACGCCGTGAAGGTTCGCGCGGTGTTGCAGATCGTGATCGCGGTGGTGGCCGCGGTCGGCTGTGTGGTGAGTTGGGTCGCGTCGAGAGCGACCGTCGAGGTCGCGCCGGTGCTGCCGGGGGAGCCGGTCACGTATTCGGTGACGTACTCGGCGCCGATGCTCACCTTGGCGCTGCTGCTCGCGACGGTCGCGGGCGTGCTCGCCGTGCTCGGCGTCGCCAACGCGCTGCGCCGCTGATCGCCGATCGTCACAAGGCCGAGATGTTCGACGTGAGCACCCTCACACGCGCTTGGTACAAAGTACGCAATCTGTAACACTGTGTCCATGACGGAGTTGGCGGAAAGCCGCGCAGAAACCGACGCCCTGCCTCTCGGGCCACAGTC